>Ga0315293_10001120_pt1 | contig 25985 bp, 23 predicted proteins | sample YL17G13_20_MG_FD_203071 | JGI IMG/M metagenome (GOLD analysis project Ga0315293, IMG submission 203071) | Sediment microbial communities from Yellowstone Lake, YNP, Wyoming, USA - YL17G13_20 | ecosystem: Environmental > Aquatic > Freshwater > Lake > Sediment | place: USA: Wyoming | collected...
TGGCCTGCCATGCCAGCCTGAATCAATGCAGGAGGAATCTGAGTGCGATGTTCGGAAAACGTCTGCGCGGAACCGTGCTGTACGGTTCCGAAGCACGGGGCCAGGCCGGACCGGACAGCGACATCGACCTGCTGGTGCTGCTCGATGGCCCGGTGGATCATTACCGGGATTCCATCGCGTGCGTTCACGCCCTGTACCCGCTTGTGCTGGACCTGGAGCGCCCCATCCATGCCGAACCCGTGGATGCCGCAGAGTACGAAGCACAGCAGTGGCCCCTGTACCGCAGGGCGAGGCGAGAAGGGATCATGGCATGAGGAACGTCGCCAATGACCTGTGGCTGCGAGCGGAGGATGCACTCCGAGCGGCCCGGCACGTATTGCCGGTAAGTCCGGACAACGGCAACTTCACGGGCCTACTACGCGGCGTTCTACGCTGTGTCGGCCTTCTTCGCGCTGGACGGCCGAACCTTCACGAAACACGCCGCCGTGGAAACGGCCGTGCATCGGGACCTCGTGAAAGCCGGCGTCTGGCCGATGGAATTGGGTGAAGGCTACTCGCGGCTGACCCAGGCCAGAATCGTTGGAGACCATGGGCTCGGTCAACACGCCAGCCCCACGGAGGCAGCCGACGCCATCCGCATCGCCGAGAGCATCGTTCAGGCCGTGTCGCGTCTCAGACCGGGCGCGTTTCCACACAGCGGAACCGGTTGACGGCCTGACGATAATCTGGATCGACTGGAGCGGCCTTGCATCAAGAAACGCTGACGGTCACGCCCGGAATTACCTGTCAACCACCAAGCCGTAAAATCCCAGTATGGGCATAACGCGGTCCATGTCACAGGGAACGACGGGCGGGTTGAAACCCCACACGCCGTGAACGACCGCCTTGCCGGAGAGGGGGCGGGCGAGGAAGAGGTGGACGGACGCGCCGGCGCACTGGGCCTTTTCGACGGGCACAACGCCCCGGGCGTCCTCGACGCGGAACGGCTGGGCGGTCGGGTCGATGGTGTCGAGCCGGCCCGTGACGTTTTCGAACGCGATTACAATGGTCTTGCCGCCGTCGGCGACCTTGGCGGACTTGGGCTCGGGCGCCCGGTAATCGACTTTCTTTCCATAGACGGCGGCCAGGGCGGCCTGGGCGATGCGCTCGGCCAGGAGCATGTTGCCCCCGGGAGAGATGTGGATGCCGTCGGTCAGCGTGAGGTCGAGGGTCGGCGCGACGGTGACGCCCGCGAGGCGGTGCGGCACGCGGCGCTGGGCTTCGCGCAGGAGGGTCCAGCCGAGGGCGGCCTTTTCGTCGCCCGTGGTCATGCGGTTGATCTGGGCGGTCAGGACGGGCAGGCCTGGGCTTTTGAGGGCCTTGCGCCAGGCGCGGACGGCGCGGATGAACCGCCGCTCGTAGGTCCGGGCCTGTTCTGGGTTGGCATCGCTGCAACCCTGGTACCACAGGATGCCGCGGACCTTGCCGCCGACAGCCTTGACGGCGTCGAGCATCAGGTCATAGAGCGGATGGTGTCCCGGCTCGGTGGGGTTCCAGGAAGCGAGGGACGAACCGCCGAGGGAAACCTGGACGAGGCCGATGGGGATACCGACCTGGCGGCGGATGAGGCGGGCGAAGTGGAGCCAGGGGCCGTGGCCGCTGTTGCCGCCCTCGCGGTTGGCGGGATGGGCGGTGTCGGTGGATTCGTTCAGGGGCTGGGTGGCCAGGGTCCACCGCATGGCGTTATTGAAAAGGTGCAGGCCCAGTTCGGGCGGGTCGTAGGCCGGTCCGCGGCCGTAGCCGGCGGAGTTCGACTGGCCGGCGACGACCCAGAGGTCGCCGACGCCGAGGAAGTGGCGCATGTCGCCGCGCTGGCACCATTCGACGGGCTGGCCCGGTTCGTTTCGCAGGTGGGTCTCCAGGCGATAGAGACCGCCGGCGGGGATGGCCTTGAGGACGGCGGACCAGGTGCCGTCGGCCCTGGTTCGGGCGGGCTGCCAGTCGAGGTGCATAGCCACGAGGACGCCGGTGTCCTCGTGGACGAGGCGAAGTTCGACGGCGACCATCTTGTCGGCGCCCCAGCGGCCGGCGACGGCGATGTCGGCCGTGCCGGAAGAGTTCTGCTGGAAGATCTGCCAATCGGAGGCGCCGCGGTCGATGACGGCGCCGACGATGTTGGAGATGCCTGCCATAGATTAACCTTTCCATGTTCGATTCGCACGACGGGACAAGATCCGCCGTGGCATGCTTACATCACCGGGCGCAAGCACCCCCCTGCGCGGTTTTCAGTTTACCCATCGGCCGGAGGTTCAGGAGTCCCTTGCCCCAGACGCGTTTGGCTTCCTTGATGTAAAAAACATAGTTAGCGAGCGACACGTCGGCCGGGACGCGATGGTCGCAGTGGGGGATAAAACCCCCCTCCTCCACCAGCGGCGTGAGGCGTTTGACCTCGGCCGAAATCTCTTTCGGCCCCTTCGCCAGGATGTGCTTGTCGAACCCGCCGCGCATCAGCATTCCCTTGCCCCACTTCTTTCGCATGGCGATGGGGTCGGCCCAATCGCCGATCTCGATGGGGAACATGCAGTTGACGCCGTTGTCGAGCCAGATGGGGATCAGCGAATCAATATTGCCGTCGCAGTCGAGTTGGACGATTTTGCAGTCGTACCTGGCCAGGAGGTCCGTGATCCGCCGGTAATGCGGGCCGCAGATCTCGCGAAACATCCTGGGGCCGATCAGGGGGCCGCGGTTGAAACAGATGTCTTCCCACATGCTCGCGTAGTCGAACGTGACGCCCTTTCCCCTGGCGAGCGCCAGGAGCCGGGCCAGGGGCACGAGGATGCACTCGGCCAGTTGCTCGACGATTTCTTCCACGAGGGCCCGGTCGTCGTACAAGAGGAGGCTCAGGTTCTGCATGCCGATCCAGTTTCGCGGGACGCCGTAGAGGCTGCCGGCCCCGACGGACAGCGGATAGGGGCGCGTGGCGTCGCGGTGCTTTTCGAGTTTGGCGCCAAGGTTGGCGGGAAGACGGCGCGGATCGTTGGGGTCGAGGAACTTCTTGAACTCGTGCCAACTGTCGCGGTCCTTCAGAAAGAAGTCCACCTGTTCGGGGATGCTGACGGTGTTTTTCTTAGAGAGGCTGACGACGCCGTCCGAGCCGCGCCACCAGACGAACTCGCCTTCCTCCTTGATGCACTTGGACTCGAAGCCGGGGATCAGGCCGGAGTTCGGCCCGAGGCCGGCATCGAAATCGTCCATGCCGAAGAACTGCGAGGCTTGCCAGCCGTTGTTCACCTCTTCGGGCAGGCCCTGCTTGTGCCAGATGGGGAAGATCTCGTCCCAGAAGCCGAAGTCCCAGATGGGGCAACGGTCGCGCGGCTCATATTGCATCGTCGCCAAAAATCGTTCGCGGTCGTTCACCGCCTCTCCTTAGACGAAGTCCCCAAAGGGAGGGCGAAAATCTAATCGCCCACCGCCATGCGGTCAACCTTTTTCGGCCGGCCCATCCCAAGGCCCCGCACGGATTTCCCGGGATAAAAATACTCCCGTTCCCATTGGCAGGCACGGTCTCTTGGGTTATACTTACGGTTTTGAGGCTCGGAGAAACTCTCTCGGTGAGTAAAGTCCCAGGTGAAGACAAGTACGTCACGCGGTCGGGGCTGAAACTGGAGTACGCGCTCGCGGCGTTCGGCATCGATCCGAAAGGAAAGGTCTGCGCGGACCTCGGCAGCCACCAGGGCGGATTCGTCGACTGCCTCCTCCGGCACGGCGCCGCCAAGGTGTACTCCGTCGACACCTCTTACGGCACGCTGGCGTGGAAACTGCGGAAAGACCCCCGCGTCGTCGTCATGGAACGCACAAACGCGATGCACCTGGAATTGCCCGAACGGGTGAACCTGGTGACCATCGACGTCGGCTGGACGCCGCAGCGCCGGGTGCTTCCGGCGGCGGCGCGGCTGCTTGTGCTGGGCGGCCGGATCATCACGCTCGTCAAACCGCAGTACGAGGCCGTCGAAAGCGAACGAGTGGGCGGCGTCGTGCCCGAAGAGAACCTGCCGCCCGTCATGGCCCGCCTCCGCCTGGACATCGCCGCGCTGGGCATCCACATCCTCGCCGAGGCGCGATCCCCCCTCAAAGGCGGCGGCGGCAACACCGAATTCCTGCTCCTGCTGGCTCCAGGCCCGTAGTCACACGGAAGAACTCTTCAGGCAGGCGGCTAGCGGCGTTTTACCGCGGCACTTCCTCGATCCCCGGCAGCGTAACCACCGGCTCGGCCAGCAACCGCTCAATACAATCGGCCAGAACGGCCTCGCCGCCCGGCGGGAGCCCCTCAAAAAGGTCGCGGACGATGCCCTGCCGGTCCACAAGGAGGAGCAGTGGCACGACGCCCCTCGCGCCGCTTTTCTTTTGGACTTCCTCCAACGCCACGGCGGGCCCGATCGCCAGCCGATAGGGAATCTGGAACTCTTTGCGGAACGCCTCGACGGCCTCCCCGGCGTGCACCAGGTCGCCGCTCCCCTCGTAGGCCAAGCCGACAATCTCAAAGTCGCGGCGGTGAAATCGCTCGTACAGGCTTACGAGCAAGGGAGTCGTGCGCCGGCAGGACGGACACCACGTGGCGAACAGGTCCAGGAGAACGACGTTTCCGCGGAGCGACTTGAGCGTTATGTCGCCCCCGCCGACGAGCGGCGCCGACGTGAATTTCTCGAACTGGAAAATCCGGAAAGTCTCTTGCGGTTCCGGCGTCGGCGTCTCCGGCTCCACATCTTTTCCGCACCCTCCCACAGCGGAGGCCGCCGCCAACATCATGACGCCGAGGAGTCGCATCCGCGGTCCGCGCATAGAGCGTCCCTCCGGTCCCCCTCATCGCCGTTTCGTACCTTAAAGACGCAGTAGTCGCCGCACATCGAACAGACGTCGTCGTGGGCCGGCCGTCGCTCGTGCCGCAACTCGCGAGCCCGCACTGGGTCGAGCGCCGCGGCCAACTGGGTCGGCCAGTCCCGCCGCGACCGGGCCTCGCTGATCCGCCGGTCCCACTCGCGGGCATCCGCCCGGCCGCGAGCCACGTCGGCCGCATGGGCGGCGATCCGCGCCGCGATCACGCCTTCGCGAACGTCCTGGGCGCGCGGCAGGCCGAGATGTTCGGTCGGCGTCACGTAACAGAGGAAATCCGCGCCGGCCATCGCCGCAACCGCGCCGCCGATCGCGCTGGTGATGTGGTCGTAGCCCGGCGCGACGTCGGTCACGATCGGCCCGAGGACGTAAAACGGCAGGCCGCCCGTCAGTTCCTTTTCGAGGCGGATTTGGGTCTCGACCTGATCGAGGGGAACGTGGCCGGGCCCTTCGAGCATCACCTGAACGCCGGCCGCCACTGCCCGCCGCGCCAGTTCCACCAGGACCATCAGTTCCTCGACCTGGGCGGCGTCCAGGGCGTCGGCAATGGCTCCCGGCCGCAAGCCGTCGCCGAGGCTAAGCGTCACGTCGAACTCGCGGGCGATGTCGAGGACCTCGTCGAACCGCTCGAAGAGCGGATTCTCCTGTTTCTGCCGCCGCATCCAGTGAGCCAGAAACATCCCGCCGCGGCTGACGATGCCGCAGATGCGCCGCCGCACCGCCTCCGACTCGACGATCCGCCGCGTCACACCGCAATGGACCGTGACGAAATCCACACCGTCCTCGGCGTGCCGCCGGACGCTCGACAGGATATCGTCGGCGGTCATGGCGGCGACGTCGCCGTGGGCGCGCGCGGCCCGGGCAGCGGCCTCGTAAATCGGAACGGTCCCCACCGTGACCCGGCAGGCGTCCATGATTTGACGGCGGATCGCCGGAATGTCGCCGCCGGTCGAGAGGTCCATAATGGCGTCGGCGCCGGCTTCCTCGGCCACCTTCAACTTCTCCAGTTCCACCGCCACGTCGGCGTAGTCGGGACTGGTGCCGAGGTTGGCGTTGACCTTGACGCGCAAGTTCCGACCGACGCCCATGATGCGAGCGGCGCGGCGGTTCTTATTGAGAGGAATGGCGATGCGGCCGGTTGCCACGTCGCGGCGGACCGCCTCGACCTCCACGCCCTCGGCCTGGGCCACGGCCCGCATGGCGTCGCTGGCGCGGCCCTCTCTGGCGAGTTCCATCTGTGTCATGGGTATCACGACTCCCTTTTTTCCGGTGGAAGGTTTTGCCGCCACCCGGCGCCTTGTGACCTTCCGGCGGCCTTCGCCGCTCGCGGCCTTTCGGCCAAGTCTCCCGCGGTTTCGGCGGCCGGGCTTCCGGCGGCCTTGGCGACCGGGCCTCCGGCGGCTTTCGCCGCTCACGGCCTTTCGGCCAAGTCTCCCGCGATTTCGGCGGCCGGGCCTCCCGCGACCGGGCCTCCGGCGGCCTTCGCCGCTCACGGCCTTTCAGCCGATCCTCCCGCGGTTTCGGCGGCCGGACTTCCCGCGGCCTCATTGGCCTCGGCGGCGGAGCCTCGGGCGGCGTGTCCGGCAACCGCCGCAGGTATTCTATCTCGTCGTCGGTCAGCTGTCGAGACTGGCCGAGCGACAGCCCCCGCAGACTGATCCGCCCGATGCGTGTCCGCACCAGTTCGGTGACCTTGTGCCCGAGTCGGGCCAACACCCGGCGGATTTGTCGGTTCCGGCCCTCGCGCAGTGTAATCTCGAGGAGCGACCGCATGCGGCCGCGCTTCACGACGCGAACCTGGGCGGGACGCGTCCGCCCCTCGGCCAGATACACCCCCCGAATCAGCCGCCGCACGACCTCGGGCGTCGCACAACCGTCCACCGTGGCCACATACGTCTTGGGCGCCTCGTACCGCGGATGGGTGAGCCGGTTGGCGAAGTCCCCATCGTTGGTCATGAGGAGCAGGCCTTTGGACTCGGTGTCGAGCCGCCCCACCGAAAACAGCCGCGCCCGCGTCTGCGGCATGAGGTCAATCGGCCGGCGTCGTCCGGCTGGGTCGAAATTCGTGCAGACGACGCCCTTGGGCTTGTTGAGCATCCAATACTCCGGCCGCTCCGGCCGCAGGCGCGACCCGTCCAGGCGCACGTCCTGCGTCGTCGGGTCCGCCTTGGTCCCCAGTTGGATGACGGTGCGTCCATCGACCGTCACGCGTCCTTCGAGGATGATGGCCTCGCAGGCTCTTCGTGAACCCACGCCGGCCCGCGCCAGAAGTTTTTGAAGCCGTTCCGCCGGCATGACTCGTCCTACTCGATGGGCGCCTTGCCGGGAGGCGCCGCCACAAGCACCACCAGTTTTTCGGGCGTCTCCAGTGCGTATTCACCCGCATCCGCCGGCACAAGGATGGTATCGCCGGCCCGAATCGCCGCCGCGCCTTCCGTGGTGGTGAGCCGCGCCGAGCCGGCGATGACGATCAGGGCGGCGCATGTCCCGCCCGTGTCCGCCGCCCACGGCCGCCGGTCCACTTTAATCCGGCTCAGACTAAACGCCGGACCATCCACCAGGTGTTCAATCACCAGCCCCTGTTCATCGGCGGTCTTGCCACGGCCGCCGGGAGGCACGGCCTCGCCCGTAAACCGGATCACCTCAAGGGCCTGTTCGATGTGAAGGTCGCGCGGTTTGCCATCCGGTCCTTTCCGCCCCCAGTCGTCCAGACGGTACGTCAGGTCCGAGTTGGACTGAATCTCGGCCACCACGATTCCCGGACCCAGGGCATGGACCGTACCGGCGGGCACCCAGACGAAGTCTCCCCTCTTCACCGGCCGCACGGCCAGGCATTCCTCCATCTTCCCCTTGGCCACCGCGTCGGCAAAGGCTCGCCGGGTCGTTCCCGGTTTCAGGCCATGAATCAGCCAGGCGCCCGGCTCGGCATGAACGACGACCCAGCACTCGGTCTTTCCGCTTTGGCCCGGGGCGTAGGCGGCCGCATGGGCATCGTCCGGATGCACTTGAACACTCAGGCGGTCCGAGGCATCGATAAATCTAACGAGCAGGCCGAATCGGGCGGCCCAACGGCGCACGACCCCCTCCCGCCCCACGATGGCTTGGCCGTGCAATTCCAGGACCTGGCGAAGCGTCTTGCCGGCCAGCGGCCCGTCGGCGACGACGCTTTGGGCATCCGGCCGATCCGCCAGTTCCCACGCCTCGCCGATCAGGACGTCCGGCGGCAGCGGCTTGCCAAAGAGTTCCGCCAGCCGCCGCCCGCCCCAAACCCGCTCCACCATCACCGGCCGCATCTTCATCGGTTGCATCAAGCGGTTCCCGTTCAATAAACCCTCCCTCGGCAAAACAGTCATTCTATCACATTTTCTCACCCACCAATAGGATTTTCGGACGGACAAAACCCGCGTCGCCCCGCCGAACGAAGAGAGCCGGATTCGCCGAACAAATCAGAGTTGACGGGAGAAGGGCGGCCGGTAAACTTGTGCCCACGGAACGGGTTTGAACGCGACGTCCACGGCAGGAGAACTTCATGGCCAACGTGCAGTTGGTGACAGGCGGCGGAGGGTTCATCGGCTCGAACCTGGTCCGGGCGCTCCTGGCGCAAGGTCGGCGGGTTCGGGTGCTGGATAACTTCGCGACGGGATTCCACGAAAACCTCGAAGAGATCAAAAACGATATCGACCTCTTGGAAGGCGACATCCGCGACCCCGAGACGTGCCACAAGGCCTGCAAGGGCGCGGAGATCGTGTTCCACCAGGCGGCCATTCCGAGCGTGCCGCGAAGCATGGAGGATCCGCAACTCTCTTTCGACGTGAACGTCGTCGGAACGCACAACATGCTGATGGCGGCCCGCGACGGCGGAGTCAGCCGCTTCATCTACGCCGCCAGCAGCAGCGCCTACGGCGCCGGGGAGGACCTGCCGAAACGTGAAATGATGCCGGTCCTTCCGATCAGCCCTTACGCCGCCGCCAAGGCCGCCGGCGAACTGCTGGCCGCCACGTTTTGCCGCGCGTTCGGCCTCCAGACGGTGAGCCTGCGATACTTCAACGTGTTCGGGCCGCGCCAGGACCCGAGCAACCAGTACGCGGGGGTCATCGCGGCGTTCGCCTTGCGGATGCTCCGCGGCGAGCGACCCATTATCTACGGCGATGGGACCCAGTCGCGCGACTTCACATTCATCGAGAACGTCGTCCACGCCAACCTCCTGGCGGCCGAGGCCCCTGAGGTCCAGGGCGAGGTCGTGAACATCGGATGCGGCGAGGCCATCGACCTGAACCAGATGGTCGGCATCTTCAACAAGATTCTGGGCACGGCGCTGGAGCCTATCTACGAGCCTCCGCGGCCGGGCGACGTGAAACATTCGCTGGCCGACGTGTCCGCCGCCAAGAAACTTCTGGGCTATAAGCCCAAGGTCCGGTTCGCCGACGGCCTGCGACAGACGCTGGAATGGTATCGGTGGGCCATCCTGACGGGCTACGGCGGCTGGGCAGAGCGGTAGATAGCCGAAGACGCTTAGCGCCTGCGCCCGCACACAGCGCAGGCGACCAGCCACAACCGCGGAGGACTGAATTCCCGCCCAGATCCTAACATTCTTCTCGACACCGCCCAAAGCGCGGGTATATTGATAATGCCCATTGCACGCATCTGGGATGTGCGCGTAGGCGCCGCCACCTTGCCGGGAACAGACTGGTGATCCTATGCAAGAGGAAGGGGGCGCCGTGAGCAGCGTTCGGTTCTCGCTAGCGGTTCTGCTTCTTGCGACGTTTGGGGCTATGCCTTTCAGCCGCACCTCTGAAGCCTCGATGATCGGCATCAATTTTCACGGCGGCACGAACGGAAGAAAGATCGGGACAAAGGAGGCCGGCGTCGAACCGCAGACGAACTGGAACGACGTCGCCTGGTGGACGTTCACGGCCCTCCGCGACAGCACCGGCCTGGCCACCGCCGTCTCGGTGACCACCGACACCACCAAGCATACGTATAACTCCTACGTCTCCGTTGATCCACCCTATGGCGGCAATGATTACCTGATGCGCGGCTACATCTACCCTTCCGGCGCCTCCATGACGGTGACGGTCGCGGGTCTGGGACAAACGTTCACGCACCACGGCTACGACGTCATCGTGTACTTCGACGGCCCGAACGGCGGCACGAAGGATGTGGATTGGGTGACCGCGTACGCCATCAACGATGGTGTGACCACCGCCACCGTCTATGGCAAGGACGCCAAGACCGCCGGTTGGAGCGGGACCTTTATTCAGGCCTTCGGGACTTCGACAAACGATGCCACGCCGGGCAACTACGTCCGCTTCACCGGCCTGACGAGCGGCACGTTCACGCTGACGGCCACGCCCGTAACGGGCAGCGGGCCGATCAACGGCCTCCAGATTATCGCGCTCCCCGAGCCGGCCTCCCTGGCGCTCGTGGGCGTCGGCCTTGCCGCCACCCTCGTTGCCCGCCGCCGGTCGCCGGCAGGCGGTTGACCTGCCTCTCCCCACACCAACCCAAGACCCTGAACCGAAAGAGTCAAGGACCTTCGCCGGGAATCTCGATAACCCGTACGTGGCCGGGAGCGGCTTGAACCGCAACCACGCCGAGGGGTGGAATCCCACCCAAGAACCGCATAGAATGGCCACGGCGTCCTCGGAGACAAGGGGCCAGGGAGTGCGTCAGTGAGCAATGCGGTGTGGCAATTTGAAGAGGCGTTCGCCCAGTGGCTGGGCGCGCGGTCGGCCTCGCGATTCCACTGGGCCTCGCCCGCAAATCGAGGAAGTCTGCGGTATAATACGACGTTCGCGGGCCCTGCAGTCCCTCACAACGTGTTTGGGCGCGCCACAACCTCACGCGGGCATCATTGCAGTGTTCGCCTCACGGATGCCCCTGGCTGGCACCGCGGTCATCTGCCCCAACGGCTGGCCGTCACTCACGTTCATCGAGAGTACCATCCGCGCGGACGTGTTCGCTGCCGACGCCCAGAACTCTGGGCCTTGGAAGATCTGCGCCCCAAGATGAGGCAAGACACCAGGGACAAGAGGGTTGACGTCCAACCCCGCGCGTGGTAGTGGAACTCTCGGTACGTCAATGCCGCTGGGCACTGGAGACGGGGTACGGCGGCTGGGCGAAAAAGTAGGGATTCTGGCGCGCGGCGCACACTAATCGGAGACAATCCCTTTGAAGAGCCCTCTCCAACTTGGTAGACGGATGATCCGTTGGTTGAGGTACCTAACGATTACGCTGTGGCAGGCAAAGGGTTGGCGCCATCGGTGGATGATGTTGCGGTACATTTTCCGCATGCTCGCGGGCCGCGCGGGCCTGCACCTGAGGCCGAAGGAATACCAGCTGGTGCTAGACGGAGTAGTATTCCATGTAGAGGCGAGCCGGGCAGACCTGAGCCCCTATCCCCCCATCTGGATCGATCACGAGTACGAACCAGACGGACGGTTCATCCCACCCGCGGGCGGGACAGTGGTGGATGTCGGAGCGCACGTGGGATTCTTCACGATCCACGACGCCAAGCGTGTTGTCTCTGGCACGGTGTTCGCGATCGAGCCGGACCCGGACTCATTCGGGCGGCTCCTCACCAACTGTAAGGCGAACAATCTGCGGAACGTGCGGGCGTTCCATCTGGCCATGGGCAGACAGCCCGAGACAACCTACTTTAAGAAAGGCAAGTATTCGGTGGACAGCCGCCTGGTCAAGTCGCCGACTGAGGGGGCAATCCAGGTACTTCAGACAACGCTTGATGCATTTGTCGAGGCACAAGGGATTCAACAGATCGACTTCCTGAAAGTGGACACAGAGGGTGCGGAAGTGGACATTTTGCGGGCTGCGCGACAGGCCGCTCTCCCGCGGACAAGAGCCGCGGTGATAGAGGTCCACGGCGAGGCCAGAATCGGCCCCGTAGACATTATTATGAAAGAGTGCGGATTCACGAAGGTGCACCGCAAGGGAATGCTTCACTATTATTACCGAGAGAGGGACCAGGACCGCGAGGCTCGCCAGTGCCACACCGACGGTTGAAATCGTCGGCACCGGCCAGCGAAACCCAAAGGAATCCCGATGCTTCACGGCATCTCCGTGGATTTCGAAGACTGGTATCAGTCAACGATTGACGTCGGCGCGCCCCTCTCGGACCGTTTCGAGCGGAGCACGATGCGGGTGCTCGAGGCGCTGGCGGCCAAGAACGTGCGCGGCACGTTCTTCGTCCTGGGCCTGGCGGCCGAAAAGGCGCCTCACGTCGTTAAGCGCATCGCCGATGCGGGCCACGAAGTCCAGAGCCACGGCTACGGCCATCGGTCCAACTTCGAACTCGACGAGGCGGCCTTCCGCGAAGACGTCGCTCACAACAAGGCGCTCCTCGAAGACCTAACAGGCCGCAAGGTCTTCGGCTACCGCGCCCCCTCCTTCTCCATTGACGAGCGAAACCTATGGGCGCTGGACGTCCTGGCCGAGACCGGGCATCGATACGATGCGTCCATCTTTCCGGTCAAGACCTCGCGTTACGGCATGGCTGGTTATCCGCCCGAGCCGCGAATCGTGAGGACGGCGCGCGGCCACAAGATCGTCGAGGTGCCGGCCGCCTGTTTTGACTGGTTGGGCAAACGCTGGGCGGTGGCCGGCGGCGGCTACTTCCGCCTGTGGCCGTACTGGGTCATCCGCAAAGCCTGGCGGCAACTGGAAACGCAACGGCGACCCGGAATCGTGTATTTTCACCCTTATGAATACGACCCGACGGAAATGGCGTCGTACAAGGGCGACGTAGGCCTGAAGATGCGACTCCACCAGGGGCTTGGGCGAAAGGGATTTGCGCGGAAAATCAATCGCTTGCTCTCGGAGTTTCGCTTCGGGGCCATCGAATCGGTTCTGTCGGACCTGCTGGCTCAACTGCCGCCCCAAGGCTGAGCCGAGGGACCTATCTTTTCAGGTTGCCGCCGTGCCGCGTCGATACTATAGTCGGGCTTCTCCGGAGATTCGCTCCGGGGCGCCGCGGGAGACTTTATGAACACCTGGTCGGAAATGAGAATCGCCGCCGCGCTGGTCTTGAGCGTTCCGACGCTCGTTTTTTTACTGAGCAAGTGCTTTTTCCTGGCGCCGTATCGCGCCGGCTGGCTCATGATGGTGGCCAGCCTCGTTTACGAGACGCTCTTCAAAAAGTTCCACTGGGAGCGCTGGCCGATTGACGCCGCCGCGCTGGTGATCCTCAGCGCGGGTTGGCTGGTGGTGGCAGGGCCGTGGGCAGGCTCCGTCATCAGCCTCGGAATGGCGCTCGCATGGGCCTACACGATGTGGATGGACATCCGTTGGCGGACCGATGAACTCACGCGCCAGGACCAGCGCTGGGCCAGACGAGTACCGCTCCCCCTGCCCCGACTCATTCTGATCGTTCGCGGCCCGGTTCTCCGACGAGGCCGAATCCTCGACCTGGGTGACTGGCCCGAAGGCCGCGCGGAAAGGTTCGAGGTGCTGGTGCTAAACCCCAGTACGGTAGTCCCCCAATGGCCGATGACAGTGGAGGTGACGGCGGCCGGCGAAGCGGTTCGGATTCTCGAGGCTCCCGCCGGCGAGCAAAAGGCCCCCGACCCCGGCGAGTTCGTCCGCTTGGAGTTCCGGATGCAGGCCGTCCGCGCCCGCGGTCCCGCAGAGGTCCGGGTCCGCCTGGTGCACGGCGACTACGCGGTTCATGAGACGTTGCGCCTCCGAAGTGCCGTTCCAGCCGGCGCCATCCGGGTGCAAGGGGCGAAAATCCGGCGATGGAAAGGCGGCGCGCGGGCAGGATTCGGCTGGCGCGGCGATCAGGACCTATACGACCCGGCGACGTTCCAATCGCCGGAAGGGTTGCGGCTGGCGCTGGGACTCAGCCGACAGTTTCGGTTGCCCAGTTCCTTGTACCTGTCGGGCAAGCTGAGCCTGGTGCCGGAGGAACACCGGAAGTTCTGCAAGCACTTCGGGTTTGACCGCCGCTCGGAAGGCATCCACGAGTTTATTCGGTTCCTGCGCGAGGACGTCACGATCGAACCGGAACTGGAGTTCCCGTTCGAGACGCCCAGACCTCTGGCCATGGAACTCGGGAACCACATGTATCTGCACTACGGCACCCACAGCGCCGCCGACGAAGGCAACCGGTGGACCTTGCGGACGGAGATGGGCGGAGGCCGGTATCCGTGGCAGGGCGCCGAGAACGATTCATTCAGCGAGCAGCGCGACAACGCCACGAAGAACGTCGAGGTCCTCCGTGAGACCCTCGGCGTGACGGTCCGTTCCTGGGGCGTCCCAGGCCGCGCGAACGATGCCTTAACCGCCCGCGCCGTGGAAGCGGCGGGTATGGCCGTCGCCACCGACAGCAACGTGTCGGCTTGGACCAACGTGATGCGTTTGCCTCCTCCGCATCACCCTCACGGATGCCGCCGGCTGGTGGAAATCAGCAAAAAGTACCCCGGCGACGCCAACAATGTTTACAAAATCGCCATGCTGAAGTACTGGCTCCATGCCGCACGCCGGACCAGCCGGGTGTTCCTCTTTATGGCGCACCATCACCTTCTGCTTTACGAAGGAACCTCCTGCTACCAACTGACCCGCAAGTTCTTCCATTATGTCCTGGCCGAGTGCCACGGCGACCTGTATCCGGCCACCGTCACGGCGCTGGGGCTTTACTGGGAGCGGGTTCTGTGTCCCGAGCACCGGTGCATTCGCATCACCCACGAGGCCCAATCGGTCACGGTCAAAAATACGGGGACGGCCGATCTCGACCGACTGCCCCTTGAGGTAGACCTTCCGGGCGGCAAACGGTTTATGACACTGGTGGACGTGCCGGCGGCTGGTCAAACGGTCATCCAACTCACCTAAAGGGAGACGCCGCATATGGTCGCGGAAATCGTTTTCTGGGCCTGTGCGGGCACGATCATTTTTACCTACGCCGGTTACCCGCTCGTGCTGGGCCTGTTGGCCCTGGTGAAGGGCCGTCCGCCCGCGCCCGTCGAACCGACAGAATGGCCGTTCGTTAGTGCGCTGGTCGTCGCCTACAACGAAGAACGCCAGATCGAAAACAAGATCCGGAACATTCTGGAAAACGGCTATCCGGCCGACCGGATCGAGGTGGTCGTCTGCTCGGATGGGTCCACGGACCAAACGAACGAACGGGTCAAAGCCTACGGCGATCCGCGGGTCCGCCTGGCGGCTTCGCCGGTCAACCTCGGCGTCAACGCGGCGTTCGCCCGCGGCGCCGCCGAGGCCAAAGGCGACGTCTTTTTGATGACGGATTCCGGCAGCCTGTTCGACCAAGGTGCCATTCAGAAGGTGGCCCGTCATTTCGCCGATCCGAAGGTCGGCCTGGTCAGCGGCCGCATCCTCTTCGAAAACCCGTTGAAATCCTCCATCGGCAGCGGCTACCGGGCCTACTGGCTGGTCGAAACCGGCGTTCGGGAACTCGAAAGCCGGTTGGGCATCGGCGCGGTCACTGTCGGCGCATTTGAGATGATCCGACGGACGGCCTACCTGCCGGTCCCTAGTCACCTCAGCAACGATATCTCCGCGCCGATGTACACCCACCACCTTGGTTTTTTGTGTCGCTACGAGCCGCAGGGCGTGACGGTCGCCCAACAGCGAAAGACGGCCGGCCAAGACTTCGCCCGTCGTCTCCGGATGGCCGTCCGCACGTGGAGTACGATTCCTTATCTTTTGGGCATGGTCCCCTTCCTCCAAAACATCGGAACGTGGTTGGCCCTTTTATGCCATAAGTACTTGCGATTCATCACGTGGCTTTTCTCCCTGGGCATGCTGGTGGCCAACCTCTTTCTGCTGGATGGGTCCTTCTATCGGGCCACGCTGGCGGCCCAAGGGCTGGCCTGTGTGATTACGCTGATCGGATGGATATTGACCGTGGTCAACCTTCGCGTCCGGCCGCTGACCATTCCCTTCTATTTCTGCCTGCTCCAGGCCGCCGCGATGGTGGGACTCCTTCAGGCCTTGGCAGGCCGTCGGATCCAAACATGGAAACCGGCCGATTGAACACCACAGACGTTCTCGTGGCGACAGAAATGGAGTTTGGGGACGAATGGACCCTATCAAACCGATGATTCGGCCGCATGCACGAGCCGCTGCCAGACTCCACAACATCGGGTTGCCCAGGGCGTTTCTGACCGGTCTGGGGGAAACCTTTCTCTATCATCTGTACACGGCGCTGCCGGAATGTCCCTCGGCGTTCGGATATGTGTGGGAAGAAGCCGATGGAAGCGTCCTCGGGTTCATCGCCTGCGCGGAAAACACCGGTCGGGTTTACCGACAGGCCCTTCGTCGGCGAGGCGTGCGGATGGCTCTGGCGATCCTCCTTCGCGTAATCCGCTGGTCGGTGCTGAAAAGTCTTGTGGAAACGCTCTGCTACCCGTCGCAAGTCCAGCATGATCGCCAAGAGGGATTGCCGCCGGCTGAAATCTTGAGCATTGCCGTGGAAGAATCCACGCGCGGAAAAGGCGTCGGGAAACGGCTCATCCAAACCGCTTTCGAGGAGTTCCGGAGGCGCGGCATCCATCAGGTGAGGGTGGTCCTCGGGGCCAGAAACTTAACCGCGAATGCCTTCTACAAGCGGTGCGGGTTCGAACTCAAAACCACTCGCACGCAACACGGAAAGCCCACGAACATCTATGTGGCAGAAATCGGGGCTCCGGCAACGACCCCGATAAATAAACCCGCGCCCTAGACGGGGGCCGAGACCCGCCGCACGATGGCGAGAAAGCCTAGAACGCGACCTTTACCATGACCGCCAAACCGAACGTTCTCGTTCTCGGCGCCCACAACAAGGCGGCGCTGCCTTTGCTCGAATCGTCGGATGCCCACGGGCGCCGGGTGATCGCCGGATCGCCGCGACGCTATGGCGCCGGCTTCTACTCGCGCCACGTCCGCCAGCGCCTTCGCTACCCCTCGGCGGAAGACGAGCCGGAGGCGTGCCTCGAGTTCTTGCTCCGGTATCTGGCGCGCGGTCACGTGGACATGGTGTTTCCCGTGGGCGACTCGGTGACCGCCCTTCTGGCCCGCCACCAGGACGCCTTCCGCCGCCACACCCACCTGGCCCTCCCACCCTACGACGTGTTCCAGGGCGGACGAGACAAAATCCTGACTCTTCAGGCGGCGGCCCGCGCCGGCACGCCGATTCCGCGGACGTGGTATCCCCACGAGCAGCCGCTCGAAGAGATCACGCGCGAGGCCCCCTATCCGTGCCTGATTAAACCGGCCATTTCGGCCGGGGCGCGCGGCATAACGCCGGTTCGCTCGCCGGAGGAACTCATGGCCTCCTTGGCCGCCGTCGAGGCGGCGTTCGGCCGATCGTTCGTCCAGGACTTCGTGCCGCAAACCGGCATGCAGTACAAGGTGGACGTGGTGCTCGGCAAGGGAAGCCGACTCCTGGCGGGTGTGGTGTACGAGAAACTCCGGTACTATCCGCCGACCGGCGGATCCAGCACCTGCAACCGGACGGTCCGGCGACCCGACATCCTGGACGCCGCTCTCCGCGTCCTCAAAGAACTGCGATGGTACGGTTTCTGCGACTTCGATTTCATCACCGACCCGCGCGACGGCGTCATCAAGTTAATGGAAATCAACCCGCGCTTCCCCGAATGTTTCCGAGCCACCTACGCCGCGGGCCTCGACATGACGGAGATGGTGTACCAACTGGCGCACGGCGTGGAACCGGAACCGCAACTCGACTATCTGGCCGACCGCTACGTCCGGTTCCTTCCGGGTGACCTCCTATGGTTCCTCACGAGCCGGGACCGCTTCACGCAGTGGCGAAACTTCCTCGACTTCTTCTCGCCCCGCGTCCAGTACCAGATCGCGTCGCTTCAAGACCCCGGGCCGATGATCGGCTACCTCCTGGAAAACCTTACGCTAAACCGCAAGGGCCTCGCCGCGCGGCTGCGATTCAAGCAAGCCATCCGAAGACCCGCGTAATCCCAAACACCTCCGAGGGTCGTCGCTGGCGCCAAAAAGGATCGGAAAAGGGCCGCTATCGCTAGGCCCGACCGGGGAGATGGGCGGCCGCCTCCGCCAAAACGGTTTCGAGTTGCTCGACAAGCCGCCGGCGGTCGAACCGGCTCCGGGCCAGGGCCTGGGCCCGCCGGGCCATCTCCCGGCGCCGCGCGGGGTCGGCCGCCAGGCCGCGGATCGCCCCGGCCATCGCTTCCGCATCCTCGGGCGGCACGACGAGGCCGCAGCCTTCCCGGCGGCAAATCCAACCTGCCTCACCGTCGAAATTCACAAGCACCGGCAGCCCCGCTGCCAGGTAATCCATAAACTTGTTCGGACAGGCTGTGTCGAAAATCGAGAGGTTCTCAAGGGTCATGAGCCCCAGGTCGCACGTCTTCAGCACTCCCGCCAACACCTGCTTCGACATGGGCGGCAGCCACAGAACGTTGTTGAGACCCGCGCTTCGGGCCTGTTCCATCAGGGCGGCCTTCCGGGCGCCTTCGCCGGCAAACACAAACCGGATGGCCGGGTCGTCCTTCAGGAGGGCCGCCGCCTTCAACACCCACCCGAGCGCGTTGACGTGTCCGTGGGCGCCGGCGTAGATGACGACGAACTTGCCCTCGAGGCCACGGTCGCGGCGCCAGGCCGTGTCGGGACGGGCCGCATCAAACATCGCACAGTCCGACCCGAGCGGAATGACGACAACCTTGTCCGCCGCCGGGCCGAGCCGAGCCCGCAGACGTTCGCCCATCCGATCGCTGATGACCACAATGCGTGAAGCCGCCCGGTAGAACGTCCGTTCGGCCCAACCGGCCAACCGGATGAGCAGCGGATTAGTCAGCGCCCCCACTTCGACGGCCGTCTCGGGCCAGATGTCGCGGACCTCAAACACAAACGGCATGCGGCGGAGCCACCACGCCATCGCCCCCGGAAACCCCGCCGTCAGCGGCGTGCTGGTAGCCAGTACGACATCGGCATCGCGAACACGCAAAACCTCCATCGTGCTCACGACCATGAAGGCCAGGAACGAAAAAATCCGCCGCCAGAATCCTTGGGTATTGTCGTGGCGGATGTTGACGATCCGGAGATCGATGCCGTCCACCCGCCGGCGCGTCACGCCGTGGCCCAGCGAGAGATCGGCCAGGTCGCTCGCTCCATAGACGCCCGTCACGACCGTCACGCGATGCCCCCGCGCCACAAGGTACCGTGCAAAATCGTAACTGCGGGTCCCCGCGTGGCCGCGCGCCGTCGAAAAATGCTGGTGCACGTAAACGATGTTCACCCGGCCGCCTCCCGCTCCGCCCTTCCACGGCGCGATGCGCGCTGCGGAAGAACCTACTCAAGTTGCGAGTAAATCTCGACCAACCGCTCCGCCATCTTGTGCCAGCCGTAGGTTTGCTCGATGGCCCGGCGTCCGTTGGCTCCCAGGCGATGCCGGAGCACCGGGGCCCGGGCCAGCCTCACGATGGCGTCGGCGATCGCCTCGGCGTTGGTTGTATCCACGGCCACACCGCAATCCACCTCGCGCACCAGGTCGGCCGTCGCCGACCCCGCCGGCACAATGACCGCCAGGCCGCAGGCCATGTAATCAAAAATCTTGTTACTGAGACCCAGGTAATTGTTCGGGCTGGGCTGCATAGCCACAATGCCGATCTGGCTGCGCGATAGCAGGCGGCCAACGCCATCGTACCTCACCCATCCCGGCGACTCGATGGCCTCCGCCAGGCCGAGGGCCGACACCCTCTCGTCGAACCGCGTGCGGTCCCATTCACGGACGCCGCCGATGATGAGCAGACGGACCTCGACGCTCCGCCGCGCGATGGCCAGGGCCTCCAGCATTTCGAGCATCCCCCGGCGAACATCGAGGCCGCCTTCGTGGGCCACGACCACAGGCCCTCCCACATCCTGGCGGCACGGCGGAAACATTTCCAGCGGAGGGCTGTTGTAAATGAGGTCCACCCGTCCATCGCGACGCACCGCCCGGTAAAACTCCACAATCGGCGGCGAAACTGTCGTGACCCAATCCACCCGCCGCGCCAGGCACCGCAGCACTTCGACAAATGCGGCTCGGGCCGCCGAACGAAACGGACCCGGCATACGCTTCGCCATCGTCTCCTGCCACAACTCGTGCACATCGAACACGACCCTGGCCCCGCAAAGCGCACGGAGGTGCAGCCCCAGGGCCGCCGTCTCCGGCTCGTGTCCGGTCACCACATCCGGCTTCCATCGAAGGACTGGGCCGTATAGTTTCGGAATCACCGACGCCCGCGCCCGGATGCCGATCTTAAATGGATACACGGCCTCGACCGAGACGCCGGGCAAATGGACCGGAGTCCTACCTTCCAGCCCGAAGACGCGGACTTCATGGCCCGCCGCGCCAAGAGAAGCCGCCTGTTTGAACACGACGCGCGCATCATTGATGGGATGATTGGAACACATCATGGCAATGCGCATCGAACCGCCCCATACCACACGTTGGCCCCGCCGACGACCTGTCACCAGCGCTCGACGGATATATCGGAATCGCCAACCCCCGCCATGACAAAAAGGTCGCCGCTGGCAGCACTGCCCGAAAAGGATTATAAGGCACGACTACGTCAGAGGGCATGGGAAAAGTGCGCTCGGCCACACATGCTGGAACGTCGAGTCGCGCGCATCCTCCGATCGGTCCGGCACGGCAATTAGGCTTGAGAAACATACCACCTTATCCGATAATATCATTGAGAAAACGCAACCACCCGTTCCGACCGGGGAAAACCTTCATGCCGGGAATGAAATATCCGCAGGAGCACCCAACGCCGCCTGTCAACGTACGATGACCACCCATAGCGTACCAAAGCCCGAACTACCGATACCGGCTCCTGCGGCGGCCGTGAGCGCGATGCCGCGCGAGGCGGAGAGCGGCGCCCCCTCCATGCCGTGGATGCTGTATCTCGGCACCTGGTGTTTTTTGATGGTCCTCAGTCTAGTGGCGATCAAAAGCGGCGTTTCGTGGGCCGTAATCGCCCTGTTCATGGCCCCCCTGACGCTCGCCGGAATCGGCTGGCACCCCATATTCGGTCTTACGTTGATATGTATGATACTCCCAATCGGCAAGGCCTTTACCGTTAGCGGGGCTTTCACGGCGGACCGCGCCGTGGGCATCATGTTCGGCCTCGGCGCCATCATCAATATCTTGGCCACCCGAAAACGCTTGCATCTCCTGGCCCTTCCCATCGTGGCACTGCTTGGCCTGGTGACGATCGAGTGGCTTTCGGTTTTCTGGGCGGAATATCCGCAGGCCGTTTATCCGCTCGCCTTTACGCACACTCAGATGTTTTTCTACGTCCTCGTCGTCCTCTCTATTTTCCAGGAGGAAAAAGATTTTCGGTGGCCGCTTTTGGCTTTCGTCGTCGGATGCATGCTGGCCGTTTTGCTGCCCGGAGCCACAGGCTCGGCGACGGAGGTCAGCGAACGACTTACGATTGCTTCCGGCGAATCCTCGGCGATTAATCCCAACACCTTCGGCGTGATCCTCGGCCTCGGTCTTCTAACGGCCATCTATCGCTATCGTCTGGAAACCTCTTGGCCCTCGCGCCTTTTGTATCTCGCCGCCTTCTGCGTTCTCCCCGTCGGGGTCATTCTGACCGGCAGCCGCAGGGCCGCCTTCAGCCTCGCGGCGGCTATCGTGCTTCCGCTCCTGTTTTCACCCTGGGCCCTGCGAAGAATCCGGCTCATCCTTGGACTCGGACTCCTGTTGGGTTTGATTGCCCTGGCCGTCTATGTGGGGGGAGAGTACTTTTTGCCCCAAAAAACAGCCCAGCGGCTAACGGACGCCGAAATGATAACGGAGAGTTATTATCTGCGCCTCGGGTTCGCCCGCGAAGCCATCGCCTATGTCCTCCAACATCCGCTCGGCGCAGGACTCGGCTCTTTCCGCACGGCGGACGGCCACGTCGTTCACAATGATCTCTTTTTCGTTCTGTCCGATCTTGGCTTCCTAGGGGCCGGCATCTTTTTGACGTTCGCCATTCTCATGGCCTTTTCCGTCATGCGGATGCCGAGTAATTTCACCAAATGGTACGCCGTTTCCGTGGTCGCCTATCAACTGTTGGCCGGCTTGGGCGGAAATTTCGTCTTCTCCAAACACTATTGGCTGTTCATGGCCTTCGCCTGGCTTCTATGCGTGGCCCACCGGCGGCTAACTGCATCCGCATCCCCCGAATCGGCCGAGCCTCCGCTTCTAAACCCCTCACCCAACGGCTCACCCCGTTGGCCATTACCGCCGCCGGAAAACCGGTGGCGATCTTAAATTCGCTTGCGGAGTGACCCACGGTGAACCGAGTCAGGCAACCGGAGTTTGAAATGCCTTCGCCTACGGCTCCCTCCGCCGAGCATGGGAAAAACCGGCCGGGAAAAATCAAACGCCTATTCCGGCAGTTCGGCCGCAAACTTACCGCGTGGCGCCGACAGTGGAAAAGGCCTTACGACCCCCGACAACTCGATTCCCGTGTCACGTTCGCCGGCCGGGAACTCGGCTTCTACTATCTCTACCATCCCAAACAAATCCTCGTGCACCAAGAAAAAGACCCAATGGGCTTCTCCGTCATCAAGATCGGCAGTCGGGCCTATCGCCAGCCGCTCACGCACTGCCAGGTGGCCCTGGGCCACTTCCACGAGTACCTCGAAACGAAAAACGAGGCGGCCAAACAACAATTTCTCCGGTCGGCGGACTTGCTTCTGGAGGCCATGGAAACCGTCACCCTCGGCGGCATCGCGTGCCGCGTGTGGTATTACCGGTTTCCCTTACCCACGTACGTCCCCCATCCGATCCCCTGGATATCTTGTATGGCCCAAGGGGGGGCCATGTCGGTCTTCTGTCGCGCCTACCAGATGACGGGCCGAAAAGAGTTCCTCGATGCGGCCAAGGGGGCCACGGCGGTTTACAACGTCCCCGTCGAGCAAGGGGGAATCCTCGGCGCCGACCGCGAAGAACACGTGTATTACGAAGAGTATCCGTTCCCGGGAAAGTCGTACCACGTCCTAAACGGATTCATGTCGTCCCTCATGGGACTGTACGACCTCTATCGCGCCACGGGAGACGAGGAGGCCAAGCGCCTCTTCGACCAGGGTATGGCCACGCTGACCGCCGACAGCATCCTCGCGCGCTATGACCTCGGGTATTGCAGTCTTTACGATCTGTCCGGGGTACGGCGCGTCAGGCCGGCTTACATCCGCTATAATCTGGTGCACGTGCGACAATTGACCGTCTTTTACCGAATCACGGGGAACGACCTGCTGCGCCGCTGGGCCGAGCGATGGTTCGCCTATAGCCAAAACCCGCTGTGCCGGTTTCGGTGCCTTCTCGACACGATAGTCTATGGTTTGAGAAACATTCCTCGCCATCTGAAAGAGGCAATGATCGAATCCTGAAAAACGGCCGGCGCCGTTTTGCGGCCATCCATGACAAGGACGCCTCCATTCATGAATTCCGGCAACCCAACCCAGCCGCTCCGGATCCTAGTGGTCACCGCCGCCCACCTGTTTCCGAACCGAGACAAACCTACGGCCGGCATTTTCTTCGCCAACCTCCTGCGGCGGCTCAAGCCTCGGGTCGAACGCCTCGTCGTCGTCGTCCCGACCGCCTATGTTCCCGCGTTCCTCCAAAAGCTCCCTTGGGGTTCCTCGGCCGGGCAGGTCGAGCACCACGAGCGCTGGCAAGGCCTCAACGTCTTTCATCCTCCGTATCTTTCGATCCACTCGCGGCATCATTTGTGGTTCCAATCTCGATCCTTCTGCTTGGCCGCCACGCCGCTTTGTTTGGCTCTGCACAGGCGCCACGATTTCAACTTGGTCCTCGGCAACGGTTTCGGTCCTCCCACCCACACCGCCCAATACGTGGCCAAGCAGATTCACGCTCGCTCGGTGGGATGGGCCGTCGGCAGTGACGTCCATACGGCTCCTCACCTTTCGGATGAAAACATGCGGCTGTTCCGCCACAATATCAGGCATTGCGACCTCGTTCTCACCGCGAGCCGGGCGCTGCGCAGCCACATCCTCAAGGCCTGCCCCGATGCCACGCATGTTCACACCTTCCATCGCGGAATCGACCTGGAGGGTTTCCAAAGTCCCGTGGACCGTGCGGCGCTCCGTGCGAAACTCGGTCTGGATGCCGGTCGCACGTACATGCTGATGGCCGGACACCTCGGAAGAACAAAAGGGTCAGAGGAGTTCTACGTTTCTTTCAAGCATCTGGCAGGAAAGTACTTCCCCCTCTCCGCCCTCTGGGTCGGCGACGGGCCTGAAGCCACCGCCCTGAAAACCCGCGCCCGCGCCGATGGCCTCGCTGGCCGATTCCTCGTCACCGGGCAGGTCCCCCGCTCCTCTGTCGCCGAGTACATGCACGCCGCCGACCTGATGCTCTTCCCCAGTCACATGGAAGGGCTGCCCAACGTCGTCGTGGAAGCCCTGGCCGCCGGACTTCCCACGGTGGCCGCCGACGTCGGCGGCGTCAGCGAAGTCATCACCCATGAGACGACGGGCCTTCTGGTGCCGCCCCAAGATGTTCCGGCCATGATCCGCGCCGTCGAACGCGTTCTCGACAACCCGGAATGGGCCCGCCAGATGGGTGAGTACGGCCGAGAATTCGTCCGGGAACACTTCGACGTGAATCGGAACGCGTCCAGACTCTTGCAGCTATTCCAGCATCTGGTATCGGGAAACACTCTCGATCGTTGATGGGTTTCCGGCCGCAGGACCTATAGGGCACCGAACATGCTCCGTGACGCCGCTCACGATTTCACGGACCGAATCCTTCATCTGCTTCCATTCCGCCCTCGATCATCCGCCCCAAGTCCGGAGAACTCAGGAAGCAGACATCGGGCCAACGGCGACCAATGGTCTTGAGCAGGTCGCTCAATTGCCGCAGACCGCCGGCGCGGTTGGCCGGATCGATCGCGCCGATGTAATTGTACCGGTGGGTGCCGATGACGGCCGGTTTGTGCCACCGGAAGGCCCGATCCACCTGGCGCAGACAGGGTTCCACCACATCGCCCCGCGCGGCCGCCGGCTCGAAAAAACAGTTGCGGATCAGGTACCGGCATCCCGTCGGGCTCGTCTGCCCGAGATAATGGAGGCGCCTCTGCCCCCCTCCCAAATGCTGAAACATCGCCCCATGAACGTACCGCACACCGGCGGTCCGCCAGATCCGTTCGACGTGGTCCGTCCATTGGTACTTAGGCGCCGTCACGCTTAAGGGCGCGTAACCCAGTTGCGCCACAAAAAGGTCCACTCCCTCACGCACCAAAGCCTCCACGTCCACGCCGTATCGCTGGAATTCTTCATCGGCCACATAGATGGGACCGTAAAAACTCCTCCCCTCCCTCGAGACGGCCCAAGGGACGCCGCACATCCCCATCTCAAACGCGAGATGCGCCTCCGCCGATCCCTCCCGTAGGGCTTCAAGCCATCGCCACCAGGCCACGTGCTCGCGCGCGTGCAGTTGCGGCACGAACAGCCCCCGCCCCCGGCCCTCTGTCCAGCGCCGGAGAACCCCTCGCCGCAAAGGGTCGCGCCAAAGTGTCTCCCGGACCGGTTCATAGAAATACGCGCGAAACTCGGCCTCCCGGATCCTCGCAAAATCCGGATTGGCAAGAATGAGGCAGGGTGTCATGCAGGCGGGGCGGCCGCACGCATCGCGGACGCTGTCGAGAACCTCGAAGAGCCGATCAAGGTCCTCGTCCGTCTCAAGGGCATCCAGGCTGAGGTGAGAGCGCCCCAGGTCGTAGCCTTCAGCGCTCAGGCGATCATAGACCTCGCGAGAGGGCGTGCGGATGCCACCCCAATCGTCGCTCTCGATGACGACGATCCGGCGGCGCGTGCGCCAGCCCCTCAGATAGGACTGGGCCATACCCCAGGCGGTCTTGAGTTTCCTCAGCAAAGCACTCCCCTTAAGCCGCCGTCCGCCTCGGGCGCCTGCATGGCCATCCGCTACTTCAATCGCCCCAGCCGCCGGACGATGGCCGTCAACGGAACGCCCAACAAACTCAGTGCGCAGCGATAGTACGGTATCGTCCAAACAAACTGGCCGCCGAAGTCGTGCTTGAAACACCAGACGGTGTAGTTGGGATGACCTTTCTCGGGCACCGGTCCGGGCGACCCGCCCAGATCGTAGTGCTGCACGC
>Ga0315293_10001121_pt1 | contig 25982 bp, 29 predicted proteins | sample YL17G13_20_MG_FD_203071 | JGI IMG/M metagenome (GOLD analysis project Ga0315293, IMG submission 203071) | Sediment microbial communities from Yellowstone Lake, YNP, Wyoming, USA - YL17G13_20 | ecosystem: Environmental > Aquatic > Freshwater > Lake > Sediment | place: USA: Wyoming | collected...
CGTCATTGCGAGCGAAGCGAAGCAACCTCAAGTTTCGGCGACGTCCGACGTCGCCGAAACTCCGGCACCGGGAGTTGTGGCACAAGAACCAGCGCCAGCGGCCGCAGCTACAGAATTATCTCCAGCTCCCGAGGAGAAATTAATTGTCGCCTCGCCCGAAGGGCAGGCGAGCCTCGCCCCAGAGGGGCGGGAAGCACCGAAAGAAGAAAAGTCCACAGAAGAGCCAAAAGAGGAAGTTAAACCATCCGCCTCCGCTGAAGCTTCCGCCTCCGTTGAAACTACGGCGGGACAAGCCGGCGTGGCAAAGGAAGTAAAACCAGTTTAGCTCGTCATTGCGAGGAGTGGTAACGACGAAGCAATCTAAACAATATCTGCGAGATTGCTTCGCTACGCTCGCAATGACAAAATCCGCGGGGCGCCCCCTGGGCCTGCGGGTTTTTAGTTGGTGGGACGATAGGCGATAGGCTAATTCTCACGAATTAGCCTATCGGTATTATGCGACACTTATCTCTTATTCGAGCGAATAAGGGATTTACTGATTATTGGAAGTGGGGTATAAAATATAGCAAGTATTGACAGGGTTGCTTGATTATGCTATAATTAAAGAGTAGTAAAACAAAGAGGAAAAAGGCGTTTGGGCGATTTCCTTGCCTCGCCGAAGTCCGCTTTGCGGAACGAAGGCGGGTCTTTCAGAAAACGACTTTCTGGCTCCGGCTGGAAAAATCGATTACTGAAATTGCATGGGAATCACCCAAGCGTCTGGAAATGAAACACTAGTCCTGTCGGATGACGGGACGCACATTGAAAGGAAAATTATGAAAGCCAAGGCTTGGCTGAAAGTGGCGAACTGGGGGTCTTTAGTTTCGTGCACCTTGTGGGGGATCATTGCGGTCGCGATGTTTATACTTGTCGTGACCTCAAACAATCCACACAGGGATATGCCGTGGGCGCCTCTTGGTTTTTGGGCGGGCGTTGTGATGTGGGCTTCCCACGAGTTCAGCGAAATGGTAAGGCGTCGTCTTTTCCGTCATTTTCCGGAGCTTCGGAAAACGCCGATAATTATGTGGTGACGATGGACGCCAATCAGAGAGTTTAAGGGTTCCCTCAAAAACTCTATAGGCTCGCAAAGCATCGCGAGCCTTTTATTTTACAAATTTCTTGGATAACGGTGTCGTAAAATTTCACGGCCGTGAAATTTTACGACAAGGTAGTTTATATTTTGTAATAATTTTGAGATAATCTTGACTTATTTTTTTACACTTCGGTAGGCTCAGTGCAGGCAAAAATATTGACAAGTTTTGGGGAAAAAGTATATAATGAAATTAAACTAAAAGGTCGGAATAGAATATAGAATAAATGAATGTACGACCCGACAAAAGCGCTTCGCGCATTTTGACGGGCAAGAATTATGGCAAAAGAAAATGACAAAGAGTTTCTTGAGTACATTGTCAGGGAATTAGTTGATAATCCCAAAGACGTCAAAGTTGACAGAAAAGTTGACGAAATGGGAGTATTGCTTTCATTGAAAGTAAACCCGGAAGATATGGGCCAAATCATTGGAAGAGAAGGATCAACAGCCAAGGCAATCAGGAACTTAGTCCGAATTGTCGGACTAAAGAACCACGCCAGAGTGAACCTCAAAATTGAGGAACCGGAAGGCGGACGTGCTCCAAGAGCTGAGAGAAAACCAGTCTCAGACGACATCGAAAATATTTCTCTGTAATTTTTTTACAGAATGCAAAAACTGTGCTACAATAAGCGCAGTTTTTGTTTATGCTATTCCGCTCGGCAATAAACTTTTTTTCGGCTGGTCAGGCACTTCGTGTCCTGAGGCCTGCAAAAAGTTTATTGCCTCGCTTTTTTAAAATGCTAAAGTTTGACGTGATAACCATATTTCCGGAAATGTTTAAGTCCTATTTGGGCGAGAGTTTGATTGCGCGGGCGCAGGTAAAAAAACTTATAAAAATAAATTTACATAATTTAAGGAAGTGGACAAACGACCGGCACAAAACAGTTGACGATCGACCGTTTGGCGGGGGATTAGGAATGGTGTTAAAAGTGGAGCCGATTTTTAAAGCAGTTAAGCAAATAAAGAAATTTAAAAGATCTAAGGTTGTTCTTTTTACTCCGCGTGGCGAAAAATTTAATCAGCAACTGGCACACAAACTTTCAAAATTAGACCAAATTATTTTTATTTGCGGAAGATATGAAGGAGTTGACGAAAGAGTGGCTGAAAAAATTTCAGACATGGAGGTTTCAATTGGGGATTATGACTTAATGGGCGGGGAACTGCCTGCGATGGTGGCGATAGAAACAATTTCAAGATTAATTCCCCGGGTTTTGGGAAAACCGCAATTATTAAAAGAGAGAATCTCAAAAACAGGAGGTTTTCTAGAATACGCGCAATACACCCGCCCGGAAGTTTTTTCTCCCAAAAAAGGCCAGAATTGGAAAGTGCCAAAAATTTTGCTATCCGGTAACCACAAAAAAATTGACGAATGGAAAAAATCCCACGGCAAAATCATTGAATAATTAAGATTTTTGTGATATAAATTATGAAATGGGCAGGTGGCTGAGCAGCAAAGGCATCACACTGTAAATGTGACGGGGTTTCCCCTTCATAGGTGCAAGTCCTATCCTGCCCACAAGTTTATAAGCCGATGTAGCTCAGGTAGCAGAGCACATTCTTGGTAAGAATGAGGTCCGCAGTGCAAATCTGCGCATCGGCTCAATAACGCTTGGCAACAAATTTTTTTCCGTCTGCTGGTAACCCCCTTTGCCTCTGCGGGCAAGTGGACCAGGGACTGCAAAAAGTTTATTGCCTCGCTTAAAATAATAAAAACATGGCAGTTAAAAAACCATTTTTAAAAGTAGCATGCAGTGTTTGTAAAACAGTAAATTATTTTACAAAAAAATCAAAAGCAACAGCCGACAAAAAGCTGGAGATAAAAAAATATTGTTCAACCTGCCGAAAACACACTCTGCATAAGGAATCAAAACGCTAATTTTATTGCTTGCCCTTCCGAAGCCAGAAGGCGTAGGAGGGTGCGACAAGAAGCCCGAGTTTTCAGCTTCGGGTTTTTGGTTCATTTCTATATATTTTGGTTTAATAGTGGTATAATAAAATAATTAAATAAACTATTGTAATACTATTATGCATTTTGGAGAGCATGTAACAATTGACGGGTGCGGAGGCTCTTTTGAGAAGCTTAACGACAAAGAATTAGTCTTTAGGGCGCTTAATGAGTTGGTGGAAAAAATTGGGATGAAGAAATTATCAGAACCTTATGTATGTAATGCCCCCGCTAGCGGCAAAAAAGATCCGGGCGGATGGTCGGGATTTGTTGTGATACAGGAGAGCCATATAAGTATCCATACATTTCCCGCAAGAGCTTTTTTAAGCGCAGACGTGTATAGCTGTAGAAATAACCTTGATCGTAAATTAATTATTAGCTATTTTAAGGATAATTTTGAATTAAAAGATATCGAAAGTCATTTTATAAAAAGAGGATCTTGTTATCCAGAAAAAAATGTTTTTTAAATAAAAATTATGAGTTGGTTTTTTATCGCATTAGCCGCGCCATTTTTGTGGTCATTAGTTAATATTATTGATAAATATCTGATTACTAAATACATAAAAAAGCAAAGCGGTTTTGGAGGTTTAACAATTTTTACCAGTTTGATAGGCATTCCCGCTGCGCTATTAATAGGATTATTCACTGTTGGCATATTCCAGGTAAATATTTTAGATAAGGTGTTGCTTTTGGGCGTTGGAGGCATTATGGTTGTTTGGGTATACCTCTATTTTTTAGCCCTAGACATTGAAGATGTTTCCACTGTTGCGCTTTGGTTTTTGACAATTCCCATTTTCGGTTATATTCTTGGGTATATTTTTTTAGGCGAAACTCTTTCTTTTCAACAAATAATTGGATCTCTTATTATTCTGTTTGGCTTATTTTTAATATCTGTAAATTGGAACGGCCATAATAATAAGTTTAAATGGAAATTTTTAGCTTATATGCTTGGGTCGTGTTTTTTAATTGCAGTTACCAGCGTAATTTTTAAATATGTGGCCGTGATCGACAGCTTTTGGGTTTCATCTTTCTGGCAATATTTAGGACTTAGCGTTTTTGGCATATTAGTTTATTGTTTTATTCCCAGATATAGAGGAGAATTTAAATCGATGGTTAAAAACAGGGGAAAGAATATTTTTGCATTAACTGCAATAGGAGAGATTTTTAATATAGGCGGGAACCTTTTCAGCAACTATGCCCTTCTGCTTGCTCCAGTTGCTTTGGTCTGTATTGTAGATAGTTTCCAACCGGCAATTATATTTTTAATTACAATTTTTTGTACATTCTTTTTGCCCAATATAGTAAAAGAGAATTTAAATAAACGCGCCTTGTTGCTCAAGGCAATTAATATTGTAATTATGCTTATAGGAAGCGTCGTGTTGTTTGTATAGTAAATATAGTAAATATAGCATAATAACATCATAAGATTAGAATTATTATATGTTACCGGAATTTCCAAAATTTAAATCAATTGAAATTTCAGACCAAGAAGATGTCGAAGAAATAACCCGTAAATTTCCACCCTATTCTGATTTCAATTTTGTGTCTATGTGGTCTTGGGACATAAAAGAGGAGATGCGCCTTTCTGTTTTAAACGGCAACTTAATCGTTCGTTTTACAGATTATATTACCAAAGAGCCGTTTTTTTCTTTTATAGGGGCGGATAAAGCGGAAGAGACGGCGAGAGAGTTAATTTCTTTCTCAGAAAAAAATTATAATAAAAATTTATTGAGATTAGTTCCCGAAGAAGTCGCAAATAATTTGGCTAGGTCAGATTTTAATTTGATATTAGACCAAGATGCATTTGATTATGTTTATTCTGTTCCGCATTTATCTAATATGCACAAATGGCCCAAACATAGTTCCAGTAAAAATGTCAGAAGTTTCTCTAAATTGTACCCAAATTATATTGTTAAGCGCCAATCTATTAAAAATGCTCTGCAAGATGAATATACTAAAATGTTCAAAAAATGGGCAGATAATAAGGGCATAGAAGGCTGCCTAGAATTGAATGAATACAAAGCCGTAGAAAGGATTTTTCAGCTGAAACGAGATAATATAAATATAGTATCTTTATATGTAGGTAGTGTTTTAATCGGATTTACCATATATGAGATTTTATCGTCCGAATATGCGATTTCTCATTTTGCAAAAGCTGATATAGGATTTCATAAGGCAACAAACGATGTTTTAAATTGGGAAGAAGCGAAGATTTTAAACTCTAGGGGTGTCAAGTATTTTAATTGGGAGCAGGACCTGGGAATTACAGGATTAAGGCAGTCTAAAAAAAAATATGAGCATTCTGCTTTCCTAAAAAAATTCACAGTAAGCCTTAAATAATATAAATGTCTAAAAAAATATGCGTCGAAAAAATAAAATAGTTAAGATATTTATGCTTGAAGGAAATAAAGCTATTATTAGGTGGCCCCAAAAAAGCGACCTTAAAGACATACTGAAAGTTCTCCGTGAATGGTACAGAGAACGGGAGGCTAATGGCGACAAAAAGAAACGAAGAAACCCGAAAGATAAAAATTGGTGGTTGTCACGAGTCATATCCCCACAAAAAACCAAGGCAGTGACGCTTGTTTTAGAACTTGACGGCAAAGCGATGGGTATAGTTGATATTAAAAAAAATACATATCCTGCTTCTCACACAGCTCTTTTATCAATAATCTTTGTCGCTAAAAAATATAGACACAAAGGTCTCGGGAAAGTGCTGTTACAGACTGCGGTTTCCGAAGCAAGAAAGGTGTTGAAGGTTAAACTTATAATCCTGGAGGCGGACGCGGATAATACCCGCGCCATTAGGCTTTATCGTAATTGCGGATTCCAGAAAACAGGCATAATTAAGGGAGCTCGTCTATTTTGCGGTAAATATGTTGGCCGTCTTACTATGGTAAAATATTTTTCTAAGTAATTTTATTGTGCCACGCTGAGCGTGGCTAAAAGGACGCTAAGCGTCCTGCGACAAGAAGCCCGGGTTTTTGCCCGGGTTTTTGTTTTATTTCTATATATTTTGGTTTAATAGTGGTATAATAGATAAATGGGAAAGTACAAGCATTCTCTTCTCCTTAGAAAATTTATCGTAAGTCTTGTATAATTATATATTTACTATGGACAAAAAATCAAAAATACTTTTATTCATTCTTATCGTTGGAACGATTATTTCTATAGGTTTTACGTTTTATGAGACAATTATTCTTCAAGATTTCAAGGTAGTTGATATCGGCGAATAATAATAATTTTTATATTTAAACTTTGTGGAAAAAGAAAAAAAACAATATTGGTCTATGACAGAAGGGGTTTTTAATTGTTTAGTTGATAAAAAAAGAACTGGGGCCTTTAAAAAAGCTATTTTAAATACAGTGCGAGAAGGGGACGTCGTTGTTGATATGGGGACGGGTTCTGGAGTTTTAGCAATGCTAGCCGTAAGAGCTGGTGCCAAAAAGGTTTATGCCGTGGAATTGGATAAGAATAATGTAGATACTCTTGAGGCGACTTTTCGTGCCAACGGCATGAATGAAAAAATAGTTATAATTCAAGGGGATGTAACAAAAATTGATTTGCCGGAAAAAGTAGATGTTATTATTGGCGAAATGGTATCCACGGGTCTTATCGAAGAACTTCAAGTTCTGGCAACGAATAATATCTTAAGATTTGCAAAAAATAATTGTCGAGTTCTACTTAACAGATATAAAACCTTCGTTGATGTTGTTTATAATAAAGATAGTTACTATGGACTTAAATTTGAAATGATACGTTATGAATATCCAGACCTAGAAGAATTGAAATCAAAATCTTTTTCTCCAAAGTATATAATCTCTGATATTGATTTTACAAAAAATAATATGGATTTAGTTGTAGATAAAGAAATTAATCTTGTAGTAAATAAATCAGGTTTAATAAATGCTGTTAGATTAAGCGGAGAGACCATATTTTATGATAATTCGACGCTTGGCGGAACTTTCGCATATAGCTATCCCGCAATTCTTCCTATGAATATTACTAAAGTTAAAGAAGGAGATATTTTCATTCTTATAATTAGTTATCAAATTTGTGGCGGGATGCAAAAATTAAAATATTCTATAAGTAAAAAGACACATGATTAGTAATTTTTATTGTCCAGGAAACCCAACTTTTTTAAATACTTTTGATTTAAGTTATGCTCCCCCATTGCTTTATTATGCCTATGTTCTAATTGTAGTTATTGCTATATTGTTTGGAATTTATGTATTTGTAAAAGATAAATATTCTCTTCAAAGCTTACTTATTTTTGCACTTTCAGTTGTTTTCAGTTTATGGATTTTTAATATGGCATTACAGTGGCTTACCGTTCCTGCAAATTTTAACCATTTTGAATGGCAGATTACAGCATTTTTTGAAATATTTATTCCTATTTTCCCATTATATTTTGTTTACGTTTTTCTAAACAAAAAAGATGCACCTTTTGCTTGGAAAGTATTTTTTGGAATTATAATATTATCTGTTTTTGCTTTGCTCCCAACTAAATGGAACATGCAAAGTTTCGATGTAGAAAATTGTCAAAGTAATCTCGGGCCGTTGTTGAAAATTATATATGTATTCGAACTTCTTTGTGCTTTTTTGATTATATATGTGTGCGCCAAAAAATTTAAAGGAACTCAAAAGGGGGATTCACTTAGAAAGCAGATTGTTTTATTAGTAGCAGGTACAAGTCTTTTCCTTATCATATTTTTTCTTTCTAATATTTTTGGAGAACTGACACAAATCTATTCTATAAACTTATTTGGGCCGATAGGCATGGTTGCTTTTTTGGGATTGATGACATATATGATAGTTCGTTTTAAAGCTTTTAACATAAAGCTTGTTGGAGCTCAAGCGCTTGTTCTTGCGCTTTTTGCGCTGGTGGGTTCGGAGTTTTTCTTCGCCACCGGTGCCGTCAGCTTAACCTTAATCGGCATAACTCTTATAACCATAATGATATTCGGACAAATCCTTGTCAGATCAGTCAAAAAAGAAGTTGAGCAGAAGGAAAAGATAGAGAAAATGGCGAAAGAAATTGAAAAGGCTTATGAAGTGGAGAAGCAAGCTAATAAAGAATTAGAAAAGCTGGATAAATATAAGAATAATTTTTTAATGCAGGTTCAGCACGACATGAGGAACCCATTGAGCACTCTTATGGGATATGCCGACCTGCTGTTGGAAGGTTCTTATGGCAAATTGGCCAAGAATGCAAAAGATATTATTACAAAAATGCAGGACATAATCCAAAACAAAATAAAAGATGTAAATAATTTTTTAGATACAGAGCAGTTTAAAATGGGCAAAGGGGTTGTTGCCCTAAAGCCCGGCGTAGACATTTCCTCTATTTTAGAAGAAATAATCAGCGCCCTTAATCCCAAAATCCAGGAAAAAGGAATATATTTAAGGTTTGAGAGGCCGGAGGAAGCGCTTGTTATTACAGCCGACAGAGAAAAATTAAAAGCAGCGATTTTTAACATCGCAGATAATGCAGTAAAATATACAGAAAAAGGGGGGGTGGCAATAACGTTGAAAAAAGAAAAAGAAAAAGTTAGAATCGAAATAAAGGATTCCGGCATAGGGATTCCGCAGGAAAAAATAGAGAATATATTTGAAGGACAGTTTGAAAGGACGCAACTGGCGCAAAAAGCAGCTTCAGGAAGTGGAGTCGGGTTATATTTATCAGGACAGATTATTAAGCTGCACAATGGAAAAGTTTGGGCAGAATCCGCCGGCGAAGGGAAAGGATCAATTTTTTACATTGAATTACCAATATTAAAAAATTAATAATATGGAAAAAATAAATAAAAAAATTTTGATTGTGGAAGACGACGAAGATTTTCTTTCCATACTGAAAACAAAATTTACCAGCGAAGGATTTTCTGTCGTTACCGCCAAAGACGGGGAAGAGGGCATCAGCGTGGCGGAAAAAGAAAAGCCGGATTTAATTTTTACGGATGTTTTGATGCCTAAAATGGGTGGCATAGAAATGGCAAAAAAAATAAAGGAATCTGATAAGAAGGCGCTAATTATATTTTTAACCAATATGAAAGACTCTGATGATACAAATGAGATTAAAAAATCCGGCGAATTTGATTATTTAATCAAATCTGATTTAAGGATCAGCGAGATTGTTGAAAAAGCAAAAATCAAGCTAGGCTTGAAGTGATATAATTAAATAGATAACAAAAACAAGGCTTGGGTTTAAACCCAAGCCTTGTTTTTGTTTTGCCACAGATTATTTTTTTAATTCAGACCTCGACTAATTTGACTAAAAGTGGTTTTTCTGGCAGAATAAGATAAAATACATAACCCATATAAAACCATGGAAGAAGTAGAGCTTCTTTTTAGAATTAACGAGGATATAGCAAGAAAAGTTAGGAATGGACTTAAAGATTTGTTAATTAGCAAAAACAGGGAAGTTGATGTATATTTTTGCCCACCACACAGAGATTTTATAGTTAGCGATGATGGCAGAGAAAATTTACGCGTGAGGCAAAGCGGAGCAAAAAAAGAATTTACATACAAAAAAGTTATATATAACAAAGGCATATATTCGCATTCTATAGAAAAAAACGTTGACGTGTCTGATGTTGGAGATTTGATAGATATTTTAGAGAGTGTTGGTTTTAGAAAATATATAATAATAGATAAAGAAAGAGAAACTTTCAGAGATAAAAATTTTATCATAACCATAGATAACGTTAAAAATTTAGGATTATTTATTGAAATAGAATGGGCTGGAAGCGATGGTGATGAAAATGATATTCAAAAATTATGTTTCAAAAGAGCTCAGGAATTTGGACTTAAAACCATTCAAGATAAAGGATATTTAAGGTTATTGGAAGAACAAAACAACAAACGAAGCTCTTAGGAAGTCGTTAAGGAATTAGAATCCAGGAGAAATAGTTTGGATTTGTTGCTACTGAAAAGAGTCCAGTGGCTCGACAGCAATTTCAGGAGATTTAGAATATAGCCTTAAGGCGATGGACAGATTATTCTGTCCTTTTTATTTTATTGTAATTATCCACTTTTCGGGTTTATCTGTCGTTTGTTTTATATGGTATAATTATAAGTGTAGTGTACTTGTAATAATTTCATGAAGGTTGAACCGCAAAAATTTAAAAGATTTATTCTGGAGGCGGGCTTAATTGATGGAAAAAAATTCGATGAAGCCCTGAAAAAAAGTCAAAATTCCGGAAGGGAAATTGGCGAGGTTTTGGTTGCAGATGAATTGATTTCTGAAAAAGAGCTGATAAAAATAGAAGCTTATCTTTTAGGTATTCCTTTTATAAACTTAGAGGAAGAAACCATTCCGCCGGATATTTTGAAAATAATTCCCGAGGCAATCGCCAGGGCGCACAATATTGTTGCCTTTAATAAAAAAGACAACAATATTGAAGTGGCTATGCTTGACCCGGAAGACTTAAGAACCATTGAATTTATAAGAAAAACAGCTCCTTCGCTGAAAATTTTGGCGAGGCTTACCACTCCAGAGGGTATAAAAAACGCTTTATCGCAATACCAGGAAGCCATAGAAACTGAATTCGGAGACATTATGAAAGGGGGCGCCGGAGGAATCAAACACATAAAAGAAGAGCAGGGACCAGGAGGCAAAGAAGAGCTGGAAAAGGCGGCAGAAGAAGTATCAATTATAAAAGTTGTTGATACCCTGTTAAAACACGCAATTCTGCAAAGAGCATCTGACCTCCATATTGAGCCGTTAGAAAAAGAAGTTATTGCGCGCTACAGGGTTGACGGCATATTACACGATGTCATATCTCTGCCGATAAGCACGGCTTCCGGCATCGTTGCCAGAATAAAAGTGCTTTCTAATTTAAAGCTTGACGAGCACAGATTGCCCCAAGACGGCAGATTTAAAATTGAAACAGAAGATTTTAAATATTCTATCAGGGTTTCCGTCTTGCCGGTTTTAAACGGAGAGAAAATAGTGATGAGGCTGTTGGCCGAAGACACAAAAAATTACAGTTTAGAAGATTTGGGTTTTACGGGGGATACATTAGAAAAAGTTCGCAATAGCTTATTAAAAACAACGGGCATGGTATTAATCACGGGCCCGACCGGCTCCGGAAAAACAACTACGCTTTACGCGATGATGGAGATTGTAAATACTCTTGGAGTGAATATATCTACAATAGAAGACCCGATTGAGTACAGGATGCCAAGAATTAACCAAACGCAGGTTAACGATAAAATAGGGCTGACTTTCGCGTCGGGATTAAGGGCTTTGGTCAGGCAAGACCCAAATATTATCATGGTAGGAGAAATAAGAGACAGAGAAACAGCGGACCTGGCGATTAACGCCGTCCTGACCGGCCACTTGGTTTTGTCCACTCTTCACACTACGGGAGCGGCAGGAGCCATACCCAGGATTATCGATATGGGGATAGAACCATTTTTACTCTCTTCGACTTTAAACATAATTATTGCCCAAAGATTAGTAAGAAAATTTTATGGCGATAAAGAAAAATATAAGCTTAAGCGGTCTAATTTGGAAAATCTGGAAAAATATTGCGACATTAAAAAAATTACAGACATGCTAAAACGGGAAAAAATATTAAAACCCAAAGAGACCATTGAAGATTTGGAGCTTTACAGGCCAAAGCCCTCTAAAAGTTCTCTTTCAGGATATAAGGGCAGAATCGGAATTTTTGAAGTTTTATCAGTAAACGACGCTATTAAGAATTTAATAAACCAGAAAGCTTCGACGACAGAGATTGCCGGGCAAGCTGCGCAAGACGGGATGAGAACAATGGCAGAGGACGGCTTTATAAAAGCCGCCAGAGGGCTGACCTCGATAGAAGAGGTTCTCCGAGTTATAATGGACTAAATTTTAAATTTTAAATAATGGCAAACTTTTTTTACAAGGCAAAATCAATCGACGGGAAAATAAAAATAGGAAATTCGGACGCTAAAGATGTAAAAGAATTAGCCCAAAATCTTAGAGGGGAAGGATTATTTTTAGCTAAGGTTGATTCGAAAACAGAAAAAAAAGAAACCATATCCGGTCCCTTGCTTTTTTCCAGAAGGGTCTCTATGGGTGAAAAAATGTTGATGACGAGAAATCTATGGATAATGGTTTCTACAGGACTTCCTCTTGTTAAGGGGTTTTCTATTTTGGCCGCCCAATCGAAGAGCAAAAGAATGAAAACGGCTCTATTAGATATAGGGCAGGAAACCAGCAAGGGTAAAACTTTATCGGACTCTTTTAGGAAATATCCTGATATTTTTTCTGAGCTTTACCAAAGCATGATAGAGGCTGGCGAGGAGTCGGGAACGTTGGAAGATGTTTTAAACGTTTTGTCGCTGCAGTTGGAAAAGGAGAAAGAGATGAAATCTAAAATACAAAACGCGCTGATTTATCCGGGCATTCTAATAGGCACCATGATTGCTGTTGGAATTTGTCTATCGATTTTCGTCCTGCCAAAACTCAATAAATTTTTTGTCGGATTGGACGCGAAATTGCCGATAACCACCAGGATAATATTAGGTTCCGGAGATTTCTTTATGAAATACTGGTATCTTTTAATTGTGGCCGTTATTGCTTTAATTTTTATTTTTTTAACGCTGATAAAGACGAAACAAGGAAGATTTATTATAGATACGATGGCATTGAAAATACCGCTTATTTCCTCTTTGGTAAAAAAAAGCAATTCAGCTTCGTTAATCAGGTCTTTAAGCTCTCTTTTATCTTCGGGTGTTCCTTTGGTGAGGTCTTTAGAGATAACCTCGGGGATCGTAAGTAATTTTTATTTTAAACAAGCGCTGGCCGAAGCATCTAAAAAAATAGAGAAAGGAGAAAAACTATTCAGCAGCTTAAAAGTCAATCAAAATATTTTTCCTTATGGCGCAATAGAAATGATTGAAATTGGCGAAGAAACGGGCAAAACTTCTTTAATTTTAAAAAAGTTAGCGGAGTTTTATGAAGAAGAGGTGTCTAATGCGGCCGAAAACTTATCTGTTGCAATTGAGCCGGTTCTGATAATTGTTATCGGGGTGGCAGTTGGTGTTTTCGCAGTTTCAATAATGGGGCCGATGTATTCAGTTTTGGGAACCATATAAAAAATATAAAACTAACACGTAGATATGAACAAAAATAGCAGCGCGGGGTTTACCCTATTTGAAATAATTATAGGCATTGCAATTCTGTGTATTTTATCTGCGGTGGTCGCTTTTAATTTTCCTTCTTATAGAATAGGTTCAGATTTAAACAATAGTGTTAATGAGTTCTCAAGCGTTTTAAAACTTGCCCAAAACAGAACAATTTCATCTGACGATGCAAGCCAATATGGGGTTTACATAAATGCAGGCGTTTCACCAAACCAGTATATTTTATTTAAAGGGGCAAGTTATAATTCAAGGATTCCCGAAGCTGATCAAATTTATTATTTGGAAAACACAGTTGAATTTTATGATATTAATTTTGGCGGTGGTGGTGAAATAGTATTCACGAGGTTTATTGGAATTGCAGAAAAGCCGGGCAGTGTCTCAATAAGAGTTAAGACAGATGCATCACGCAATAAAACTGTTTATGTGGCGGGCTCTGGCACGGTGAGTCTTGACCAGCCCGTGGCCCAATCGGATGCCAATAGAATTACAGATACTCGGCAAGTTTATTTTAATTATAATAGAAGTGTTGATACTGCAAATGAAAATATTATTTTAACTTTTGACGGTGGCGCGCCCGAAGTGATTCCAATTAATTCATATTTATCTTCCGGCGAATTGCAATGGAAAGGAGCTTTTACTGTTGGAGAAGAGGACCAGACAATAGAAATTATTACTAATAATTTAATTAATACGGGCGCATTGTTTAGTATTCATAGAGACAGAAGATATAATACCAAAAGCCTTGAAGTTGCGCTTTCCGGGGATATTTCGGGGACTTTAGCAGAATATCCGGCCGATGGCGCAAGCGCTAATTATTCATCAATTTATGTTACAAATTTTAAACAAAAATAATTCCGGATTTATGTTTTTGGAGATTATTATATCTCTGGCTCTTATAAGCATTGCTTTTGTTACTTTATTTGGTGTGGGAATTTTGGCAATGAATACTTCTGCTTCAATGAAAACAGAAACTCAGGCGGATTTTCTAATAAAAGAAGAATTTGAGGCTTTAAGAAATTTTCGCGACGGAACAACATGGGCAACTGATGGGTTGGGTTTTGTAACCACGGGTATTCCTTATCACTTGGTTAACAGCTTAAACAAATGGTCGCTTGTTCCGGGAATAGAAACAATCGGTATTTTTACGAGAAGTGTTGTTTTTGATGCAGTTTATCGCGATGTAAGCGGTAACATTGTTTCGTCTGGCACAGTTGATCCGTGGTCTATAAAAGCTACGGTAATAATTGCGTGGCAAGGAAGAACAATGCAGGTTATTTCATACTTTACAAATTGGAAATAATAATGGAAAAAATATTAAAACCGGAAAAATATAAAGGGTTTTCTTTGCTGGAAATTATAATTTCTGTTTCAATATTTTCCGTAATTTTATTAGCCGTATCTTCATTTTTTTTCTCAATAAATATGTCTAGCTTAAAAACAAACGCCCAGGCAGAAGCCTTAGAAAATGCAAAAAATGCCTTAGAGGCGATGACATACGAGATAAAATCAGCAAAAAGCATTTATGCTCCCACCACAACAGCCGGCCAACTTTCACTGGAAACAACCAGATATTTATCTTACGGAGAAAGCGAAACTTTTATTGATTTTTTTCTTTGTGGAACTTCTATTTGTTTAAAAAAAGAATTTCAGGATCCGGTTGCTATTACTTCGGATTCGGTTAATGTAACCAGCCTTTCATTTTTACAAATTTCAACCGGCTCTTCTCCGTCGGTGCAGATAAATATGACGGTTAACTTTCCCGGAAGCAATTCTTCTTCAATTAATCTTACATCAGCGGCCTCTATAAGAAATAATTAATATATGATTAAAATTTCAAATAATCAAAGAGGGTACGTTATTTTAATGGTTACGTTTTCTGTAATGATAATCATGCTCACCATGGCCATGGCCATGAGTTTCTTAACGGTTAACAGGCAAAAAAATATTACCAATACTGTTAAATCAACCCAGTCGTATTACGCAGCCGAAGCAGGAATAGAAGATGCTTTGTTGCGTTTGAAAAAAAATCCCGAGATGTCCGTTGCTTCTTATAATTTTAATGTTAATAGCGCGGTTGTCAGCGTTATAATCCCGAGTATCATCGGCGGGTCCAAAGCCATCATTTCGCGGGGGGATTACGGCGGCATGATAAGGAGCATACAAACTGTTGTCAGTATGTCTAACAGCGGGAATGCTACTTTTTATTACGGAATTCAAGTCGGAGCGCTTGGGTTACAAGTAGGAAATAATAGCATAATCGACGGCAATGTTTTTTCCGATGGCAATATTTCTGGCGGAGGAACTGCCTCAGTCATCAATTACAATGCCATAGTTAACGGTAATTGTGCCGGCTTGACTATCAAAAAAGACTTGACTTTTACTAAGTCGGGCACAACTAATTCCTGCACAGTAGATGGCACAACCCTTACTGATACTAGCCAGTCGGCTACTACTTTGCCAATATCTTCTCAGCAAATCAGTGATTGGAAAAGTGATGCATCTGCAACTGATAATATTATTAATGGCGATAAAAATTTAACAGGCAATGCATCACTGGGTCCGGCTAAAATCATTGGGAATTTGAATATCGGCAACAATATGCTTACATTAACCGGCACAGTATATGTGACAGGAAACATTACTTTTGGCAATAATGGCGGCGGTATAAAGTTAGATTCTATAATTTATCAAAATGCGGCAGGCGGAATAATTATTCTTGACGGCCAGTTTATTGGAGGTAACATGAATAACTTTTCTAGCGCTGGAACCGGAAGTTATCTTTTAATTCTCTCGACTTATACCTCGCCCAATTTATCAGACCCGGCCATTACTGTGGGCAATAATATGACCGGAAGCGGAGCGGCTTTTTATACAAACAGCGGAGTAGTTTCTGTTCCTAATGGAGGCGCTATTTCCGAGATTACTGGAATTGGAATCACAACGGGCAATAATAGTACAATTACAACTAGCTCTGGGATAGTAAATATTTATTTTGCTTCCGGCCCTAGCGCCGGCTGGGAAGTGACGAGCTGGCAGGAGCAGTAAGCTGTTTTGAGTTTAAATTTTAAAATGATATAATTACTGGAAAGAAGCTGAAAAATTAAACAATGGGATTTTTAGATTTAAAACATAAAATTTTCGGTTTGGATATAAATGGTTTGTCATTGAAAATTGTGCAACTTGAAAAAAAGCGTAGGGGTTTTGTTCTATCTTCATTTAATGAGGCAAAAATAGATCCAAGCATAATAAATGAAGGAGTAATAGTGGATGAGGTGGCTTTAGCAAAAATTATAAAATTATCTTATAGCACGGTTAAGGGTAAAAAAATAAAAACAAAATATGTTGTTGCTTCTTTGCCGGAAGAAAAATCTTTTTCTCAAGTAATTCAGATGCCAAAAATGAGTGACGAGGAGCTTCGGCTAGCCGTTCCTCTTGAGGCGGAAAATTATATTCCAATGCCCATTGATGATGTTTATTTAGATTTTCAGGTTATTCCTCAGGTTAAAGATTATTTAAATTATCTTGAAGTTTTGATAGTTGCAATTCCCAGAAAAATAGTTGATTCATATGTTTCTTGTTTTAAGAAGGCAGGTCTTACTCCAATAATTTTTGAGACAGAATCAGAAGCAATTGCCAGGGCTTTGGTGGGAAAAGAAAATAAATCTTCCTTATTAATTTTAATTGACTTTGGAGAAAATAATACTAATTTTATTGTTTTTTCCGGCGGTTCCATACGATTTACTTGCTCTATTCCGATTTCGTCTCGGTTATTAACAGAAGCCGTATCAGAATCCTTAATAATTGACTTTCACGAAGCCGAAAGAATAAAAATAAGCCATGGATTAGTTGGCGCAAATACTAATACCAAAACATTAAGAGCAGTGCAAGTTATGACCCCGCTTTTAAAAGATTTGGCAGGACAAATTAAAAAATATTTAAATTTTTACCGCGACCACTCTTCTTACGAATATCTTCTTGAAAACGGAAAAACAGAAAAAGTTTTGCTTTGCGGAGGCGGAGCGGAACTGAAAGGACTGGCCGATTTTATGTCTAAAAATTTAGGGACCGCGGTGGAACTTGGCAATCCCTTGGTGAATTTTTTAGCGAAAAAGCCAAAAAGCATCATAAAAAATGATATAATGTCTTTTACGACAGCCATAGGGCTGGCTTTAAGAGAAATAAATAACAACCGAAAAATTGATTTATGATAAACCTTCTGCCGCCGGAGGAAAAACAAAAATTATTTTTAAGAAAGAAAGAGAAGCTGGCTGCGATTTTGGGAATTGTAGCCGTGGTTTTTTTGATTTGCCTGATTTTAATTTTGTCATCAATAAAGTTTTATGTTTCGGCGGAGGTTGATTACCAAAAAACCGCCCTGCAGCAAACAAAGCAAGAGAATCAAACCTTAGATGCCGTAAATTTAGATAATATTATACAAAAATATAATGGAGTTCTGACTCAGCTCGATTCTTTTTATAAAAAAGAAATACATTTCAGCCGGGTCTTAAAAAATATATCAGATATTCCGACCCCGAAAGACCTGCGTTTTACAAATTTTTCCTTAAATCGCGACCCGGCAAGCGGAACCACCCATGTGATGGTTGCTGGCGTCAGCGGCACAAGGGACGAATTGCTTTTTTTTAAAAACAACATCGGGACCGACAAACAGATAATAAACCCTTATTTTTCCCCTGAAAGCTGGATAAGCCCGAAAAACGCCAATTTTTCCTTAACGTTCGAAATTCACGAAAATGAAGAAAAATAAAATTTATACAATTTTATCAATTTTCACATTCGCATTTTTGTTTTTGATTGTATTTTTTGTCTGGCCGCTTTTAAAAGAAATACAAAAAAATTCTGAAAATTTGGTTTCTGCAAAAAACAGCATAGTCGCCCTGAATGCTCAAGCCAAAGAAACGGAAAATTTTAAAAATAATTACGAAAGTTATAAGCCGAATTTAGAAAACATAGACCATCTGTTTGTCGACCAGGCCAATCCCGTTGAATTCATAGAATTTTTAGAGAATACGGCGGCCAGTTCCGGAATTACTTCACAAATTTCTTTGCCGTCTTCTTCCCAAAACTCCGAGCAGGCGGGCCAGGGTTCTGTTATATTCCAGTTCTCTTCTACGGGAAGTTTTGCCGGAGTGATAGGTTTCACAAAAAAAATAGAAACGGGTCCGTATTTGATTGAAATTGAAAATTTAACCATCCAGAATTCACAAGAAGAGGGCGTTGCTAAAGATTATTTTTTCAGAAAAGTTGACGCGAAATTTACGATAAAAGTTTTTACAAAAAAATGAAACCCATATCCGATATATCAAAAAAAATAGTTATGGGGGCAGAAAAAGTCCTTTGGGTTCTGGGGCTCCACGCCTTCGGGCTTATTTTGCTCCTTATTTTTATAGACTTTATTTTGGGCGGTTTCATATTCTACAAATATGTGTTTTTAGCAGAGAGTGAAGAACCGAAAATTACAGAAACCATTCTTAAGTTTAACGTCGGGGCGTATCAGAACGTGATGGGTGAAATACAAGCAAGAGAGCGAGGCGGTGAGGAGCCCTCAACGTCAGAATAATATGCTGAGTGAATTTATTGTGCGATAAAAAAGCTCGGGTTTTTACTCGAGTTTTTAGTTTGTCATTCACCTTTTGTTCAAAGGAAAAATTGAAAAATTATATTTTTCGTGGTATATTTATATTATAAGGGTCTGTAGTTAAATGGTATAATTGTGGTCTCCAAAACCACTGTTCCTGGTTCGAGTCCAGGCGGACCCGCAAAATAATAATGGATTCGCCCCGTCATTCGACGGGGCGCCATATCGAATGATATGGCGATTCCCAGCGCCCCTGCTGGGTAAAAATTTTCGATGAAAGCAAGAAATGATAAAAATTCTAATTTCTCGGTGAACGACCTGATTCTTTTTTGCATACATTCAATCATCACAAACTCCGAGCAGTGCAGTTTTGAAAGATTAGTGAAGGAGTGTTTTACTCTATTTCCCGAGACATTGAAATTCACGCGATATCCAATTTGGCCCGATTCCCGTAAATTAGACAGGCCTCTAAGAGCCCTTCGCGATGAAAAACTGATAATAGGGGACCCAAAAACATATTTTATACTGACAAAAAACGGCGAAGAAAAATCAGCTGCGGTTTCTAAGAAGTTAAGGCAAGGCAGGCTTCTCTAAATTTAATGAATTTTCGATACCTAAAACTTAATAAGGATTTTTCCAAGGTGTCTGTAACTTTAATAAAAAAAATTACATTGTTTTCTGCTGGCATTTTAGCTGCGGTTTTATTTTTTATTTGTTTTGAGGTTTATGTTCCGATGAATCCATCTTCTCATGAAATAATTAATTTTCAGGTGGAAAAAGGCTGGGGCGATGACGAAATTGCTGATAATTTACAGAAATTGGGGGTAATAAGAAGCAGTTATTTTTTTAAATTTTATGCTATATTATCTTTAAAGCATTCAACCTTGCAGGCAGGCGAGTATAATTTATCTCAAAAAATGTCTATCCATGATATTGCGAATAAGATGGCCCGGGGAGATATTATCAGAGATAAAGTTGTAATATTAGAGGGCTGGGATACAAAAGATATTGGAAAATATTTGGAATCAAAAGGAATTTGTAAGCAAGATTATTTTATTTCTCTGACAAAAAAAGACTATTCAGGCGAATTCAGCTTCTTAGAGGATAAGCCAAAAGGTGTGGGCATCGAGGGTTATCTTTTTCCAGATACTTACGAAATTGGAAAGGGAGAAAGTTGCGAAGATATATTAATTTCCATGCTTGTCAATTTTGAAAAGAAATTAACGCCGGATTTGAGAACTGAAATTGCAAATCAAAAAAAATCTATTTTTGACATAATAACAATGGCATCAATGATTGAAAAAGAGGTAAGGGTAATAGACGACAAAAAAATTGTTTCAGGAATTTTATGGAAAAGGCTGGCGATCGGCATGCCCCTGCAACTGGATGCCACAATAAATTATGTCACGGGCAAAAGTGATCCGGCGGTTTTAACCAAAGACACTAAAATAGATTCCCCCTATAACACCTATAAATATAAAGGATTACCAAGGGGTCCTATTTCAAATCCGGGAATCGATTCCATAACAGCCGCGATTTATCCCAAAACAACAAGCTATTTGTATTATTTATCCGATGGCAAAACTTATTTTAGCGAAACATTAGAGCAACACAACGCCGCCAAAGCAAAATACCTGGGCTATTGACACGCGAAACGAGATAGATTAAGATATACTTACAATTAATTAATAGCCATAGACAATAGGTAGCGAAAGCATAAAACCTATCGAGGCAAAACACTCAACTTTTTGTTGGGAAATTGCTGTCTGTGGAGACAGTTTTTTTATGGCATTAACAAAAGCGCAGAAAACAAAGCAAATAGATAGTATAAAAGAAAAGATTTCTAAGCAGAAATCGGTAATTTTTGTTGATTTTGCAAAGGTTCCGTCAAAAGAAATGTTCAGCTTAAGGAAATCTTTGAAGGAAGCCGGATGCAATTTAAAAATTGCCAAAAAAACATTGGTGAGGATAACTTTCGGCCAGTCAAACATTTCTTTCTGGAACAAGATAAAAGCCGTTGTCCCGGGACAGTTGGCCTTAGTTTTTGGAATTGAAGATGAAATAGCTCCGGCAAGAATTACAAACATATTCGCCAAAACACAGGAAAACCTGAAAATATTAGGAGGAATTTTTGAGAATCGATTTATTGATAAAGAAAGAGTATTGGAACTGGCGCAAATACCGCCAAGAAACGAACTGTTAAGCAGATTGGTCGGCTCTATATACAGCCCAGTGTCAAGTTTTGTGAGAGTGCTGGATAAAATAAGTAAAATACAAAAGTAAATAGGAATTACCAATTTACCAATATGTACGAATATACGAATACGGATTAGTATATTAGTAGAAATTCGTAAATTAGTAATATAATAATTATGGCAGACGAAAACAATGTACAGGTGCCAGAAAAATTTCAAAAACTGGTAACCGAAATAGAAAAAATGCCAATCGTAGAATTGGCAGAACTGGTGAAAGTTTTGGAAAATAAATTTGGCGTTTCAGCAGCCGCTCCAGTGGCAGTTGCAGCAGCGGCAGCAGCTCCAGTTGAGGAAAAAACATCTTTTAATGTTGAGTTAAAAGAAGTCGGAGCCCAGAAAATTGAGGTTATTAAAGTTGTCAGAGATGTTACTGCAAAAGGATTAAAAGAGTCAAAAGATTTGGTTGACGCGGCAGTAGCCGGAACAGCTCAAATGGTTAAAGAAGGAGTAAAAAAAGAAGAGGCAGATGAGATAGTAAAGAAATTTACAGCAGCCGGAGCAAAAGCGGAAATAAAATAGTTGTCTGGTTAGCTGGTTCTCTAATTAGCTGGTTAAAAACAGGGGATTGAATGCTCCTGTTTTTATTGTGCGACACTGCTGAGCGGGGCGGGGCAGACTTGAATATTTCTGAAAAAGTATTAATCTGAAATATCCCGACAAAGTCGAGGATCCCCGATAAAATCGGGATCTGTTCTTTGAAAGGAAGGCAGGTAAAAATGGAAAAACTGATAAATTTTCTTTTGGATATCTTTATTAACTTGACATGCTTGCTCCAAGAAATCTGGGACAGGGTGGTTAACCAGAAGCCGCATATTGGCGCAAGGAAAATAATGAAAGGGATAAACTTTAACCTTCGCGGCCCTTGGTTTTGGGCTGTTTTGCAGAAAAACGAAAGGTTAGTGGATTTTTCCAAGGGCCAGTTTGAACGAGGAGGAGTCTGGGTTTCTGTGCCAAAGGGCCAATATAGGCTTCAAAGGAGAACGGTTAAATGGGGCGGGAATCCGCCGCAACCCTGGCTTGTTTTATCGGGCACCACTATTGGGGCCCGTAAGGTTTGGTGGCTGAATCAGGCCATATCAAATAAGCGTCCTTCAAACTGGAATGTGGATATGTAAAATAGAGGAGTCGTTATGGCAAAATTAGAAACAGCTGATAAAAAAGCTTGGGGTTGGGCGCTGGAGCTTAGTGATGAGGAAGCCAAAAAAGTTCTTAAACACTTACTTTGGGAATGCCAAAGCGAGCCTGAACTCCGACAGAAAATAATTCAGGCTTTCAACGGCCCGATGATCTTGCCGTTAATATGGGAAGAAGACAAAAGGTCTGTTGGCCTCCTTTGCGACGGCAAAAGGGGTCTTAGCGCAGAGGTCAAACCGAGAGACTCATAGGTTTACTCGGTTTTTTATTGTAATTTGGCTCGAAAATGATAAAATAAATGAGACGAATACGGGCACGTAGCTCAGCTGGTTAGAGCGCGCCGTTCACATCGGCGAGGTCTGTGGTTCGAGTCCACACGCGCCCACAAAAAAATGGTTCAAACTTTCAAAAAACTTTTTTGGACAGAGCATTCGAAAATAAAAATGAAGCAGTACGGACTTTCAAAACAAAAACTTTTGGGCATACTTTACAAGCCCGAGCGCAAAGAAAAGGGGATTGCGCCGGGAACCTTGGCGGTTATGAAAACCAACAAGACATTTTTTAAAGAAAAACAAATAACCTTAAAAAATGCGTGGCAAAAACCAAAACGCGCTCCGGGAGAAATCTGGATAATGTTTAAGGACGTAAAAAAACGCGATGAAGGGCCAGTTCGAAAAATAATCAGCGCATGGCGGTATCCGGGAATTTCCAAGCCCGGCGAAGCAATACCAATTCCCGAGGATATTAAAAATGACATAATGCGTGGTATAATAGAATAATGCAATCAGCAGGAAGAAAAAATATAATATTGTTATGGTTTTTCTGGCATTTTTATGAGATGCCGGAGTTTTTGCTTGGAGTCTGGAAAAATTATATTTTATTCGCCTTGAATTATTTTTCATTGCCACTCTTATTGAAATCGCTTTTTGCTCCCTGGCGCAAATATAAGTGGAATTATCCGAAAGGTCTTAATATCGCTGAGTTTTTTAACACCCTTATTTCTAATGCATTTTCCCGGATGTTGGGGGCTATAATGAGGTTGGTTTTAATTATAACAGGAATTTTATTTCAGATTTTTGTTATTTTCGCCGGATTAGCGATTTTTTTATTTTGGATATTCATCCCGTTTATTGTAATAGCGGGATTAATTTTCGTTTTCTATTACTGAGATGTTCAATTTTAAATTAGAGAACACAGAGATTTTCAAGGCAGTGAAAAGGGGAAAATTTCCTTTGTTTAGGTTCGCCAGGATTATTAAAAATATCTTTTTAATTTTGTTTATAATTTCGTTTTTATTTGCAGGATTTTCCTTGGGGCATTCGGTAACAAGAACCCTGGTTTTGTTTTTATCTTTATATCTTGTTTTCTGGAATATTAATTTATTCGCAAATTTGAAAATTAAAAAACCAGTAATCGCGCTGAATATTTCTGACGCAGTTTCAAATCCTGGCAATTATAATTTAGCGGAATTTTTAAGTTTTGACGCGGCAAAAATTGTATTAGATTCCATAACTTTTTGCGAAAAAAGGAGAATCACGATTAATTCAACTTCGCTTTTTTATTCTGCCGTAAAGTTCAGCAAAGACATAAATCTGATTTGTTTTCGTTTGGGATTAAATCCGAAAAAATTGCAATCTGACCTCAAAAATTATTTAGAAAAAATTCCGAAAAAAGATACTGCTGGAAAGTTTTTTTCAGATGATTTCCAAAAAACCATAACAGGTGCCCTTAAAATTTCAGCAAATAGAAGTCATACCAGTATCGGAGAAAAAGAAATTTTAACGGCTTTGGCCAAGCAAGACGAATTTTTTAAGAAAACTTTAATTGATTTTGATTTAAAATCAGAGGACGTGGATAATCTGACTTTGTGGCTGGATTCTGCCGAGGATTTAATGGAAAAAAACAGGAAATTTTGGACATACGAAAATTTGTTAAGAAAGGGCTCCTTCGGCAAAAATTTTTCTTCAGGATACACCATAACCTTGGATAAATTTTCTATTGATTGGAAAAAAATTGTTTCAAAATGGAAATTCAGGGAAATTATAGGCCATAAAAAAGAAATAGAGCAAACCGAGGTGATTCTGGCAAAATCCGAATTGGCAAATGTTTTAATTGTGGGCGAGCCGGGCACGGGCAGAAAAAGCATAATTGAAGCGCTGGCGCAAAAATGTTATTTGGGAACATCTTTGCCCCAATTAAATAATAAAAGAGTGGTGGAGCTTGACGCCGTTTTATTGGCGGCTCAGATTCCTGATTTTGAAAGGTTAGAGGCCGCGTTAGATCAAATATTTGCGGAGGCTGCAATGTCATCTAATGTAATATTGGTTATAGATGACTTGGAAAATTTTGTGGGGCAGAAAACCCAGAAAGCCGGAGCTTTTGATCTTTCGGGCGTGCTTTCAAAATATTTACCAATTCCCAGTTTTCAATTTATTGGCATAACATCATACGAAGGACTGCACAAAGATATAGAAAAAAACCCTTCTTTCGCAAATTTTTTCCAAAAAGTTGAGGTTTCCGAAGTTACAGAACAGGAAACAATAAATATTTTGCAATCGTCTGCTTTGGAATTGGAATATGCGCATAAAGTTTTAGTGCTGTATCCCAGCATCAGAGAAATTGTGAATTTGACCGCGCGATATATGCCGAGCCTGCCGTTTCCCAAAAAAGCTTTGGAAGTTTTAGACGAATCAGTTGTTTATGCGCAAAAATTACGGGAAAAAATTGTTTTGCCTCATCATATAGCCGAAATTGTTTCTAAAAAAACAGACATACCGGTGGGTAAAATGGAAGTTAAAGAAAAAGAAGTTTTGCTCAATTTGGAAAACCTGATTCATCAGAGAATTGTAAACCAGGAAGAGGCGGTGAGCGAGATATCTATTGCTATGAGGCGGGCAAGAATGGGAATTGCCTCAAAAACAAGGCCGATGGGAACATTTTTATTTATGGGACCAACAGGCGTCGGAAAAACCGAAACCGCAAAAGCATTAGCTCAAATATATTTTGGGTCAGAGAAAAAAATGATACGGCTTGATATGTCAGAGTTCCAGTTAATTTCAGATATTCCGAGGCTGATTGGCAGCGCCTCGCCGGTGGAAATGCAGGGGCTTTTGACAACTCCAGTCAGGGAAACTCCGTTCTCTTTAATTTTGCTGGATGAAATTGAAAAAGCTCATCCGAATATTTTGAATTTATTTTTACAGGTTTTAGACGAGGGGCGCATAACAGACGGCCAGGGCAGAAAGGTTGTTTTTACAAACACCATAATTATATGCACTTCAAACGCGGGAGCAGATATGATTTTTAAGCAGGTTTCCGCCCAAGGCGGACCCGCCTCGGGCGGGGAAGCAAACAATATGCTGGAAAAAGATAAATTATTGGGCGCGCTTTTTGAAAAAAATATTTTCAGACCGGAATTTGTGAACCGTTTTGACGCCACTGTAATTTTTAATCCTTTAACAAAAGATAATTTACTAAAAATAGCCCAGCTTACTTTACAGGGTTTGCAAAAAAATCTTAAAGAAAAAGAGATTGATTTTGAAATTACGGAGTCATTAAAAGAAAAAATTGTTGAACTTTCGTATAAGCCGGAATTTGGCGCCAGAGAAATGAGGAGGGTTATCCAGGATAAAGTGGAAAATGCCGTTGCCCAGGCTCTTTTGTCGGACAAAATTAAAAAAGGAGATAAAATAGAAATCAATTCCGAAAACTTTGAGGTAGTCATCAATCCATTGGATTAAAATAAAAGTTATTCACAGGACAAAGGGCTTGTTGCGGGGGGGGGGATTAATA
>Ga0315293_10001124_pt1 | contig 25943 bp, 17 predicted proteins | sample YL17G13_20_MG_FD_203071 | JGI IMG/M metagenome (GOLD analysis project Ga0315293, IMG submission 203071) | Sediment microbial communities from Yellowstone Lake, YNP, Wyoming, USA - YL17G13_20 | ecosystem: Environmental > Aquatic > Freshwater > Lake > Sediment | place: USA: Wyoming | collected...
GTCCCCTGAGCCACAATGAGCACGGTTCGTCGGTTGGTGCGAACGGCAAGTACGGTTACCGAATTGACCAAGTCCAGACAAACAAAGTCGAGATCACAGGCAATGGCAGAGACGGATAATTTGGGAGTCGATTCGTAGACGTCGATGTCCTTGTACTCATCACGGTACGCGTCGAGGACCGTTTCGAGGATGTCATTCGGATCGGGGGCATCGTCCAGCAGTGTTAAAGTCCAATAGGAAGTGCCCGGGCTGTGGACGGCGATCGTCGTTTCACCGGGGCCGACGTCCTCGACGAGAGACCAATCCGAGGGATGACGAAATTGAATTCCATGTCCACGATAGTCGACATCTTTTTCGGTGGTTGATGCATTATGCCGAGGGTCCTGTTTGTGTTCCTCGCAATCGCGGTCTTGATCATGCCTCACTCTGTGTCCCTTTTCATCAGGCCGTCCTTTTCGCACCGTCGGTCCCTCGCCTCAAGAAACGTCCCCAGACAGATTGATCGAAGGCGCGGCAGAGGGTTGTCGCATGTTCCCAATTCGAGTAGCCTACACAGATCCAAAAGAGAACTGTATCGGGGCGATGTTGAAATCGTCGAACGTTTTTTTCATGGTCAGTGAATTTCCAAAACTGCCGAGCATGGCCGGCAGCAGTAGGCTCGTAAGGGCTTCATTGTCTTGCGGTGGTCGATCATTGCGAGGCATCAAGTAAGGAGAACAGCGATGGCGTCGGTTCGTGCTGAAAATGTTGCTGAAGTGATGTGGGAATTGAAACGCATCGATAAATTTGCGACGTATACAGAGGTGGCGACTCGGGCGGGTTTTAAGCCAGGTGTTGCTGGGCGAACGCTACAGACAGTCCTCTCAAATGTCCAACGAGACTGGCCCCACTTGCAGTGGTGGCGGACGATTCCCGATGACGGTTTGATTGCCGAGGATTCGCCTTTGGTCGGCAAACTTCGTGAGTCTGGTGTTGAGTTGGAAACAGGAGTCAAGAAGGGTTTCCTGAAGATCTCCGACTTCGAGTCAAAGCTTTTCACATGGGATCCTCAAGGGGCTGTTGCAGTGGTTTCCGCGTGATTGATGAAATATTCTAGCGATCTGAGGGCAGCCCGGCATTTTTTGCTGGGCTGCTTTTTTTGATGCATTCATGCGGGGTCGGTGCGTTGTCGGATGGATGGCTAGGAAATGCCCTGAATGAGTCTGGTTGGGCGCCGCGGTCGCTCAGAAGAGAGCACCCTGCATCGCTCGCGGCCAACCTGTGTCGCGTTGAAGATCTGGACGTCATTGGCTCTGTCGATGATCAACCACCGGATCGTCTGGACAGTTGTTCTGGCACCTCAAACCAATTGATACGCATCCGTTGCATCGCCAACTCAGATCCTCGCGAACGGAGCCTCGAGGCTTAGCGAGAGATTCGTCACCCGTGGCCGTGACCAGTCTCGATCGGAAACGGCGTTCGGATCTCGCCCCCCGATTGAGTTTCGTGGATTCTCAAATTTCACTAAGATCGCCGCCGTTTCTCCCGCCAAATTCAACGAGAATACACGGAAGGAATTTCCTATTTTTGGAACATGGCGTTTTTGGCATCGCCACGTGAGAGCAGATACGCCAGAAGGTCTAAGACTTCGTCCTGATTGAGTGTCTTGAGCAGGTCTTTGGGCATCAACGACACCAGAGAGACCTGCTGCTCAGCAATATCGGACTTGTGGATTTCCAAGACTTTCGTGGCATTTTCAGGGTCGATCACCAGCGTGATGCTTTCCTTGGAATCGCGCACCATTTTGCCGGTGTAAGACATCCCTTTTTTGGTCTCTACGATCACGGCCTTGAATTGATCAGAGATGACTTTACTGGGATCGACGATCGCTTCGGTCAAATCTTTCAAAGTGAATCGTCCGGCAAGTTGGGTCAGATCGGGACCGGTTGCTCCACCCTCATGTCCAAACCGATGACAGACAACGCAACGGGCTGCGCCGAACATTTTTTTACCATTTTTGAAGTCGCGATTCTGCAACTTCTCAGTCGCGACGGCGACGAGTTCATGCAGCGCGTAATCGCGACCTGGCCCTATCGCTTTAGGAAGTTCGGCGGCAAGATACGGTTTTCTAGAGCCATTGGATTCGAGTTTCAATCGATCCGCATCTGACAGAAGAGCGAATGCTTCATCGTCTATGTTCGCGAGAAACTTGGGATAACTCGCTCCCCCGGACCACTTTCGTGCCTTATCAAACCAAGAGAAATAAATCTGGCGATCGGCCATTGTCCAATTCGTCTTCAGTGTTCGCAAATGGAATGCGTAATGGTATTGATTTTGATCCGGTTGATTGAGCAGCATCGCGGCGATCGCCGCGCCATACCGCGTGTTTCGTTCCAATAAATGGCCGAAGTTGGTTTCGGATTGCACGGAATCCCGTTGGAGGATTGGTATGAGCTTCGCCTGAATATTTGGCGACCGGAAAAAAATCATCAGAATGGCCAATTCACGGTTGACCAATGCGTGTTCGGACGGAAAAAGGCGATCGAACTTCGCCGACAGTTGTCCAAATGTGACTCCGTCAACCTCACCCAGACGAATCAATGCCAACTGATAAGCGCGGAGCACACCGAGTTGTTGCTGTTCGTTCAATTTGACGAGGTCGAGCTTTCCGAGTGCTGTCAGAATCTGCGGAAGCGCGTCGGGATCGGCCTGACGCGCGAGTCCGACGCACCCATGGATGACTTGATTGCAATAACCGCTCCGATGCTGTTCATTCGGAGCCGTATCGAGCAGGTCCGCCGCCGTAAATATGGCATCTTGCCAAACCGCCACGGGAATCCGTTCAAGAGCAACTCGGGCCGCCGTACTCAGATGACGATCGGAAGATCCGAGTGAAGATAACGCGGCTTCCGAGGCCCGCTTCGGATCATGCACACCGACATGATACCTTTCGAGATCCTGTCGCTCAGCCCGCATGGTCATCGGAGCGACTTTGCTACTCCCAGACTTTGCCACAGTGTCTCGAGCATCGACCGGCGAGGTCGACTCAGTGCCCATATAGGTGATGCGGAACAACTCGGACTGGGACCCTCGACCGCCAGTGGTGAAGTACAATGCACCGTCCTTGCCCACCGTGCAGTCAGTCAGCGGAAGCGGTGTTCTGGAGAGAAATTCTTCCTTCGTGGCTTGATAACTGGACCCCGACGGTTCGATATGAATCGCGTACATCGTGCCGAAGGTCCAATCGCAAACGAACAGCGATTTTTGATATTTTCCAGGAAACTTTGTCCCGTAGCCAAATTCAACCCCGACGGGGCAACCGGGACCGATGTCGATCACAGGGGGAAGACTGTCGACGTAGTAACTGGGCCACTTGCCCGTGCCGTTGCGCCAACCAAACTCGCTGCCGCTGGTGGCATGAACGACTCGCGTTGGACGATACCAAGGTGAACCGAAATCCCATTCCATGTCGGCATCATAGACGAACATTTCGCCGTCGGCGTTGAATGCAAAATCAAACTGGTTCCGGTAACCGCTGCTGAAGACATCCCACGTTTTGCCTTCAGGGTCAATTTTACAGATCCAACCACCCGGAGCATGAATTCCGGCGGCATGTCCACCACCGTCCCACTGCCGAGGCAGCAACAAATCTTCGTCCCAGTTTGGCATGAGCCTGCTTGTTAGTCCTGGCTGCAGAGTCCTTCGGAGTTGTTCAGTGCGTGGACCTCCCATCGCTTGAGGTGTGGCATTGGAGTCGATTTCAAAAGGCAATGTGGTGTGATTGCCGCAGGAGATGAAAAGCGACTGACCATCTGGCGATAACCGGATCGCGTGCGGTCCGTGTTCACCCCGATCGGGAATGTCTTTCAACTTTTCGACTTTGTCAAATTGATCATCACCGTCGGTATCCGTGCAACGAAACAGACCGCCGTGTGGATGGCCGTTACGGACGACGAACAAACTGTTGAACGCCCAAAGCAATCCCTGCGCCCCCGACATCTGCAGGCCCTCGTATTCGATGTTCAAATGCTCGACCTTGGTCGCTTCTTGGGTCCCGATCGGCGTCGGTGTGATGCGACAGAGGCCGAGGTTTGCCTCATCGCTGACGATCAGCCGACCTCGAGCATCGGTCGTGATGTTGACCCAGGAACCGAGTGTCTCCTTGGGAACGGTAAACAGACGTTCCACTTGGTAGCCGGGTAGGAGATTGAACGAGTTACTCGCACCATCCAACACGGCGACTTCGGCAACCTGCGTGTAGTTCCTTGGAGCGGCCGTCGTCGTCTCCCCGGCTGCTTGGCTGATCGATACAGGCAAAAGAGTCATAACGGCCACGATCGACAACCATGGGAAATGGGCGAGCTTGATAATCATCTGCGAGATTCCTGAAAACGATGAGTGTCTAGACCATTCAATCAGCCGCTATTTTACGGACCGGCGAGAGTGAGCCCTCCCATATTTATCTTGGAGTCTGGAGGGTTAGGGGACAACAATGCGGACTCCGTCAGCGGCAGGCGATGGAATCGGCGATGCTGCTGACGGCTTTGCTCATGACCTCGCCACACATCCCGCAGAGGAGTCGCAGTGTAAACAATTTTGAGCGATGGCGAAACCGGACGGCGTTCTAACGTTGAGATGCGACGTCACCGTGAGGCGATGAAATGACACGGGCTCAAACAGATGGGGACTTCGCAAGAGTCCGTCGAGATCAGTTGCCAAATGAAAAAGAGACGTCGGTGAAGGGCCGCTCTCGAAGATCGCAACGGTCATTCCCAGAAGGGATCACAGACGAGGAACGTCGGGGACGAAGCAAAAAAAAGAGACGACCTCCGGTATCGACGAGTCTTCCCCCTGTGGTGTCGTAGAACGCTGCGATCGATGCTGAGTCATCGACGACTGAGGCGATGGCTTGGAATTGGTTTGGGGCTTGATCAGAAAAGCCTCCGCACGCTCGCGAATCTCATCCGCCTTTTCTGTTGAAACAGGCGGAAAACCGATTTTTCGAGACTCAAAAATTTTCCCCCGCCGGTCTCGCCAGATTCCTTTTTGTGCTGTTTGCAGCTACGACGCGTCTTTCACCCAAAGCTCGGGCCGTGATAACACACGTTCTTGCCCGTTGACGGACTTGGATGGGGCGAATCAACGGAGGTGTGTCTTTCCACTTCGAGCGGATCCATTCGCAGGACGTGACCTCGCTCGCGGCACAGATGGAGGGCGTGATCAACCACGGCAAAAACGGGTGTTGGTGTTGTGCTTCGGTTCCGATTTTGCGATCGTCGGTTTTGCTCCACGGTGGTGAATTGACGGGCTTATTCTGTGGCTCGGGTGTGGCGTGCGTTCCCTCATCAAAATACGATTTTCGGACGAAAGCGATAGACTGAAGAGCGAAGCGGCCAAGATCGATTCATGCTTCCCCTAGGAATGACCGCACATGTGGCTGATTCGCGCCTCACTTCGAAACCCATACATGGTCGCCGCGATGGTCTTTGCCATCGTGGTTGTTGGATTGCTGTCAATTCTTTCGATTCCAGTCGACGTCCTTCCCGTTTTCACAGCGCCGGCTGTTCAAGTCCTGACCTATTACCCAGGAATGCCAGCGTCTTCGGTTGAGAAGACGATCACCAATCGCATCGAGCGTTGGGTCAATCAAGCGCCTGGAGCGCGATTGGTCGAATCGCGTTCCGTTCCGGGTGTGAGTGTGGTCAAGATTTATTTTCGTGACGACATCAATTCCAGCGAAGCACTGACACTGACGAATTCTCTTGCGCTCGGTGCTCTGCCGAATCTTCCGCCCAACACACTTCCCCCGGTTGCGTTGCCCTTTGATGCCACGGGGACATTGCCCGTTGGAATTCTCACCGTCGCAAATCCACATCTGAATGACGCGTTGCAAAAAGATGTGGCTCGAATCAATGTTCGGAACATGCTTGGTGCTGTCCCGGGTTGTATCGCGCCGATCGTTGTCGGTGGGCAAGATCGCACGGTATTGATTTATCTGGATCAGAACAAACTCTTGGCACGCAATCTGGTTTCGGTCGATGTTGTGAGTGCGCTGCACAAGGGAAACTTGCTGGCCACTCCGGGTTCTGCGTATTTCGGACCCAATCAAGTACTGCTTGACAGTAATTCGATGGTTGAGAATGTTGACGATCTCAACAGATTACCAATCACATTCGGTCCCCAAGCGGGAGTTCTGCTGCAAGACGTTGGCCGCGCCGAGGATTCCGCGACAATTCAGACATGCCGTGTTCGCATTGAGGATCAAAATGAAGTTTTCGTCCCCGTGTATCGCCAGCAAGGGTCGAGCAGTCTTGCTGTTGCCAATGGGGTGCGTGATCGTATCCCCTCTATGGAGGCGCGGCTTCCGAAGGCGACGAAACTGCGACTGGTGATGGATCAGACTATTGCCATTCGTTCCTCGCTTGGGGCGTTAATCGAAGAAGGATTCATCGGCGCGATCTTGATCTCCATCATGATCTTATTCTTCCTCGGCAACTGGCGAATGACGGTGATCGCCACGCTGTCGATTCCACTCGCCCTGCTGGGAGCGATCATCGGGCTCTATGTCACAGGAAACACGATCAACACGATGACTCTTGGTGGGCTGGCATTGGCGATCGGCCCCCTTGTGGATGACGCCATCGTGGAACTGGAAAATAATCATCGCCATTATCACCTTGGGAAATCCCGGATTCGTGCGGCACTTGATGGCTGTGCTGAAGTGATGGTTCCGGTGATGGTGGCCACCTGTACCACAGTGATTGTGTTAACACCATTGACGATGATGCCTGGCATGGGCGGTTTTCTATTTGCGCCGTTGACGGTTGCCGTTGGCTTCGCAATGCTGACCTCGTTCTTGCTGTCACGCACGTTTGTGCCGATGATGTGCGCCAAGTTTCTGCCAGATGAGCATCGCCGCAGAGCAGAAAATACCGCAGAACCGGCAGCGACACACGCGGGTTTCTTCAGTCGTGTGTCGCGCAGTATCCAATCCTTTATCGAACGCACGACTGTCGGATACACCCGACTTCTCGAGCGAGCACTGAGGCACAAAGTCGCGGTCATCACGGCCATCGTCACACTCTTTATTGCCTCGCTCTTCCTCACGTTAAACATCGGCCGAGAATTCTTCCCGCAGGTCGATGCGGGCCAGTTGAGCGTGTTTGTTCGAGCCCCGTCCAATCTGCGACTCGACGAAACAGAGAAACGGGTCATCGAGGTCGAAAGCTTTCTCAAGTCGTCGATCCCTGCTGCCGAACGGGACATGATCCTTTCGGAAATCGGATTGAATCCTGACTGGTCCGCGGCGTACACACCAAACTCTGGTCAGCAGGATGCCGCCATTCGCGTGCAACTGAATCAGAACCGTACGCTGACTTCGCAGGGGTATGCAACCAAACTCCGCCATCTGTTCGAAGCGGAGGACCGATTCGCCGATCTTCGATTCAGTTTTGATACAGGTGGAATGATTTCGACGGCACTGAATCAAGGTGCGACGTCTCCCATCGACATCGAGATTGAAGGAGGCACGACAGAACAATTGCTCGACCTAGCCAAGACAATTCGCAATGAGGTGGCGACGATTCCAGGGGCTGTCGACGTCCGTGTTCATCAACGCAATGACGCCTCGTATCTCGTAATCAACATCGACCGCGAAAAGGCGGCAACCTTGGGGATGACGGCAGAAGATGTGATTCAGCAAGTCGTGGTAGCGATGAATTCCAGCGTGTCGATTCTGCGCAATTTCTGGATCGATTCGAAGTCGGGCAATCAATACTTTGTTGGCGTTCAATACCCGGAACGGTTGGACCGAACGATTGAGGATGTTCTCAGTCTCCCCGTCATCGGTGCTGGGCAAGGAAATTCGATTGACCTTGGAAGCCTTGTCACAGTGACTCGTCGTGCCGATGCGGTTGAGATCAACCATTCGGGACTGGTCCGAGTCGCCAATGTCTATGTCAACACGGAAAATCGCGACATCGCAAGCATCGCTGCAGAGATCACCAACAGACTCGAGACGATGACGCTGCCGGAGGGAATGTTCGTTTGCCTCAAAGGTGAATACGCACGAATGAACGAGTCCTTCCACAGCCTGCTGTATGGCCTTGGACTGGCGACAGTGCTGGTCTATCTCCTTTTGGTCTCTCTGTTCCGATCGTGGGTCGGACCGTTGATCACGATTTTTACGGTTCCACTAGGATTCATCGGCGTGATTGGAATGTTATTCGTCACGGGCACGACGATTAATGTGCAGTCGTTGATGGGCGTCATCTTTCTCGTAGGGATCTCCGTCAATAACGGAGTCTTGCTCGTTGACTTTGCGAACAAGCAGGCCGTCACAGGACTCACCCCCCTTGAGTCCATCCGCTTGGCCGCAGTCACTCGCTTTCGTCCGATCGTAATGACATTCCTCGCGACCGTTCTGGCACTGACTCCGATGGCGATCGGATTTGGCAAGGGCAACGAGGCGAACATTCCACTCGCTCGCGCGGTGGTAGGCGGAATGCTGACATCCACCGTTCTGACTCTGTTTATGGTTCCAATCATGTATACCCTGCTGATGCGCAATGTGCGTCAGGATCCAGATACCGAGGCCGAGCTTGCAGCATAGCCGCTACCGATTGACCGGCAGCAAATTGAACAGGACAGACGCCCGATGAAAGACACGAAAGAACATCAAGGCTGGACATCAAGGCTTTCGAGGGCCTTTTTGTTGGTCATGATCGGTGGCATTTTGTATTGGCGGCTGATCCAGAACAAGTCTCCGGAGGCGATCGCGGACGTACTGGCTCAGCTTGCGGGGCGAAAGCCTGCCGTTGCAAACGCTTTCGTTCTCTCTCAGTCATCCGTGCCATCGAATGCGACGTCCATCCGTCTGAAAACCGTTCGAGCTAAGAAAAATCCGTCTCTTGAAATCGGCATCGACCAGCCGGCATTTGTGGCCTCTTATTATCGTGTGAACTTGTTTCCACAAGCCGCCGGAATTGTCACATTCATTGAAAAGTCGATTGGAGACAAGGTGACGGCTGGCGAACGCCTTGTCGAGATTCAAGTGACGGGTGACGGGACACCGATTGCCTCGTCGGCTCCACTCACGACGATCATTCGTGCGCCTTTTGATGGTGTGGTATCCGTGCGCGGTGTCGATGCAGGCGCCTTCGTACAGAACGCAGTGGTTGTTCCCGGCGTTGCCTCATTGATGACCATCGAACGCAGCGACATCGTGACGGTTTCAACGTTCGTGCCGGAGAAATTTGTTCCCTTTGTCGATCAGACTACGGAAGTCAGGATTCAGATCGATGCTCTTCCAGGAATCGCTCTGCGCGCCAAAGTCTCTCGTCTCTCCCCGTCGCTGCGAACAAGCGACCGAACGATCATGGCGGAAGTCGATCTTTATAACGGGACCGCCGCCGAGTTTGCAGGATTTGCAGAAGAGATGCAGAAAAATAATTTTGCCGATCTGAAGAGCAGAACGATGCCCTCGCTACCAATCCTGATTGAAGGCGAGCAGGATCATATTCGGCTGCTGCCCGGAATGTATGGACAAATGGAACTGCTAATGCCCGCTCTTCGAAACGTGGAACTGTTGCCGAGTCAGGTGGTGGCGCGTCGTGGAGGTGTCCCGTACATCTATGTTGTTGAAGCAGGAAGGGCAAAGAAAGTTGTCGTGATTGTGGAGTTCGACGATGGCTCGCTGGTGCGCGTTCGCCCCGAACCGGTTGATGGAAAACCACCCCTGGTTTTGACAAACACCACGGACTATGTGTTGAGCAATCAAGGGGAACTCACGCACGGTCAGGCCGTGATCTCGACGCATACGGATTGGTGATCCATCGTTCGAGCGGATTGTGGCGGATCACTCCGGCGGAAGAGTGGTGACTCTGAGCCTCGACAGTTCGAAGGCGTATCCCGCGCTAATCGGTACCTGGACCGTCTGCTCCGCGACGGTGGGGTTCGGAAGTTAGAGACGACGTTCCGAGGTGTATCTGCCTGCCAATCACAACGGACATCTTCCAAGATGTGACGTTGCTGTTGTTGGTTTTCGGGTCGAGTTCTTTTGCAGCCTCATTACCCCCAGCCTGAGCAGCCGGTATGGTCTCTGTGTCTGGGGGAGTTCCGCTTTCCGAACGCCTTCCTCTGGAATTTCGTAGCCGAAGTATTCGATTTCGGTTGCCGGGGTGGGGTGCCGGGGGGGGGTGCTGGGGTTCCCCCTTTGGCGGCCGTTCACCACGTTCCGACAACCGGTGTTGCGACATCGCACCCGTTCGCTGAATCGGAGGAATTTTGGAGTCGCAGACGGGGCAGGGGGGGATTGAAGGCCACGGCATCGTTGGTGTCTATCGACAAGAGTGGCCACAGCACTAGTTAACTTGACGCGTAAAACCTTCCCAATACGGAGCACGCAACTTGAACTTTTGCAACTTGCCCGTCGTCGTGCGTGCCAACGCGTTACGAAACTCAACTTTCTTTGGACACTTGTATCCAGCGAGTTTCGTCTTGACATAGGCAATCAACTCGGCTTCGGTGAGTGGCGATTCCGCCTTCTTGACAACGAGTGCCATGACGAGTTCACCCCACTTGGCATCGGGGACGCCGATCACCGCCACTTCAAGGACATCGGGGTGTGAAAATACTGCGTTCTCAACTTCGATCGAACCGACATTTTCGCCACCAGAGATAATGACATCTTTTTTGCGGTCTGAAATCGTCAGCACGTGACTCGCATTGATCGAGCCTCCGTCACCCGTTCGAAACCAACCGTCGACGAGCGCCTTTGCCGTTTCTTCTGGCTGAGCCCAGTAGCCATGCATCACCACATTGCTTCGCGCCCACACTTCGCCGGTTGCGTCGATCCGTGTTTCGACTCCGAGTGCCGGTGCGCCCGCAGCACTCAAAGCCACCGACCGAGCTGCGGTACTCATCCCGTCGGTCTCGAGGGAGGGGCTATTTATTGTCAGTAACGGGCTGGATTCTGTAAGCCCATAAATTTGATGAAACTGCCACCCCAAGTCGGTCTCAACACGTTCGATCATCCGTACGGGCGGTGGCGCTCCCGCCACAACGATGCGTGTTGTGTCGCGACCAGGAATGGGATCACTCCACACGGCCGCAGCATCCAAAATCACTGCGGCGACTGCAGGGGCACCACACATCAACGTCACCCCATGCGCGCCCACACGTTTCAAAATCTCGCCGCCATCGACCTTACGTAACACAATGTGCTTGCCCCCCATCGCCGTCACCGCATAGAGCATGCCCCATCCATTACAGTGAAATTGCGGAAGTGTGTGCAGATATGTCTCGCGATCATCCACACCCAAATGCCAACCAATGGTCGCGGCATTCAGCCACAGGTTGCGATGCGTCAACTGCACTCCCTTTGGTCGAGCCGTCGTGCCACTGGTGTAATTGATCGTTGCTGTCGCATCCTCGTCTGGCACCCACGGTTGTGGTTCGACACCAAACTTGTACAACACCTGGTCTGATTCAGCACCGATCACAAAGCGATGCTTGGCTTTGACGCCCGCAAGCGATGACTCAAGTTCTGGATCGACCAACAACACTTCGGCACCACAGTTCTCAATGATGTAGGCAACTTCGTTGGCAACCAATCGAAAGTTGATCGGTGTCAGCACGCGTCCGTAGGCACTCACTCCAAAAAAGCTCGTCAGCAATCGCGCCGAGTTCTGGCTGACGATCGCCACACGGGCGCCTTGCGGTACGCCTAATGCATCGAGCCCAGCGGCCTGCGCTCTGGCCAGTTCGGCCATCTGCGCATAGGTTTTTGTGCCCCATGACTCGGTGGGTTGATCCGGTTCATCCACAAATGCAATGCGATGCCCATACACTTGTTCAGCCCGACGCAGATAGTCGACGATCGTTAATGGAACTTTCATCATTTTTCTCAAAAAAGGGAGTTTAACATCGTTGTCGTCCGCCACGAGATGATTCAGCAAGACGTTGCATTATCGGATCAAATGTGAATGGGGCCGATCGTTATTTTTGTTCGTTCCGCAGCAGGGAGTATGACTCAATGTGCAAGAGAATACGGGTCTCCGTGGGGAAACGCATCCCGCCGTAGAGGCTATGGACGACAATCACAACCGTGATCTCCATGGGGACGATGAAAATTGCTCGCCCAGAAATCACCTCGTCTTCCGTCCACCTCCCGTCTAAAACTCGTAGTCGACACGGACGCCATAGATGTCGGTGTTGCTATTGCCGTTGCGTGTGTCCTCGAGAAAGGCGTGAATGTAGTTGAACTTTGCCCGGGTGTATCGGTTTAAGTACCAGTTCAGGCCAAGCGTGAAGTCGGTCAGGTTGTTGCCCTCGATGTTTTTGTCGTTCAAGATGATTTTTGAAAACCGGGCGGCGATCTCCCAAGCCCCAGGACCGGTCCGAACTCCACCGGATTCATTCGGTACTCGAAGGAAGTCGGCGAACGGCTCCATCCGTTTATGAATGCCAGCCTTGCGGTCGTAAGGCCGATGTTCGCCGGTGAGGAAATAGCTCACTTGGGCCATGTAGGCGTTGAAAAACAGATTAGGCTTGTCGATCTGATCGACGAGCGCGAAGGCATATTCCGACTGCAGTGAGAGCGGCCCGAAAATCAGGGCAAACTCCGGATCGAAAAGCTGGAAGCTGGATGCAGAGATGTTGCCCGTATCGACGAAGATCGGGGCAAATTGCGGGACGCTGCTGTCGTAGGTAGGGCTACCGAAAGGCTGCTGCTTTCGGATTTCGGGTGTATTGCGGAACCGGAGGTTGTTTCCCGCGCTTCCGCGATAGCTGTAAGCGACACCGAGGTGCATGTAGTAACGTCCATCGCTCGGCTCGTCCCAATACGGCAGTGCGGTGCCCCGCATGGTCAGTGCTTGTCCGCTATCGAATGAGTCGTTACCGACGTTGTCGCTGTTGGTGCGGAAAGTGCCGATTTGCCACGTCGCAAGCTCACTCTCTGTGTTGCCATAGGTCATGATGCCCATGTTGCGGGCGGGCGCGAATGTGTCGACGAGTGACCGTTCCATGAACGTGTTGTTGCGGTTCTGTGTGACTCGCTCGAGCGAGAAGGGCTCGAAGAAGTGTCCAATGCGGACGTTCTGCAACCGCGGCAGGTCGTGGGCCTCGATGTAGTTGTCGAGAGGAGCCGGCCTATCGGCAAGTTCAAAATCAACGCCCAAGGCGTATTCTAATTGCTGCCATACCTTACCCCGCGCTATGATTCGGAGTCGTCGGAAAGCGGCACCATCCTGCAGGTCCCCCAAGCTCTCGCGACTCAAGTCGTCTTGCCCGAAAAAGATTTGGTCAACTTGCACTTGGCCGGAGAGCACAAGTGTCGGTTTCTTTCCTTTCACTGGGTCATCAGTAGATTTCGAAGACTTGGCTGCCGACTGCAAATCATCGATCTGCTTCTGCAGACGTTGGAGTTCGCCGGCGATGTCCGCGGGGCGCAGTTCCTCTTCAGTATCCGCCGCATCGATCAGCACAGGCAAGGCTTCGAACAGCAAGTCTGAGCCTGCGGACTCGTACGACACTAACCAACCGCTACAGAGGACCAATAATGCAATTCTGCCAAAAATTGTTGCCACCCTGCCACCCTGCCACCCTGCCACCCTGTCACCCTGTCACCCTGTCACCCTGTCACCTTAAAAATGTTATCGAGTTACAAGTTTTGACTTCATACACTTAGGGACCGAGATAACCGTGTGGAATTGCCAAACCTGCCGTAACAGTCGAGGCAGTTGCTATAATCGGCACAATCGACCTTGGCCTTTAAATTGTTTTACTCACGGCACTTTGCCGCTCTTGGCTATATTGGCTCTGGAAATCACTCTTATTTCTGATGCGACGTAACCGTGTCGTAATGAAATTACGCGGCACCAAACAGACGGGGATCAGTCTCACCCATGGATCATGCTCACTTCGCAGCCAGCATCCTGCATAGCCTCACGCAGCCATCGTCAGATACTTCGGCCATCGCGATCGACGATCGGCGGCGAAGAAATGCTGGGCGATGTATGACGGCTTTGGCTTGCGCGAGGCTCGGGCAGTCCGGCAATCAACCGGAGCATGTGCGTCATTCGCTGTTCAAATGGAATGGTGGATTCATCGGGCTGCGTAACTCACGAGTCGCCGATCAATTCTGGACGAACCTATTTCCTTCGGTTTCGGAGGAATTGCATTCGCTCGCCGACAAAAGTCCGGTCGCATACCTTTTCCTTCATTGGGATTTGGAGCAAGGCGTTTTTCATGCGTGGGCGGTTCCAGAGGACATCGCCTTCGATTCCGTGGCTGACGTACCACGCGACGCTGTTACCGGCCGAAGGACCATTCTTATTTCCCCGGAGGATCATCAACTCAAGAACTCGCCAGAGGCACCAAGTTTCGCTCCCTACTACTCGCGCGTTGAGTTGAGTCCCTTTGAGCGTGAGAAACTGCTGGAAGCGATTAAGACCGATGACAACCTCAAGGAAGAACGACTTGCTTCCGAGCTTCCGAATGATGCAGTGCCACAAGACGTTGACAGTGAAGCGCCGGAGACGGCACTCGATGACGACGACTCGGACGAGGCGATCGCGGCGACGTACACACAGGACACCGTCCAATTCATTCTCGACTTGCCCGACCACGACTCAGACGGTGCTTGGCATGAGCAAAACAAGCGGCCTTACAAAGCGGTCCTTCGAGATCCGAGTCAGCAGATCGTCAACCAGCTTCGGGCCAAGTACATCCAACGCTTGAGTCCCGCAGTCGCTGGCGGGAAGCGACATCTCTCGATCCTGAAAAAGAACGACTACGGCAAGGGCGGCTACCACGATCACTATGTGGTATGCGTTCTACGACCCGGCGACGGGGAGCAAGACGAAGTCGGTCCAACTGTATGTGCGATTTCTCGGACGCGAACGAGTTTGGGGGTACGGTCTCGCGATGGGGAACTATTGCGAGGAGTATCTTGACCGGCTGGTCACGGTGGTCGAAGCCAATCGATCTGTGGTTGCAGATTACGTCCGTTCGGCCCCCGCTGACACGCTGATTCGCCTCTATTCTGGGACGGACACCGTTCAACTCTCATCCTCGGAGTTTGTAGAATCGCTGGCTCAGCCCGCGACAGCTCAGTTCGGCCTTGATGGACCGCTGACGGACATCGCGATTGTCCGCGAGTTCCCGCTCGCGACATTGGTCGATCATGCAGCAACGATCGTGGACGAAGTCGGGGAGTACTTCACTTGGTTGTGGCCGCTCTTCGAGGCGGCGATGGCGGGACACTGGAATGCCCCCGCATCAAAGCCTGCGAACGCCAAATTGATCGACGACGGGGCCAACGAGGTTGATGAAGATGTACCTGAAACACTCAAGGAGCTTGCCGAACTCACGGCGCTACCTGAATCATTTCTGGACGACCTTGAGGACGCGTTGTCGGCGCGACAACAAGCGATCCTCGTCGGACCGCCGGGAACGTCAAAGACATTTGTTGCACGTCAATTCGCCCGCTACTTCGTTCGTCAACGTGTGGGACGCCCCCAAGGAACTTCAGATGTCCTCTACATGCACGCGAACTGGACCTACGAGGACTTCTTCGAGGGACTGAAACCTACGTCAAAAGATGGCGTCTTGAGTTTTGAACCGCGACTCGGATTCTTTCTGGAATGGGTGCATCGCCTGAAGGACTATGCGCCCGGATCGCGACACGTGCTCGTATTGGACGAGATCAACCGCTGCGATACGGCTGCTGTGCTGGGTGAGTTGTTGCAGTTGCTCGAATACCGTGGCACAACGGTGAGATTGTTATCCGGCCGCAGTTTTGTTTTTCCCAGCAACCTCTTCATCATCGGCACGATGAATAGCGCCGACCGCTCGATCGGTCGTTTGGACTTGGCGCTCCGGCGTCGATTCCTTTGGCTCAATCTCCATTCGGAGCCAGACACTCTTGCTCGATGGTTGAAACGGCCGGGCAATAATCCACTCGGTTTCAGCGCGGAATCACTCACGCGAGTCAACGAAGTTCTGGAAGAGCACGGCATCTCGCCCGAACAGCACATTGGGCATGCCCTCTTCATGCTCCAGCGTCGAGGCGAAGACGACGTGACCTCACCAATGCTCGACATTCCGCTGAGCGAACGCCGCTTGCGCCAAATTGTCCGTTTCAGCGTAGTGCCGTATGTGCGTGAGTTGCTCACGATGCAATTCGGGCAGGCTGATTCAGACTTGCTTCGACAGATAGAAGACTTGTTGCTGGAGTGTGTGGACCGACCAACCTAAGTCGCATCTGGAGTGCTGAACGATGGCGGACCGCAAGCTTGATAAAATCACATGCTTCGAAGCAGGGAGCGGCTCCATCGAACCGTGGATCGGGTCACTCGACACCGTCGGCGACGACATTGCGATGCTCGGCATTCTTGCGGAACGTCGTCTGATCGAACTGAACGTCGTCGGTAACGAGGTGGCGATTCGTGGGACAACGCGAGTCGGTATGGTCATTCTTCCCAGCGGTCGCCGATTGGTGATTCGGTCAAAGATCCCCAACATCGTGCTGTTGGACTGGCTCGCGTATCTCGGCAAATTCCCTCGGCTCTCGCATTGGTTGCCAGAGTCCGGCGTTGCCGCCGTCAAGTCGGATCACGATGATTGGCATCTCTGCATCGCAAGGTTGTTTCTCCACGCGATGGAGCAAGTCACGCGGCAACATTTGCGAAAAGGCTACGTCGTCGTCTCGGCCCGTGACTCGGCGATTCGCGGACGGATTGTGATGTCGAAGCTCGGGCAAGAGCTGTATCGGCTGCCGCGAGTTCCACAACTTCAAAGACAACGAACATTCGATACGACGTTCAACATCGTTTTGGCGTTGGCACTTGATCGCCTGCCAAGCCTGCTCTCGGATGGAAGGACCGAGGATCGTCGCAAAATGGCGATGCTTCGCGAGCAGTGGGCCGCCGTGCGACGCGACATCAGCGATCCCGTCACTGCCGCCATTGCGGCGCAGTCGGCGGAACCGCCCGGCTATCGGGAAGCCTTGCAATTGGCTCGCCTCATCCTGATTGGTGCGGTCCTCGACCCTGAATCAATCATCGGCGGTCAGGCATTCACTCTTTCAATGCCTGCGATTTGGGAGGACGGGTTACGGCGCATGCTCAGCGAGTCCGCACGCGAGACGGGCTGGAAACCCGCGCGGCGAAATGCTCGCACCCGACGATGGGACGACGCTCCTGGACGTAGCGATGAAAAACGTTGGATGACCGCTGATGCGATCGTGGAACAAGCCGGGAAGAGATGGGTGCTGGATGGAAAGTACAAGAACCAATTTGGAAACGAGAGTCGCAGCGATCGATTTCAAATGTGTGCGTACGCCATTGCATTCGACGCCGACCGGATTTCATTGGTCTACCCCAGCGAGTCACATACGCCTATCCGCAGATTGTTGAGCGCGATGGTCGGGACCAAGTCCGTCAAAATCGACTCCATCGCTTTGCCAATGCGAATGGGGCCCGTAACGTGTCGTACTCGATTGACGAAAATCGTCAATCAATTTACGTCGGGAGAAACAGGTGCGAAGACAGCAGGCGATCCTCGTCCGTGAGTGCCTGAAAATATTGATCCGCCCCATTCAATCTGGCGGCGGGAACGTGGTTGCCGGACAAGACGCCTTGCGGTCGCAGTCAAACCGCGACGTTCCTTGGTGCGGTTCGGGCCGGAGAATTCCTCACGCCAGTTACCGTCGCGAGTCACCTCAACCGATTACTATTCCCCGTCTGGATCAAGCGGTATCTGGCACCTGGCTGAAAACCTGGCAGCATTGTGGTGGTGGACCAACTGTGATCGGCTTGCCATCGAAATCATCGAGCAGTTCACAACCACGGAGTGCCGAAACGATCGTCAACACAGTCAATAAGAACATCTTTAAAATGGAATCATGCTTGGTGTGGCAGTGATTTCAAAGTTCAATGCGAGCAACGTTTTTTGGGCGAGATTACTGTCAGTGAGGTGGTCACGCCGGGCTTTGCGTGTCTTCACCTCGATCAGATCTGTGGTGAGTCATTCCAAGCCGAGGCCCGCTTAGGAACGCATCACGAGTTTCTCCGGCGACAGGCAGCAGGGCGGTTTCCGCCATACCGTGCCGCCTACTGTGCGGCAGCACGTTTTCGGACGAGTCCCGGGTTGACGTCCGTATCGAGTGGCGAAAAGATCCCCCGTTCCCACAACTCCCAGCCGAGGGCGCCCATCGCCGCGTTGTCGGTACAATATTGACGCGGAGCGATAATCACTTCAATACCCCGATGTGCGGCCATCTCCTGCAGCCGTTGACGCAACACGGTGTTGGCACCGACACCACCTCCCACCAGAAGAGTCGTGCGTCCGGTTCGATCCAGAGTCTGCTCGCATTTTCCCACAAGAACATCAACCACCGCCGCTTGAAAACTCGCGGCGAGGTCGGCGATTCGTTGAGACGTCAGCGGCGGTGGAATTGCACGCGATCCGGGGGTCCCTCGGACGGCATACAAGACGGCCGTTTTGAGGCCGCTAAAACTAAAATCTAGCCGTTCGTCTTTGAGGAATGACCGAGGGAAGGGGAACGCTGTTGGGTTACCTGTTTCCGCAATTTTTTCGATGAGAGGTCCGCCGGGATAGTCCAGACCCAGAATTTGAGCGACCTTGTCGAATGCTTCACCCGCCGCGTCATCCGTCGTCGATCCCAACAGTTCAAAGTCGATCGGTGATCGACAATCGTACAAGTTCGAGTGCCCACCGCTGACTACCAAGCCGGCCGCCGGAAAGACATTGCGTCCCGCTGCCATTTGGCATGAGTACAGATGAGCCTCAATGTGATTGATTGTGAGCAGCGGCACATCGAGTACCAATGCCAGCGTCTTCGCCGCCGTGAGGCCGACCAAGAGGGAGCCCACCAAGCCAGGATGCGTGGCAACGGCGATGGCACCAATATCGGCGAGAACCGCGCCCGCACTTCGCAAGGCCTCGTCAATCACAGGGAGGATTCGTTCCAAGTGAGCGCGCGATGCGATCTCAGGCACCACCCCGCCGAAACGCTGGTGAAGTTCATGCTGAGTGGCCACGATGCTGGAAAGAACATGCCGTTCGGAATCGATCACCGCCGCTGCAGTCTCATCGCACGAGGATTCGATAGCTAGCAATAATCGGCGCAAGGATGACGATTGATTCACGCGGTCTTTTTCAATGCAACGCGACGGGAGAGATTCGATCTCGCCCCTCGTCGATGGCGGCATCGTCGAACGCAATCGTGCGTATCGACTCATGCCGCTCGGGAGATGGAAAGAGGGAACGCTCGCAGCCCTTCGAAGAAAGCTTCGACATATTGTGGACCGGAATAGCATTCGATCCGCGCCCCGTCCTTCTTTTCGACCGGCTCACTTTTTGGAGACTCGTCTGCCGGTTTCTCTGCATCGCCAGACGTGTCCTGTGGCGGAGTTTTTGCGGCCAACTGTTCTTTCAGCCAAGTTGTGCCCTTGGCCAGTTGTCCATCGACGAACTCGACCCTGGGAGTGTTGTCATCCAGCCGAAAGGTTTCACGGCTGCGACGTGCTTCAAAAAGTTTGTCCATGTCTTCAGCAGACAGTTTGACTTCAAATCCCTCATCGGGCATGACGCCCCATTCGTCTTTCTCGGTTGCTTTGGGAAAACGGTGGATGTTTTTTCCGCTCGGGCGATGATAACTTGCGGTGGTGAGCTTAAGGGCACTTTTGCCCCCTTCCAGTTCGATCACATTCTGAACACTTCCCTTGCCCCAGGTCCGTTCGCCAACGATCAGGGCGCGTTTCTGGTCTTGCAAACAGGCACTTACAATTTCACTGGCGGACGCACTGAATCGATTGACAAGGACCACCATCGGAAAGCCACTATAGGTCCCTATTCTTTTTGCCTTATAAACTTGCTCTTCAGTATTCCGGCCCTTGGTGCTGACGATGATCCCGCTATCGACGAAGAAATCGGCAATCGCCGTTGCCGCACTGAGTAATCCACCGGGATTGAAACGCAGGTCAAGAACCAAGGCCTTCATCCCATCCTTCTTGAGTTGCTCCAGGGATTCCTGGATTTCGTCGGTACTGTTGCGGGCAAAGCTAGTGAGTCGCAGATAACCGATCTTGTCTTCGCCCTCAAGAAAGTAGGACCATTTGCCGTCCTTTTCGTAGTGGTCGCCTAGGACCGTTGGGGATTTGATAATGGCGCGTGTCACGTCTACCGTCAGCGGTTCCGCATCGTCCTTATGCTGAATCTTGAGCTTCACCACGTCACCTGGTTTGCCGCGCATCATTTTGACCGCCGATTCCATTTCTCGGCCTTCTGGGAAATCGGCGGTTGCCTTGTCATCAATCTCCAAGATGCGGTCACCGGCGCGAAGACCGGCGAGGAATGCGGGAGTTCCAGAAATGGGAACCATCACCATCAGTTGACGAGTCTTCGGATCGATCGTCACTTGGATTCCGATTCCGCCAAACTCTTGTTCAACGGATTCGTTGAACTGTTTCAGTTCGGACGTGTCGATGTACGACGAATACGGATCGAGCTTCAGGACCATTCCACGCATCGCGGCTTCAAGCAACTCGCGTCGATCCACCGGTTTGACGTAATTCCGGTCGATTTGCTCGAATGTGTCGACAAACACCTTCATCAATTCAAAATATTCATCCTCAGTTGCTGCCGATGTCGGCTGTGCAAATAACAGACACAGTCCCCACGTTCCGAACAGTATCAGAGTCAGCATCCGCTCGCGCATCCGCGTCTCCCTTCCGAGTGTTTTTTTCATGTGCTTACCATGGCTCCAAATCGTTTTCGCTCAGAAATTGCCGAACCGGCTTCGTTGACCGTGTGTCTCAGCTTGTCGAGGTAATTGAATGGGAGCACACCGAGGTTCGACAGGTGCGATGTGGATCGGCGTGCGATGTTGATCTGCATGAACAGAGCAGACTTGTTAACGAGTTTCCGAAATTGCCGAGCAAACATCATGTATTTGCCACCGCATCAGTTTACGAGCTTTGAGGCAACCGGGCAAGACGTTGGCCGTTCGCTGCCGCTACGGGCGTGGAATTTTCCCGTCCGTCAATATCGAGGGATCGTGGGATCGATGGTCTGTGACCAGTGATCAATCCCGCCCGCCATATTGGTCGCGTTGGCAAAGCCCTGTTGACGCAACCAGTTCACGACGCGCAGACTTCGTCCTCCGTGGTGACAGTGAACGATGATCTCGTCAGTTTTGTGGGGTTCCAGTTCGGCAATGCGATCGGCCAGTTCACTCATCGGAAGCAACAGCGTTCCCGAAATGTGAGCCACCAAATATTCGTCCGCTTCACGACAATCGACGAACAGGAATGTCTCGCTTTGATCGCGTTTCGCTTGGACGGTTTTGCAGTCAACTTCCAGTGGTGTCGGCACGTTCTGATTCTCCGGTGAGACAGCGGGTTCTTAGTTCATGACTTGCATTCTCTGTCCAATTTCTCGAAGCACTTCGATGTCAGCTGACGTCCGAGCGGTTGCGTTTGGGTGAGTTCGATCACAGTCGATCCAGCCCCGCAGTTTCAGGAATTGAGCGCAGGAGTGTTTGTAAGCCGGCGCCGGCGTTCGAAACGCAAAGTAGCCCAAATATTGAAGCTGATCGTTGAGCTCATAGAAACGGGGATCGCCAGTCTCCCAATAGGTATCGCGGAGCGCGAACAGATCTGGAGCGAAGCTGCTCAGACCTAATAAATAATCGCTACCGTAGATCACCATATCGATTGCAAAGTCGTTGCCCGTGAAAACCAAAAAATCAGGGCGTTTCTCATTTCGCAGGTTCAAACGATCCCATTCGGGTTCGCGATGAAACGACGAATGCTTGGCACCGATGCACTGAGGTACGCCCATCATTCCACCATAGGTTTCCAAATCGTAAATCGCGCCGAAGGGAGCTAGATCGGTCGTCAGTTCAAATCCAATGAACTGATCCACGACGCGACCGAGTCGCTGATAACTGGCAATGATCTCCGGTCCGGTCTGTCTCGTCAGGCCGTAGGATTGAAAAATCACTGGAGTCCCGCCAAAAGATTGAATGGTCTCCATTTGTCGAGCATAGCCATCGAAGGTGAACGGATCGCCCAACTTGTCGGAAACGAATGCGCCGGCCACAAAAGGGCGGTTTCCTAAGACAGATCGAGTTCGCTGCAACACTTCGACTTGAGTGGCAGAATCGATCAGGTTGACATATCCCGTGTCCATATTGACTGCCGGAGTTAATCCCGACTCTGCGGTTCGGGTGATGTGTGCCTGCAATGCCCGCCAATCGACATCTCCGGCCTCCGTCAACGGCAGCAGGATCGCCGAGATTCCAGTGATCTTGCGACGTGGTTTGATCATCAGAATTGGATCAACAGGCATTTTGCAGTGTTCTAAAGTTGCGGGGAAGGTAATAACTTTCAGTCGGGGGGATTCTAATCTTCCGGGCGTCGAGTTGCGACCAATAGCGGTCTTGAGCACTTCCGGTCTTCTGTCGAACGCAAACGCGCTTTGCAGACGGCAAACGACGACGCTACAAGAGTGCTCAGGAACCGGCACCGCCTTGTACGTAAAGTCTCCCGATGTCTCTGCGTGTTAGCAATCTGCGACTCTCCATTTCGATGCCCGAGACGGAAATCCCCGTATTTCTTGCCCAGCAACTTGGTGTTCCGGCAGAACTCTTGCTTCGCTGGCGCATCTTGAAAAAGAGTCTGGACTCACGATCGCCGTCGGAATTGCAATTTGTTTACACCGTGCTGGTCGATTTGCCGCCCGACGTGCAGCAATCGGCGTCGGTGCGGCGGCGGATGGTTGGTGACGTGCAGCCCTTCGAGTTGCCGTTGTTCGACGATCCTGCGCCGGGGTCGACTCCGATGGCAGAGCGGCCGGTGGTGGTCGGTTCCGGTCCGGCAGGACTGCTAGCAGCTTATTACCTCGCCCAAAAGGGGTTTCGACCCCTGATTCTCGAACGAGGTGAGGCGGTTAAAGAGCGGGTCCAGGCGGTGCGTTTGTTTGATCGCGGCGGCGAATTCGACCGCGAAAATAATTATCTATTTGGAGAAGGGGGAGCGGGATGTTTCAGCGACGGCAAACTGACGTGCCGCATGGAAGGGCCGGACGTCGATTGGGTTCTCGAACGCTTTGTTGAATGTGGTGGACGTGCCTCCATTATTTACGAAAACCGTCCGCACCTCGGGAGCAACAAACTGCCCATGATTTGCCGAAACTTCCGTCGTCAGATTGAGGCGTTGGGTGGTGAGTATCGATTTAGTTGTCGCATGGAGGGGCTCGATATCCGTGAGGGACGAGTTGTTGGACTACACACGTCCAGTGGGTACGTCGCCACGAATCACGTGGTCCTCGGAATCGGTCACAGTGCCCGCGATACCTACCAAATCCTGCATGACCAAGGAGTTCCTCTGCTTCAAAAAGCGTTTCAACTCGGACTGCGAATCGAGCAACCGCAGGAGCAAATTAACCAACAGAAGTACGCGAAGCCCGAGTATCTGTCGATGTTAGGTGCGGCCGACTACACACTCAACGCACGCGGTGAGAAGGATGTCTTTACCTTTTGCATGTGTGCCGGTGGAATCATCATGCCGAGCGTCAGTCAACCGGAAATGTTCTGCTCCAATGGGATGAGCAATTCTCGTCACGATTCCCCGTTCGCGAACAGTGGTATCGTTGTCACCTTGGAGACACACGAATTCGGGAGCTCACACCCGCTAGCGGGGATGCACATCCAACAGAGATACGAGTCCGAGGCATTTCGAATTGGTGACGGCAATTATTTGTGCCCCATCCAGTCCGTCCGAGATTTTTTGAATGAGCGAACTCCAGATCCAACGGCGCGATTGCAGTGTTCGTATCCCCGAGGGGTCAGACCTGCGTCTCTTGACCGTGTTCTCCCTCCTGTTATTGTGAGGGCTATTCGATGTGGTTTGCCAATCATGGATCGCAAGTTGCGAGGGAACCTCTTAAAGGAGGCGATTCTTGTTGGTCCCGAAATGCGAGGCAGTTCCCCGATACGTATCGATCGTGATCGGCTCACTCGGCAATGTCAGGCCATGAGGGGGCTGTTTCCGGTGGGAGAAGGAGCCGGGTACGCCGGAGGGATTGTGAGTGCCGCCGTCGATGGCTTGCGAAGCGCTCGTTCTATCGTCAGCCAATTCGCCCTGTTGTAACGGCTCGTCTGGCGACGCGGACAATTCGCAGGGATAATCCGAGATCAATCCGCTGTGATGACGCTGCGGAGGGTGAGTCACCAAACGGGTTCGAGGAGATGCGATGAAGTCAGAGGCACTGCGGGTGGGAGTCATCGGACGGACCGGTAAGGGAGACTATGGGCATGGCCTCGACACGGTCTGGGCCGACGTCCCTCGATGCCAGGTTGTGGCCATTGCCGATGAACACGAAGCCGGCCGATTGAATGCCCAAAAGCGCACGAAGGCGGCCAATGCCTATGCCAGCTATACCGAGATGCTTGACAAGGAAAAACTGGATCTTGTTGCCGTGGCACCGCGTTGGATTGATCAACATTTTGAAATGGCCTTGGCGGCCGCCGAACGAGGACTCCATATCTTTATGGAGAAGCCATTCGTCCCCACGCTGTCGCAGGCAGATGATCTGATTCGTGCCTGTGAGATGCGGCATGTCAAGCTAGCCATAGCGCATCAGGGGCATTACACACCGACGATACCCGTCATTCAAAAATTGATTGCGGAAGGTCAGATTGGTGAGGTGCTGGAGCTTCGCGGACGCGGCAAAGAGGACGATAAACGTGGTGGCAGCGAAGACCTGTGGATCCTCGGTTCGCATGTTTTAGATTTGATGAGACTCTTTGCCGGAAATCCCAGCAGTTGCTTTGCCACTGTCACAACGCAGGGGAGGGCGATCACCGCTGCCGATATTGCCGCAGGAAACGAAGGAATCGGCTCGCTTGCTGGAGATGCGGTGCATGCGCGGTATTCGTTTGCCAACGGAGTCGTCGGGACTTTTGACTCAGTTCGTAAAATGGGCGGCAGTCCGTCCCGTTTCGCGTTGCAGATTCTGGGGAGCCGAGGTGTCATTGAGCTCTCCACAGGATATCTGGCTCCGGCGTGGCTGCTGCAGGATCCCAGTTGGTCTCCTGGCCGAAGCGGAGCCGAGTGGCAACGCGTGACCTCACAGGGAGTCGCGCAGCCGGAAACACTGAAAAACGAAGGAACGCATCGCGGGAACATCGCCGTAGTTGAGGATCTGATCGATGCGATCGATCAGGAGCGGCAGCCTTTATGTGGCATGTACGACGGCCGTGCTGTGATTGAAATGATCGCGGCGGTCTTTGAGTCGCAAAGAGTGGGTGGCCCGGTCGCTCTGCCTCTTGTCCGCCGGGACAATCCATTGGCCTCCTTCAAGTAGCTTGGCATACCCCGTGACAGTTGCCGTTTCTGGCCCCGGTTTTTCGGAAAAGAATTGTTCTTCCGCCAGACACCAATTGACCGCCAATCGCGATTTGTTCTACAAGGCGAGGAATCCGCATGCATTCGGTCACGGTGAGGTCTTCTTGTTGTCCCCGCATCAACCCCCAGAAAAGAGCCTGAAAATCGTCGCAAGGATTTCCCGGAATCCAACGGGGAATCGCCGTGAATCGACGAATCCCGTTTGGCCAGTCGGGGAGATGTTATGAAGAACCCGCCACGCCGAAATCCACTGCCGCTGTTGGCCAGGTACTCGGCCTTGGAGGACCGGACCTACGTTTGTCCGGGCGAGGCTCATCCCATCTCACACAGCATTCATCTGGCTCGGCAGGCATCTTTTTATTCGAAGTGCCGCTCATGTGCTCAACGCACGAGTGCAGATCACTCGTTGGGGGAACCTTCCGAAAGGAGAGCCGGGGCGGAGCATCAACGGGTTTCTGGGACAATCGTTGTCGCCGAGGGAGTGCGGGGGATCTATTTGAACGCGTGGGATCGGACACGCGCGGC
>Ga0315293_10001127_pt1 | contig 25917 bp, 49 predicted proteins | sample YL17G13_20_MG_FD_203071 | JGI IMG/M metagenome (GOLD analysis project Ga0315293, IMG submission 203071) | Sediment microbial communities from Yellowstone Lake, YNP, Wyoming, USA - YL17G13_20 | ecosystem: Environmental > Aquatic > Freshwater > Lake > Sediment | place: USA: Wyoming | collected...
AGCTCTGACTGCTTCGCATCGAGAAGCGAGCGCTCTAGCTCCGCTTGTGCCACGGTCGCCGTGGTGAGGTCTTCGAAGGCTTTGTTTAGCTTCTTCCTCGCCTCAGCCTCTATCTCAGCAGCGGTTGCGTTCGGGTTGGTCTTCTTGAAGTCTGCAACAGTATCGTTGTACATCGCCGCGAAGCCTTGCGAGAGACGCTTAGCTTTCTGGTCGCCGACCGCCGCAGAGATTTTGTGCGTGTCACCCTTCGCGTTGATGATCGTGTCGACCATGATGTCTCGAATGTCGCGCTTCTTGCCGCCTGCGCCTTCGATGTTGACCTTCAACGCCTTGAAGCCCGCACGTCTCGCGTCCTTGTCGAACTGGGAGGCCAGCGCTTGGACACCCGTCACCTGCTCTGCGACGGAACCAGCGCCGCCACGCTTGGCGATCTGCGCGAACGCCATGAACGTCTTGATGTTGTCCTTGGTGCCAAGCTCCGGCGCCAGCTTGCCGGCCTTGACGTCGCGGTTCTCGAAGAACGACGCGGACGCCACGATCTTGCCCATCGACTGCGCGAGGTTGGAAAACTCGACCGTCCCCACCTTGCTCTGCGCTGCGGCGTTGCGGAGGAGATCCATGATGTGAGGACCCTTGTTCTCCATGGTGCCGAGCTGGATCGACACCTCCGCCGCAGCGTTGGCGACGTCATCGAGGTTGGCACCGAAGGCTTGCGACAGCCCCGCGAGCTGCCCAAGCATCGGCCGGAGCGTGGCGAGGTCGCCCGTCTTGTCGATGAACTTCGTCATCGCGGAGAGCGCCTGGTCGGTGGAGACGCCCGCCTCGTTCGCCACGCCGCGCGCCTCCTTCAAGAGGTCCGCCGAGTCCACCCGGTTGGCGTTGCGCGGATCGCCGGGGATGATCGCCTTGTTCGCGATCTTGATCGCTTCGCTCTGCTGACCCACCGCGCGCCCGGCGGCCGAGCCAAACGAGAAGTCGGCGCCGGCGCCTTCGAGGAGGCCCTTTCCGAACGCCATCGGCATCCCGAGGGCCGTCATCATCCCCTGCGGGCCGCCCATCATCGAACTCGCCGCGGCGGCCCCGCGCATGAGGCCGCGCCCTACCTGCGAGCGGAAACGCGTGGACCGCCGCTCCATCGCTCTCGCCCCTTGGGCGGCGGCTGCCGACGCCCGACGAGCGTCCGCCGCCCAGTGAGTTTGCGCGTGAGTCGCCGCTTTGTCCGCCCGCGCCCGGTCTTTCCGCGCTGCGTTTTCCTTTGCCTTATCTTCGCGCGCGAGGTCTGCCTCAAGCGCCTTGAAGCGGGCGTTCTGCATCGACTCGAATTTCTTGAGCTTGGCGTTCGCCTCCGCCAACTCCTTCGCGTCCGCCGCCTTCTGCTTCGCGGCCTGCTCCTTCGCGGCCCTGTCTCTGGCCGCCTGGCGCTCCGCGTCCGACTTCGAGGCGTGCTTGTTCGCTTGGTCGCCAAGCTTCTGGCGCTCGGCCGCTGCTCCCTTCTCCTTCGCCGCCGCCTCCTTCGCGGCCCTGTCTCTGGCCGCCTGGCGCTCCGCGTCAGACTTCGTCGCGTGCTGGTTCCCCTGATGGAGGAGCTTCTGGCGCTCTGTCGCCAGCCGCTTCTCTTCCACGAGCGCGGCATCTACCGCCTTCTTCGCGGCGCGCGGGACGACGCCCATCGTCGCCATGACATCCTGGTCGAATGCGATCCCTACCTTGATGAGTATGTTCGACATTCTTCACCATCCGAACGTCACCCGAACTCATCGAGACAGAACGTGATGAGCCGGCGAATCCTTGCCGCGCGCCACTCCGGCAAACTCTGCATGCCAAGCTTCGCCGCTTCAGAGAAGCCGGCGATGTCCTCGTCCGTCGCCATCGTCATCATCGGACTCGTTGCGATCTGCAACTTCTCGATGGCCACATAGAGAGCGCGCGCACCCTCCACCGTAAGGGCTATGCCAATGAGGTCGTCCGGCGCCTCCGCCCAAAGCTCACACGGCCGGCTGACGTCGTTGGGATCGCACGTGCCGCGCGCGACGATCCACCGCAAGAGGATGTCCTGGAGGCTGTTGATGCGCGACTCCGCGTCCTCAGGACGCGGGAACATCTGCCATGCCTCGGCCGCCGCCGCCGCCTGCGCACGCTCCATGTCGGTCTCGGACAGGAGCGTGATGCCAATGCACACCGGCGCAGACGGCGCGCCGCTCCACGCCATGTTGAACGCCGACGTCGGCAGTATGATCCTGTCGAGTGGCGCCTTGGCTGCTTCTGCCTCGAATGCTCCGAAGGATGCCATCGGCTGGCGTCAGCTACCGGCTGGCGGCGCGGTTTCGTTCGAGCTGGCCTGAGACGACGAGCCAGAGGCAGATCTGATCTCTAGTGAGTCGATATACAGGCTGGCCATAGTACGCACCAAGAGCCACTGCATGCATGGCTCCAGCTCGGCAAAAGGGTCGATGTCGCCGCCGGCGATCTTCTCGATTCTGCTGATGATGTTTTCGTTTGAGATGTTGATGCGATATGGCGCGTTCTCGTCCTGCCAGACTTCCTGATGCTGGGCGAGGAACATCAGGTGCGCGCGCGTCAGGATCCGCGACGAGAGCACTTGATCCATGCCGCCATCGAAGAACGGGCGCGGATCGTCCTGCGACGACAGCGGGTCGATGCACGCGATGAGGCACACGTGGAGCGCCTTGCCGTAGTCGTAGAGCGGGTCCCCGACCTTCGGGTCGACGCCGCCCCGCGCGAGGGCGAACTTCAACGCGCCCGCGAGGATGTCTCCCTCCTCTTGCGGGCTCACAACCCGCACGTCGACCGCTACGTCCGCGCCGCCGATGACGATCGTCACCGTTCGCCGCGCGAACGTCCCCTTCGCGATGTTGCTGAACGACCCCATTGTGATTACCTGATGAGAGGAATACCGCCGCCGAACTGGCCCGTGCCAGTGGCGACGCCGCTCTCGGTCTGCGACGAGAACTCAAGGGACTCGATCGCCATCTCCGCGGTGAAGACCTTCCCACCAACGAGCATCTTCATCAAGACGTTGGCTTGACTGATATGGCGGCGCACAAGCTCAGTGATGAGGTCGGAGCCGCCGGATGGCGTGATCTCCGTGCAGGAGATCCGCACCTGAATCGCGCCCCTGGAGTGCGCGAGGTACCCCTCAGCTCCGAAGACCGCGGTGCGGTTCGCGGGGAATGTGATCGTTTGCTGGTTGACGGTGAACGCTCTTTTGTCACCGAAGTAGATCGCGAAGGCTTTGACATCGGGCATGGCCATGGGACTTGTTCTCCTTCTTTCAGAAGCGAATCACGGCCCCGTCTGCCGGACGATCTGCCTGAGTTGATGCTGCACGCGCGACACGATGAGAGGCACGAGCGACTCGATCGCCTTCGCCGTCTTGTTGAATTGCGAGATGGGTGGATTCTTCGTCGGATCTTCGATCCAACTGCTTCTGAACCACTCGTCCATGCGAGCCGCGACGCTGCTGTTCCAAAGGCTCGGGTGCCCGATGCCGCTCGGCGGCTCCAACTCGCCAGGCGCCGGATCCGCGCGCACGTACTTGTTCGCCGGTCGGAAGACCGTCTCGTACATGAGCTTGAGATCCAGCATGGCATAGTCCGTCATCACGGCATCGCCGATGTCGATGGTTCGGAAGTCCGGCGTCCCACCTGCCCCGCCGAGGAGCGAGTAGGACGTGATCGACCTGACGACGTGCGCCTCTTGGTTGTAGCTGGCGATCGGCGTGACACCGCTGTTGAGCGCGGCGTTCTGCTCCGAGTCCAGCGGCGAGTCGTCCGGCCACAAGTGCGGCGGGATGAACGGCAGCGTCAGCCCGTCGTAGTCGGGCACCGGATCTGCGCCCTCCGTGGTCGCGCGGATGGCCACCTTGACGGCCGCGATCACCGCCGGGTGGATGTCCGCGTTGCGCATCCATAGGATCTGCGCGCGCTGGAAGTTGGACGTGACCGTCGCCAACGTGGTCGCCGCGCCGAGGGCGCCGCCCACGCAGTAGACGATCTGCTCTAGCAGCAGCTTGAGCATGTCCGCCTTCGCGGTCAGGTGTGCTTCCCAGAGCGCAACGTTCGCCGCGTCGCTCGTCGACGCCGCGATCCGCGCGTACCGCACGTTGAGGATCTTGGTGAGGAGCGTCGTCACGTCCGCCGTGCCGACGCCGCTACCGGACGCGCCGGCGAGCGCGCGGTACCCCGAGAGCGCCGCCGAACCCGTGAGCGTGTACGTGATGCCCGGCGCGCTTTCGGTCGGGTCCACCTGGACCGTCCACTGCTTGCCGATGTCGCCGACGTTCGCGCACGTGAGGGTCAGCGTGTCCGTGCCCGCGACGTAGACCGCCGTGAATGGGCACTGGACGTTCTGCTGAATCTTCGTCTCCATGTCGGCGCCGATCGTGTCGACCGTAGACGTGGACGTGATGACTCCGCGGTAGGTGATGCCCGCAATGCGGATGATCCACTCTCCCGAGCCCGTGGGGACGCCCGCGAGGAGCACGGTCACCGTCGCCGCGGTCGCGCCGCCGGGGTCCGCGTACGGCGCGAGGAAGTGACGCGACGTCGGCGCCGCCTTGATCCCGCTGCGCCCCATCCACGCGAGGAGGGAACGTGCGCCCGCGCGCGCGTCCACGTCATCCTCGCTGAAAACCTCTACGATGTCCTGGTTCGCGACCATGCTCCCCGCGGACGTCTTCGGACCGACGTAGAGCGCGTAGAGAGGCAGGTCGGAGGCAGAGATGGATCCAGCGGAGAATACGATCTTCCCGATGAACCGCGGAACCTTGTACGTGGGATCAAGTCCCGTAAACTGGAAGGCCATCGGCTAACCTCTCTTCTTGGATCTCAGGTGTCGTCCGTCGACGCGAGCTGTTCGCGCTCGCGTGCGAGAATTTGCTCCGGCAGCTCGAACTCGTGCTGACCCGCCCACCGCGCGCTGTCCGCGTCCGCAGGGAGAAGCTCACGGTCACGCATCCGGCGAATGTAATAGGCAGACAGCGGCACTGTCACCGGCATTGTCGAGAATCGAAGGCGCCGCTTGCCACCCGCGGCCTTCTCCGCCTCCACGTCGATGGTGGCGCCGACGTACTGGTCGGAGACGCCCTCGACCAACACCGCGCATGATGGTGTGCCGTGCTCGTCGAGCGCGACGTACGGGTTTGCAACTACGCTCAAGGTTCGCATCTTCTTCATCATGGCGCCTCAGGATCAAAGTTGAGCTGGCCCGTGACCGTCGCGAGCGTCAGCGGGAGCGTGGGAGGCTCTGCGGGGACCACGAACGCCGCCTCCGTGTACGCGAGAACGCCAAACTTCGTGCTGTCCTCGTTGAGGCGCTCCTCAAGGCCGATCGGGATGTCAATCGCCTGGAATGTGCGAGGCGGCGTGTTGCCTTCGAGAGGGATCGTCAGCGTGACGCGCTTCGCCGCTGACACGTCCACCAGTAGCTTCCAGACGTTGATGTACTTGTAGACGTACGAGCCCAGCGTGTCGGCCATCTGGTCGGTGTCACCCGTCACCATCCAGCCAGGGTTGCGCCCGCGCTCCACCGCGGCGTCCAGCGCTGACGGGATGGCGTTGAAGAACGGCTCCCATACGCGCTTACGCTCTTGGCTGTTCGGCGCGAACGGGACCCATCGCAAGATCAACTCGCTCGGCCTGATGCGATAGTCCGCAGCGCGCCACACGGCGGTGCCGATCGACTCGCGCCACAAGTAGAGCGCAGGCGTCGTCATTTCGCGAAAGGCTTGGTCGGCCGGGTTGTGGGCGAACGTTCGCTTCACGAGCGGCTGGTTGCCGTTGTTGCCGGAGGCGATGTTCCACGCGTCCGCGCAGTCATGCATGATGACGGCCTCGAAGAACGCGAGAAGCTTGTCGAGGAGCGGATCCCCGATCGCGACGTCGCCCTCTGCCACCGTCACCGGCAGCGGCAGCATCCCGTACGCGTCGCTCATCCCCCCGCCTTCTGCCGCTTGAGGATGTCGTTGGCGTGCACGAAGCTCAGCTCCAGGCCGATGATGATCCGGGAGATGGCGATGTTGCGCGCGTGACGCGTGAAATTCATGGCCTTCGTGCCGGGGTGAAGCACCTCGCGCGCGAACACCGGCCGCCCATCGGCGCCCTCCCAGCGCAGGAATCTGAGCGCCTTCCCGCCCTTGCGCCGCGTCTGGCTCGGTCGCACCGGCCCGGTGACGCCCTTCCCCATCTTCGGCCGGATCATGTGCGGCCTCGATCCCTCGTCCATGATCGACGCGTAACGCACCGGCCAGGACATGCCGCCGCGCGCTGACACGCGATCGTAGAGCACCGGCTGCGAGATGCCGCTCACTTCGAGCTTGCCCGTGTCCACGGGGAGGTGCGGCTTCGTCGCCGCGATGCCGTTCTTGCACGCGGCGTCCACGATGCCGGGGAACGACGACGCGATGCTCGTCAGCGCCGCGACCAACGCCTGCATCGTCGCGTCTATCGAGCCGCCGTCGCTGAAATTGATCCTGACCATGACGTCAGCATCCTTCTCGTTCGACCCAGAACCCGTTGCATGGGATCGCGCACGATGAGGTGTCATCGAACGCGATCGGCGTGGCCGAACTCCCACCGGGGGCGGTCGTCGGCGGCGAGACGGCGGAGGTCGGGTTCGGCTGCTGCTTGCTCCCGCGCTGGAGACCATCCGCGATGGCGTTGCCCGTGACGATCGCCGCCGCCATCAACCGCTCGCCAGAGTCGCGCGTGTACGCGTCCCCGCGCATCATCGCGCGGGCCTTCGCGAAGTCGAGCTGCAACGCCCAGATCTCGTCCGTGAGCGGGTTGTCCGCGTCGCCGTCGTAGCCGCGAAGCGTGAACCTCCGCACGTCCGCGCGCGCGGCGCGGAGGATGAGACTCACGGCGTCAACATTGGCGATGTCGACGCCATGATCCGCGAAGATGGCGACGTACGTGGATGTCCCAAGAGCGTACTCAAGGTCCAACGCTGTCACGTCCACCGCCATCTTCTACCTCACCGTTTCTCGCCGCCGCCGGGGGGAGATGCTGCCGCGGGAGGCGCGGCCGCAGGAGGCGCAGGAGGCGCCGGAGGAGCCGCGGCCGCGGCCGCAGGCGCCACGTAGGGGGCCGCGGGCGCAGCCGCCGCCCCACCGGCCATCCGCCGGCAGATCAGCGCGCTGCACCCTTCCAGGGCCGCCGCCGCGTCCTCGTCCACGCTCACCACGACCGGGTCCATGGTGAAGAACATCCCGGCGCGGCGGTGTGACGTGCCCTTCGACCTGACTTCGATCGAAATCACGGCTTGGCCTTCGCGATGAGGAACCAGGGACCGTAGGTCCCGACGCCACGGGCGTCCGTGCCGTAGTGGTACGTCTTGCGCCAGAAAACCTGGTCGTCGGTTTCCTTGTTCATCGCGACGAAGCGCGGTGACTTGCGGTTCCAGATCACGATCGGCTTGATCGTGTTGTTCGTGTCCGCGAGGTACCAGTCACCGCCGGACAGCTCCGGGTAGACCAGGACCTCCGCGGTGCCACGCAGCACGTTGTCCACCTGACCGGCGGCGGTGTTGGTGCCGAACACCACCGGCGTGGTCGTCGACTGGACGATTCGGCGCGCCGTGACTTCGTTGTCCGGCGAGACGACGAGCGTGTTCGGGCGAACGCGGAGCGGCTTCCCGTCCGGTCCCTTGAACGCCATCATCTTCGCGCGAACGTCCGCGTAGTTCGCGTCCGTGAGCGGCTTGGACGTGAAGAGGTTGCTCTGCGTCGGCGAAGCCGCGAGCGCCGGATCCTGCGGGTGGTCCGTGTCGAAGAAGAACTGTCCGTCGTACGTGAGCGCGGTCTCTCCCGCGAGGAGAGTGTCCGCCGCGATGTCGTCCCAGAGAAGGGCCGCGCTGCGCCCCATGTCCGAGAAGAGATCGTTGTACTTGCCGAGGACGTCATCGTCGACGTCGTTGCGGCTCACTGGAACGACGAGGCTCCAATCCTTGTTCTTCGTCTTGTGCTCGTAGACGGAGAAGGTGGACCCGTCACGCTCGCCAAGCCACTCCTTCATGCGAGGGAGCTGGCCGACGTACATCATGAGGTTTTCCAGCGTCGTCGACGTCTTGATCGTCGCGATCCGCTGGGCGATGGGGGAAGCGGCGCGGTAGCCGCCCAGGTAGAGGGCGCCGAAGCCAACCTCTAGTGCTTTGAGCGCCGCCGAGGATGTGATTTCCATGTTCTATCCTTCTCCTCAGACGTCCAGGCCCATGAGCACCACAACACCATCGGTGTCGACGCGCTGGACCTTTCCGGCGCGCGAACGCGTGCCGGTTCCATCGGTCTTCGCGACCGTCTGGTCGTCCACGATGTAGCAATCCTTGCCGACGTCGGCCTGAACGATCTGGTCGCCTGCGGTGGAGTTGGCCCACTTGTAGGACCCCTCCATGGCTTCCACCAACTCCGCCCCCGCAGCGCCAGGGTTGTTCACGGATTGCTCGAAGGCGCCGAGCTGGAGCAGCCCGGTGGCCGTCCGTCCTGGCGCAAGGTATCCGGCGTCGATGACGCAGATCCCACCGGCCCATACCTGCGTCGCCGCCTTGATCCCAAGCTTGTGGAGCCGCTCCGGCTCGCCAACTCGCGTCGTCGGACGCCGTGCTGTAAGTGCAGCCATGTCACGCCACCCCTTCCTGCGCCAGAGCCGCGTCTGCCGCTTGTGCCTTGCGCGCCTCGATGAATTGCTCGCGCGTCAGCCCGAGCTGCTTCGCAACCGTCATGTCCGAGGCGGAGAGGACGCCCGCCGCGTCCTTGCTCGGCTCGCGCGTCGCGGTCGCCTGCGTCACCAGCGCCGGGAGCGCCTGGAGGAGCGCCGTGAGCTGACCGAGGTTCGCCTCGCCGACCTGGCGGAGCTGGGACTCCATCTCCGCGTTGGTGACCTTCCCCGCGAGCTTCGCCGCCGAGATGGCCGCGTCCACGTTGCGCGCGGTCCCCTCGGCCTGAAGCTCGCCGAGCCGCTTCTGGAGGTCGGGCACCGCCTTCGCCGCCATCGACGCGGCCTGAAGGACGCCGAGCGCCTCGCTCGCCTCCGTCTTGCCCGTCAGCGCGAAGACCTGCTCACGCAGCCCGCGCAGTTCCGCGGCGCACTGCATGACCTCTTCGTCCGAAGCCGAAGCGGCCAGTCCCATCGAAAGTGCAATGAGTACGATCGTTTTCGAAGTCGGCGGCGAGGAGTCCCCCGTGCCGGCGCTGCCGCTATTCGCGGCGGTCGCTTGAGTAGCCATGTGGACTCTCTCCTTGCCAACTCCACCCGTGGAGCCGGTCTTTGCTTGTCTGATCATGTCAACAACGTCATCGAACGTAGAAATCCCATCCGCGAGGCCCGCCTTGATGGCGTCGGCCCCCTGAAACACGCCGGCTTCCAGCGCCTTGACGGCCCCGGCCGTCATCCCCCGCGCGTCCGCGACCTGGGCGAAGAAGAGGCCACCAAGGTGGTCGATGCGCGCCTGGTAGCGCTTGACCATCGCCTCCGTCATCGGCACCGCGGGGTGCCCGTCCGCCTTCTCGGCGCCGGTGGTGAGGACCCGCACGTTGATGCCCGCCTCCTTCAACGCCGCCGACTGCTCCGCGAGCACGCCGATCACGCCGACCGAGCCGATCATCCCTGACTCGGGGAGAAAGATCTTGTCGCCGACCGTCGCAAGTGCATACCCAGCGCTCGCGGCAAGGTCGTCCGCGTACGTGAAGACGGTCTTGCCCGCCGCGAGCTTCGCCCCTCGCATGCGCGAGACCGCATCGAACGCGCCGCTCGCCGAGCCGCCGGGCGAGTCGATCCGCAGGACCACCGCATCCACTTCGGGATCGTCCATCGCGGCGGCGAAGCGCTCCTCGATGAAGTCGTAGCCGTCGATGAACCAGAACCAGCTCGCGAACGCGCGCCGTGCGAGCGGCCCCATGATGTCAATGACGGCGACGCCACCGGCGGCCATCGCGTAGGGCTTCTGCTTCGCCTTCGTCTCGGTTCGGAACGCGGAGATGAAGGTGCGATCGAACGCGGCCGGGTCGATGGCCATCACGGCATCGATCGGGAAGCTCGTGCCGTCGAGACGGTAGCCGGCCGCGGTCCCCGGCGGCGGACGCTCCAGGTCGAAGTCGACCGGGCCAAACTTGACCTCGCGCATGTCGTCGACGACTCTCATCGGAACAGGGTCAGCGGGAAGACTCCCGCCCCTCCGGTCACCGAGGCGAAGGCGCATCGAGTCGTCTCTCCGGCGAGGAAGCGGAGCGTGCGGACGTTCGCGCCAATGTTGACGGTCAACGTCCCGGCGCCGGCGGCGCGCGCGCCGCGATATGCGGACGCTCCGGCCGCGATGGCTGCGGCTGCATCGGCGCAGTCGATCGCGTCATCGAAGCTGTCATTGTCGCGCATCTACGTCTCCTCCTGATCGTCTTCGCTCGTGTCGTCTTCGCCGTCTTCGAACTTGGCCAGAGCAGCAGCGGGGGCGGGTGCAGGGGTTGCGACCACGGGGGCGGGTGGCGGCGTCAGCTTCGAACTTCGGATCGGAATCCCGAACTTCTTGCAATACTTCTCGATGTCAATATCTACGCCCTTGCCAAGGTATTTGTCTAGCGCTTCTCCAGACCTAGCGGCCACGTTTGCCTCGGAGGAGATGGCTTCGTGCGGGGTGGTGTCCCACAATGGGTATGGCGCCTTGGCTCGGTCGTTGAAGCGCACGCCGGCATATGCAACCAATAGCCCCGTGCGGAAGCCCGTCGAGGCCACCTCCGCATCCCATTCAAGGAAGTCCTGCCGCACCTTTTCTTGGGCGCGACCGGCGGCGTAGGAGCCGCCTGACTTGACTTCTGTCGTGAGGTTCTGCCCCAGGAGTAGGATCGCAACGGCCGCCTCCGCGTTCGCGACCTTGAGCGCGAACGTCTCGTGATCGGCGGGGCCGAACTCGACCGCTTCGATCACGTAGCCGTACGGGATGGCGATGCCGAGACGCGTCCTCAGTGAGGCGATGTCCTTGGCGAACTGATCTCGATCGCCGTCGAGCGCGCCTTGTGGCGTGGTGCCGACGAGGGCCGCGCGCCCGCGCGCCTCGTTGCGCCGGCCCCAGTCATATTCCGCATACTGCTTGGACAGCCATATATGGGCGAGTGCCCATATGAGGCCGTGCATCCATGGGAAGTTGCCGCCGAAGGGGCAGTAGACGAACCATCGCCCGTCGCCCGGAACGATCTCAATCTCCTCCGTCGAAGCGCCCCCGCCGTTCGCCGTGATGGGCGTCCCCACCATGAGGTAGAACTTGCGGAGGTACGGATCGTAGCGGACGTGCCGCGGGTGCTTCACGTCGAGGCTCGGCATCCACACGCCGCCGCGCGTCTCGTCGCGGTACCACACGATCTCCGCGATGGCGAAGTTGAGCAGCAGCCCCCAGAGCATGATGCGCACGAAGACCGGCTCCGGGACGATCGTCCACCACTCGCCGCCCTCGTCGAGCGCGCGCGTGACCTCGTTCTTCTCCGCCTGCTGCCCAGCCCTTCCCGGATGGGGCAGGACCGCATCGAAGGACAACGGCGTGCCGATGAGCGCGTTCGTTCGCGTCTGCAACACGCCGCGGATCCGCGCGTCCGTCTGCACCGCATCGCAGAGGTCGGCGATCTCCTTCAGATTGCCTTGCTCGCAATCGCGGAAGGCAGCGCGGACGCGCGCGGGTGTCCAATCGGGACGGGCACCCTCAATCACCGGCTCGGGCAATTGCTTGCCCTTGTAGACGACCGTCGGCTCTTGACTAGCTATAGACACTGTTCACGTCTGTATCAGGGTCGTCCTGATCGTCTCTGAACTTGTTGGCGCCTGCGTCGTTCCTGCCTTCGATGCCAGACGCTCTGAAGCGCTCCGCACCGTCGCCAAAAAGCGATAGGCAAAGAGCGTCGGCGCGGTCAGGTGAGCGCCTGATGCGCGACTTGAGATCATCCTTGGTTTCGACGCATCGCCGACCCTTCCCGTCGAACTTGTAGGTGGGAGCGATAATCTCTTGCACCAGCTTCGCATCATCGGGGATCGCCCCGCCCGAGCGCAAGAACTTGTCGAGCTTGAACCACAATTCGCTGCGGAGGTTCGGGTACTCCTCTTGATTGGACGCCACCTCTGAGACGTTCACCTCATGAAGGGCAATCTCACGCGCCTTATGAGCGGCGCGCAACGTGTCCGCAACGCCAGCGCCAACGCCAATCGTATCGACGTTGACCAGCACACGCTCATGTGGCCCGTGACGCAGCCGCCGCACCATGTTGAGCACGAGACCAGCGACCTCCACGGTATTGTGACCGTGCACGGCCGTAATAGAGAGGACCTTGCGCCCGCGGCGAGCTACCACCACTGACTCATCGTCGCCGAACCGCGCGACGTCTACGCCCATCGACAGAATCTCGTTCGAGTCGTCTACGTCAAGATACCTGGCTACTGCCTCTTCTGCGATGGTAAGGCCGATGACAGCGTTCTCCGCTTGCGATGGGAAGTTGCCTTTGACGCGGACTTGATAGAGCGGACTCTCCTCGCCCCACTCCTCGCGCTTCTCATCGATGTACTGTTGCGTCGCAAGGCCAACGCCAGGTACGCCCTCGACCGCCGCCTGTTCGCTGGACACGTGGATGAGCTTCCAGAACTCGCGCTTGTCGTTGAAGGCGTCGTAGAAGTAGCCTGACACCTGCGTCGGGTTCGAGAACATGATGAGCCGCGCACCGCCGGCCCGGTTGCCTTCGATGGCCTCGTACAGCTCCGTTGGGATACCGCTCGCCTCGTCGACGACGAAGAGGATGTGCTGACCGGAGATGCCTGCCATCTTCTCCGGCTCGTTGGTGTAGAAGCCAACGATCTCGCGACCGTCGTCCCACTGAAGCCCGATCTCTGGCAGCTCCGCGAGATGCCCGCCAAGCGGCTTCTTCGCGTTGTAGTAGAGATGCTTCATCTCTCGCCACAAGATCGATCTGATCTGGCGGTGCGTCGGCGCGGTCATGATGACGCGCGCGCGCGGGTGCACGCTGGCGAACCAGAGCGCGCCGCACACGGCAGACATAGACTTGCCCGTCTTCTGGCCGGACCTGACGGCGACGCGCCAGTCGAGGAGCATGGCCGTCAAGATCTCTTCCTGGCGTGACCAAAGCGTCACTCCAAGAATGTCACGCGCGAACCCTACCGGGTCATCGCGATACTCGGCGAATCGCTTAGCCCCTGTTGCGGCTTCCGGGCGGGAGGCGAGCCGTTGTTTCGCCAGGCTTGAGAGATGCGGCAACTTCAAGTACGCGCTCGAATATTTCTGGTGAAAGTTCGCCCTCAAGCGCCACGATTAGCGCGTTGAGCTGGATGTTGATCTGGTGCTCCACCTCCACCATGACCTTCGCCCTGAACGCCGGATGAAAGCGCTCCAGGAGGTACATGTGCCACTTCGGATCGTTGGCAATCGCGGCGATGTCGCTCGCGTTGTGCACGATCTTCCGGCACACCTCCTCCGTGACGCGGTTGTAGTCCTCCAGGAAGACGCGGTAGATGGGGTGCGCCTCGTCGTCCTCCGCGAGGCGCACGTAGCTCGCGAACATGCCCTTCGTGATGCCGGCGCCCGAAAGGGCCAGCTCAGGCGGAGAAAGGCCGCGAATTGAGGAGAGAACCCGCCGCGCGCGGGCCGCCGTCAGCCTGTTTCGCTCCTGCAAGCCGCCGTGATGGTTCTGCCGGCTCGTGTCCAGGTTCGTCCCGAGGAGCACCACCTCATCGCGCTCGGCGTTGCTGACGATGCCGTCCGTTGCCTCGGCGATCACGCCGTCAGCGTCCCACGACGGCATGACCGGATCGCTCACCCGCTCGAAGGTGTCCGCCGTCAGACTAGGCGTGTGCTGTTGCGGCTTCTTCGCTCCCACGCCCGCTATGGTAGGAGGGGCGGACGGTCGCGCGCAAGTAGCTGCTTACATCATTCGCGGAACGTAGCGAGCCATATCACAACCAACACACTGAAGATTAGGAGCGAGCCTGTCACGGTGAGAAGGCAGGCCAGCGTCCAGGCTTGCTTTGGCGGGATGCCGGTCATGGTTCCTTTGCCCACGCGAGTAAACGCTCTACGTCCGATGTGTCATCGAACTTGTAGAGTGGACACTCGTCGGAATGCAAAGCATCCGTGCCGTCGTCTTCGGCTTCTCCGGCGGGGCAAAAGTCGCACGCGCTCATGTAGCGAAGGCGCTCGATCGTGTGGATGAGCAGCGCTTTGGCGACGGCGAGCGGTTCCGGGAGGGTCATAGGAGGGTCCCTTGGCGGCCTTTCATGGCGGCGCGCTCTTTGGTCGTCTCGCCCACGATCCCGAGGCGGCAGGGGCGGCAATAGGCGGCCATCGCGCCGGTGGTGTGCTTCACCACATCGGTGGCCTTCGCCGCGCACCCTGGTGCGGTGCATCGCCCGTCGCTCCGGCCGAGCCCGAGGTTGTAGTCCATCCCCTTCGCGAGCTTCCAGCCGGCGGCGGCCATCATGCGCTCCGCAGCGAGATGCCGACGCGACCGATGCACGGACGCCGCGCGCGGTCAGGGTCGGCGGGCTGAATGTGGCCGCACCGCCAGCACGCGACAAGCAGCTCGCGCCCGCGGCGGGGCTTCCCGCGCTCGTACCCCGCGGACACCTGGGAGAACCAGGCGCACCCTTCAAAGGCTCCGGGGAGACCCGCCGCGCGAATGCGTTGGCACCGCGGGCACTTGCACGACGGCCCGCACTCCATCCCTCAGCCAAGCTCCAGGGCGGTGGTGAACTCCTCGGGCGAGCGCCCGTCCCCCCAATCGACCCGGATCCGAGCCGTGGGCCGCTCCACGTGCGTCACCGCGGCCCCGCGCGCGGCCGGAAGGTCCGCTCCCTCCTCAAATTCCCCCCGCGTCCCCTCATCCCCCAGCTCCACGCACCGCTGGAAACACCGTGCCTCCCGGAGCGCCGCAACAAACATGGGGAGGAAGGTGAGGTAGGTCCGCCGCATCGCCGCCCCCAAGACTAGACGGAGCACCTCTCGGACGTCCAGTCCCGCGCGCAGTCGGCGGCGGCGCGCAGCAAGTCCGCGAACTCCAAGCACTGCTCTGCGGTGTGCTCGCCGTCGATGAAGTTGGCGGAGATGAGCGCGGCCTCGTTCCCGCGCTGGTAGACCTGGGCGTACCCACCCCCCTCGCGCACCGCGAACGTCACCGCCCGAAAGCCCGCATTGGTCGCGTATGGCTTGACTCGATCGATCATGAAAAAGTGTCCTCTGGTGGGCGCCACATCCAATCTCCGCGGGGGGGCTTCGGCGGGAGCAGCTCACCCCACCAGAGGACGATGAGAACCTAGTTCATCATCGCGCGTGGCGCAATCCTCACCGCGTGCCGACATTGCCGTGGGGCAAGGTATGTGGGAGCCAGCGGCCGAATCGCGGCCTCGGCGCAAGCCGCGCACATGTGCACGGAATGAGCGTCCGGCATCAACCTCAGGAGTGTAGCCTCGCGGCCACAAGCACACCTACCACCAACAACATGCGTCATGATGAACATCGCAGACCTCCGGGGGCTATCCCATACCGTTGATGTACGATGCCGGACGCGCATTGGCAATGGCAGTCACGCGCGGTCGTGCTAATATGTTGCGGCAGTGAGCCCATACCGACAACCTGGAGCGCGCGCACCGTCCGAGCCCCCGCCCCAGCCCCGGCGCTACCGGGCGATGGATGACGACTTCTTCAAGCCCGTCCCGTACCAGCCGCCCACGCCGCCGTCCCTTGCCGCGGACATCGTGATGGGGCTCCTCGGCGGGGCGATCCAGTCCATCGGGCCGCTCTTCTACATCGCGGTGGTGGTGGCGTTCATGCTGCGCTGCTAAGTGTGGGGCGTGCGATGACGATGTGGTTCGAACGAACGCCAGGCGACTTCATCTCTCCGAGCGTGGAGGAGAGGGTGTACTTCCTCGTCGGGGACGACCCGCCGGATTGGGTGCGTCTCCCGCCCCCGCTTGGGCGGCGGCAGCTCAAGGTGCTCTCGCACCACAAGGCCGAGTGCCCCCAATGCCATACGGGCGTCGTTCGGCACCTCATGCTTGAAGACAGCTACGGCGTCGCCGAGTGCACGGGCTGCGGGGGGTTCGTCTGGTACCGCCAGCCGAGGCGTGACAGATCGGAGAGACGGTCGACACTTGATGCGGAGCGTCGACCACGCACCTCCGGGTAGCGAATCTCTTCCGCGCGTCGCTACGCATTCCGCTTCAGTTTGCGGTTGAGTCTTTCATCTGACGACGATCACCCTCGTGCACGAGGGGCACCCGTCGCCGTTGTGGTGGCGCGGGTCGGCGGTCGGGCAGTCGCGCACGCCGCAGTCCGGGCACTCTTCGATGACGCACGTCGAGGGGTGGTAGAGCTGGGACCACTGCGCCCAGTAGAGCGTCTCGACCCGAAGGAAAGCCGCGACGTCGCGGCCTCCCTTCGAGGCCCGCCACGCGCAATGCCCGCAAATGCCGGTGTGGGTCCATATCTTACAGTGCTGAAGGACGCATCTCCTGAGCTTGGGTCCTGGGCGCTGGGAGGAATTGCGCTCCACGGAGCCTCATTGCGACCAAACGAGGCCGTGCGGACCGAGATCGGTGATGGGCATGAAGCGCATGGACCGGCCGTCGTCGGGCGCCATGCCGAAGGCGAGCCGCGCCAGCTCGGAGCAGTGGTGGAGGTCGAGGGCGCGGACGACGCAGAGCCGGGGCGCCGTTCCGGGGCTTGTGCGCGCCCCCGGAACGGCGTCGATCTGGCAGAGGAAGACCATCAGAGCCCCCGCCACTCATCGGGGCGTGGTTGGGTGCCGAGCCACGACGCCGCCCGGCGCCAGCGCTCGCGCGAGCCCCACGTCGAGAGGCACCGCGGCCCCGAGATGTAGAGCGCAAGGGGGTCGGCCGTCCGCCGGCAGCTCCCCATCGACTCCTTGATGCGGTCGCGCCCGAGCCGCAGGCACGCGATGCGATCGTCGCACGCCTCCCCGCGCCGCGGCTGCACCTGCATCAGGCCCCAACTCCGACCGTTGTCCCCGCGCACCGCGAACTCGTCCACGTCCGCGCGATAGAACGACTCCAAACTCGCAATGCTGGCCATCATGATGGCCGTTTGTCGGCCATCATCACCCGCAAAGACGGGACTCTCTTGCGCCACCGTCGCGATGTCCTCGGCAATCTCCATATACCGCTCTGCATCCTTGGCCGAGCCGGGCGCTACCCAAGTTGCCATGGCGGACCAGACCTCAACGGCGAGCATGAGCGTTGCTGATGTCATTGGCGCGGATGCTCGTTGCGATGGTGGTCGAAGTCAAGGCTATTTGGCCTGCTTGCGTGCGTCGCACCAATCCTTGAAGGCGCTCGCGCTCCTGGCGTCGTGCAGCGAGACCTGAAACGCTCTTCGCATCTCGATCATGGTCGCGCGGAGGGCTCGCGCCTCATCATCCTTGGCGATGAGCGTGTTTCGCAGGTCGTCGACGGTATCGCGCAAGATCGAACACATTTCGCATCCTCTATCGCGCAGCTCCCAGATCTCCCTGGTCATCGCGTCGATGATTTCGGCGCGCGCGAGGTCTTCGGCTCGGATCTCCTCGCGCAGGGTTGCGCAATTGGCGCATTCGGTGTGAATCATGCTCGTTTCCTGTCTTCTTCTTGCCAAACGGAGGGCAAAAACACCGCCCCCAACGCGATTGCCGCCGCCCGGCGCGCGCACGTGAGCAAATAATGGGGGAATGGGCGCCCGCGGAAGTGGCCTGGACAGCACCCGATAGCCTCCGCCGCGGCGTCCAATTCCTCGATTGTAGACGCCGTGAGCCGACATTGGCCGGTGCGGTACATCGCCGCGCACCCTTTCCACGTCACAAGCTCGTCCACCATCAACATTTCGCTCACCGCCGCAGGTATGCGAGGGTCCGATCGTCCACCTCAGTGGGGATATGCGACTGGCAGAAGGGGCAAAGAAAGAAAATATCCTCGCACAACGAGCCATCGACCACGACGGGCTTGTAGATCAAGTCCGATCGGCACATTTCGAGCCTCACACCGCACTCGATGTTGTTGCACTCGACTTCCTTCGTCCAGATCGGGACGTTCTTCGGCCCGAGGAGGACCCTCATCGCGGAAGCGCCACTGGTGGACTCCTTGAGCCAGGATCGCCCTCAAGCGAAGACAGATAGTCGCGCCCAGCCGTCGTCACGCGGTAATACCGCGAGGTTTCGTGGGTCATGTCGCCGCGGAGGAGGATGACGTTCGCGTGACCAATGGCAACGAGCGTCTTCCAGGTCTCATCCGCCTCCGATCCGACGCAGCAGCAGTAGTAATTCCGCCAACAATGGGGCCACGCGAGGGCGTGGCGCATGAGGTCGGCTGCGTCTGCGCTCATCCGATCCACCATTCCTGATTGCGCTCCGCGTCCAGCGCGGCGCGGGTCGCGGTGAGCGCATTCTGCGTCGCCAATTGCAAGTCGCGCGCGTGGCGCAGCTCCTCCAGGAGGGCCGTGCACCGCACCTGGCAGGCCGTCAGGTTCGCAATCGCCTCGCGGTGGCGCTCGCCAAGCTCGGTCAGCACCGCGAGTACCGACTCGTTCAGCTTGGCAGAACCCTCCTCCATGCATTGCTCTCTCATGTCGCTCACTGGCGCTTAGTTCCCTGATGAGAGGTCGTCATCTTCGATAGTGATATTCGAACAGAATTGAGCCAGGAGGGCAATGTTCGGGAGGATGAGATCGCGCTCGATCTCCACCTTCAACGGGACTTCGGCGCACCACGCGGCTTCCAGCATGCGGATGCGTTCCACCACGGCGTGCTCCAGGCGTCCGAGCCGGCGACGCTCCCAGAACTCATCGCTGACTTCGGCCGCGGTGGGCATGGGCGCGGCCGCGGTCGGGATAGGCGCGGGCGGCTCTCCCTCCCTCTCCAGCCCTATGAGGCGTTGCCCCACCTCATGCCCATCCCCCGCCGCCAACGTCAGCTCCCCCGCCGTCTTCCCACCGCGTGTGAATATACGCACACGATCGTGGTCATCGCCGGTCACCACCAGCACCGATGAGACCGGACCCATGCCCGCGGGCAAGTAGACTGTTTCAGTCATAGACTTTACCTCAATGTTCGTCATCACACCCTACCAGGCGGCTTCAGGGGCCGCGGGAGCAGTTCAAAGCCAAAATGGGCCGGGCGGGGCTTCTTGGGGTGGGGGCGGCCCGCGTTTCGGTCTCTCACGGCCACGATCCAATCGTATTGTGGCGTGGAGAGAGCGCGGCCGGCGGCGAAAATCGACTCGAACGTCTCCCTCTCCGCGTCGGACAGCTCTCCGCCGAGCACTTCCAGGAGCAGTTCGTGCTCCCCCTTCGCAAATGCCTTCTTTACAGCCATGCGAGTCGCCCCTCACTCATCCGATCCCACACCAGCCAGACGTACGCCGACGCGTCCGTTCCCTTCTTCCCCGCCGCGTTCGGCCCGAAAGACGGCCGAGAGGTCAAAAAATAGACGTCGGGCGGGTGCTGCTTGAGCAGCGCAAGCCGCTCCGGCTGCTTGCTCTTTGCCCCCTCCAGCCATCCGCACCGCACGAGCGCCACCACGCATGCCGCCAGCTCCCTCGCGTGCGCGATGAACTCGTACGCATGGCTGAAAGGCGGGTTCATAAACACCGTGTCGGTCTCGATGTCGGAGGTGAGGTAGTCGGCGACGATGCCCTTGCTCCCCGTGCGGGCGGAGTAGCTTTCCACCAGCTCCGCCGAGACGTCCACCCCCAAGATCCGAGCGGCCGGCACCCCCGAGAAGATCAGCGCCGCCGTGATCGCGCCGTCCCCGCACCCCGCATCCAAGATCGACCCAAGCCCCCCTTCCGAAGGGCCGCAGGTGCGGCACCCGCGCGTCGCGAGCGCCCTCACGATCGCCAGCGTCGAGATCTCCGGCGTCCGGTAGAAGTCCCCCTCGCTCCGCACCGCACCCCGGTTCGTCGCGCTCATACCAACTTCCCGCCGTGGCGATAGGCGCGCGTCTTGTTGTAGGCCAGCTTTTTCACCAGCGCCTCCGCCAGCGGGATCTCGTGCTCGCCGGCCATGTCGAAGACGCGAATGAGCACGTCCGCCAGCTCCGACGCCACCCCAAGCGGCTTGCCGTCGTTGTCGAACCACAACTTGTTTAGCTCAACACCAGCTCGGACCTCCTCCATCGCCTCCGCCGTCTCAGAATCCACGAGCCCAAGGAGCGCCACAACCAAGTCTGGCTTCAACTCCGGCATGAAGAGGAGCGCTCTGCGATGCTTCTCCCACCACCCTTTGGACACCGCCGTCTCGTGCGCATCCGCGATCAGTTCGTTTATCGTCGCTTCGATCGTCACTTGCCACCTCCACCCGAACACGCTTTGCAATAATGGCGAACTGCGTCCGCCGTCTCCACGCGACTCCACCCCGTTGGGGTGTCGGACGTGCGCACCCACTTCATTGGCATCCCCCCAGGGCTGTACATGCGCGCCTTCGTCTTGCACCTGTCGCACACGCGGTGTGTCGCGCGAACCGTCAGCCCATCACGCTCCCACCACGTACTCATGGTGCCTTCCTAAGCAGCCCCGCCAGTGCCCTGCGGGCTAGGCTGGAGAGGCACTTCGGGCACGTCGCACGGTCGTCTGGCACCAAGTGTTGGCGCTCGGCGAACCGCCCGCACAACGCCAGCGTGCGCCTTTTTGGTGACCGCGCGTGCCACCTCCCCTCGCCGGGCAGCGGCGCCGGCGCGGGGTTGCCACGCTCAAGGTGATCGCCGTGGGCGCGGAGGCACTTCACGCAGAATTGGGCGCCACCTGGCTGGTCGTGGGGGCAGGAAGAGCACACGCCGCACTGCGTCACGGCCATCCCCCCTCCTTATAGCAGGCCCCCACCCTCCTCCTTACCTCCCCCACCCGATCCACCGCCCGCGCCGCCCTCTCCGCCGCCCTCCCCGCCTCCCGCGCCGCCTCCCACGCCAACCCGCTCCTCCTCCTCACCTCCTCCTCCGCCGCCCGCGCCTCCCGCACCGCCCGCGCCGCCTCTGCCTCCGCCTCCCGCAACTCATCTCCCACCCCATTCCCGAGCCAACGCCTCACCCCCATCACCACCCACCCCATGACTCCAGGCACCATCCCCGCCACCCTACAAAAGTCTCCCGCGCGCTGTCACCCAGAAGAGAGCGAAAAGAAGGAAAAGGTGGTGACAGCACGCGCTTCCCGATGCGCTTGACCTGGCGCGGGACCGCGCGCTAGGTGTCGGCGATGCAATGCAAGGTCCTCCTCGCCGTCAACCCCCACGGCGCCATGGTTGGGCTGTATGCCTCGGGCACGATTGCCGAAGCTGACCTCAACGCGGGACTCTACAACGCCGGCCTCGAATGGCACGAGGTGCTCGGGAAGCTTGTGGGAACCAATGGCCTCCGCGTCTGGGAAGGGAACGTCACCCTCGACGACGAAGGCATCGGCCACTACGCAAAGGGCTCGTTCCGAAAGCTCACCCCCGTTGAGTGGCAATGCGTAGCCGCGGGGAGGTCACCGTGGCGATGAAGAAGTACACGTTCGTCGCCGAAGCCACCATCTCCCTCAGCGTCGATGTCACCGCGTCATGCCTCCTAGAGGCCATCGACAAGGCGCAGTCCGCTTCCGTCATGTCCCTATGCCACCAGTGCGCCGGCAACCACCACGGCGAATGGAGCACGAGCGGTGAACTCGACTGCGACCCTTCAGGGATGACACTCGTTGCCACCTATGTCGATGGTGAGGAGGTCGATGAAGCCGCACTCGATGCCGCGAAAAAGAAGTGGCGCGACTGACTCGACGAATTAGTATGATGGGACGATGGCATACGGAATCTATTGCACGACGTACTGCAACAAGGGGCACATGGTCAGCAGCGGGCGGCCCGTGGGTCACGAGTGCCGGGTGCTCCTCCCCTCGGCTTTGCAGGCGGAGATGGACGGCGACTACGAGACGGCGTGCGCGATCCTCGCCGCCCAGCGGCACGTGAAGTACGTGGTGGGACGCGTCTGCGGTCCGGCTACTGACAGTGACGCGCGATGGCAGAAAACTTGACGTGGCGGATGGCGCTGCGATATTGAGGCGCCATGGGCTACACAACGAGATTCGATGGTCACTTCAATATCTGGCCGCCGCTCAGTTGTACGCGGGTGGCCGCGTTTGGGAGTCAAGACTGGGACACCCTGCCAAACAATCCGGGTGGCCACATGCAGTGGACAGTCGCCAAGGACGGCATGCGGCTCAAGTGGGACGAGGAGGAGAAGTTCTACGACTACGCCAAGTGGCTTCAATGCATCATTGATGGCTGGTTCACGCCGCGCGCCCATTCCGTCTACGGCCAAGTCACATGGCAAGGCGAAGACTTTGCGGACCGCGGCGTCCTCCGCGTCGTCAATGGCCGCGTCCAGAGCCTCCCGCACGTGGACACTAAACCTGGCGACAGCCCAGAAGAGCGGCTCGCTTACCTCGTGACCTTCCTGAAGGACACGATGACGTCAATCGCCAATGACGATGGTCCAGACGGGCGCGCCTTCGCGACGTTGATCGCCAAGACGCTCGCCAACGTAGGCCAGTAGATGTCGTGCACGGCGATGCCACATGGTCCGTGGACGGAGGAGCCGGATAGGTTGGCAGGCTTCACCGCCGCCGGCTTCGCCTACCTCATCACGCGCCACGAGATGATGGGGCACTTGATTGGCCTCGTCGCCCTCCCCACCACCCACCCGCTCTACGGCGTCCACTACCACAACCTCGCCGATATCTCCGTCCACGGCGGCCTCTCCTTCTCCGGCCCGCGCGAGGACCACTGCCACGCGTTTCTCGAACTAGTGCGCCAGTCGGCCTGGTGGGTCGGCTTCCACTGCGCCCACGCGGGCGACCGCTGCCCCATCATTCTAGGCAGTGGTGTGTACCGCGACATGGCGTTCGTCAAAGCCGAGGTCGAATCCCTCGCCAACCAACTCGCAGACCGCGCGTCCGTCACCGTAGGGCCGACACGATGAAGAAAGCGAAGCCTCCGGTGGTCGCGCCCCAAGATGGTGCCATCACCTGGGCGTGCCCGACCTGCGGAGCGGAGGCGCATAAGCATGGGCGCGGCGGCAGCGACGCGTGCGTGGCCCGCGAAGGCCGGTGCGATGGCTTCGTCTGCGAGTGCGACGATTTTGAGGGGGGAGACCATGGCGTCTGCTTCGCCAACCCCTGCACCAATGCGGTCTGCTGCCACTGCGGCTGGCAGGGACAGTTCCCGCAGAAGCCGAAAGGGCTCCAGGCGTGGGAGAAGAAAGCCCTCGACGCCGGCTGGACCCCACCCCATTCACGCTTCCCTACCATCCAAACCGGCAAGTAGTGCGTGTCTCTCCACGCCGTCACACCCTCTGCCTTTTTCGCCTTGTGTAGGCACCTCTACCTCTGGCAGCTTGAGAGAGCCGACTAGCTGGTCTTCGTCGGACTCTAGACCGTCATGCCCGCGAACGGGATTTCCCAGCGGTCTTAGACCCCCACCATCTCACCCCACGAGAGAGCCGTCAAGATGAGCGCTCCGCATGACCATTGGGACGGTGTGACCCCGCTCTCCCACGACGACCTTGGCACGCTCGCGCACGCCTACCTGCTGCTTGGTCACATGCGCCGCGGCGCGTTGGCGTGCGAAGATCCCAAGTCGTTGCGGGTCTTCGAGCAAGAAATGCAGCGCATCCAACTCGTCATCGAGTGGCACGACGCGCGCGGCCTCCTCCCCTTCTGAGCCACCCCTACTTCGCGATCAGCGCCCGTACCGCCGCATCCTTCGACTCCAAGAGCTTCCGTAGCGCCACCGTCCTCTCAGCATTCTGCGGCAACGCCTGCATCAGTTGGTGCGCCATGTCGTGGAAGGGCTTCGAGACCACCTGCAAGTGGCCGGGTAGGTGCTCGAAGGCGAAGAACTGAAGGATGTGCTCCACGCGCGCAGTGCGAAAGGTGAGAGAAAGATCTTCGTCATTTGCCATGTCGTTCACCTCTTGTATTCCATCGTTCGATTAGTGGCTTATGTTCCTCAGACCGCATCTCGATGTCGCACTCAGGGCAACCAATGGTGAGCCAGCTTACCATGTTGTGGCTCCAGAGTGACTCGTCGGTGACCTCGTACGACCTAGCCGGACCACCGCAAAACGGGCATGGGGAAAGCCTCATCCGTTGAGCCAGCTTATCACGCGCCACGAGGTATGGTGGCCTTCGTCATTCGCGCCCGCACCGCCGCGTCCTTCGACTCCAAAAACTGCCTCCGCGCCAACCGAGCACGCCCCTCCTCGTCTAGGTTGTGCATCCCGAAGGCCACCCCCTCCACCACCGGCTCCGCCCTCCGAAGCGCAATGCGATACAGGATGAGATAACCGATGAGGTCCAGCACCGTGTCCTCCGCCTGAGACTCGTCCCCGCGCTGAAGACGGGAAAGCTTGTCGTCTATCCTCACCCGTATCTGCTCCGACGTCGACGCCCGCGAAAACACCCTCAGAGGCGACAAGGCCGAATCCCCGTAGGACAGATTCTTGGCGAGTAGCATCGCCTTGAGCGCGTCACACTCCGCGCCGATGTCCGCCTGCGTGTCGTGGTCAGCCATGGGAGCCTCGTGGTCACTCACCGAATTTTCTCCATGATGTGGCACCCGCGGTCACTCGCCTGCCTCCTCCGTTAGAAACTGCATGTAGCTCGCCATGACGTTGAGCGCACGCGCCCTCCTTCGGAAGGCGATGTGTTGTTCCCGTGTCGAAAGCTTCTCTGCCAGCTCACGCACATCCGCTATCGCCCGCACCCGCTCCTCCGGCGCCATGTTCAGCCAATCGTGCAACGCGAGATGCGACTTCTTATCGGCTTCGAGGATCATCAGTGTGGTGCTCATCTCTTCCCTAGAGAGGCTATGAGTGAGGTGTACTCCCGCTCCGTTATCTTCACCCTCTCCTCATCGTTCCACTGCGCCCTGGTGTACTCCCGCTCCGTTATCTTCACCCTCTCCTCATCGTTCCACTGCGCCCTGAAGCCACGATGGTCCCCCTCGTGCCCCTCCGGCTTGACGCAGAACACCACCCCTCCACGCGTGGCGTAGATGGCTGGACACTGGCGCTCTCCCTCCTTCATCCCGCCTTCCTCCCATCCTTGCACGCGCGACAGTAATGCTTCACACCCTCACCATCCACCACTTCCACCCGCGTCCACCCCGGCGGTACCGCGCTATGCCGCAACCACCCCGCTCGATGCCCCGCCGCCGTCTCCATCGCACGCTTCGCCCCGCACCCGTCACATACCCGATGGCTCGCCCATGCCCCACGCGCCGTGTCCTCCCATGCCGTGCTCATGGCGTCCGCGACCAACCCATGCAGTCGTTGACGCTGACACGGTGGTCGTAACCCGTCTCCTGCTCAAAGTCCTGAACCACGAACACGTCCCCAATACGTGATGCGCCCGTGACCCGAAACCGATCGGCGCGCGCGTTCCCGGCTACGGAGCAGTACAAACGATGCTCTCCCATCATCGCCTTGAACTTGACCTTCAAGATGGCCGGCAAACGGAAGTAGTTGAGCACCCACGACGCGTACACATCCGTCGTCGGATCATCGATGAAGTCGTCAACGTGGTCGTGTGCCATTGGGCGGAGACCCTAGCAAAAAAAAAGGCGTAGGGTGAAGCCATGGCAGCGAAGAGAACGAGGAAGCCTAAGCGAGTCCTGGTCTACGTCAGCTTCGAGGTGGAGCGTGACATCCTCCCGCCACACGATGAACTGCGCGCGGCTTTCTATGGCGCCCTCGATGGCGTGCTGAAGGTCGGCGAGTGCTACTACGCAGGCAAGCTCGGAACGAAGTTCGTCCGTCACGCTTCGTAGGGCTCATCCGTGCCCCTCACCCACCCCGACGCGTGAACCACCCACCTTCTGACAGCGATTGTTGAGGGGTGTGGAGTTGGAGCGGTG
>Ga0315293_10001130_pt1 | contig 25899 bp, 18 predicted proteins | sample YL17G13_20_MG_FD_203071 | JGI IMG/M metagenome (GOLD analysis project Ga0315293, IMG submission 203071) | Sediment microbial communities from Yellowstone Lake, YNP, Wyoming, USA - YL17G13_20 | ecosystem: Environmental > Aquatic > Freshwater > Lake > Sediment | place: USA: Wyoming | collected...
CCGCCGCCCCCGCGCCCGCGGCGGGCGCCGGCGGGGGGCGGGGGGCGCCCCCGCGCCCCGGGCGCGCCGCGCCCGCCGCGCGCGGGCGCCGGCGGGGGGGGGGGGGGGGGGGGGGCGCCCCCGCGCGCGCGGCCGTGCGCGCGCGCCGGACGGCTTTCTTTGCATGTGCGTGCATGGTTGCGTCCCTGCCTGTAACCAACTAGCTGCGTGCGGCGGCAGCGGCGTCGAGCGGGAGAGAGAGGCCGCGACCGCCGCGCGCCGCCCGCCACACCGGCCGCCCCGCGCGCGCCCTCCCCCCGCCCGGCCGCCCCACCCCACCCCACCCCATGGTGCTCGCCCTGCTGCGCCGCGCGTGGCGCGCGATCGTGGACTTCTTCGCGGGGCTCGACTTGTGCAACGTGGCATGGGTGCCGTCGCGCGGCGGCGCGCCCGGCCGCCCGGCCGCCGCCACCACCTTCCTGCGCACCCGGTCGGGCCGGCACTATAAGAAATTGAAGGAGTGAGAGGTGGCGACGGTCTGCGCGCGCGCGGAAGGCCTCGGCGCGGGCCCCGACCCCGACCCCTGTTTTCATTGCTTCCCGCCCTCGTCCTTTGTCAAGTGATCGATCGTCCACACGTGCACCACCCCGCCCACCCCTCACTCGGCGCCGACGCGCGGCGCCCGGCGCAGGCCGACGCGGCGCGGAGGCGCGGCCGGACCGTCGCAACCCTTGGCCGCCGCCACCACCTTCTTCCCCACCCGCCCCGCCCGCCGCGCCGGCAGCGCGGCGTCCACCCGCGTCTGCCGCATGAAGGACCCGGTGCGGCGGCCGGCCGCGCCAAAGGCGGCGACCGCGGCCGCCGCGCGCGCGGCCTGGTCGGCGTCCGGGGCGGCCGGGGCGGCCTTCGGCGGCGGAGGCGGCGCGTCCGCATCGTCGATGCCGGCCTGGGGGCGCCCGGCGCGCGACCGAAACCCGGGCGCGCCCCGGCGCGCGCCCGCGCCCGCGCGCTCGCCGCGCGCCGCCGGCGGCGGCGCCGTCCCGGGGCCCCCGTCGGCCGCCAGGTTCGTCAGGACGAGGTAGTGGGCGACAGACAAATACCCCTCCCGCACCGCGCGCCGGTACAGCGTCCCGGTCGGCGCCCACCCGAGCGCCGCGCGGTGAAACGAGCAGTTGCACAGCCCGCGGCACGACGGGCAGATCCACGCCTCGTCCGCCGCGGCTTCCGCCACGTTTTCGCCGTACCGCATGAAGAGGCAGTCGCCGCAGAGGGAGCCGTGGAGCGAGGTGCAGCGCGCGCAGGATGTGTGCGCGCCCAGGGTCTTTTGCCGGCACTGGTGGCACGTCGTGCCGGCCACCTTGTCGTACATGCGGTTGCCGGCCGCGTCGTAGCCGTCGACAAAGAGTTGCCTTAGGGTTAGGGTTAGGGTTAGTGGACGAGGGGAGAGGGGGGGAAGGAAATGAGTCGCATCGCGCCGTCTTGGCGCGGCCGAGCGATCCGCGGCCCCCTCCCATCCCCTCTTTCACGCACCACGGCTCGCGGTAGCTGCCCAGTGCGTCGACGTGGGCCTGGGAGTAGACCTCGTCCCGCGGCGCGACTGAGGGGAATGAGGAAAGGGGGCGGGGTTCGTGAGCGGCGATCCCGGGGCCGCCCACGAGCGATCCGGCGCATCTCTCGCCCCCGGATCCCATCCTAGGATCCAGACCGACCGCTGGCGCGAGGCAGGGGCGCCCACGCCCGCCCCCGCGCCCGCGCCGCAGATGCCGCGGCCACCGCCGCCTCTTTCCTCCCCTCTACTCACCAAACTTGCGCGCCCGCGGCGCGCCCGCCCCCCGCCGCCGCAGCAGCGCCTCCGGGTCGCCCTCGCCGTCGAAATAGGTTTTCCGCGGGCCGTCCCCCCCACGCGCCGACCGCCGCGCGGGGCCAGAGGGCACGGACGCCCTCTCCCGGCGCGGGCCGGGCGCGCGACGGCGGCGGGGCGCGGCGGCGCGCGCGCCGGCGCGCAGCGTCGCGGCGGTCTGGGCGGATTGGGGGGCGGTTGGGGGGCGTTGGGAACCGGAGCGCCGCCCAAACGGGCCGATGCCGTCCCGATGGCCCGTCGGGGCGAGAGGAGGGAGGCGGGGAGGCCCCCGCGCGCCGCACGCGCCCCGCCTGGCGCCGCCGGCATGCGGCCGCCCCTCCCTCTCTCACCTGCGCCACCCCCAGCTCCGCCAGCCGCCGCATGTTTTCCGCGATGCGGGCCGCGCGCTGGGCCTCGTAGTCGGTGGCGGGGGACGCCATGGGAAGGGAGGAGAGGGAGGGCGGAGGAGTGTGGCACGGCGCGCGGGCCGCGCCAACCGACGCGCTCTCGGCGGGAGCCCGCGCCGCAACCCCTCCCTTTCTCACTCGCACTCCCGCCCGTCGAGCGCCGCCAGGTGCGCGCGCGCCGCGGTCAGGCGGGCGCCGACGGCGGCGGCAAAGGCGTCGACTGAGGCGGCCGGCGCGCCGGCGCGCGGCGGCGGCGGCCGCGCCGGCGGTTGCGGCCCGGCCGCCGCCACGCGCGGCGAGTCGCGGGACGGCGGCGTGTCAATGGCGCCTACCGCCGCCCAAAAAGGCGAGGGGGAAGGAAGGTCGGCGGCGGGGGCGGGTTGGTCGGCGGCGCGGTCGGCGGCGACCCCCTCGCCGCCACACCCCTCGCGCTCCAGCGCCGCCACCCGGCCGTCCAGCGCGACCACCAACGCCGCCGCGCACGCGGCGGCCGCCTCGGCGGCGGCCAGGCGGTCGGCGGCGCGGTGCGGCGGGGGAGGGGGCCGGGTCCGCGCGGCGGGAGGGGGCGGGGAGGGGGCGGCCAGGGCCGCGGCCACCGCCAGTACCGCTCCCACGTTGGCGTCGCGCGACGCCAGCGGCTGCGCCGGCCGGCCCGGCGGCGGGCGCCCGCCCGCGACGGCTGGCCCCCCGTGCGCCGCGCCGCGCGCCGCGCCGCGCCGCTTGGCCCGCCGCGCCGCCGCCTCGCCCGCCGCCGCCGCGGCCGCCGCCAGCAAAATCAGCTTGCGCTCGGCCGCGCCGGGCGCGGCGAGCGCGGCGGGCGTGAGCGCGCGCGCGGGCGCGCCGACGCCCAGCCCTTCCGGCCGCGCCGCGCGCAGCGCGCGCAGCAGCGCGCCCGCGTCCGACGCCGCCGGCGGCCGCACGCCGCCCACACGCAGCGCGGCGGCGAGCAGGGGCAGGACCGCCCCCGGCGCGCCCGCCGCGAGCCCCGCCGCGTCGGCGGGCGGCAGCCGGGCGCGGCGGGCGGCGGCGAGGGCGGTCGCCAGGTTGTTGGCCAGGTCGCCGGTGGCCATAGAGGGAGGGGAGGAGGGGGTGCGGCGCGCGGGCGCGGGTCTGCGGCGGCGGGGGAGACTGCCGGCCGCGCGCGCGCGCGGCGGAAAGACAAAGAAACCGCCGCCTCCCGCCACCACTGCCGCCCTGCCCCGCCCACGCGCCGGCCATTCTCTGTGCGTTTGCAGTGCGCCCGCCACCGCGCGCCGCCTCACCCCGCCGCCGGCCGCCCGCCGCCGCCGCCCTCGCCACTCACGTCGGCCGGCTTGGGCGGCGCCATGTCGCACGCGGGGCGGGGCGGCGGGTGACCGGGCGGGGGGGGGGGAGGAAAGCGAAAGTCGGGGCCGAAATTGACGCGCACGCTCGCCCCTCCTTCTTGAGACGCCGGCGCAAAGAGCGAGACGGCGGGGTAGTACCGCCCTTCCAGCGGGTCGGCGTACGCGGGTTGAGGGCCGCCCAAAAGGGCGCCATCCCGGTAGAACGCGACGCAGCCGCCGGCGAGGCGCGCCGCAGGCGCCTCCGGCCGTTTCACATAATACAGACCGCCCCGCCACGTCACCACGTCGTCCAGGGAGCGTTCCAGGGGGCGGCCGCCGGGGGGGAGGTGAATGTAGCACCCGACGATGGTCGCCGCGGGGGGCGGCGCCCCGGTGCCGCCCTCTGGGAACGCGCCGCACGCCTCCCGGAGCGCGCGGTGCACCTTGGCCCCGTCGACTGACCGCAGCGCGTAGCCGGCAGAGTCGTACCCGACCGGCGCCTGGAGTTCGGCCGCGCGCGTCGCCCACCCGACGCGCGCGGCGCCGGCGGGGGCGAGGCCGGTGAGGGCGACCTCGAAGAACCAGGCGCCCTCGTGCGCGCCGTGCGCGGCGCGCGCCTGGGAAAGAGAAAATGCGGAAAGGAGTTGGTGGGGAGGGTTTGGGCAGAGCGTCAACAGCCCACGTCTTCGCCATTTCATTTCCCTCAACACTCTGCCCCCCGCGCACCACGCAATACCCCCCGCCCCCCGTCCCCCGCCCGTCGGCCGTGACCGCCATCTGGGGCGCTTTGTCCGTTTCGGACAGGCGCTGCGGGCGCCACGCGGTGTCCTGCAGAGGGGCGGGGCGGGGCGCGCGCGTCGGCGTGCGGGCGCCGCGCTTCTCTCCCTCCTCCTCCCCGCCCCGCCCCGCGCCCCCCCACCCCGCCACCCCACCTCGAGCAGCATGGCCACCTCGGGCGGGACGGGCTCGATGTTGACCCAGTCCCCGTCCCCCCCCCCGGCAGCCGCGCGCGCGACGTCGCGCGCGCCCGCCGCCGCCGCGGCTTCGGCCGCCGCGCCGGGGCGGCGGGTGCCGCGACGTTTGGTGCGGCGGGAGGGGGGGGTGGGGGAGGGCGGGCGCGGGCGGCGCTTGTCGGCGCCTGGGGGTGGGGTGGGATGCGTCGGCGCGCGGGCCGGCGGGCGAGCGGCGCGGGCGCATGACGCCCTGCGCACACCATCGGCCGCGGGCGCGTCCATCATGGGGCGCCCCCGCCGAGCGCGGTGTGCCGCTAGCCGACGGCGATGCGCCGGTGTGGCCACTCTGCCCTTCCTCTCCCCGAATGCGCCCCCCGAGAGGCGCCCTGGGAGGCGCGCCGCCCTGCCTGGCGGGCGCGCCGGCGGCGCGCGCGCCGGGCCGCGTTGCGCAGGCGCGGCGCGTCGCGCGTGCGCCCTCCTTCCCCCGCGCGGTCGCGGTCGGCCAGGACGCGGTGCGCATCGGGGCGAACGTGCGGTGGGACGAGGGGCGGCGCGCGAGCGACGGCGGCCGGAGCGAATCGTGGGCGGTCCGCACGGCCGCCGACCGACGCGGCGCGCTCCCCTTCTCTTTTCAGCGCGCCGACGCTCTGGCCCGCTTGGCCGCCCTGCTGACGCCTCCCTCCGACGCCGCGCCTGGCCGTGGCGCCGCGGCCGCCCTGCTGGCCGCCGCGGCCGCGGCGCCGCGCCTCTCCCCGGACGAGCGCACGCGCGCCGCGCGCGTGCCCGGCTGCGCAGCGCCCGCCTGGGTGGTGGCCGACGTGGCCGACGACGGCACCATCCAGTTCCGGGCCGACGCGGACGCGGCCCTGACGCGCGGCGCGGCCGCCGCGCTCGCGGCGTCGCTCTCCGGCCTCACCCCCGCCGCCCTGGCCACCGTGACCGCGGCCGACGTCGAAGCAGCCGGACTGGCTGCCGCCTCCCTCCCTCCCTCCCGCGCCGGCGGCGCCGCCGCGCTCCTGGCCTCGTTCCGCGCGCGCGCGCGCGCGGCGGCCGCCGGCGGCGGCCCGCCCCCCTTTCCCTCCCTCATTGTGGGCCGGGGCAGCCGCCTGGAGCCGCGCGGCGCGTTCGCCGAGGCACAGGCCGCGTTTCTGGCGCCGCCGGCGGGGCTGGTGGCGGACCTGGCGGCGTCGCTCCGCGCTGCCAACGTCGGCGTCGTCGCCCACTTCTACATGGACCCCGAGGTGCAAGGCGCGCTGGCGGCCGCGGCCGCTGTTTGGCCGCACATCAAGATTTCGGACTCGCTCGCGATGGCCGATGCGGCCGTCGGCATGGCCGACGCCGGCGTGTCCTCGGTCGCCGTCCTCGGAGTCGACTTCATGTCGGAGAACGTGCGCGCGATATTGGACGACGCCGGGCACACGGCCGTCGACGTGTTGCGGGCCGACGCGGCCCCGATCGGCTGCACGCTCGCCGACGCGGCCGACGCGCCCGCCTACGCCTCCTGGCTCGCCGCCGGCGCTGCCGCCCCCGGCCCCGCCCTGCACGTCGTCTACATCAACACGAGTTTGTCGAGCAAGGCGGGGGCGCACGCCGCGCTGCCCACGATCACGTGCACGTCCTCCAACGTCGTGTCGACCGTCCTGACTGCGTTTGCCGAAATCCCGGCCCTGCGCGTCCTGTACGGCCCCGACGCGTACATGGGGGCGAATTTGGTGACGCTGCTCTCGTCGGTCGCCGCCCTGGGCGACGGCGCCGCGCGCGCGCTCCACCCCGCGCACGACGCGTCGTCGCTCTCGTCCGCGTTGGCCCGCCTCGACTACTTCCGGGACGGCAAGTGCGCCGTGCACGACATGTTTGGCGCCGACGTCGCGGCTGCGGTGGACGCGCACTACGGGGACGCGCTGCTGGCGGCCCATTTCGAGGTGCCGGGCGAACTCTTCGCCCTCGCGCTCGCGGCGCAACGCGCCACCGGGCGCGGCGTCGTCGGCTCCACCCAAAACATCCTCGACTTTGTGCTGGCCAAGCTGGACGCCGCGCTCGAGGCGGCGGCGGGGGAGGGGGAGACGGTGCGCGTCGTGCTCGGGACCGAGACCGGGATGACGACCGCCATCGTCCGTGCCGTCGCGGCCCGCCTGGACGCGGCCGCCCGGGACGACGTCGACGTCGAGATCGTGTTCCCCGTGGCGGCCGACGCGGTGACGGCGGGGCGGGGGCGCGGCGGGAGCGTCGAGCTGCCGGGCGGGCTCGCGCTCGTCCCCGGCCCGGCGGGCGGCGAAGGCTGCTCCGCGGCGGGCGGGTGCGCGTCCTGCCCCTACATGAAGATGAACACGCTGGGCGCGCTGCGGCGCGTGGTGGACGCGGCCGGGGGGAGGGACGAGGGGGCGCTGGCGCCTCTGCGCGCGGCGCGCCGCGCAGACGCGCTCCCCGGCGGCGCGGGCGGCGGCGCGTCCGTCGCCGCGCTCGGGTGCGCGCCCATCCTGCACATGCGCGGGTTTCAGAGGGGCGGGCGCCTGCCGCCGGCGCTCGTGGCGGACGTCGTGGCGCGCGGGGGGGGGGGCGAGGGCGGGGGCGGCGGGTGACTGCTGCGTGTGAACGAGGGCGCCGCGCGCGTCTCTTTTTTCCGCCGCTCGCCCCCCTCTGCCCTCTCTCGCTCTCTGTTTTCACTTGCCGATGCAGAATTTTGAAAACACGGCGTCCAGGACCTCCTCGCGCGCGTCGGCCCCCGTCACCTCCCCCAGGGCGACCGCGGCGTCGCGCACGCCCGCGCACCACAGATCCGACGGCGCGCCCGAGGACGCGTCGTCGGCCGCGCGGGCGAGGCCGGCGCGCGCCCTCGTCAGCGCGTCGGCCTGCCGCGCGTTTACGGCCACCGCGCCGCCGCCGACCGGCACGGCGTCCGCGCCGACGGCGGCGGCCAGGGCGGTCGCGAGGGCGGCGAGGCCGGCACCGGTGCGGGCGGAGACGGGCACGGTGGCCGCCCAGACGGCGCCGGGCGCGGGGCCCGCCGGCGGCGGGGCGAGAACCGCGCCCGCCTCGACCGCGTCGACCTTGTTGACGATGAGGACGGCCGGTGGCGGCCGGGCGAGGCCGGCGGCGGCCCAGGCGGCGGCCAGCTCGGCGAGCGCGGCCGCGTCGGCGAGGGTCCACCCCTCGCCGCCGTCGACCACAAACGCCACCGCGTCCGCGCCCGCCGCCGCCGCCCCCGCGCGCGCCACGCCCGCGGCTTCCACGGCCGTCGGCGCGGGGCGGACGCCGGCGGTGTCGAGGAGGGCGACGCGCGCGCCGCCAAGGTCGACGCCCACCTCGACGACGTCCCGCGTCGTCCCCGCCTCGGCCGACACGATGCACCGATCCTCGTCCGCCAGCGCGTTGAGCAGGGAGGATTTGCCGACGTTGGGGCGGCCGACGAGGGCGACCGAGGGGGAGGCGGCGAGCGCGGCGCCGCGCGCGGCGGTCGAGAGCGCGGCGTCGACCGCGGCGAGCAGGGGGGTCAACACCGCCACCGCGTCCGCCCCCGTCATGTCGGGCACGTCGCCCTCGTCGAAGTCGAGCGACGCTTCGACGCGGGCGACGAGGTCGACGGCGGCGGCGCGAATGGACGCGACGCGCGCCCCCACACCTCCTCCAAGGCCCGCGAGCGCGGCGTCGGCCGCGCCCCGGGACCGGGCGGAGACGAGAGCGGCGACCGACTCTGCTTGGTCGAGGCCGAGGCGGCCAGAGAGATACGCGCGCAAAGTAAACTCCCCCGGCCGCGCGAGCCGCGCGCCCGCGGCCAGCAACGCGCCCAACACCCGCGGCCCGCACACCGCGCCCCCGTGCGCGTGCAGTTCCACGACGTGCTCCCGCGTGTAGGAGCGGGGGGCGCGAAACGCGAGGGCGAGGACCTCATCGATGGGGGAACCGGCCGCGTCGACCGCGTGCCCATACGCCACCGTGTGCGACTCTGCCGCCCACTCCACCCCTTTCTTCTTGGTCCTCGCTTGCCGGAACACGGCCGCCGCGACGGCGAGCGCGTCCGGCCCAGACACGCGGACGACGGCGACCGCGCCCCGGGCGGGGGGGGTGGCCAGGGCGGCGATTGTGTCGCCGTCGCCGGTGGATGGGCCGACGGGGAAGGCGGCGCATGGCCTGAGGCGGCGGACGGGCGCGCGGGCGGCAATGCGGCCGCGGCGCACGGCCGGCGCCGCGACCGCGCCGCGCCGGGGCGCCTGCAGCCGCCGCATGGCCCAGTCGGCGCGCGGCGCCCGTCGACACCGAGGGCCGGGCGCTGGCTCAGCCCCGCTCTGGAGCGACAGTGGCGCCGCCGCCGCCGCCCCTCTCCCCTTTGCACACCGCCGCTGGCCACGACCGCGGCCCGCCCACCCCAAATGGAGACGGGCGCGTGCGCTGCCCCGGCGGCTCCCGCGCGCCAGCAGGGCAAGGTCGGTGTGGTGGAGGGGGGGTCGGCATGGCCGCAGCCGCCGCCGCGCTGCGCGTCCAGGGGGGCTCGAGGCGTCCTACCGCTCCTGCGGCGGGCGTGCGACACGGTTCGCTCGCCCTGGGCGTGGCGGGGGCGCGTGGGAAGGCGCGAGGCGGGCTCCGCGCGCCGCGCGCGGCCGCCGCGTGTCGCGCGGCGCCCGCGCCGACGCCGCGCCCCCGCCTCCCACCCTCTCTCACCCCCTCGCGCCCCCCAGATATTCGTGGGCGGCCTGTCGTGGGCCACCGACGACGCCCGGCTGCGGTCCTACTTCCAGAATTGGGGGGAGGTCGTCGAGGTGAGAGAGGGGAGGGGGCGGTTGGGGGTTGGCGCGCTCGCCGGCGGTTGCACGACCGCCCTCACGCGTGTCGGCGGGTGTCGGGGCGGGGGCGGCGGCCTGGGCGCCCGCCCGCGCGGCGCGCATGGCTGGTTCCTCGTCAGCGCGCGGCGCCGGGGCTGCGGGAGCGCCGGCGCCGGCCCCGGCGCCCTCGCTCGGCGCCGAGAGATGACCGCGACGCTGTGGCGGCCGCGCGGAGGCATTCGGCGCCGGCCAGCGCTGCCGCGGCGCCCGCAACGCGCGCGCCCCCACGCATGGCGCCCACCCCCACCCTCCGCTTCTACCCTCCTCCCCCCATCAGGCTTTCGTCTCCTACGAGCGCGCCACCGGGCGCCCCCGCGGCTTCGGCTTTGTCGTCTTCGACGACCCTGCGGTCGCCGACCGCGTGGTCGCGTCCCCCCACACGATCGACCGGCGCGAGGTGGAGGCCAAGCGGGCGGTGCCGAAAGACGAGGCGGCGGCCGCGCGGCCGCCGCCCGGCGCGGGCGCGCCGCGCTCGCGCAAGCTCTTCGTCGGCGGGCTGCCGCCCACGTGCGACGACGCCGCGCTGAGGGCCCATTTCGAGGCGTACGGCGGCGTCGAGGAAGCTGTGGTCATGGTCGACCACGAGTCCAAGCGGTCGCGCGGGTTTGCGTTTGTCACGCTCGCCGACGACGCGTGCGTCGACGCCGCGTTCGCCTCGGGGCCGATGCACACCATCCACGACAAACCTGTTGAAGTCAAGCGCGCGGTGCCGCGCGACGTGATGGCGGCGGCGTCGGCCGCGGTCGGGGGCGGGGCGCGGCCGCGGCCGCCGCCGCCCGGCCACCACGGCGGCCCCTCCCTCTTTGGCCCGCCCCCGCCCCGCGGCGTCGGTATGGCGCCCTGGATGGCGCGACACGGCCCGCCCGGGCCCGCGGCGCACGGCGGCGCGCGCGGCGCGGGCCCCGGCTTTGCGGGCGGCGCGCTCGCCGCGGAACTCGAGGCCCTCTCCATGGCCGGCCCGCCCCGCCACCACTATGGCGGCTACGACGGCGGCTACGACGCGCCCTTTGCGGGCGGCCTGGGGCTCGGGCTGGGGCCCGACGGCGGCGGCCGCGCGTCGCCCGCCGCGCGCGGCGCGCTCACGCCGCCCGGCGCCGACGTCCTATCTTCGGGCTCCCTCACCCCGCCCCCGGGCTCCCGCTCCTCGGGCGAGTACAGCGCCGGCGGCGGCGGCGGGCCGCGCGGCTCCCCGCCCGACGGCGCGCGCTACCGCTCGCTGTACGCGCCGTCGGACGTCTTCGGCCCGCCCGCTGTGCGCGGCGCGGGCGGCGGCGGCGAGGGCAATGGCCACGCGGTGCCGGCGCACTATGCGGCCCACTGCGCGGCGCGCGACGCGGGGTGGTGACGCGCGCGCCGCCCCCGCCCGCCCGCCCGCCCGCCGCCCGCCGCCCGGCCATTGCCGCGGTGTGCGGCGCCCCTGGCTCGACGCACCGGTTGAGAGAAAGTGCGCCCTTGTGCCGCGCGGGTAGACCCCCCCCCAGAGAGAGACGCCCTCCCCCCCCCAACCCCCTCTTCCCCGAGAGAGACTAGGCCGCGACCCGCGCCGACAACCCTAGATCGCGATTCCCCGGCCCAGTGGCGGCCGCCGTGCAACCCGCGCGCCGCCGAGAGAGGGCGACACCGGGGAGAGAGACGGGGCCGCGCCGCGCGTCGATGCTCCACCTTCGCGGCCGCCGCGCGCGTTGCACGCGCCGCCGCCCGCGCGCGCGGCCTCCCGGGGAGGGCGGCCACGCGGCGCGGGGGGCGCCCCACCCCAACCCCCCACCCCACCCCCCGCCCCGGAAACGCGGCAGCCGGGCGAGAGGCCCGGCCCGCCCGCCCGCCAAGAGAGATGAACGCCAGCCACGCCGCGCAGCCAACCAGCGACGCCCGCCCCCACCCCACCCCCCACCCCACCCCACCGCTCACTCGACCGCCCCCGTCTCGAGCTGCGCCGCCGTGAACTGCTTGTCCAGCGACGCCGCCGCGCGCAGCCACACGATCACGATCACCAGCAGCACGGCGGCGAGGTAGGGGGTGGAGGTGGCCAGGGAGCCGAACGTGAGGATCAGCACTTGCTGGATGGCCGACCCGCCCGATTTGCCGAGCGGGTTGCAAATGACGTCGATCGCGGCCTTGCCTTTGACCTGCAGGTCGCGGTCCAGGGGGATGTAGGCCATCTCCTTGCACGGGTCGAACAGGCTGTGGGAGGCGGGGGTGGGGCGGGGTGGGGGTGGGGTTGGGTTCGCGCGAAAAGAACGAAAAAAAAACACCGACGCCTCGCCCCCCCCCCCCGCTCTCGCCTGTACTTGGCCGACTTGGAGAACACGTTCTGGGCCGCCCCCACGAGCACGGCCGCCATGAGCGGGGTGAGGCCGAGCGTCGCGAGCGACGGCGCAAACGTGTTGCCCGACAGGACGAGCGCGAAGAACGCGACGCCCGTGATCAGGAGCACGGTCGGCGTGATGATCGCGGCCCCGCCCCAGCCGAACTTGCGGAAGATGACGCGGGACGCGATCATCATCAGGAAGGTCACGGCGCCTGGGGAGGGGGGGAGGGGGGTCGGCGGGCGCGGTATGGAGCGCCGAGTGCGAAAGCGCGTGCGCCACTCCCTCCCTCTTGCTCCCTCTGCCCCCCCCCCCCCCCCCCGCCTCACCGGTCGCGGTCGAGAAGTCGCCCATGAAGGCCGAGTAGTCGTTGGGGTTGGGGAACTGGGCCTTGATCTTGGACTTCCACGTGACTTCCACGAGGTTGATGGAGATGCCTGCAGGGTCGGGGTGGAGGTTGGGGTTGGGTCCGGGTTTGTCTGGCGTCTGGTTTTTTCTCCTCCCCTCCCCCTCTCTCACCGTACGCCACGACGAGCGTGGCCAGGTCGCGGATGTAGGGGCTCTTGGCCAGGAACTGGACCGACTCGCCGACGCCCATCGCCACCTTCTCCTTCTTCTTCTTGGGCTGGCCGGCCGCGACCTTGGGGACGACTGCGAGGGAAGGGGGGGGGAGGGGTGGGCGTGGCGTGCGCGCCCTTCCTTTCCATCCCTCCCTGCCCCACCCTCCCCCCGTCCCGCTCACCGACGCGGTTGAGCCAGTAGAAGGTGGCGATGATGAGCGCGCCAAACATCATGACGAGGCCTGCGGGCAAGGGGGGGGAGCGGGGCGGGGGTTGAGAGGTTGGGGTGTGGGCGCCGACCCGCCGCGTCCCCTTTGAAAAAAAGGCTCCCTGCGCGCTCACCCATCATGCCCTTGAGCGACACGCCCCACCCGTCGACGCCGGGCGGCAGCGCGGCGCGCACCGAGGAAAAGTACTGCGGTGGAGGAGGGAGGGGGTTAAGGTCGGGGCCGGGGTCGGCGCCGGGCCGCGCCGCTCCCACCACGCCTCTCCCCTCTGCCCGACCTTGACCGCGCGACCCGAGAAGATGAGGGCCACGTTGGCGCCCAGGCCGAAGAGGGGGTAGAACTGCTTGGCTTCGTCCACGGTCGTGATCTGGGCGGGGCGGTGGGCGAGGGTCGGCACAACCCGACCCCGATAAAACGGGAACCCCACAGAGCCCTCGTCACCCCCACCCCCGCCCCCGCCCCACCCCCCAAACCGGACCTGGTTGGCAAACCCCCAGAAGAGCACCGAGACGACGACCGACCCCCAGAGCTCGGCCATGACGTAGAACAGGCAGTAGGTCCAGTTGCGCAGGATCGCGATCGGGGCCGCGAGGCGCGGCGCGGACGCGACGAGGCGTTCGCACAGCGCGGTCGGGTGGATCAAGTCCCGGGCGGGGTAGAGCGCAAACGCGAACGCGCCGAAGAACAGGATGAACGGGATGATGCACGTGTAGAAGAGGGCCTCGTTGGAGAGCGTGTCGGCCATTTTGGCGTAGAGGACGGCGAAACCGACGGCCATCGGGAGGTTGACCCACGTCTTCAAGAAAGGGATCACTTCGGCGCCCGACCCCGGCGCGGTGACGACGAGGACGTCCTGGGGGTGGGGTGGGGTGGGGTGCGTGGGGCGGTGTTTTCGCGACGCCGTTCCGCGAACGGGGGCCGGCGGCCGAAGGCATGCCATCCGCCGACCGCGGGCAAAGGGGCGGCCCTCGCCCGGGGCCACCCCCCCCGGTCGAGACGCCATGGTGCGCAGAGCGCGCGGGCGGGGCGAGGGCGGCCGGCGGCCGCCCGCCCCTGCGGCGCGGCGCGGCGGCCGCGGCGCGCCGCGCCGCGCTGTCCCCGACAGCGCGGCGACGCGCCCGCGCCAGCCGCCGCCCGTCCCAAAATCATTCAAACGCCCAATACGGCCCCTGGAGCGCGCCCGCGGCCGCACCCGATCCCCAACCGCCGCGCATGCTGCGCCTGCGGAACCTCCGTCTCCCCTCCCCCTCTCACCTTGGTGTCGCGCAGGATCGTGTAGTTGAACAGGATGCAGAAAAACATGAAGCCCAGGGCCCCGATCTTCTTCCAGGTGTCGGGCGTCGCGCCCAGGATTTTGCCGTCATCGGCGGCGGGGGACCCCGCGGCCGCCGCAGGCGGCGTCGGCAGGCGAATGGGGAGGTGCGGGATGCCGACAGGGGCAGGCGCGGGGCGGGCGAGCTGGGGAGCGGCGGGGGAGGGCGCGAGGGATGGGCGCGGCGCGGCCGCCGGGGCGCGGGGGGGCGCGGCAGGCGGTCTGCGCGGGCGGGCTCGCGGCAGACGGTTCGAAAACACTCTCTCGTCCCTCTGCCTGACCCCTCTCCTCACACCTGAGGCCGGCGCGGCGCCGGCGCGGCGGCTGGCCGCGCGGCGCGGATGCCGGGCACCGCCCGGGTGGGCGCGCCGGGCCGGCGCAGGGCCGCGGGGCGCATGGACTGCATGGCGCGCGGAAAGGGGGGGCGCGGGTCGCGGGCGGGGGGCGAGGGTGTGGGAGAGGCGAGCGGCGCGGCGCGCCAGTTGCTCCGCGCGCGCCCTCGCACACACGGCGCCGCGAGCCTCTCCACGTCACGCCCCCCGCCCCTCGATCGCGCGCGTCCCCCCAGCCGCCACCCGCGCCCGCTCGGGCGCCAGCGGGCGCCGGGCGGCGACCTTTGCCTCGCACGCGGCGCGAAACAGCGACGGGTAGGCTCGCTCCTCGTCCGTCCTCTCGTCCACGCACAGCATGAGCACGTCGGCCGCAGCCACCGGGTCGGCGGCCGGGCACTCGAGCCAGGGTGTGGGGCGGTGGCGCCGCGCGCGCAGTGTGCGCGCGAGCGCGGCAGCGCCGGCGCGGCCCCGGCCCGACCCGACCTCCAACAATGCTGCGGCGTCGGCCAGGGCGTCGGCCGCGGCGGCGGCGGCGGCGGCCGCGGCGCCGTCGGGGGATGAGAGGGAGGGGAGTGCGAGCGCCACGAGCCAGGTCCGAACGTCACCGCCCCCCCCCAGCGCCCCCAGCGCGTCCCGCACGCGGACTGGGGAGTTGAAGGCATCCCCGAGGCGGGCCTCGGCGCTCAGCGCGGCCTGCAGCTCGAGCGCGCCGCGCGACCGCGGGCCGTCGCCGCGGCCGAGCGTGGCCGTGAGCAGCACCGTCGCCCCCCCCGCCCCGTCCGGCGGCAGCTCCACGTGCAGACCCCACCCGGCGGTCACGCGCAACGCGTCGCCGGGGGTCAAATGAGCGACGCGGCAAGAGAGAAGGGCGAAGGCGGGCCAGGCGGCGAGGTCTGGTGCCCCCCAATCCACCATGGACGCGCCGTGCGCGGGATGGGACACGGGGTAGGGGTAGGCGCGGGCGAGGAAGTCGCGCGGGGGGACGAGGAGCGCGCGCGCGGCGCCGGCGACGGGCGCGATCAGCGCGTCCGCCCCGGACGCGCGCGCGGGCAGCACCGCGCCACGGGCGCCAGCCAGGGTGAGTTGCAGGGCCAGAGGGGGACCCCACCCGGCTTCAGAGGCACAGGAGGAGAGCCAGGCCCAATCAAGCGACGACGCGGCGGCGGCCGCCAGCGGGCCCCGCTTGGCGGCGTGCGCGCCACGCCCGCCTCCACCGCACACGCGCTCGCCCCCCTGAATCAGCGTGGCCGACACCGCGCTCGCGCGGCTGCCCCACGCGCCCGCCCGCGCGGCGGCGTCCGCGAGCGGCGCGCGCGACACGCGGGTGGCGGGCGCCCGAATCCTATACGGACTGCCCGCCCCGTTGCACGCGTCGTCCAGGGGCAGCAGCACCGGGTGGCCGGAGGGCGGGCCGACGGCGAGAGTGGCCGGCGCGGCGTCGCGCGACGCCGCGACGCCGGCGGCCGACCACGCGCGCGCGCCCGCCAACGCCGCCGCCAAAGGCGCGTTTGTGAGCACGACAGGGTCTGGGCCGCACGCCGCGACCCAGGCCGCGCTGGAGGAGGCCTCGTGCCGCGGCACCCCCTCCCCCCACAGAAACGGGGCGGCGAAGGGGGGGAGCCGGGACGCGGTCAAGCTGGGGCGTGGGGGTGGGCGCGGCGCGTGGGGTGGAGGGTGGGGGGTGGGGGCCGGCGCGTCAGTTTTTTCCCCCCGCGGCCGCCCTCCGCCGCGCACCCTCCCGCCCCCCCCGCCGCCCGGGCCAGCTGCGCCCCCGGCGGCAGCAGCACGATGCCCGCGCCGCGCGCCGGGTGGCTCACGCGCGCCTCGGGCATGGTCTGGGAGGAGTGTGCGCGCGACGCCGCCCGCGCGCCCGCCACACCCCCGCCGTCCCCCCCGCTCCCCCCCGCCACCACCCCCCGCCCACCCCCCACCATGTCCAACCCCATCGTCTTCTTTGACATCGAGGCCGACGGCAAGCCCCTGGGCCGCATCGAGATGACGGTGCGGGCGGGGGGCGGCTGGGGGCGGCGGGCGCGGCGGCGCGTTGGAGGCACCCCACGGCCGGCGCGCCCGCCGCCGCCTCTCCCTCCCGCCGACCCCCACCCCCACCACTCTTCTCCTCCAGCTACGCGCCGACGTGGTGCCCAAGACGGCGGAGAACTTCCGCGCGCTCTGCACCGGTGCGGCGCGGGATGGGCGGCGGCCGCCGCGATCGGGCGGGGTGGAGCCCCTTTTTTTGACCCCGCCCCCCCCGAATCCTCAGGCGAAAAGGGCGTGGGCAAGGTGTCGGGCAAGCCGCTGCACTTCAAGGGGTCGGCCTTCCACCGCGTGATCAACGAGTGAGAGAACGGGAGGTGGGGGGAGGTGGGGGGGTTTCTTTGCGCCCTGTCCGCGCTCTGGCGACTCACACGGGTCCCGCCTCCCTGCCCACAGCTTCATGTGCCAGGTGGGCGGCGCGCTTGCGGCGCAATCCGCGTCCCGCAGATCGGCGCGTGGCGGCGGGCCGCCGCTGGCGCGCCGTGGGGCGCGGAGCGACGCCCGGCGATCACCGCACGCGACGCAGTGCCTCGCGCGCGGGCGCGAGGCGGCCAGTGGGTCGCCCGCCTTCCTCCCACCCCTCAACCCCCCACCTCTTCCCTCAGGGCGGCGACTTCACCCGCGGCAACGGCACCGGCGGCGAGTCCATCTACGGCGAGAAGTTCGCCGGTGAGAGAGTCGGAGAGAGAGAGGGCGGAGGGCGAGAGAGCGCCGCCGCGCCCGCCTCGACCCCGTCCTTCTCTGTCCCTCCCTCAGACGAAAACTTCACGCTCAAGCACACCGGCCCCGGCATCCTGTCGATGGCCAACGCGGGCCCCAACACAAACGGGTCCCAGTTCTTCCTCTGCACGGTCAAGACCGCGTGGCTCGACGGCAAGCACACCGTCTTCGGGTCGGTCACCAACGGGATGGACGTCGTCAAGAAGGTCGAGGGGTACGGGTCGTCGTCGGGCGCGACGTCGGCGAAAATCGCGATCGCCGACTGCGGGCAGCTGTCGTGAGGGAGAGGGAGACGCCGCGCCGCGCGCGCGCGCGTTGGGCGCGGGCGGGGCGGGCGCGCCCCCGGAGCGAGGCCGGGCGGCGCCGGGGGGCCGCGGCGGGTGGCTGCAACCGCCGGCGGGTGCTCCTAAGGCAAAGGGGTGAGTGCGCGCCGACCCAACAGCGCGGCCCGCCTTCTCTTCCTCTCTCCAGCCCCGCCCTCTCTTCCTCTCTCCAGCCCCGCCCTCTCCCTCACAGGATGCCGTTGAGCACGCGCTGGTAGTAATCGTACTGCCGCGTGCGCCAGGCGTCCAGTGAGTCGGAGACGAGGGCGAGGGCGGCGGTGACGGCAGCGTGGTCGGCCGCGCCGGGGAGCAGCCGCGCGGCGAGCGCGCGCGCCGCGCGCGGCCCGCCTTTCGCCGCCAGCGGCCCGCCCGGCGCGCCCGCCACCTCGACGAGGCCGACCAAGCGGTCGGCCGCGCGGCGCGCGGCGAGGAAGCCTTGCACGATCAGGACCTGCAGACGGGGGGCGGGGCGGGGGTGGTCGGGGGGTGGACTCCGACCCGGGGCCCGGCCGAGGGCCACACCGCCCCCTCCCCCTCGCCTTGAACGCGTCGAACGAGGGCGAGGGCGCGCCCGCGGCGTCCGAGTCCATGACCTCGAGCAACTCGCGCGTGAGCTTGAACGGCGCCGCCTCGAACGCGACGCCGCCCGGCGACGCGCCCAGCATGAACCCGTAGTCGATGTGCACGATGGCGCCATCCGCGCACAGCAGGATGTTGCCGTTGTGGCGGTCTTTGACGGCAAAGAGGTGCGTCGCGAGCGAGTACGCGGCCGCTGACTCGACAAATGCGCGCCGCGCGGCGTCGCCCGCCGCCGTCCCCCGCGGGTGGGCGGCATCAAAATGGGACGCAAGGGAGGCGCCGGGCGGCAGGGCGGCCTTGAGGGCGTGCAGGGAGACGGCTTCGGGGACGGCCTCGATGAGCGCGGTCGCGGCGGACGTCGGCAGCACCCCGTACGGCCGCAGCCGCAACGGCAGCCCCGCCCCGCGCCAGGCCGCGTCCAGGCAGGCGATGAGTTGGGCGGCGAGGAGCTCTTGGCGGCAGTCGTCGCCACTCTTGACGATGGCGCGCCTCAACCCCCACCCCTGCCGCCGGCCGTGCGGCGAATCCGCGCGCACCGCGGCCTCCACGTCGCGCCAGGGTTCGCCGTAGATGGCGAGGGCGGCGGCGGTGGCGGCGGGGTCCGGGGGGTGGGGGCTGCGCGGCGGCGCGGGCGTGGGCGGCGGCGCGCCCGCGGCCCCGCCCCCGAGCGCGACGCCGGCCGCCGCGTCCGCCAGCGCCGCCGCCAGCGCGCCCGCGCCGCCGGCGCGCCCGGCGGCGGCGGCGGCGGCGGCGGACGCGACGGCGGAGAGGGCTTCGTCCGACGGCACGCGTCTGTGCCGCCGCGCGCCGCCCGGCGCGCCCGCGGCCGGGCCGGCGGGCGCGACGGGGACGAGCTTGACGCGGACCGGGGCGGCGGAGGGGTCGGAGTCGGCGCCCCTTTCCTCCCCCGGCGCCGTCGCGCGGCCCGACGGCGGCCGCGCGGCCGCCAGCACGACGCGCACCAGCGGTCCGCGCCCCACGAGCCCGTCAAGCGCGGCCGCCAACTGGGCGTCGAGCCAGGGCGCGGGGGCGGGGGCGGGGGGGGGCGGCGGGCGGGGGGCGGGGCACAGGCCGGGCGGCGGGCCGAGCGCGGCGACGCGCGGCCGGCCCGGGGAGGCGCCGCCGGCGGCGACCACCGGCGCCGGGGCGGACGCCAATACCTCGAGCAGCAGGAGAAAGGGCGCCTTGTCCCGCGACGCGAGCAGGCGCGCACGCGACGGCACAAGCCGCACGACGCGCTCGGCCGCCCCCCCCGCCGCCCCCAGCGGCCACCACACGGCCACCCCCGCCGCCGTCGCTTCGTCCAGCTCGCGGTTGATGTCGGCCAGGCCGCGGCGCAGGGCCCAGAGGCGGTCGTCGGGGGAGAAGCCGGCGAGCGCGGACGCCGCGTCGGTCAGCGCTTCCACCAGGTCGAGCGTGGCGCCGTAGGTCGCCTCGCGCAGGCGCGGGGATGCGGGGGGGGAGTGGGCGCCGCCGGACTCCCCCGGCGGCGCGAGCGGCGGGGGCCGGGGCGCCGCGCGCGCCGCCGGCGCGCGCCGCGCCGCCGCCGCCGCCGCCGCCGCGCCGCGCCCGCCCTCCGCGGGCGGCGGCGACGCGCACATGAGGCCCTCCAAGCCCGCGGAAATGGCGGAGAAGAAGCCGCGGTCGACGCCGCCGGGGGAGAGTGGGCGGCCGTCGGGGGAGAGCGCGCCGTCGGCGGGCGGCGGCGACGCGGGACCGGCCGGCCACCGGCCGCGAGGCGGCGCGCGGGCCGAGCCGCCGGGCTCGGAGTCGCGCGTCGCGCGGCGGGAGGCGCGGCCGCTCGCGCTGCCGTCGTCGGAGAACAGGGGCTCGCTCCCCGCGGGCGACGCGGGCCGGGACAGGCCGCCCGACTCGGTGGGCGACATGGGGGGGGATGCAGCGCCGGGGGACGCGAGGCGGGACCGGAAAACCGGCGAGAGCGCCCCCCCCGCGCGCCGCCGCCGCGCGCCGCCCGCGCCGGGCGAGAGCGGCAGCAGCCGCCCGTCCCGGAAGGGCGGCTCCCACGTGCCCTCGAGCGCGGCGCGCTCGCACGCGTCGCGCAAAGAGGAAGCGGCGGCGGCGATGGTGGTGGCGGCGGCGGCGGCGGCGGTCGAAGAACCGCCCCCCCCCCCCCCCCCCCCCCGGGCGCCCCCCCCCCCCCCCCCCCCCCCCCGCCCCCCCCCCCCCCCACCCTCACCCTCCGACGCCGCCAGCGCCAGCCAGTAGCATTTAGCCCCCAGCGACAGCGACCGGGAGCAGAGGCGGGCGAGGGAGGACGCGAGGCGGGTGTCGGGGCGGGCGAGCGCGAGCGTCACGAGTTGCGGGAGCACTGCCTCCACGTCGGCGTCCGGCAGGTCGAACAGGCGGTTGCAGAGGTAGTCATGGGTGCCCTCCGAGTCGGTGCGGTGGAGGTAACTGAGAGGAGGGAAGGAGCCAGGGGGGGGGGGGGGGGCACGACGCCCGCACAGCCGAGTCCCGCTCAGTGTCGGCCCCGCCACCCCCACCCCTCGCATCTGACCTCATGGCCATGAACGCGTCAAACCATTGACTATCAAAAAGGCGCAAAAGGGACCCCGCTGGGCCCGCCGGCGGCGGTGCACGCGCGGCATCGGCGCCGCGGTCGCCCATGTGGGCACGCGGCGGCGCGTGCAAGCGCGGGTGCCAACGGGTCACCGGGCGGGGTTGGGCATGGGGCGCCGCGCCGCGGCCGGCGAGTCTGAGCGCCGACGGCCAGCGCGAGCCCTCACTCTTCGCCGGGCCGGCGCGCCGCCGCACGCCACCGCGCCCGTCGCAGCGCGTCGCCGCCCGCCGAGGCCGCCCGGGGCCCGCGGCGCCCGCCGCCGCCCGCGCGCGTCGCTGCCGGCGCGCCGCGCCGCCATGTTCAACGATGCGGCCCCCGACGGCGCCGCGTCGTACGATCCTGACGCCGAGATTAGCCAGGCGAGAGGAGGAGGGCGGTGCGGCGCCCGCGGCGGCGCGGGGCGGCGCGCCGCCGGCGCGCGGCCGCGGATCCGGGGCGCCCGCGCCCGCCGCCGGCGGCCACGTGGGGTGCGCGGGGCGCAGGGCGACCAATGCCCCGACGCCGCGCCCACGTCACCTTCCCTCCCTTTCTCAGGAGGACGCCTGGACCGTCGTCTCCGCCTTTTTCGAGGACAAGGGCCTCGTGCGCCAACAGCTCGACTCCTTCAACGAGTTTGTCAACTCCAACATGCAGGCAAGAGAAGAGGAGAGGAGGGGAGGGGGTGGCGGGGTGGTGGTGGTGAGGTCGGCGGCGCCGCGCTCGCGCTCACGCGCCCCCCCCGCCGCCCCCCCTCTCGCCCCCCCCACAGGAGGTCGTGGACGAGCTCGGCGAGTTCACGGTGCGCCCCAACGCCCAGCACCTGCCCGGCGTCGACGCGCCGCCCGAGCGGGAGGTCGCCGTCCGGTTTGGCCAAATCTATCTCTCCAAGCCGACGATGACGGAAGCCGACGGCGAGACCGCCATCCTGTTCCCCAAGGACGCGCGCCTGCGGGGTCTCACGTACGCGGCACCGCTCTACGTGGACGTCACGAAGCGGACGCGCAACCTCGCGCCGAAAGAAGGGGACGGGGGGGAGGGTGGCGAGCGTGGCGCCGCTCCCGCCACCACTCCCGCCACCCCCGCCATCGCCCCCGGCGATGATGACGAGGTCGAGGAGTACCCCAAAGTCTTCATCGGGGAGGTGCCGATCATGCTCCGCTCCGCCTACTGCGCACTCGCCGACGCGGGCGGCGACGCGGAACTCGCCCAACTGGGGGAATGCCCGTTCGACCAGGGCGGCTACTTTGTCGTCAACGGGTCGGAGAAGGTAGGGCGAAGGGTTGGGGGTGGATCCAACCCCGGCCCTTGCCCCAACCCCGACCCGAACCCCGACCCCGACCCCACCCCCCTCCTGTCTCCCCTCTTTCAGGTGCTCATCGCACAGGAGCGCATGGCCAACAACCATTGCTACGTCTTCAAAAAGCCCACCCCCAAACACGCCTGGTCGGCCGAGTGCCGGTCGGCGCCCGAGGGCGCGGTCAAGGCCCAATCCGCCGTCGCGGTGCGCCAACTCGCGCGCGCGGGGGCGGGCGGCGGGCAGACGCTGTGCGTGTCGCTGCCCTACACGAAAGCGGATGTGCCGGTCGTCGTCGCGTTCCGCGCGTTGGGGCTGACGTCGGACCGCGACGTCATTGAACACATCGTGCACGACCCCGCCGACGCCGAGATGCTCGACGCCCTGCGCCCGTCTATCGAGGAAGCGTTCCCGGTGCAAGCCCAGGAGACGGCGCTCGACTACATCGGCAAGCGCGCGGGCGCGGCGGGCGCCGCGCGCGCCGAGCGGATTGCCTTTGCGCGCGACATCCTGCACAAGGAGCTGCTGCCGCACGTGGGGGTGGGGCCGGCGGCCGACACGCGCAAGGCGTACTATCTTGGGTGCGTAGAGGAGAGGAGGGAGGAAAGGGCTGGGCCGCGCGCGCGGCCGCCGCGCGCCCCGCCACTCGCCCGCTCCCATCCGCCGACCCGCCCTCTCTCCCTCTTCCCTTTCCAGCTACATGGTGCACCGCCTGCTCCTCGCCGCCCTCGGCCGCGCCCCACCCGACGACCGCGACCACTACTCGCACAAGCGGCTCGACCTCGGCGGCCCCTTGCTGGCTTCCCTCTTTCGCCAGCTCTTTCGCAAGCTCACCAAGGACGCGCGCGCGCACGTGCAGCGGTCATTGGACAAAGGGCGGGAGCCCAACCTGGGGGCGGCGATTTCGAAGGACACGATCACGCGGGGGCTGCGGTATGCCGTCGCCACCGGCAACTGGGGCGCCCAGGGCGCGGCCGACGTGCGCGCCGGCGTCTCCCAAGTCCTCAACCGCCTGACGTTCGCGTCCACGCTCTCCCACCTGCGCCGCATCAACTCCCCCATCGGGCGCGAGGGCAAGCTGGCCAAGCCGCGCCAGCTGCACAACTCGCAGTGGGGCATGGTGTGCCCGGCGGAGACGCCCGAGGGGCAGGCGTGCGGGCTCGTCAAAAACCTGGCCCTGATGGCCTACATCTCCGTCGGGTGCCCCCAAGCCCCCGTGCTCGATTTTCTCGACGAATGGACCATGGAGCGCCTGGAGGAGGTGACGGCGGCCGCGCTGCCGGGCGCCACCAAAGTCTTCCTCAACGGCGCGTGGGTCGGCGTGCACCGCGACGCGCCCGCCCTCGTGTCCACCCTGCGCGCCATGCGGCGCCAGGTGGACATCAACACCGAGGTCGGCATCGTGCACGACGTCGCGCTGCAGGAGTTGCGGCTGTATTCGGATGCCGGGCGGTGCTGCCGCCCGCTCTTCATCGTGGAGGGCGGCGCCGCGCGCTTGCGCAAGGCGCATGTGGCCTCCCTGGCGCGCCGGGCGGACGCCGCGGGGGACCCGTTCGGCTGGCGCGAGCTCGTGTGCGTAAAGAGGAGGAGGGGAGGGGAGGGAGGGAGGCAGGTGAGGGCGGCGCGCCGCGGCCGAGACCGACGCCGCCCTCCCTTCTCCACTCTCCTCTTTCAGCTACGGCGGCTTTGTCGAGTACGTCGACACCGAGGAGGAGGAGACAACCATGATCGCGATGACGGTCCGCTCCCTCGCCGACGCGCGCGCCGACCCCGCCGCGGCCTACACGCGCGCGTTTACGCACTGCGAGGTCCACCCGTCGATGATCCTCGGCGTCTGCGCGTCCATCATCCCGTTTCCCGACCACAACCAGTCGCCCCGCAACACTTACCAGTCGGCGATGGGCAAGCAGGCGATGGGGCTGCCGGCGACCAACTACCAGGTGGGCAGTTTTTTTTCTATCTTCTTGCCTTCTTTTTTGGGGACGTCCCGGGTCGCCCGCCTCCGCGACGCCGACCCCGCGCGCACCCCGCCACCCCTCTCCCCCCACCACAGGTCCGCATGGACACCCAGGCGTTCGTCCTCTACTACCCGCAGAAACCGCTCGTCACGACGCGCGCGATGGAGCACCTCCACTTCCGCGACATGCCGGCGGGCATCAACGCCATCGTCGCCATCGCTTGCTACTCCGGGTGGGTGGTGGGAGAGGGGGGGGTGGGTGGGGAGAGAGAGAGAGAGACAAAGAATCAACGCCGACCGACCCCGCCCCGTCCCCCCCCCCCCTCGCCCAGCTACAACCAGGAGGACTCGGTCATGATGAACCAGTCGTCCATCGACCGCGGCTTCTTCCGGTCGGCGTTCTACCGGTCGTACAAGGCCGAGGAGAAGAAGCAGGGGTCGCTCGTGCAAGAGGTGATCGAAGCGCCCGACCGCGACGCGACGGTCGCGATGCGGCACGGCACGTACGACAAACTGGACGCCGACGGCATCGCGCCCCCGGGGACGCGCGTGTCGGGGGACGACGTCGTCATCGGCAAGACGACGCCGCTGCCGGACGAGGCGCCCGGCGTCGCGCAGCGCTTCACGCGCCGCGACGCGTCGGTGTGCTTGCGCCACTCGGAGGCCGGCGTCGTCGATGCCGTGCTGCTGACGACCAATGCGGAAGGGCAGCGCTTCGTCAAGATGCGGGTGCGCAGCATCCGGGTGCCCCAGGTAGGGGGAGGGAGGAGGAGAGGTGGTGCGCGCGCGCGCGCGCGCGCGCGCGGCGGCCGACCCCTCCCTTTTCCCTCCCTCCCCCCCTCCCAGGTCGGCGACAAGTTTGCGTCGCGGCACGGCCAGAAGGGCACGATCGGCATCACCTACACCCAGGTGGGGAGGCGGGGAGGCGGGGCGCGGGCGGGACAGACAAGAACGCGAAACCTCGGCCCGACCCTCGACCACGCTCCCCCACCGCAGGAGGACATGCCGTGGACAGCCGACGGCACCGTGCCCGACCTCATCATCAACCCGCACGCCATCCCCTCCCGGATGACGATTGGGCACCTGGTCGAAGCCCTCATGTCCAAAGTCTCTGCCCTCGTCGGCCGCGAGGGCGACGCGACGCCCTTCACCTCGGTCGCCGTCGAAGACGTCTCCCGCATGCTGCACGCGTGCGGGTACCAGGCGCGGGGATGGGAGACCATGTACTCCGGGCACACGGGGCGCAAACTGGAGGCGCAGGTGGGAGACGGGGAGGGGAGAGGGGGCGTGGCTCGCGCGATTGTTTCTTCCGCCCGTTTCCCACCCCTCCTTGTCCATTCCGCCAGATCTTCCTCAACCCGACCTACTACCAGCGCCTGAAGCACATGGTGGACGACAAAATTCACGCGCGCGGGCGCGGCCCCGTGCAGATCCTGACGCGCCAACCCGTCGAAGGCCGCGCGCGCGACGGCGGCCTCCGCTTCGGCGAGATGGAGCGCGACTGCATCCTGTCCCACGGCGCGGCGTCCTTCCTGAAGGAGCGGCTGTTCGACCAGTCGGACGCGTACCGGGTGCACGCGTGCGAGGCGTGCGGAGTCTTTGCGGTCGCCAACCTCAAGAAGGGCACGTTCTTCTGCCCCGCGTGCAAGGCGACGACCGGCGTCGTCCAAGTGTTGCTGCCGTACGCGTGCAAGCTGCTGTTCCAGGAGCTGATGGCGATGTGCATCGCGCCGCGCATGCAGTTCTGAAGGGGGGGTGGGGGGCGGGCGGGCGGGCGCGCGCGCGGCGGACGCCACGCCGCGCTCCCCGCTCGCCCCGCGGGCGCTGGCTCGCGCCTGCTCTGATTGGGCGTTCTGTCTCTGGCCAGCGTGTGTGCGGGGGAGGCGGGTGGGGGGAGTGAGGGGGGTGGGCGGCCGGCGCTGCAACACCCCGCGCGCCACTCCTCCTCTCCCCGCCGCCGCCACCGCCCCTCCCCCCCCTCTCGCCCAACATGTCGCCGCGGCACCCGGTCGCCGCCGCGCTGCGCGCCAACCCCCCGGCCCCCGCGGCCGGGTGGCCGCGGGCTCCGCGCGCGGCGCCCGAGGTGGCGCCCGCCGGCGGCCGCCGGGACCGGGCCCTGGTGCGCCTGTTTGCGGCGGCGTGCCACAAGCGGTGGTCGGATTTGCCGGGTGGGGGAGGGAGGGGAGAGAGGGCGGGGCGCGGCGCGTCCCCCGCGGTCGCGCCGACGCGCGCCTCCCTCCCTCCCTCTCCAGCCCTCGCCGCCGCCGCCACCGACGTCGGGTGCACGTCGGACGAGATCCGGGCCTGCGTGCGACACTTGGTCGTGTGCGTGCGGGAGGGGGGTGGAGGCGGCGCGAGCGGCGGCCGCGCGCTCGCCCGCCGCGACCCCCGT
>Ga0315293_10001134_pt1 | contig 25817 bp, 22 predicted proteins | sample YL17G13_20_MG_FD_203071 | JGI IMG/M metagenome (GOLD analysis project Ga0315293, IMG submission 203071) | Sediment microbial communities from Yellowstone Lake, YNP, Wyoming, USA - YL17G13_20 | ecosystem: Environmental > Aquatic > Freshwater > Lake > Sediment | place: USA: Wyoming | collected...
CCGACACGCGAAGAAGCGGTCGATACGGTCGAGAGCGTCGCGATGAGATTTGCGGAAGCTCGTTACAAGCCGCTTTGGGTCATTCGGCGACATAAGTAGGCGATGCGTTGATGTCCGAAGAGGGTTCGGAACCGGACATTGAACCACGCCGGTACAATGTCGCTGAAGTGCCATTAACAGACGTCTACACCTCGCCAGCCCGCTCCTCGAGGCGGTGCACCAAGCCGCTTGCCCGCGTGGGCGCGAGGGCTCGCGGGAAGCTAGGCGGCCCTCGAGAAGCCTACTCACGATCGGGGTTGCGATGGCGCAGCGGTGCACTCGATCGGCGCAGCCTGAAGAAGGCGTAGAAATAACTGAACCAGAGGACGACGGAGAGGCCGTAAAAGATGATGGTTCGCACCGACCACCACGGCCAGGAGCCGGCGGAGCCGATGGCGATCGCGTTGGGGTACCAACTGAAGAGCGTGGAGCGCCACCGATTCCACATGAGGGTCACTTCCGTGTTGCGATCCTGCGCGGTCTTGGCGTCGTTGAAGACGCGCTCGCTGTTGCGCTTCAACCACCACCAGGAATCGTCGTTGATCAGCTCGAGCCCCCTGTCGGACCGGTTGCGCATGTAGATGTATTCGATGTCGGTCGTATTGCCGCGGGCGTCGGGATCGCTGCGGCGCACTTCCGTTCCTGTGATGACGCCGGTTGTCCATGTTGGACGTGCGTATTCCCATCCAAACCAGAGGGGGATACCCACCACGAGTGCAGCGATGGCCAGAACGGGACTTCCCCTGCGCCATAAGATAAAGGCGAGCACGAGAATCGCGAGCAGGACGATGTAACCGATAGACAGCCAAGCCTGGAGCATGGCTCAAACCTCACCGCAGATGAGACTCGAAACGGTCGAGCCGCCGCACCTTTTGCCCATCTCCATCTCCTCTTCGTCTTGCGGCTGGCAGAGTGATGTTAGACGCTTAATTGAGGCGAAGGAAATGTCCGCTCCGGGTCGATGCTGTCGATAAAGTCGGCGACGAGCAGGGCGCGGGCAACAATCGAATCCAGGTGCCGTGTTTTTTTGAATCAATGTTGCGCGTCAGACTCCTAGCTTGAATCAATGTTGCTCACTCGCCTCTCTAAAAACGTTTATCGACAGCATCGGTCAATTGCCGACGCCACAGAGACTCGGGGAGTTGGTCCGCTTTGGGTCATTCGGCGACATAAGTTGGCGATGCGTTGATGTCCGAAGAGGGTTCGGAACCGGACCTTAAATCGCGCCGCTTCAATGTCGCTGAAGTGCCAACAGCAGACATTGATTTTTTTGGTCCGCGCAGCCGCTACCTGGTCTCATCTTCGGTCGCCGATTAGGCAGTCACGCCGTGCTGACATGGCGCTGACACGGCAATTAATTTTGCCCAACGCTTTTGCTAAAGCGGCTTTTTTGTAGAAAATTCAATAAGTTAATGGTGGGCACGACTGGGATCGAACCAGTGACCCCTGCGATGTCAACGCAGTGCTCTCCCGCTGAGCTACGCGCCCGTTAGACTTTAAGGGGACGGCTTCTATATCTGATCAGCCCCCTCGCGGCTACCCAAAGGATTAGGCGGCGAGCATCCGCCCGACCTCATCGACCAGATCGCGCAAATGGAAGGGTTTGGACAGGATCTTCGCGTCTTTCGGCGCATGATTGTCCGGATTGAGCGCGACCGCGGCAAAGCCCGTGATGAACATGATCTTCAAATCCGGATCGAGCTCGCTCGCCCTGCGCGCAAGCTCGATGCCGTCCATCTCCGGCATCACGATATCGGTCAACAGCAGCGTGAACGGCTCTTCCTTCATGCGTTCATAAGCCTCGAGGCCGTTGCCGAACGACACCACATCATAACCAGCCTTGGAGAGTGCCCTCACCAGGAAGCGGCGCATATCCTCGTCGTCTTCGGCGAGGAGAATACGCTGAACGCTGCGCGCGCTCGGATCATTCGCCACCATCCCTCTTCCCCCTTTACGCTACTCACCTACAGGAACTTGGTAAACGACCGATTGCATGGGCCGCGTGCCCCATTTTCCGGCCTCGTCACCGTGCCACCCAAATCATCGCGTCTAATTGGCTCCCGCACAAGGCACAACACGCCTAGACAGGTTCAACTCTCATTGGCAGAGTTCACAGTCGATTCTCGGATGGCCCGGCCGCGCCGGTCTTTGGCAAACAAGGTTGGAAGATGAGCCGAAGCGAGGCTGAGGCGATCGAGAGCGAGCTCAACCCCCCCTTCGAGGTGGCCCGGCCGCGCGAGCTCACCGCGCCCCTTCTGTTTAACTCGCCCCATAGCGGCCGCATCTACCCACGCACCTTTCTCGCGGCTTCGAAGCTCGATGCCCTAACGCTGCGGCGCTCCGAGGACGCCTATGTGGAGGAGCTGTTCGGTTTTGTGGGCACCTTGGGGGCTCCCCTGCTCTACGCCCATTTCCCGCGCGCCTATCTCGACGTCAACCGCGAGCCCTACGAGCTCGACCCGGCGCTATTCCGCGACGGTCTCCCCCATTACGCCAATACCCAATCGGTGCGTGTGGTGGGCGGGCTCGGCACCATTGCCCGCATCGTCTCGGAATCCGACGAGATCTATCGGGAGCCGCTGTCCTTGGTTGCGGCGCTCGAGCGCATCAACCGCCTGTACACGCCCTATCATGCAACGCTGCGCTTGCTCCTAGCGGAGGCGCGGCGGGCATTCGGGCTTGCGGTGCTCATCGACTGCCATTCGATGCCGTCCAACCCGACCGCCGACCATGGCGGCCGGCCTGATTTCGTTCTCGGCGATCGTTATGGGACCTCATGCAGCGGAGAGCTGACGCGGGTCGCGGCCGAGCAGCTGAAGGCGCAGGGCTATGCGGTGGCGCTTAACAAACCCTACGCGGGAGGCTATATCACCGAGCATTACGGGCGGCCGCAGGCGGGTCAGCACGCCCTTCAAGTCGAGATCAACCGGTCCCTCTATATGAATGAGACGAGCTTCGATAAGTCGCCAGGGTTTGAGCGGCTGAAGCGCGATCTGGAGCAAATGGTCCGGGGGCTCATCGCGAGCGTCCCCGGGGTCGCCATCCCGCGGGCAGCAGCGGAATAACTATTCTTTGCGCAAAAAAAGGGGCCGTTCGAAAGGATCCGAACGGCCCAAGTCTAGGGAGGAAACGCCCAAGGAGGGCAGCGGCAGACTGGAGTGTCATACCGCATTGCAACAATATGTCAGTGCGCCGCACAAATTGCAAGATTGCAGTGACCTTGCCGGGGCAATTGCGAAACGCTGATGTAAATCCAGTCACAAAACCCGCTCTAAGCCGCCGCGACTGGGCAGTTAATACTTGAATCCAAGGGGGAAACCCTTCCAAGGGATACCGTGCCCACCAAGACCGAGTACCTTGATCTGCTTGCCGTGGCCCATGCCCTGGCCGACCGGACGGGTGCGGTCATATTGCCGCATTTCCGGACCAACCTAACAATTGATCACAAAGGCGGTTTTGCCTTCGACCCGGTCACAGAGGCCGACGTCGCTGCCGAAACGGTGGTCAAAAGCGCCCTCGCCGAAATCTATCCGACCCACGGCATCATTGGCGAGGAACTCGGCTCAAGCGGGACGGACGCCGAATATTGCTGGGTCGTCGATCCGATCGACGGCACCCGCGCCTTCATCATGGGCCAGCCGCTGTGGGGCACCCTGATCGGGGTGTTGAAAGACGGCCGCCCCTTGCTTGGGCTCATGGACCAGCCCTTCACCGGGGAACGCTTCTGGAGCGGCCAGGACCAGGCCAGCTTCCGCCATCATGGCGTCGAACGGCCGATGCGCACTCGCCCCTGCCCCACCCTCAGCGAAGCACTGTTGGCATCGACCAGCCCCGATTTGTTCGCGCAAGACGAAGATCAGGCTAGCTTCGAGGCCATCAGCCGCGCCGTTCGCTTGAGACGCTTTGGCGGCGATTGCTACAATTATTGCTTGCTCGCGCTCGGCCAGATCGACCTCGTGGTCGAGGCGGGATTGAAGGAATTTGACATCCTGCCGCTGATCCCGATCATCGAGCAGGCGGGCGGCGTGGTCTCGACCTGGGACGGGGGCGATCCACAGAAGGGGGGCCGTATCGTCGCCGCCGGAGATCCGCGCCTCCACGCGCAGGCGGTCAAAGTGCTCACGGGTTAGCCGCGCGTCTTGACGAGACGGGAGCTTCCCTAGCTAAGCGACCACGCGCTCACCTAATTTGCCCGCAAAGGCGCCCGGCACGAAAGCATCGAAAGCCGCCCAAAACTGCTCGCGGATCATGTCCCGCTCCTGCAGCATCTCGTGGCGCGATCCCCGCAATTCGAGCTTCGAGCCAACCTTCAGCCGCAGGGCAAAGTCCTCGATGGCCTTGCTCAACACGATGCGGTCGTCGCCCGCGGCCAGCATCAACACCGGAACGCGCAACCGGGAGGGGAATTTGTCGCTTTCGACCACCGCCATGGCAGCAAGCGCTGCACGCACCCAACCGATGGTCGGCGGACCAATCGCGAGTTCCTGCGCCACGCTGAGCACCGACTGGTTGCGCAAGAAACGCTCGCGATCGCCGGTGAGCGGATTGCCCTCGAATGTCTGACTGGCGCGATAGTCTTTCATGCCGCCCGGGACCGCGGAGCGCCCAAATCCCAACAGCGTAAGCGCCCCTGTCAGCCCGCCCACCGCCCCTGACGACATGGGCAAGCCCACGATCTTCAGCATCGGCGCGGTGAGGACCATGCGGGAAAACCAGCATCCCCGCACCGTCGCCGCCTTGAGCAGCACCGTTGCTCCCATGGAGTGGGCAAGCGCGTAATAGGGCGGCGGGCAATCCGGCAGTGCCACCTCGTTCATGAAGCGGGCAACGTCGTCCTCATAGTCGGCGAAGTCCCGGACGTGACCTTTCAGGGAATTCTTGAGGAGCCGGCTCGAGCCGCCTTGCCCGCGCCAGTCGAGCACGGCCACGGCGAAACCGCGGCGGCGAAGCTCCCCCACCACCTCGAAATATTTCTCGATGAATTCGGCGCGCCCCGGAAAGACGCAGACCGTGCCCTGGCGCTGCTTGAGCGCAGAAGGCCATCTCGCGTAACGCAAGCGGACGCCGCCTTTGCCTTTGAGATATCCCACCGAGGCGCCGAGCGGGATGGGATTTTTCGGCGTTGCGATCAGATCCATGACGGGGTCATGCCGGAACTATTGGTGCAAGAGGCGGGGAGCGGACGCAGCTCTTATAAACCTTATATCAGTGTGGCGAAGAGCACGGCAGATGGATAAGTCGCGACCATGGCGAACACAGACCAGTTCCCTGGGTGATAGCGGAGAAGCCCATCCCGTTTCACCGCCCCAATGGGTGCCGGGGCCCGCTCCCGGTCTAATCCCTGCACTCGTATTTTACATCCATATTTCAAAAGGTTAAATCCTCTTGACGGTCAAAGCGCCGCTTCCCATATCTCGGTCGCGCAAGGCCTGTTGGCTTGCGCGAAAACATCCCGCCCGGCTCGAACAGGAGCGGGCACTTCCATATCGCTTCTAGAGGAGGATGTGACATGAGGCACTTCGACCTAACCCCGCTTTACCGCTCCACCATCGGCTTCGACCGGCTGGGCTCGCTGCTCGATACGCTCACCAATTTCGAGGGCGAAGCTCCGAGCTACCCGCCCTACAACATCGAGCGGGTCGGCGAGAACGAGTATCGCATCAGCATGGCCGTCGCCGGTTTCGGTGAGAGCGACCTCACCATCGAGGTGAAGGAGAATACGCTTTCGATCCATGGCGAGAAGCAGACCGAGACGGAGGCGACCACCTTCCTGCATCGTGGCATCGCCGCAAGGAGCTTCGAGCGGAGATTCCAGCTCGCCGACCACGTCGTAGTGAAGGGCGCGGGCCTCGAGCACGGCTTGCTGCATGTCGATCTTCTGCGCGAGCTGCCCGAGACCATGAAACCCCGCACCATCCCCATCACGACCAAGAGCGACAAGCCGAAAATCATCGACAGCAAGGCCGCCTGATCGCGGTCGCCAAGGACGGCAATTGGCAAGAAGGGCGTCCTCGGAGCGAAGACGCCCTTCTTGTTTTGGGGAGCAGGGTGTGCCCGCGCCTGGTGCATCCTCCCCGCAAGCCCTGAGCCGCAGAAATCCGTTCCACTGATCTCCGGCCCCTCCGAATCCTGCTTGTGCGCGTATTGGAAATCTGTCATTTTGAGGACGAATAGGACAGGCTTACTGACCTTTGTGGACGAGCATCAGCCTTGGTAGTTCAAGGCTTCCCGCTCCCGCTCAGGAGTCGGTCCGATCCTCACGCGTCGTGCTTGAGGCGCGGGCTCACGAGCGAGGCCATTTTGAGCCCGAAGTGTCGTTCTTAAGCTGATGTGACCTATGCTGGGTCTTGGTGAGGAGACGCGCGCCGCCCAGGTCCGGATGCGGCAGAGCCTAGATGTGCCATGATTGAGTTTGCGCAAGGTTCGAGTAGCGAGAACGCGGGCCCCTACGGGCTGCCGCCAGCGCAAGGACTCTATGATCCGGCTCGCGAGCACGATGCCTGCGGCGTTGGCTTCGTCGCCGATCTGATGGCCCGGCCAAGCCACAAGATCGTCGAGCATGGCTTGCAGATTCTCGAGAACCTCACCCATCGCGGCGCCACGGGCGCCGACCCGCTCGCCGGCGACGGCGCTGGCATCTTGGTGCAGATGCCGCACGCCTTTCTGCAAGAGGTTTGTGGGCCCCTCCGCATTAAGCTGCCGGAGCCCGGCCACTACGCCGTCGGCCATATGTTCATGCCGCGCAGCCAAGCGCAGCGCATCTATTGCGAGTCGGTGGTGGAGCGCGCGGCCGAAGCCGAGGGCCTAGAGCTGCTCGGTTGGCGCACCGTTCCCACGGACAATTCCTGTCTCTCCGCGCCCGTCATCGAGACCGAGCCCCAGCATCGGCAGGTGTTCATCGGCCGGGGAAAAGGCATCGAGGACGAGGCAACCTTCGAGCGCAAGCTTTACATCATGCGCAAAGTCATCTCCAACACCATCAATGGCGAGACCGGCGGTCGCGATATCGGCTTCTATCCCGTGTCGCTCTCGTGCCGCACGCTCGTCTACAAGGGCATGTTCCTCGCCTATCAGCTCGGCGCCTACTATCCCGATCTGCATCATCCGAAATTCGCGTCCGCGCTCGCGCTCGTGCATCAGCGCTTCTCGACCAACACCTTCCCGTCCTGGAAGCTCGCCCACCCCTACCGCATGGTCGCGCATAACGGCGAGATCAACACGCTGAGGGGCAATCTCAACTGGATGGCGGCGCGGCAGGCGAGCGTCTCCTCGCCGCTGTTCGGCAAGGACATCTCTAAGCTCTGGCCAATCTCTTATGAGGGGCAGTCCGACACCGCCTGCTTCGACAATGCGCTCGAGTTTCTGGTGCAGGGCGGCTACTCGCTCGCGCACGCTGCGATGATGCTGATCCCCGAGGCTTGGGCCGGCAACCCGCTGATGGATGCCAAGCGCCGCGCCTTCTACGAATATCACGCCTGCCTCATGGAGCCTTGGGACGGGCCGGCCGCCATGGCCTTCACCGACGGCCGCCAGATCGGCGCCACGCTGGACCGTAACGGCTTGCGCCCCGCCCGCTATCTCGTGACCGACGATGGCCTCGTCATCATGGCGTCGGAAGCGGGCGTTCTCCCCATTCCTGAAAGGAAAATCGTGCAAAAGTGGCGTCTTCAGCCCGGCAAGATGCTGCTCATCGATCTGGAGAAGGGCTGCATCGTCTCCGACGAGGAGATCAAGGCCGAGCTGGCAAGCGCGCACCCCTATCAGCAATGGCTCGACCGAACCCAGATCCGGGTGCATGAGCTACCCGGCGCGGCGGAGCCTCAGCACCGAACCAATGTGAACCTGCTCGACCGCCAGCAAGCCTTTGGCTACACGCAAGAGAGCGTCAAGTTCCTGATGGTGCCCATGGCGCAGGTGGGCCAGGAGGCCGTCGGCTCCATGGGCACCGACACACCGCTTTCGGCCTTATCGGACCGGCCGAAGCTGCTGCACACCTATTTCAAGCAGAACTTCGCGCAAGTGACCAACCCGCCGATCGACTCGATCCGCGAGGAGCTGGTCATGTCGCTTGTGACCTTCATCGGTCCGCGGCCGAACCTGCTCGACCTCGAAGGCACCTCCAAGCAGAAGCGGCTCGAGGCCGCGCATCCGATTCTCACCAACGACAATCTGGAGCGCATCCGGTCGATCGGCGATATCGCCGACAACCAGTTCCGCACCGTGACGCTGGACATCACCTATGGCGCCGATCACGGCGCCGCCGGCATGGGCGAGGCCTTGGGCAAGCTCTGCCGCCGGGCGGAAGCCGCCGTGCGCGAGGGCGAGAACATCATCATCCTGTCGGACCGGGCGACCGGTCCGGACCGGATCGCGATCCCATCACTGCTCGCCACCAGCGCGGTGCATCATCATTTGATCCGCTGCGGCTTGCGGACCTCCGTTGGCCTCGTCGTGGAAACTGGCGAGGCGCATGAGGTGCATCAATTCGCAACGCTTGCTGGCTACGGCGCCGAAGCGATTAATCCCTACCTCGCCTTCGAGACCATCGAGGCCATGCTGCCAGAGATCGACGAGGAGCTAACCGCCGAGGAAGCGATCAAGCGCTACATCAAGGCGACCGACAAGGGCATCCTCAAGGTGATGTCCAAGATGGGCATTTCCACCTATCAATCCTATTGCGGCGCGCAGATCTTCGATGCGGTGGGATTGAAGTCCGACTTCGTCGCCAAATATTTCACCGGCACCAACAGCCAGGTGGAAGGCGTGGGCCTCGAGGAGATCGCGCGCGAGACCGTGGAGCGGCATCGGCTCGCCTTCTCCGACGCGCCGGTATTGCGCGACATGCTCGAAGTTGGCGGCGAATACGCTTTCCGCATCCGCGGCGAGGCGCATATGTGGCGCCCAAGTGTGGTCGCCGACCTACAGCACGCGGTGCGCGGCGAGCTGCCCGAGAAATACCGGTCCTACGCCAAGCAGATCAACGAGCAGACCGAGCAGCTGCTCACGCTGCGCGGCATGTTCCGTATCAAGACCGCCGAGGAGATGGGCCGGAAGCCGGTGCCCTTGGAGGAGGTCGAGCCCGCCAAGGAGATCGTGAAGCGCTTCTCCACCGGCGCCATGTCTTACGGCTCGATCAGCCGCGAGGCGCATACCACGCTTGCCATCGCCATGAACCGTATCGGCGGCAGGTCGAACACCGGCGAAGGCGGCGAAGAATCCGACCGCTACAAGCCGCTGCCTAACGGCGACTCGATGCGCTCAAAGATCAAGCAAGTGGCGTCCGGGCGCTTCGGCGTGACCACCGAATATCTGATGAACGCCGACATGATGCAGATCAAGATCGCCCAAGGCGCCAAGCCCGGCGAGGGCGGCCAGCTGCCTGGCCACAAGGTCGACGCCATCATCGCCAAGGTCCGCCACTCGACACCCGGCGTGGGCCTGATCTCGCCGCCGCCGCATCACGACATCTATTCGATCGAGGACTTGGCTCAGCTCATCTTCGACCTGAAGAACGTCAATCCTGACGCCAGCGTCAGCGTCAAGCTCGTCAGCGAGGTTGGCGTCGGCACGGTCGCCGCCGGCGTTGCCAAGGCCCGCGCCGATCACGTCACCATCGCCGGCTTCGAGGGCGGTACCGGCGCGTCGCCGCTCACCTCGATCAAGCACGCCGGCAGCCCCTGGGAGATCGGGCTCGCCGAGACGCAGCAGACCCTGGTGTTGAACCGGCTCCGCGGCCGCATCGCGGTGCAGGTCGACGGCGGCGTCCGCACCGGGCGCGATGTTATAATCGGCGCGCTGATTGGCGCCGATGAGTTCGGCTTCGCAACCGCACCCTTGATCGCCGCCGGCTGCATCATGATGCGCAAATGCCATCTGAATACCTGCCCTGTCGGCGTCGCCACCCAAGACCCAGTCCTGCGTGCGCGCTTCCAAGGCAAGCCCGAGCACGTCATCAACTTCTTTTTCTTCGTCGCCGAGGAAGTCCGGGAATATATGGCCACGCTCGGTTTCCGTAATTTCGCCGAGATGATTGGCCAGACCGAACTGCTCGATAAGAGTGGCGCCATCGACCATTGGAAGGCTAAGGGCCTCGACTTCAGCCGCATTTTCCATAAGCCGGATGTGCCAAAGGAGGTCGCCCTCTACAATTTGGAGGCCCAGGACCATCACCTCGACAAGGTGCTCGATCGCAAGCTGATCGAGCTTTGCGCTTCCGCGATCGAGGAGAAGAAGCCGGTCAAGCTCGAGCTTCCGATCCGCAACACCGACCGCACCACCGGTGCCATGCTGTCAGGAGTGATCGCCAAGGCCTATGGGCATGCGGGCCTGCCCGAGGACACCATCTGGGTGAGCCTCAAGGGCTCCGCGGGCCAGAGCTTTGGCGCATGGCTTGCCCACGGCGTGACGCTAGATCTCGAAGGCGAGGCCAACGACTATGTCGGCAAGGGCCTCTCCGGCGGGCGCATCGTCGTCCGCCCGCCCGCCGACTCAAGTATCGTGCCGGAGCAATCGATCATCGTCGGCAATACAGTGCTCTATGGCGCCATTGCCGGCGAATGCTACTTCCGCGGCATTGCCGGCGAACGCTTCGCGGTGCGCAATTCCGGCGCCATCGCTGTGGTCGAAGGCACTGGCGACCACGGCTGCGAATATATGACCGGCGGCGTCGTGGTGGTGATCGGCCCCACCGGGCGCAACTTCGCCGCGGGCATGTCGGGTGGCATCGCCTACGTGCTCGACGAGGACAGCGACTTCGAGCGGCGTTGCAATCTCGCCATGGTGGAGCTTGAGCCGGTGCCTGGCGAGAGCAGCGTCATGGAGACGAGTCGCCATCAGACCGGCGATCTCGAAAGTCACGGGCTCGTCGACATGACCGACATGACGCGCTTCGACGAAGAGCGCCTCTACCAGCTGATCGAGAACCACCTCCACTACACGGGCTCCGAGCGCGCCCGCGCCATCCTTGCCAATTGGAGCGAGGTCCTGCCGAAATTCGTCAAGGTCATGCCGGTCGAATATCGCCGAGCGCTGGAGGAGATGGCGCGCCAGCAGGTGCTCGACGCTACCGGCTTCGGCGAGATCGAGATCGGTCTCCGGGCCAACGGCAAGTAATCCTAAATCGAGGCGAGCTACGCTCCCGGGCTCGCTCGGGAGCAGGCGAGCTGACCTCGCCCTTCGGGACCGCTTGACGCGAAGGGATCAGGTAGCGACAACTTTCAGGCTGGTCGTGCTTGGCCGCCAGCAAACGTGCCGGTAGGACTGAACGAGCGGACTGAGATGGGCAAGATTACGGGCTTCCTCGAGATCGACCGCCAGGAGCGGACCTATGAACCGGCGGCAGACCGCATCCGCCATTTCCGCGAGTTCGTGGTCCCGGTCAGCGATACCGAATTGGTCAAGCAAGCGGCCCGCTGCATGGATTGCGGCATTCCCTATTGTCACCAGGGCTGCCCGGTGAACAATCAGATCCCGGACTGGAATGACCTCGTCTACCAATCGGATTGGCAAGAGGCCGCCCAGAACCTACACTCCACCAACAACTTTCCCGAAGTGACGGGGCGCATCTGCCCGGCCCCTTGCGAGGCCGCCTGCACCCTCAACATCATCGACGCCCCCGTCACCATCAAGACTATCGAATGCGCCATCGCCGATAAGGCACTCGAGGAAGGTTGGGTGAGGCCCGAGCCGCCGGACGCGAAGACCGGCAAGCGCGTAGCGGTCGTGGGCTCCGGTCCCGCCGGCCTGGCGGCGGCCCAGCAGCTCGCCCGCGTCGGCCACGACGTACATGTCTACGAGAAGCACGCGCAACCCGGCGGCCTGCTCCGCTACGGCATCCCGGACTTCAAGATGGAGAAATTCATCGTCGAGCGGCGCGTCGAGCAGATGCAGGCCGAGGGTGTGACCTTCCACTGCAACGTCGAGGTCGGCCGTGACGTCTCGGCCAAACAGCTGGAGCGCGACCACGACGCGGTGCTGCTCACCGGCGGCGCCGAGCACCCGCGCGATCTCGCCATCGAGGGGCGGGAACTCCACGGCGTGCATTTCGCCATGAACTATTTGCCGCAGCAGAATCGCCGCGTGTCCGGCGAGCCCTTGGGCGACGTCGAGCCGCTCCTCGCCACCGGCAAGCAGGTGGTAGTGATCGGCGGTGGCGACACCGGGTCCGACTGCATCGGTACGGCCTTCCGCCAAGGGGCAGTCTCCGTGGCGCAATTGGAAATTCTGCCGATGCCGCCCGAGCATGAGAACAAGGCGCTGACCTGGCCCAACTGGCCGCTCAAGCTCCGCACCTCGTCGAGCCAGGCGGAAGGCGCCGCCCGCGATTTCAGCGTGGCGACCAGCCGCTTCATCGGGGCCAACGGCGAGGTCAAGGAACTCGAATGCATCCGCCTCGATGCCCAGCTGAAGCCGATGCCCGGCACCGAGTTTCGGCTGCCCGCGGACATGGTGCTGCTGGCCATGGGCTTCCTCCATCCGGTGCAGCAGGGCATGGTGAAGGACCTTAGGCTCGATCTCGATGCCCGCGGCAATGTCAGGGCCAACGAGCTCGACTACCGTACGTCGCGCCCGAAGGTGTTCGCCGCCGGCGATATGCGCCGGGGCCAGTCGCTCGTGGTCTGGGCGATCCGCGAGGGCCGTCAGGCGGCGCACGCCATCGACAAATTCCTGATGGGCAAGACCGACCTGCCGCGTTAGGCCTTAGCGCGCGATAAGCCCGAGCGGTTGAACCGTGTTTGTGTCGCCGCTCATGGCGGCGGCTCATGGAGATAGCGGTCGTAGTCCGCCATCAAGGCACCGTAGATGGCCTGGCCAAAGCGCCTGGAGCCATCGTCGCTGAGATGGATGTGGCCGGGAAGCGCCAGTGGCGGGGTCGGCCTTGGTCCAGCGATCCATGCTGCAAGGGCCACCCATGAAACGCGACAAATCCCATTAGACCGCGCCATGGCGCCCGGCGATGCGCGCAAGCCGCGCGCGAAGTGCAACGAGGGTCGGGGGCAGAAAGTTTGGCGGGAGGTTAAGGCGAAAGCCCCCCGCTGTCGTCCCCGCCCGCGCCTTGCGCGTCAGCCCCATCGGTGAGCGCTTCGCCCGCGCTTTCCGTCTGGCTCGCCGTCTCGGTGGCAGCGCCCTCGGTGGCAGCGCCCTGGACCTCGACGAAAGGTGGGCTCGGATCCTGCGCCGAATGTGGAAGGCCGAAGGCGAGCAGAGCGCCCAGGGCAACAGCAGCGGCAGCAAGGGTCCAGGCAAACCATCCGCGCCACAGACGGCGCGAGCCTGCACGCAATTTGGCTTTTGAGCGTGAGCTCTTTCGGCCGGTCATGAGCGCTAACCCCGTTACACGAGCGCTCTTACCTGCTCTAGCTACGCGGCCAGGCGAAGTCGTCGGCTCTGCCTGCCTTGGGCTTAAGCTGCTCGCCCTTGATGAGAACCTTGTAATAAGGCCGTTGCGTCAGCGGCAGCCGCGGCTTCGAAGACGCGACGGACGGATCGTTCACCAAAGAGATCGAGGCGAGCGCCGTCAGGCCGTCGGCGAGGTCGCTCGCGATGTTCTCGTTGTCCGGCAGCGACGCGGCCGCTCCTTGCGGCGTGAGGCCCTGTGCGGCCTCGAGCGTCGTCGCCGAGATCGCCGGGCGAATGACGTCGACCTCTCCGACCTTGTTCTGGTCCTGAGACGCGGACGGCTCGGAGGACTGGGGTTCCGTCGCCGCCGCCTCACCCTCTTGCGGCTCGGCTGGCTCCGGTGTCAGCGCCTTGGCCATTTTCTCGGACGGCGCAGGCGTTGTGGCGGTGGTCACGAGGCGCCCCATGACCTTGGCCTGCTCGTCCTCGCTGCCGGCGAGCGGGATATTGCGCTCAAGCTTGGCGAGGCTCAGATCGCGGCGGACCTCCTTCTCCACGGAGTGGGCGAGCTTGAGGTAGCCGCGCGGGGTGAAGAGAACGCCGTCGTCGGCCCGCAGCCTGCGCACCTGGCCTGACATATCGGGACCATAGGCGCTGTACCTGCCCGACTCGTCGGTGAAGCCGCTCCATGTGTCGATGAACTTGGCGCCGTTGATGAAGGACTTCTCCCGGTACACCTCGTTCATGGTCTCGGCGTCTTCGCTTTGGTCTGGGCTGCGCATCACCGGCAGCCCGACCCAATACACGGCAACGCCTTTGGCGCGCAGCTTCTTGATAAAGGCTTCGACTCTTTGGCCATACACGTCGCGCCAAGCGTCAGTGCCGGGCTTCAGCAATTCCTTGCCGCTGCGGATCGCCTGATCGTCATTGGCGCCGAACATCACCACCGCGATCTGATAGGTCTCGTCCTTGAGGACATCGTCGACCGCGTTGCTCCAATCGTAATTGTCGATACGCACGAATCCGCTGGACGGCTTCGAATGATTGACGACCTCAAGATTGGTGTCCTCCTCGAAGGCCCGGTAGAGGCCGGACCACAGCCCATCGCCGAGCGAATCGCCAAGCACCACGACGCGGTAGCGGTCGCCTTTCGGGAACGGCTCGATATAGCTCCTTTGGAATTCGACGCCCTGCGCCAATGCGGGCGTGGGCGCTAGGCTCGACCAGAGCAAAGAGAGGACGAAGATGGCGAATGCGAGCATTGACGCAAGGTTGCCTCGGCAGGCGACGGGCGGGCGACGACAAGACTTGATACGAGACATGACCTTCCGGGCCTTTTGAAGGCCCTCCTGGATTCCGCGCCCCTCTGGGAGAGTGCTAATCGCTTGCGGCCGAAAAACCAAGAACAGCGTTTTATCCCTCTTTGCGCAAAAGCTCTAGGATCGTGCGGCTCGGGAACCCGTCGACCGGCAGGCCCTTCGACCTCTGGAAGGTCTTTACCGCCTCGAGCGTCGCCGGCCCGATGATGCCATCGGTATCTCCAACCAAGAGGCCCTTCGCCACCAGCAGCTTCTGCAGCTCCACACGCTGATCGAGCGCGAGATGATTCTCGTCGGTCGGCCAGGGATGCACGAAGGGACCGTAGCCTTTGAGGCGGTCAGCCAAATGCCCAACGCCTAGCGCGTAGGAATTGGACACGTTGTAGTGGAGGATTGAGCGGAAATTATTGAGCACAAGGAAGGCCGGACCGTCGGCCGCCGCCGGAGCAAACAGCGTGGCCTTGTCGGCCGGGCGCGGAAAAGCCTCGCCGCCCATTCTGGTCAGCCCAAGCTTCTGCCAGTCGCCGAGGCTTTTCACCGTCTTCTCGCTGACCTTTTTGGGGTTGAAGCCCTTCGGCAAATTCACCTCATAGCCCCAGGTGGCGCCAGCTTGCCAATTTGCGTGTTTCAGATAGCTCGCCGTCGAGGCGAGCGCGTCAGGCACGTCGGCCCAGATGTCGCGCTTGCCATCACCGTCATAGTCCACGGCGTAGATCTGATAGGTCGTGGGGATGAACTGCGTATGGCCCATGGCGCCAGCCCAAGAGCCGTTCATCTGCTCCACGGCGATATCGCCATGTTGCAAGATCTTCAGCGCCGAAATGAGCTGCTGGCGGGCGAAGGTCGCCTTGGTCCCGGAATAAGCGAGCGTCGCCAGCGACCGGATCACGTTCATGTCGCCGGGCTGCGTGCCGTAATTCGACTCGACCCCCCAAATGGCGATGATGATGGTCCGGTCGACGCCGTAGCGCTTCTCCAGCACATCGAGCAGCGCCTTGTTCTCCTCGAGCTTCTGCTTGCCCAAGGTGATGCGCTTGTCGGAGACGACCCGGTCGATATATTCGCCGATCGGCTTCACATATTCGGGCTGAAAGTTGGCTGCCTCGATCACCTTAGGGTCTGGCGTCAGCCCCTTGAACGCCCGGTCGTAGGTCGCCCGCGTGATGCCGGCAGATCTAGCGGTTGGCCAGAACTGCTCCACCCAGGCCGCGAAGCTTTGCGCCGCTGAGGCCCGCTCCGGTACGCCAATGATGCAGATCGCCGCCAGAAGCACGCGCAACGACAGTGTGAGCTTGAGATTTCGATTGATTCGCATGGGCGGAACTTAGCAACCCCGAGGGACAAAACCTAGGTGGGGAAAGCCTCGAGCAGCCCTCGCTACTGCCCTCCGGGGCTTGCCTCTTTGATCACGGCATCGACGAGCCGCTGGCTCGGATAGCAGGAAAGCGGCAGTCCGAGCTTCTTCTCGGTGAGTCCGATCGCGGCACGGGTCTTGAAGCCTGCGAGACCGTCGACCTTGCCCACATCATAGCCCTGGCCGACAAGCGCCTCTTGAAAGCGTTGGATGCGATCCCTCGGCAGCCGCTCGACCGGCTGCCACGCACCTGCGAATTTCGCCGGCGCATTGGTGGCGATCATGTCGGCGACGTGGCCGACGAAAATCGCGTAGACGTCGGAGTTGTTGTAGAGCTTCAGCACCGAGAAATTGTCGGTGGCGAGGAAGGCTGGACCTTTTAGGCCGGCCGGCAGCACGATGAAGGCGGGATCGGCGAGCGCGCCCTGCGGGAAGGCGCTTGCGCCTGAGGCGCCGTTGTGCACGCGCGAGACGCCAAGCTTCATCCAGTCGCCGATTGGACGAGTCTTGTTCGGCCCCTGCAAAGTGCAATCGAAGCTAGCGGGCAAGCTCACCTCATAGCCCCAGCTCTTGGCGCCGTCCCAGCCTTGGGTCTTTAGCGAGTTGCCGGTCGAGGCGAGCGAGTCCGCGATCGAGCCCCAGATGTCGCGTTTGCCGTCGCTGTCAAAATCGACGGCATAGTTCTCGAAATCCGTGGGCATGAACTGGGTATAGCCCATCGCGCCGGCCCAGGAGCTCTTCAGCTGCGCGCGCGTCGCCTGCCCCTCGTCCAGGATCTTGAGCGCCGCGATGAGCTGCTTGCGAAACTCATCTGGCCTTCGCCCCATGAAGCCCTGCGTCGCGATGGTACCAACCGCGTCAAAGGGAGCATCGATCTTGCCGAAGCCCGTCTCCCTCCCCCAGATCGCCACGATGATGCTCGCCGGCACGCCATACTGCTTCTGGATCGCCGCCAAGGTCGGGCGCCATTGGGCAAGCTCGGCACGTCCCGTTGCCGCAAGCGCGTTCAGGGTCGAATCTTTGAAATAATTGGCCGGGATGTCGAATTCGGGTTGATGCTGCGGCTGCATCGCCTGCGCCAGGCTTTTGGGCAGCGGCGGACCGCCGGGCGCCGCCGGGTCGGGCAGCACGAGATGCGGCAAAGACCAATTGAGCTTCAAGCCTTTGAGGTTGGCGTCGAACGTCGCGCGCGACACGCCGGCCGTTTGCGCGTCGGGCCAAAGCTGTTGCAGCCATTGGGCGAAGCGCTGCTCCACGGCGCGGCGATAGGCCGCCACCTCACCGTCGGCCGCCGCCTCCGCGCCGCGCGCGTAGGGCCGTATCAGCAAGACCGCCATAAGGAGGGTCAGGACCGTTACCAGCCCCCGTGCCGCACCCGTCATAACCAAAGACCCTCCGCCGTCGCGATTCGCGCGTTTAGATCGCTGATTGTGGGGAGAGCTTTTGGCGCTGGAAAGGCAAAAACCGCGCTTACGGTCGCGCTGGGTCCGTAATTCTAGGAGGCGGCGCGGTACTGGATCAGGCGCCGGCGAAGTCGGTGCCGGAGGCCCGCTTCACCGCGGCGATCACCTCGAGCACCGAGAAGCCCTTGCCATAGCCGCAGTTCAGCACTTGGCTCTCGCGCCCTTCGCGCAAATGCTCAAGCGCGGCGAGATGAGCACGGGTGCCGAACACCTCCAGATAGGGCCGCTGTCCGAGCGCGGCCTGCACCGCGACCTTGATCAGATGGGTGGCGTTTGGCGTGGACTGGCCGCTTGTGCCTTCCGGGTCGGCGCCGGCCAGCGAAAGCCCGTCGATAGATTGTCGAGAACGATGACGTCCTCGCCGGCGTCGAGCAGCCCAAGCACCATGTGGCTGCTGATATAGCCGGCCCCGCCAGGGAATAGAACGCCCATGCACCAACCTTTGCGAGATTGCGATTTGTCGTTTTTTATCGGAAAGAAGTTGACTTCTAACCTGAGGTCGGGGGTCCTACCCGCGCTCGCCACAAAACTTTCGCGCTTAACTTTACCGAGGACTTAGATGACCGCTCCCGTCCGCAAGGCCGTGTTTCCCGTCGCTGGGCTGGGCACCCGTTTTCTGCCCGCGACTAAGGCGATCCCGAAGGAAATGCTGACCGTGGTCGACCGGCCGCTGATCCAGCATGTGGTTGACGAGGCGAGGGCCGCGGGCATCGAGCATTTCATCTTCGTTACCGGCCGCAACAAGGGCGCGATCGAGGATCATTTCGACAGGCAGACCGAGCTGGAGCAGGCTCTCGCCGCCCGCGGCAAGACGAGCGAGCTCGAGGCTCTCGCCGATCTTCCGGCGCCGGGACAGACAAGCTTCACGCGGCAACAAGAGCCGCTGGGCTTAGGTCATGCCGTGTGGTGCGCGCGCGAGCTCGTGGGCAACGAGCCCTTCGCTCTTCTTCTCCCTGACGTGCTGGTGCAGAGCAAAGGTGAGGGATGCCTTGCGCAAATGCTTCAAGCCTACGGCACATATGGCGGCAATATCATTGCCGTGGAGCCCGTGCCGGACAGCGAGCTGAAGAATTACGGCGTGGTCAGCGTTGGCCAAGGCGACGGTCGCGTGTTCCCCATCGACGGCATGGTCGAGAAGCCGAAGCCTGGGTCGGCGCCTTCGAACCTCACCATTCTTGGCCGCTATATCCTGCAGCCGCAGATTTTCGACGTGCTCTCGGCGAAAGAAACCGGCGCCGGCGGCGAGATCCAGATCACCGACGCCATGCTGAAGCTGATGCGGACGCAAGCCTTCCACGCGTTGAAATATGAGGGCCGGACTTTCGACTGCGGCTCCAAGCTCGGATTTCTTCTGGCCAATGTGGCCTACGCGCTGGATCGCCCCGATATCGCCGACGCCTTCGCCGCCGAGCTCAAGAAGCTACTTTAAGGCGCTCCCTCGCCGCGTTCAGCGCCTGAGCTTGAAGCCGAACCTCATTTCGTCCTCGATGAAGTCGTTCTCGGCGATGGTGCTCGTGAAGTTCGTGTGCTCATAGCGGCCATACATCGACACCACCGGATTGAACCCGCATTTCCCGAACCAAGACCGGTCCCAGCGTAGGTTTGGGACGGTCGGATGGGTCATCACGACGGGAGGAGTGTGTCTGAATGACGAGGAAAGGGGGCAAATCGGTGGATCAAACGTCGTTTGGGACGCCGGGACGACGGAAACGCCGGGAGCACTGCGCAGCCCGCCTGCGGCTTACGGGGAACTCTGCCGTCTGCTATCGTCTACCCCGTTCCACAGCTCATCTGGAATGTCGGCTAGCTTCGTTTGCGTCGTTGTGCATCGTTGTGCAGTTTGGGAGTTATTGCAGGTGTTGGGGTCTCAACTCTCCTTTATCAGGCCACTACCCCGTGGTGGCTCGCCCGTCGCTCGAGCAGCAATGGGGGCAATGTGGAACTATGTCGCGAGTTCAGCCCATCACTTGGCCCAGACTGTGAACTTTGCTGCTTGCTGGCAAATCAATCAGCGCGTTCAAGTTCCTTCGCATCTGGCCGTCACTGTTGACCGGATGCCCCTAGACGCTCGGCAAAGTCGCAGCACGTGACAATAAGCGATCGAGGCGGCAGCGAGCCCACGATACTGGCTGCGGGTCGCTTGTCCGAGGAGACCGAACGTGGGTGGGTAGTTCTTCATCCATATAGACTGAGCCAGTCAGCACGCGCGGTATTGGTTCTCATCGCGGCAACGCTGGTTGTCCGCATTCTGTTTGCGTCGAGCCTCGGTCTGGGAATCGACGAGAGCTATACGGTAGCGACAGGACGTCATCCGCAGCTCAGCTACTTCGACCACCCTCCACTTGCTTGGTGGCTTGTATGGGGTGGGGGACGCCTGTTCGGAACGGAAGCTGCACTCGCGCTACGCGCTCCATTTATCGCGCTGTTTGCCGTGACGACCTGGCTAATGTTCACCCTAACCAGGTTGTTGTTCGGCGAGAGAGCGGGTTTCTGGGCCGCAGTTACGCTCAATTTTGCGCCCGTAATTGCTTGGACGAGCGGCACCTGGATCTTACCCGATGGTCCGCTTAACGCAGCCCTGTTAGCAGGTGCTTATTGCGTTTCCGTCGCGCTGTTTGTCGCCGGGTCCGCGGCGCCGTTCTGGTGGCTGGCTGCAGGAGCGTGCGGAGGACTTGCCATGATGGCAAAACTCCATGGCATATTTCTCTTTGCCGGCATCGGCCTGTTCCTGATAACTAGTCCTGCCCATCGTCACTGGCTTGCATCACCATGGCCCTATTTGGCCGCAGCGGTGGCCGCAGCGGTCTTCCTGCCGGTCATCCTTTGGAATGAGCAGCACGGATGGGCATCTTTTGTGTTCCAGGCGGAACGGGCGCGCCCTCGAGAGTTTAAGCTGTGGGCGCCACTCGTTGCGGTCGCCGGGCAAGCCCTATTTTTGCTTCCTTGGGTTTGGCTACCTCTCGTTCTGTGCCTCGCCAGAGCGGGTCTCGACGGTCCAGCGAAGGAACGCCAATGGTTGATGGCCTGTCTGGCGATCGGCCCAATTGTTCTTTTCACGGTGGTCGCCTGGACCGGAACTCGCTCGTTCCCCCATTGGGCAGCTCCAGGATATTTGATGCTGTTCCCGCTGCTGGGTCTCCAGGTCGCTACGGCGATTGAGAGCGGACGTCGCTACACGCGCACGTGGCTCATCGCAACGGCGACCTCATTGGCCGTCCTGCTCGGCGGGATAATGACGCTAGCTTATCTTCCCTGGCCTCCGATTGCCTTGCCCGAAGGCAAGGCCCTCGAAGATCCGCTCCTCAACGCGCTCGATTGGAATAACATTGAGGTGGAACTCCAGGCGCGCCGCCTCTTTGGTCGGCCGAACTTGTTCGTTGCGGCAACGCGGTGGGAGGACGCTGGAAAAATCGACTATGCGCTGCATGGCAAGATGCCTGTGCTATGCCTTGCTCGCAACCCACATGGCTACGGCATTCTCACGCGGCCCACGGCTCATATCGGCGAGGACGCGCTCATCATCGGGCGCGATTTGCTCCTTCACCGCGTCCAAAGAATTTACGGCAGCTATTTCCAAAGCATCGAAGAACTGCCGCCGATCACGATCCTGCACGGAGGCCGACCCGCATTCGAACTGTCGCTGTATTTTGCGCACTCGCTGCGGGATTCGCCTGAGCGCCCCAATCTCCTCGATCCGCTAGCGCTCAGCCTGCGCTAACGGCGTAACCCGAATAGGACGGCAATGTCTGCTTGGGGTCGATGCTGTCGATAAAGTCGGCTAAGGTCGGACTGCTAATCCTGGTAGCTGCGCTCGCCACCCTCACCGGAGTTGCCTGCGCTGCCGACAAAATTGCCCTCACTTGCTCGGGAACGATTACTGACCACGATTATCAGCACGAGCGTCCCTAAAGACAGTCGGTGTTCGTAGACCTAGACGCGAAGACCGCGGAAATTACTAATTTGATGGGTGGTCTCAAAATTTTCAGAACCAACGATAGCGAGATCGACTTCCGGAACGATTCGCCACAGGGAAACATAAATCGTGTCACAGGAGCCATGTGGGCGAGTAGTGTCAGCTTGAACTTTAGGGCCGAACTGAACTGTAAACCAGCCAAGCCGCTGTTCTAGGCCATCGACTGATTAGCGCGCATCCAGATTCTGGCTGAGGCGAGTTTGACGCCAGCGAGGTAGTCTTCGGGGCGCTTGTCGTATCGTGTTGCGACGCCCCGGAAGTGTTTGAGCTTGTTGAAGAAGCGCTCAACGAGGTTCCTGTAGCGGTAGAGGAATTCCGCTTTGAAATAATAGTCACCGGTGAGGCCCGCCTTAACCCGCTGGTCGACCTGGGGATCGCCGGCATAGTCGCCGATTTCATAGGAGACGAAGGTGCCGAGCACAAAGTAGCGCCAGAACGCGTGTTGCAGCGACAATTCGTAGAAGCGGTCGATGGCGCCGGCGGAATCGGTGAGCGTCGTCTCGTCGATCTCGGAACGGGCCAGGAACTCGAGCTTGGTGAGTTGTGACGGCATCCAGATCAGGTCAGCGTTGAGCAGCGGCCCCTCGACCGGCGAGTGCCTGTCGTCGATTGGCTGCTGCTCTCCCCACCCGAACCTCGCCTCGCCAAACAGCGGGACCGTTGATCCTGAGAGCCTAGGGGGAATACAGTTAACGAGGCGTTTAGCCCTGTGCCGAAACGGCCCAGTTCTTAAGGCCCGACTGGCGCCGGTTTGTGCTACATAAGAGGCACGGAAACAGGGGGAGTAAGCTCATGGCGGTCGGACTGAAGCATGACCGTTTTCGAGGCCCCGACGCACGCGAAGCGGCCGCCTCCGCGGCGCGGACGGTTCAGCTTGAAGCCGAGGGCTTGAGCGCGCTCGAAGCGGCGCTCCGCTCAGACCTCGTGGACAGCTTCGCCGAGGCGGTTGCCACCATTCGCGCCTGCCGCGGCCGGGTGATCGTCACCGGCATCGGCAAGAGCGGCCATATCGGCATGAAGGTCGCCGGCACGCTGTCCTCCACCGGCACGCCCGCCTCCTTTGTGCATCCGAGCGAGGCGAGCCATGGCGATCTCGGCATGATCACCCGCGACGACGTGATCCTCGCCTTCTCCTGGTCGGGCGAGACCGTCGAGCTCGGCAATCTCGTCTCCTATTCGCGCCGTTTTGCCGTGCCCTTGATTGCCGTGACATCGAATTCCGACTCGACGCTTGCGAGCGCGGCTGAGGTGGTGCTGGCTCTTCCCCAGAGCAAGGAAGCCTGCCCGCATGGGCTGGCGCCCACCACCTCCACGGTGATGCAGCTCGTGCTCGGCGATTGCCTCGCCATCGCGCTGCTCGAGAGCAAAGGCTTCACGGCGCGAGACTTCAAGGCTCTGCATCCCGGCGGCCAGCTCGGCGCCCGACTCAAATTCGTGGGCGACGTCATGCACGAGGGCGATCGCCTCCCGCTGGTCGCCGCCGACGTCCCCATGGCTGAGGCCATCGTGGTCATGACCGAGAAGGCTCTCGGCTGCCTCGGTGTGGTCGATGGCGACGGTGCGCTCGCCGGCATCATCACCGACGGCGACCTCAGGCGGCATATGGGGGATGGTTTGCTCGCACGGCGCACCGGAGACATCATGACGGCGGCGCCCAAGACCGTGACGCCCGACCTTCTGGCCAGCGCGGCGCTCGAGATAATCAACTCCTCGAGCATCACCGCCCTCTTCGTCGTCGAGGACGGTCGCCCCGTGGGCATCATCCACATCCACGATCTGTTGCGCTTAGGCGTCGTTTAGCGCGCACTCCGTTTCCGATGCCGACCTATAATCCCTCCTCGCGAGGGAGGGATCGTTGACGCAGAGCTTCGATGTACTGGTCATCGGCGGCGGTATTCACGGCGCAGGCGTCGCCCGTGACGCCGCCGGCCGCGGCCTCAAGGTGATGCTGGCCGAGAAGGGCGACTACGCCTCAGCCACCTCCTCGGCCTCTTCCAAGCTCATCCATGGCGGCTTACGGTATCTCGAGCAGCTTGAACTGAAGCTCGTGCGGCAGTCGCTGGTCGAGCGAGCTCAGCTGCTCAGGACCGCGCCGCATCTCGTCGAGCCGATCCGCTTCCTCCTGCCCATCTATCACTGGCAGAAGCGCCCGGCATTCATGATGCATGCGGGCCTTGCCCTCTACGACCTCCTCTCCATCGGCGACGGCCTACCCCCAAGCGGACGGCTCGGCGCCGGCGAGATCGCGGGACTTCCGAGGCTCCGCCGCGAAGGGCTGACCTCCGTGCTCCACTACCATGACTGCCAAACTGACGATGCGCGCCTCGTGCTCGCCGTGCTGCTCGATGCGCGCGCCCGCGGCGCCGACATTAGGAACCGGCGTGCCGTGACGGCGATCGCGCCGCTTGAAGACGGCTACGCCATCGAGCTCGATGAGCGCGGGGTGAAGCGCCGCGCCAATGCCCGCTTCATCGTCAATGCGAGCGGACCCTTCGTTGCGGGGATCGACGCCATGTGCAGCGTGGCGCCACCCCAGCGACCCTTAAGGCTCCTGCGCGGCAGCCATATCGTGCTGAAGATGCCCGCTCCACCCGAAGCCGATGCCTATACATTGCAGGACCAGGAGGACCGCGTCGTCTTCGTGCTGCCCTGGCTGAACAAGCGCTTTCTCATCGTCGGTACCACCGAGGTCCCCGAGCAAGGCGATCCGGCCGCGGCGGTCTGCTCGGCACAAGAACAGGCCTATTTGCTCGAGGCCTATAACCGCTATTTCGCCGGCACCGGGGGTCCGGCCACGGGCGCCGATGTGGTGTGGACCTGGTCCGGCGTCCGCGCGCTGCAAGACGACGGCGGCAAGCGCCCTAGCCGTGTGACGCGGCGATCAGCGCTGGCCACAGCCGTCAATGGCGCCGGCGGCTTTGTAACCCTTTATGGCGGCAAGCTTACCACCCACCGCGTCTTCGCCGAGGACGTGGTCGACGCGCTCAAGGAGCTCGGCGCGAACGCGGGAGGTCCTTGGACCAGGGACGTTCAGCTACACGGCGGGAGCCTGTCCCGCGATGCGCTCCTAGCCCTCGCCGGGCACGGTCCCGCAAGCATTTCCCACCACGTCCGCCATCGTTGGGCCTTCCTTTATGGCGATCAAATCGAGGCGCTCTTTGACCGGATGGCGCGCGACCCCGGACTTGCGCAGGAGATTGCTCCCGGCGTCACCTTGGCGGAACTTGCCTACGCGACCGAGGTTGAGGACGCCATGACGGAAGAGGACTTTCTCCTCCGGCGGACCAAACTGCATCTGACCCTCGATCAGCGAGGCAGAGCGGCTGTCGCCGACTGGTTCAGGCCAGGTACCCAATTGCACCCCCCAAAAATAGCTGTATAGGATAGCTATAAACAACCTAAGGTAGCATCACCCTTGGGAGAATAGGCGCCATGTCCATACACGGTTCACAAAGGGAAATGGTACATCGCGAGGGTCGAGCTCTCGGGATTCAACCGGTTTGCATCGAACATGACAGTCGCCGACAGACTGCGCAGCGCCGGTTTCGCGCAAGTCTACGTCGAGGGCTCAGGCCGGATGCGCCTCGCCGTGGCCTATTGGCCGAGTGACGATACGACCGCAAAAAGACCGATCGTCGATATTGTTGAAAAGGACGACCGGCCCCAAATCCCCGTTTAGCCATGAGCCGCGGTAGCCGCGCGCCGCAGCTCTGAGAGGGATTATTCCTAAGCCGCTTCCGCGGCGCCGGCAGAGGCGACCTTCAGCAACGTCCCGTCGGCACCGAGAACACGCACCCGTGCGCCCTTCGGCAGCTCCGGCCCCTCCACCCGCCAAATGCTGTCGCCGATCTTGACGCTGCCCCGGCCGTTCACGATCGGATCGATGAGATCGAAGCACTGGCCGATATGCTGCACGGCGCGCTCATTGAGCAGCGGCCGTTCGCTATGCAGCGGATGCTTCCGCAAATATTTCAGCGCGAGCAGCACGGCGGCGAGCGACAGCAAGCAGAACCAGACGAGCTGCCATTGCCAGCCGATGTCAAAGGCAAAAGCGAGCAAGCCGGTAACGACAGCGGCGAGGCCGAACCACATGAAGAAGATGCCGGGCGCCGTCACCTCGAGCACGAACAGGATTGCGGCCAGGATCATCCAGCTCCAGGGCCCGAGCGCGAACACTGCATGCATGGAGTCAATTCCTTCGTAAGGCCGTTACACCGATGGGACCGTGCCGCCAGCGCGGGGAACCGCGCCACCTGGCCTTGCCGGATCAGGCGGCGAGGCGGAATTGTTGCCTCTGTCGCTAAAGGCCTCGCGCGCGATCTCCGCCACGC
>Ga0315293_10001135_pt1 | contig 25802 bp, 25 predicted proteins | sample YL17G13_20_MG_FD_203071 | JGI IMG/M metagenome (GOLD analysis project Ga0315293, IMG submission 203071) | Sediment microbial communities from Yellowstone Lake, YNP, Wyoming, USA - YL17G13_20 | ecosystem: Environmental > Aquatic > Freshwater > Lake > Sediment | place: USA: Wyoming | collected...
CGTTCATGGACTCGATCGTCGCCCGGACCGCCTCGCCGTTGTGGCCGACGTGCCGAACGAGCGTTCGCAGTGCGTCCGTGTCGGGGGCAACGGCCGTTACCAGGGCGGTGCTGCCGTCCTCGCGCAGCACATGCACATCAAGCCTCTTTCGCGACAGGTCCAATCCGGCGTACAACATCGCGTGGGGCCTCCTCGGTGCTGGTTGCCTTGATGTCAACCCAACTGTGTCACCGGCGAGGCCCCTCTTCATGACAGTTCATAGTGTCGGGGGACGACCCTGGCACAACCGCGCCACCGGAGTCAGGGCGCGAGAAGCTGGACGAAATCGATCTCGGGCATGATCTCGATCGGCTGCCCTCGCTCGAGCAGGTCGCGAGCCTTCCGAGCCTTCGCCGAGAGCTGCTCGCCCGGCCGCAGCTGGTACGCATCCTGGTAGCCGATGACGAGGACGTTCGTGTGCTTGGTCACCCCAGGCGCCGGCCGACCGCCGACCTCGATGACTCGGTCCCACGCCATCGCCCGGGTCATCGAGTCGAGCGCGCCGGTGAAGACGATCTCGCGGCCATAGAACGGGTGATCGGGACTCGCATCCGGGTTCGTGACCGGGACGTCGCCGCGTTCTCCCGACCATGTCCGGTGATAGCCGCTCCAGCCGTTGGCGCTCATTGATCCGAGGGGGGCCCGCGTCGCCTTCGCAATCTCCTCGAGGGTCGCCGCACCGTGGTGCTCCGCGATCGCGAGGAGGATCAACGCGGCAGCGCGCGCGTCGGCCTCCGGGTCGTGGTGATGGTCGAGCGCGACGCCCGCCGCCTCGGCGACCCAGGGGAGCGAGTACGACAGGAGGCTCCACGTGGCGCGCGAGAAGACGAGCGTGCAGGCGTAGGACGCCTCGGGGCAGAGGAGATCGCTCACGAAGCAGGCGGCGCGGATGACGCCCATGTCGAACGCTGCGTTGTGGGCGACGAGCGGGAGGCCATCGGCGAACGCGAGGATCTCCGGCAGCCGCTGGGCGAACCGGGGCTCGCCGCGCACCATTGCCGGGGTGATGCCGTGGATCCTGATGTTGAAGGGGTCGAACTCGTCGTAGCCCTCGGGCGGACGCATCAGGTAGCGTCGGGTGTCAACGACCTCTCCGTCCACGACCTTCACGAGCCCGACCGCGCACGAACTACCGCGATACCGATTCGCGGTCTCGAAGTCGATCGCGCAGAAGCTCAGTACCATGCCCAAGTCCCCCTCCGCCTTGTTGTGGAGCGTTCAGACGCTGCTGGCGCTCGGCATGATGCTGTTGAGCCAGGCCAGCACGTCATCCGACGGCGTCGGTACCAAAACACCGAAGGCTATACTCGTCCCACGCTTACTATGCTCCGTTCCAGCGCATGCCTGCGCACATTGTCGGGTCGGTGGAGGGTCGTTCCAGGTGAGGTCGCCCTCCACGATGGAGCGATCGTGGCTGGACAAGAAGATCCGCGAAGGCGAGCGCCAGGCGACGGGTCGATCCGAGCCCTCACCTCCACGCCCACGACGAGCCTTGTCGACACGCCGAGCTCGTCCGACTCGAGGCATCGCGAAGGTCCCCTGACCACGGGACCGTTAGGAGCGGGTCCACAGTGATGACGCGCTAGGCGCTTGGCAGGGGCCAAGCCTCGGTGGCGAGATCCGCCAGCTGCTCCTGACGCTGCTCGATCGCCGCGGAGCTCCAGGTGTCGAACGCGGCGATCTCCTTCGTCAGCAGCAGGTCCGAGCCCGCGAAGAGGCCGGTCTTCTTCTTATCGAAGGCCTTGCTGCCGAGGGTCTTGTTGCGGGGCCCGTTGAGCAGGCAGAGGTTGCCCAAGCGATTGGTCTGCTCTCGAAGATCTGGGCTCCCGGCCAACTCGGCCTGCCACTCACCGGACGGGTTCTGCGGGAAGACGTGCTCGAGCGTCAGACCCTCCCAGGGCGTCAGATCGCTGTCGCGGTCTTCCTGACGACGGAACGCCACGCGCTCGAGCTCGGAGAGCAGGAACCGCGCTCGAGCCGGCTTCGTCTCGACGAACCGGCTGAACTCCGTCCGGAAGTCCTCCTCTGGCGGAATAAGCGAGCTGAACTCGCCCCAAACTGTGAACGGCGACTTGAGCTTTCCCGTCGCGATCCCGAGCGCAGCGTGGGCGCCCGCGATCTCGAGCCTCCCGGTTCGACCCTTGCCGATGGTCTGGTATCGGACGGTGAGGGTGACGAGATGCCGAAGGAGCTTCTCCATCCGCTCGACGGTGAACGACGACGAACGCAAGGCGGCCAACATGACGGGAAACATCTGCTGGCTGCCGAGGGTCGCGAGAGCGCGGATCAGGCGTCGAGTTTCGGGGGTGTGATCCACCCAGACGTCGTGATCCGACATTGCGAGCGCCGCAAACAACTCCGCGTTGGTCGCGAGTTCATTCGAGAGGTCCACGATCTTGGTCGGCGAGAGCTCATACCTCTTCCGCCACTCCTCGAAGAGCCGGCCCTTTTGGATCCGTCCGAACTGCGACGTCCAGAAGACCTTCAGGAACGCGTCGGCCTCCCGGTCGCCCAAGTTCGCAGCCATCTGCGCCCAGTTGGCCTTCACCTCGTCGAGGTGACCCGCAGCACGGCCGAACATCTGGTTTTTGATCAGGTCGAGGACCGACAGATCGAGCCCCCGATCGTTGAGCGACTCGAAGATCCGGTAGGCGTCCGCGTCGGAGGCGACATCCATCACAACCACGGTGACCTTGTTCCGGAGGTAGTGGGCCAAATCGAAGAGCTTGTTCGCTTGGTCGTTCGGGTCCTGCCCCGCCTTGCTGGCGAAGTCGGCGACGCGAAGTCGGCAGGTGATGGCGGCCTCGACGAGGCGCCTGACCGACGAATACCGGCCGGCAGCGTCCCGGCGAACTTCCAGCGCACGGAGATCCCTGCTGCCGACGACGAACTCCCGGAATGCCGCGCCGTCGGTGACGTTCATGGTCACCCGGGCCTTGTCATCCGGTCGGCCGAGTTCCTGGTGACCGATGAAGTCGTTCTGGATGATCCGGGCATCATTGGCGAACCCGTTCGCCTTTAACCACTCGCGGATCGCCGCATACACCATCGTCGTTGTGGCGAGTCGTTGTTGACCGTCGAGGATCTGCCACACGCCGTCGCCTCGCGGCTGAACGAGAACAATCAGGCCAAGGAAGTATTCCGGCGCGTCGTCCGTGATTGACCGCTCAACGTCGTCGAGGAACTGCTCTACTTCGTCGTCGCTGTTCCACGCGTAGTCGCGCTGGTGGTCCGGGACCCTCAGCAGGAGGCGCTCGGCGATGAGCTGCCCGATGCCGAGAGTCCGTGCCTCCATGTGATTGGTCCGCTCGAGCATCCGTACCCCCACCTGACTTTAGCCGGCGCAACCGTCGACGCCGCCGGGGCCCCGTCAACCTACACCCTGGCTACGGTGTCCGATGACTCGCGATGACGGGTTGTTGAGACAGCTCTCGTCTCGGTCGGCATATCCCGAAGGTAGCTGAGAGGCGCGGTCACCCGATCGGCCGGCGATGCATGGGGAGAGAGCGCGCCGCCGGCCGAATCCGCCGCAGCCGAGTTCTCGACCGCTGCAGACGTGAGGCGCATGGTGCGCTACATCCCGAACTGACGTGTCACCGGTGCGCGGTGCTTGTGAAGGTGTGCTCAGATTCGGTGGGTGTGGGACATCCGCTGGGTGGGTTCGGAACCTCAACCGGACGAACGGCCCGGGGGTCGCCAGCCGCCCGATGACCCGGTAGCGACCCCATTGTGTCCGCAGGCGGCGCCGTCCTGTAGTTCCGGGGCCGCCGAACCGTTCCCTGGCGACGAAGGTCCGGTGGTCCTCGGTACTGCCTACGATGAGCAGATAGTGTCGAAGCGGTGCCACCCAAGCTGACCCACCGCGTACTCTGAAGGAACCATGGAGAGCGGGTTGGGCGAGGTCGAGTGCTTGGAGCGCTGGGTGCATTTCGTGGCCGTGGCCGAGATCAGGAGCGCCAGCGTTCAGAAGGGCGAACGCCATGCCGAAGCATGATCTTGAGCACCTAGCCGGGACCTATGCGATCGCCGAGCGCTTCGTCGAGCGAGGGCTTCGCAGTGACGACTCGCTGTTCACGCCCGGCCGGGAGATCTGGTCGCTGGCAGGCTTCGAGGAGCTCGACCAGCTCTATGTGCAGGCGCCCGACGTTGGCAGCGGAACCTTCGAGCAGAGACTGCAGGCGCAGATCGGCGATGGATCACCAGCGGCGATCCAGCTCATGGCCGAGATCCACTACATCTACTACCTGCCCGCGAGCGGCGGTGTCACGGGCGACACCAAGCGCGCTCGCATCGGGGAGATCCTGAGCTGGGCGACGCCACCCGTCGAACTACCCGCAGATCTGGCGGAGATCCTCGATCACGGCATCGGCGGGGGCGGGGTGGGCTTCCACACCTTCAAATGGGCGAGCGTCTCGTACTTCATCCGCTTCGGTCTGGCCTGGAAACGCCTGCCTGTAGGCGATCGCGAGCGTGCCCTGGCAGATCCGTGGGTCTTCAGGTCGGTGACTGACAGCGTGCCAACCACTGGTGGGGGCACCTACGCTCGAGAGTCTCTCCTGCACCTCGTCCATCCCGACACCTTCGAGCGGATCTTCTCGCGGGGCGAGAAGTGGGCCCTGGCCGACAGGCTGGGCAGCCTGGTGACGGATCAGGCGGCTGACGTCGACCGCCGGATCGCCCAGATCCGCGCCCGGCTCGAGACGCGCTTTGGGGCAGGCTTCGACTTCTACTGGTCGGTGCCGGTTGTGGCGATGTGGAAGCCCGATGAGAACCGCTGGACGTCGTTCCTGTATTGGGCGGGCCGGTTCACGCAGATGGCCGACTTCGACGCCAACGAGCGCGACTACAAGCTCGCCCTCGCGAACGCCCTGACTCCCGCTCGCCAGGCGGTCCTCGCCGAGAGGGCCGACTGGTACGCGCCCCTCGAAGCCGCACTCCGGAGCAAGGACAACAACCTGATCGGCTGGCGCGAGACCGACCGCTTCCTCAAGTGGGCTTCGGCCGAACCCGAGGACTTCAACGCTGCTCTCCGGCTCGTCTGGGCAGAGGACGTCGACCCCCATTCGGCCATGGAGGCGTTCCTGGAACGTCTGCCGAAGTCGGTGGTCTCCTCACCCGGTCAGCGGGTGTGCTTGGCATCGGTGCTGCTCATGTCAGTCGACCCGCGTCGCGATCCCCCGTATCGACCCACACCGCTGCAGCTTGCGTACAAGCTCACCGGGTTCGGAACGGAGCAGAACGACGAGGGGCAGCGCTACCGCTTGGCGCTGGCCTTCTTCGATGAGGTCCTCGCACGCGCGCTCGTGAACGGTCTCGAGCTGCGCGATCGCCTCGATGCCCAATCGGCTACGTGGAGCGTGACCTCCGTCGACGTTCCCGCCACGTGGCTGCTTGAGGACCGACTCGCCCTCGAACGCTACCGAAAGGGCGCGGGCGACATCCCCGAGGAGCCCCCCGAGCCGCCGTCCCCGCCGATCGGCGGCGGTGGCCCCGTGGCGCGGCCGTCACTCGGTGCCCTCGCGGACGAGCTGCTCCTCGACGAGGAGGAGCTCATCGAGATCGCCGCGCTGCTCGAGGCGAAGCGCCAGCTCGTGTTCTATGGGCCGCCGGGCACCGGCAAGACGTTCGTGGCGAGGAAGCTCGCGGCGGCCCTCGCCGGCGACCCCGCCCGGGTGCGCCTCGTCCAGTTCCACCCCTCCTACGCCTACGAGGACTTCGTCGAGGGGTTTCGGCCGCGGCTCATCGGCGGTGTGGCGGGCTTCGAGCTCGTGCCGGGGCCGCTGAAGCGCCTCGCGGCCGCCGCCGCCGCCGACCCTGCCCACCTCCATTTCCTGATCATCGACGAGATGAACCGAGGCAACGTGGCCAAGGTGTTCGGCGAGCTGTACTTCCTGCTCGAGTACCGCGACGAGCCGGTCGAGCTGCAGTACTCGGCGGTGCCCTTCGCGATGCCCGGCAACCTGCGCATCATCGGGACGATGAACACGGCCGACCGTTCGATCGCGTTGCTCGATGCGGCGCTGCGCCGGCGCTTCGCCTTCATCCCGTTCTTCCCCGATCGTGAGCCCATCGCAGGTTTGCTCCACCGCTGGCTGCAACGGCATCGGCCGGAGATGGTCTGGGTTGCCGGCGTGGTTGACCGCGCCAACGTCAGGCTCGCCGATCGCGACGGCGCCATCGGTCCGAGCTTCTTCCTCCGGGCGGACCTCGATGACGCCCGGCTCGGGCTGATCTGGAAGCACGAGATCCTGCCGTACCTCGAAGAGCGCTTCCTCGACGATCCGGGGCGGCTCGCCGACTTCGCTCTTGACCGACTCAAGGAGGTCATCCCGGCGAGCGTCTCGCCGACACTTCCGATCGATGGCGTCGGGGTCCCAAATGCAGCTCTCCCTGACTGAGTACCAGACAGCGCCTGCCGTCGCGCTCACCCAACTGCAGCGTGACCAGCTCCGGCGACTCGCGCCATCGGTGGCGGTTATGCCGGCCATCGGGCATGACAGCGCCTACGACCTGACCCCTGGTTCGTTCGTCGGCGTCGTCCATCTCGCGGACGGGCTGGAGATCGTCATCAGGCCCAAGCTCCGCATCGACCGCGTGCTGTTCCTCATCTCCTACGCGGTCGGACAGGGTCGCTGGATGGACGTGCCGGCCGGTCTCGCCCAGGCAGGGTCCCTCGTGGAGGCGATCCTCCCGGCGTTCTCATTCCGGCTCCGACGTGCGCTGGAGCGTGGCGTGCTCCAGGGGTACCGGACGGAAAATGAGGCCCTGACGACGCTGCGCGGCCGCTGGCGGATCGGGGACCAGATCCGCGCGCGCTTCGGAAATGTGCCGCCCATCGAGGTGAGCTACGACGACTTCACCGAGGACATCGAGCACAACCGGCTGCTGCGCGCAGCGGTCCACCGACTGCTGCGGCTGCCGGTCCGTGATGACCGTGCTCGGTGGCCCCTGCGGGCACTCGATGCCCGACTCGCGGGCGTTCGCCTCGTCGACTACGACCCCCGGCGGGTGTCACAGGTGGTGTTCGACCGCCGCAGCGAGCACTACCGCGGTGCGGTTGGCCTGGCCCGCCTGATCCTGTCAGGCGTGTCTTTCGACCTCGGCGCCGGTGCGGTCGCAGCGTCGGCGTTCCTGATCGACATGAACAAGGTGTTCGAGGACTTCGTGGTCATCGCGCTGCGCGATGCCCTGCGGGTCACCGATCGCGTCCTGGTCCAGGGAGCGAGCGGCAGGCCGCTCTTCCTCGATATCGCCGAACGTGTGTCGCTCAAGCCGGACATCTCCCTCTGGGCGGGAGAACGCTGCCAGTTCGTCGGTGATGTGAAGTACAAGCGGATCGCCCCAGCCGCCTATCCGAACGCCGACTTGTACCAGCTCACCGCCTACACCATCGCCACGGGTCTTGCGAGCGGCATGCTGGTCTATGTGGCAGGTGAGGCAGGCGAGGACACCCACGAGGTCCGCCACCTGGGCAAACGCCTCATCGTCGCGCCCCTCGATCTCGATCGGCCACCGGAGCGGATCCTGGAACAGGTCGCTCACCTCGCGGCGCGGATCGCGCCGTCGATCGCGGCGGCGTAGCGGCGGTAGGCGTGAGCGGCGGCCGCGGCCCCGGCACGAACTTGCCATAGTGTCGGGGCGGATCGCCTGATCGAGTGTCCCTGCAGAGGCCCTTCCCGAGGTCTCTTCGTGGGGCGAACGGGCTGCCGGCTGCGGCCACGCGCAATGGTAGCAGCGTCCGCGCGGACTCCCGCCGCTCGTCCGGGTCAAGATGAGCGGTGCCAAGGCCGGGAGTGACTGTGCCGATGACGAGCATCGGCCCTTGACAGCCGACGCTCCCTCCGGGCGACGAGGGCTGCTGGTGCCCGGCCGCACCGCATTCGGGACATGGGGCGAGATGGCTCTATCGCCGAGGCTGCCGTGGGCGCAGCATCGCGCAACGGTGGGAGGCTCTGACACGCGGCCCACACCCTGGCCGCCGGGACCGCGCCGAGCCACTGGCGAGACCGACCCGCCCCACTAGGTAGGGAGTGTTTGGATGAGGCGCCTCGGCGCGGCCCTCGCGGCCGCCTCTCTCATTGCCGGCGTGTTTGCCGGTCCCGCAGCGGGCGCCAGCCCCGTGGCGGTGTTCACCGATAAGACGAGCTTCACTGAAGCGGCGGAGGCGGCCCCGATCGCCTGGCCGACCGATGCCGACGGCCTCCTGCCGTTGACGCCCTGGTCGTATACCGGATACTCCTGCGCCCAGCCCACGATCACCTTGGCCGGGGGTACGGTGGCAGTGACCAACCCCACCGGTAACCTTATCTGCTTCATCGACCAGGACTGGAACGCCCCGGCGGGCAACACCGTGCCACAGCCGACGGGTCCGACGATCGTCGGCAATGGTGAAGACGACTACTCGGTCGTGCTCACGTTCGCCCAGCCGCGGTACGCCGTGGGCTTCGGGCTGCTGACGAACGCCACGGCGTCGGAGACGGTGACGCTCACCTTCTCGGATACCACCACCCAGGTGCTGGCCGATGGGCAGCTGGGCACAGCGCCCAACAGTTTCGAGTTCGTCGGGTTCAAGTCGACGAGCCACCCCATCACGAAGGTCGAGCTGAACACGACTGGTGGAGCCACCCAGAACGAGGGGATTACCGGGATCTGGACCGCGGGCGACATCGTTCCCAGCGGTGAGATCTTGTCACCCGCGGATGGCGGCGTGTACCCGCTCGGAGACCCGCTCGCCATTGAGGCGAACTACTACGACGACAACCCCGGCTCCGCTGTGTCTTGGGCGGTGCGGGTCGACAAGAACGAGCCTTGTTCGAACGTGGGCGACAACCAGTATTGGGGCAACGTCGACGGAAACAACGACCTGTACAGTTGGCTGCCCATCACGGGCGGGAAGCAGTTCCTCTCGACGGCCCCGACCGTGGGCTGGCCCGCAGGCGACTACTGCTTCGTATTCAACCCGGGGACCGGTGACTCGGTCCCGTCGGGCGAATACGACGTTCGGCTGCTGTCGCGGTTCACCCTCAACGCCGCGCCGACCGTGGATGCGGGCGAGCCGTACTCGGTTGCTGAGGGCAGCTCGGTGACCCTCACGGCAACCGGCTCGGATGATCCCGGCGACACCCTCACCTACGCGTGGGACCTCGACAACGACGGCACCTACGAGACGGCCGGGCAGACCGCGGCGTTCTCCGGGGTCGACGGTCCGTCCTCTGCGACCGTGGGCGTCCGGGCGACCGACAACCACGGCCTCACCGGGACCGACACGGCGACCGTCACGGTCACCAACGTCGCACCGACGGTCAGCACCCCGACGCTCGTCCCGGAGCCCTCGATTGCAGGCGAGGCGGCCACGGCGAGCGCGACCTTCAGCGATCCCGGCGTGCTGGACACCTTCACTTGCACCGTCAACTACGGGGACGTCTCAGGGCCTCTTGTCGGCAGCGTGTCGGGCACGACGTGCACCGGACCTGCGCATACCTACACGCTCTTCAGCACCTACACCGTGACCGTCAGGGTGACTGACAAGGACGGCGGCGTCGGGACGGCGACGGCGAGCCATGTCGTCAGCCCCTGGACCCTCATGGGCTTCTATCGGCCGGTCGACATGGACGGCGTCTGGAACGTCATCAAGGGCGGCCAGACGGTTCCCCTCAAGTTCGAGGTTTTCGCCGGCACTGTCGAACTGACGGACACGGCGGCCGTGAAGTCGTTCAAGACCCAGCAGGTCGTGTGCCCCAGCGGCGCCGGCCAGCTCTTCGAAGAGGTCGAAATCACGACGACCGGCGGCACGAGCCTCCGCTACGACGCCACCGACGGCCAGTTCATCCAGAACTGGCAAACCCCAAAGACGTCGGGAGTCTGCTACAAGGCCACCATGACCACCCAGGACGGCAGTTCGCTCGTGGCCTACTTCAAGACGAAGTAACCCAGCGGCCCGCCGAAACAGGCAAGGGAGCCCCGGCCGTCACGGTCGGGGCTCTCTCCTGTTGCTCCTCGCGGTGTGAAGCGCCCTCGCCGTCAACCGAGCGGTCGAAGATTCCGAGGGACCCGCTCCGACATGGCGTCGTGCAGCGCCTCATCGAGACTCGTCCGTCGATTAACTCGTCTCAACTTCCGTAGGCATCCGCGGGACGTCCGGGCCTGCCTCTTGTCAGTATCGGTCCCCCAGCCCCATCCGCCGATGCGCGACGCGCGCCCGCTCAGAAGCCGCAGACGCGCCGTACCGCCGGAGCATCGCCACCGAGTTCCACCCGGCTATCTGCATCAGGTCGCCCTCCGCGCCGCCAGCAAGCAGCCACTGATGGGCGATGACACTTGTGCGTTGATGCAGATCACTACGAACACCTATCACCTGATGATCGGTTACAACCACACGTACATCATCACGCTCGGCTGCGGCGGCGTTCTTTCGGCGACCGGCTGGCAGTGGGGATCTGATGGAAACCCGAACACCCACTACCCGGACGAGACGGTCACGGCGACGCTGTCGGCGGATGGCACTTACATCAACATCGTCTCGGGGGTGTATGTCGGCGGTTGGCCATTCAACAGCGGCTCCCCGTACTCATGGACCGGCGGGTTCCCGGTCAGCGGGGGCGCGCTTGCCGCGACCGACAGCACGGGGGCGGTCTATACCGGCCTCGGCTACGTCGTAAACCTCTATAAGACATCGGACGGCACCTACGCGAACCACGGCGCCTACGTAACAGCGATGGGTGGCGGCGCTGACGCTGCCCATTCCTGCATCGGGATGCCGATCGTCGCCAACCAGTAGAACCTCCGCCCCGCAACGCAAGAGGCCGTCCGCATGGACGGCCTCTTCTTCTTATCGAGCCGGTGCGGCGCCCCGGGTCTTCTGGGGTCGGACTATTTCTCGACGTAGACCGTGATCGGGTTGATGACCCCGTGCCGCTCCCCGGCGGCCGCCTGCTCGGGTGAGGGCGAGGCCATCACTGCCTGCGCGCCCGCCATGTCGTGGATGTCGGCGGTGATGGCGACGTTGTTGCTTCCATCCATCGCGACGTGGTCGGTCACGTTCGTGGCGTCCCGCCGAAGAGGGTTGCGAATCTTGAGTACCAAGCCTCGTAGTCTCGGGTCAGCTTCATCCGGGCGAGTTGTTGGGCGTCGTCGCTCGGTGCCCAACCGTAGTCCGCAGCGCCAACCACCCAGTTGCCGCTGTCTCTCCGGTTCGGATTGACGTAGCGGATGCCGGAAATGTCGAGGAGCGCTTGGAGCTGCCGCTCGATGTCTGCCAGGTCCCGAGCAAGACGGTCACGCAACGAGGGCAAACGGCGGGCCATGCCAGCCACGGTGAGGGACGCTCAGTGCGTCCGTCAAGGAAGATCGCCGGATTGCCCGGCTGACGCGAGTCCCGTCCGCCGTGTCCGACCACTGAGGGCCGCTGGCCACGAGTGACCTCCCAGCCAAAGGCATGTGGCGGTCCACGATCCGTTCATAGTGTTGGACCTGAAGGCGGCCCGATAAGCGCCAAGAGATGGGCGAGCAATACGGTGCTCTTGCCTCGAGCCGTCGCGAGGGAGCCACGTGCTGGTCGAGCCGAGGCCCCAATCGGCAGGCCCACGGGCCAGCCTCACGCGGGATCGCTGACGCCCGGCCCCCCATTCGCGCCGGCCGCTCGCCCCGCGATCCACTCGCGCACCGCGAGCGCGGAGAGGAGGACCCCGACCGCCGGCACCGCTCCCAGGACGAGGGTCCGTCCAAACACGTCGGCAGCCGGGTCACCCTTGGCCACGAGGACCAGGTACCCGAGGTAGGCGACGTAGAACGTGAGCAGCAGGGCCGCTTCGCGGCGGTCGACGCGCGCCCCGGTGTAGAGGATCGGGAGGCACGCGAGCGCGGCCGCCACCATCAGTGGAAGGTCGACGGCGAGCAACGACGGTGAGACGGCAAGCGGCGCCGGCGAGACGATGGCGGTTGCGCCCAGGACCATCAGGATGTTGAAAATGCAGCTGCCGACGACGTTGCCGACGGCGATGTCGCGGTGGCCGCGCAATCCGGCCAGCACCGACGTGGCGATCTCCGGCAGGGAGGTCCCGACGGCGACGATCGTCAGGCCCACGACGATCTCAGGGATGCCGAGCGAGGACGCCAGCGCCACCGCCCCCTCGACGATCCAGTTCGCGCCGAGGAGGAGCATTACCAGCCCGGCCGCCACCAGGGCCAGGTTGGCGGCCACCGCGCGCGCGCCCCGGCCGGCGCCGACCCCGAACTCGGCGGCGAACTCGGCCCTGACCGCCGCGGCCTCGCGGCGGCTCGACCGCACCAGGAACGCCGTGTAGGCGACGATCCCGGCGACGAGCAGGATCCCCTCCAGGCGGTCGATCTGGCGGCCCAGCGCCATGAGCCACAGGAGCGCCGACGCCGCGATCATCAGGGGGACCTCGCGGCGCACGATGCGCACCCCGGTCACCACCGGGGCCAGTAGCGCGGCCAGTCCCAGGACGAGCAGGACATTCGCGATGTTGCTGCCGACGACGTTGCCGAGGGCGATGTCCGGCTGCCCGGCGAAGGCCGACGAGATCCCGACGGCGAGTTCCGGCGCGCTCGTCCCGAAGGCGACGACCGTCAGCCCGACGACGAGCGGGCTGACCCCGAGGGCCGTGGCGAGCCGGCTCGCCCCGCGAACCAGGACCTCGGCGCCAGCGACGAGGGCACCCAGCCCCACGACGAACAGGACGAGCGTGATCGGGTCCACGCTGTGATCCTACGCGGGCGGCTCTGCCCCCCGCGCCACCGCGTTGCCGTGTCGAGGGTGACCGCCGTCGACAGCATCGGGCCTTCGCTCGGAGCTCGGTGGTGTGCCCTCGCTCCGGGACGAGGAACCTGCTTCCGCGCAGCCCGAAGCTGACGCGACGGTGACCCCGGTCGGATAGGGGCAGCACCCCCAGCGCGGAGACACGAGGGGTTCATCGTGTCGGGGCCAGCCCAGGTAGAGTCCGCGTCAACAAGGGCCAGCCAGGCGCCCGCTCAGCCTCAGGGCAGTTGGCCGGCAAACCGTTCCGCGGACACTCGCCGCCACCGTGGCGTCCTGCTGACGAGAGCTACCCGGGGGACTCGCCTCGGAGATCGCGACATCGGCCGGTTCGCGACGCCCAAGAAGCTGGCCGGGTACACGGGTCTGTGCCCGTTCGTGCGCCAATCGGGCAACCGCGCCGTCCGCGGGCCGCTCGACAAGAACGGCCCCAAGTACCTGCGCTGGGCGCTCATCGAGGCGGCGATCGGGGCCTCGCGCCATCAGCGGTACCGGGAGCCGTACGAGCGGACGAAGCGCCGGCTCGGACGGCAGCGTGGCGCGAAGGTCGCGCGCATCGAGCTTGCCCGTGACCTCTCCGGGGCGATCTGGCACATGCTCACCAAAGACGAAGCCTTCGCTCCGGCAGGTCCCGCCATCCATCTGGTCGCCTGACGACCCTGGAGTGAATTGGACCGCCGGCAGCAGCCTCCCACCAGACCTGGTCCTTCCCGCGAGAAGGCCATAGAGAGATGAGCGCTGCTCGACCCACCACCGCCGCCGGACGTGCGCCGCCCCCAACTTTGAGCCTTGACTTTCGCCCCCCTGCAGAGAGATGGATGGGCGGCCGAACGCCAGATCGGCGTTGGCAAGCGAAGGAGCGACGGATATGGCGGATCTCCGCAGGTGCATCGGTTCGGCCAAGTTCGGGATCGAGGCGCACGACGCGCCCGTCGGCGACTTTCCGACCCAGCCCAGCCAGCGCGATGGTCTCGGCCGGATGTGCAAGCTCCACTGGAACCAGTACACGACCGCGCTCCGGAAGGCGGCGCTGGCCCGCAAGGCCGCCGACGGCGGGGCGGCCACTGCTACGCTCGGGCGCCGGACGGCCAAGGAAGCCAGGGCCGTGAAGCCCGAGCCGATCCGGACGCGGGTCCCGCGCGGGCACCGGACGGCCGAGACTGTGGCCGAGGTGGCGCAGGAGCCCGCAGCCGGGTAGTTCGGCCCGCTGAAGCCGACCCTCGGGCCCTGGGCGCAAGCCTGGGGCCCTCTCTCGTGGGGTGGCGCCAGTGGCCAGCGAGCCGATCATCGCCCGCCTCGGTTGCCCGTGTGGCGCCCGCGGGCGAACGTGGTCGTGGCCTGCATCCACCGGGATCTTTCGCGAAACTCGGCCGTATGCGTACATTTGCCGGGCGCGGTCCTCCATGGGTGAGGAACCGCCTGTGGGTACCCCGGTCCCCCTCCGACGCACCCTTGGTCGAGTTGTACGACCGGCAGGGCACGGCGCAGTTGGCGATGTCGAGCGGCGCGCCACCTGCTGCGAGGGGCACGACGTGATCGACCGTCAGGTCGTCCGCGGGGTGGGGCGGACGCTGGTAGCCCGGGCACCAGTTCCCGTGCTCGCCGCGCCATGCCCGGAGCACTCGCGCACTCAGGCGCTGCCAGGCCCGCGTGCTGTACAGGGCGTTGTGGCGGCGGCGGTTCGACAGTCGAGCGTGCACGGTGCAGCGGCTACCGGTCAGCTTGTGATGACGCCTCGACTCGGAACTCGCCGCTCATTGCGGCTGCCCAGCCACTGTGCCTCGGCCTCGACGCTCGGGTACAGCCAGACCTCGTTCGGGCCGCGGACCTCCGCCTGCTCGAAGAGGGCCTCCTCGGGGTGGCCAGCCACTGGCCGTTCGAGTCCTGGGGGCGCTTCCTGCCCGAGCACCCCACCGCGGTGGCGCTTCTCGATCGTCTCCTCCATCACAGCGTGGTGGTCGTCACCAGCGGCGATTCCTGCCGCATGAAGGAGGCCCGCCAGAAGGGAGGTTGTGGTCCGCCGATGCCCTGAGACGTCCTCTGGGATGGGGACGTTTCGTGGCCACCGATGACTGCTTCTACCTGGCCCTTGACACCCAGCCGCTCCGAGCAGTCCCTTCCCGGCCTTGCCTTCTGTCCGCCCGCGAGTGATGAATGGCCCCGTCCACCCGAACCGGAGGCAGCCATGCACCCGCCGCGGGCCAGGCCCTGACGATGATCATCCGACCGCCCGGGTTCAACGGCCCCGGTTCTGGGCCGAGGGCAGGGGCACCCCTCGTCCCTGGCAACGAGCCCCGCGACCGTGGGGATCCGGCCCGAGATCAGGTTCCATCGCCGGTCACCCTCAGCGCCTTCCTTGAGCACTGGCTCGCCGACATCGTCCGCCTGTCCGTCCGGCCCAAGACGTTCGTGTCGTATCGGAGCGTCGTGCGCCTGCACCTGGCACCGGCGCTCGGGGACATCCCGCTCACCGAGCTTCGCCCGGGCGACGTGCAGGCGTACCTCAACCGAAAGGCCGCGACACGCCTCGCACCCCGGACCGTGGCCTACCACCGCAACATCCTGCGCCAGGCCCTGGGCCATGCCGAGCGGACCGAGCTCGTCGGCCGCAACGTGGCGAAACTGGCGCTGCCCCCGCGCATCCCGCGGCGCGAGGTTCGGCCCCTGACGCCTGAGCAGGCCCGCACGTTCCTCGCCGCGATCGCCGGGGAACGACTCCGGGCCCTCTACGTCGTCGCCCTCGGGGTGGGCCTGCGGCAGGGCGAGATCCTGGGCCTGCGCTGGTCGGACGTCGACCTTGTGGGGGGCACGATCCGGGTGCGTCAGGCCCTCCAGCGCGTCGAGGGGGTCTTCACCTTCGTCGAGCCCAAGTCGGTCACCAGCCGGCGGCTCCTCCCCCTGCCGGCCATCGTGCGCGAGGCCCTCCTGGCCCATCGAGAGCGCCGGTCTGCCGAAGGCGCCGCGAGGGCAGGCATCTCGGCGGAGTTCGCGGACCTCGTGTTCACCACGACCGTCGGCACGCCGATCGACGGGATCAGCGTGACCCGCCGCTTCCAGCGCATCCTTAGAGCCGCCGGCCTCCCCCACCAGCGCTTCCACGACCTGCGCCATGCCTGCGCCTCGCTCCTCCTCGCCCAGGGAGTCCCGGCTCGGGTGGTGATGGAAACCCTGGGCCACAGCCAGATCAGCCTCACCCTCAACACGTACTGCCACGTCATCCCGGCCCTCGGACGGGAGGCGGCGGAGCGGATGGACGAGGTGCTGACGCGGGGGAGCTAGAGGCCACGTCGCGAACCCCACGGGCGTCTGGCGCCTCCAAGCGCCTGAGGCATCCCGCCCGCCTCGTCGATCAGAACGAGCTCCACTCTCCCATCGATGCCCCGGGCGGGCGGGTCATGGTCGCCCCCGGGCGAGCCGCTCGGCCTCGGCGATGAGCTCGTCAGCGCGCTCGCCGTCCTCGTCGATCCAGGCGGTCGCGAGGACTGGGCGGGTCAGGCTGCTCCTCCCTCGCTGTGCCTGACGTCCAGGACGCGCCCGAACGCGCGGCGGCGGACCTGCCAGGCGATCCCGGCCGCCAGGACGTCGTCGTCGTGATAGCCCTCCTGGGCCTCCGGCCGGCCGTCGTCCGAGTAGGCGAAGGCTCCGAACTGGTCGATGCTGCCCGCGTCGTGGAGGGTGATCCCCGCAGTCCGCAGGGCCTCTTCCAGCTGATCGACGAGGACGGGCCGGGTGGCGCTCGTGGTGAGCCAGCCGAGGCACTTGTCCTTCGCCCGGAAGATGCGGTAGGGGGCGCTGCCAGCGTGCAGCTGGACGAGCCGCAGGATGACCGCGTGGCCGTGGTTGTTGCGCTCGATCCCCACGATGACGTTGTCGGCCGTCGAGGTATCGGGTGCGTAGTGGCGGGCCAGCCGGTCGATCTTGGCGGCGAACACGTCGGGTGCCCAGCGGCCGCGCAGGTGGGCGACCTGCTCGCCTGTGTCACGCTCGAGCACGATCGCGCTCGACCAGTTCGAAGTGGCGAGGCCCTCGCCGACGTCGGCGCCGATGATGTACGTGTGGCCAGGCTGCGGTTCGCGGTACACGACGAGCCCCTGCTCGCCGGCCTGACCCACCTCGACCGGCTGACCGATGAGGTCCTCGTGGCGGAAGACGGGACGCCCGGTCGTCTGGATCGCCTCGATGTCGTTCTCCGGATACTCCTGGGCGAAGTCGGCATCGGAGAGTGAGCTCATCCGCTCGCGCAGCCGCACCCGCCAGTCACCCACGCGGTCGGGGTGGGCGGAGGCCGGGATGAAGACGGCCTGCCAGCCATTCGAGCCCTCCTTGGCCTTCGTGTACAGCTCGGAGTGGAGGGCGCCGAGGCCGTTGGCGGTCGAGATGGAGAGGATCTGGCCGAGTTCCGCCGCTCCCGAGACCGACAGCAGGATCGTGCGGGCCCAGGGCTGATGGGCGTGCTCGTCGAGGATGACCAGGGTGGCCGTGCGGGAGCGGCCCACCGACGGCGTCGCCGGCAGGGCCTGGATCTCGGAGCCGAGACCGGGGAACGCGATCGACCGGATATTCACCACGCCGGGTGGTTTCCACGCCGGGAGCCGCTCATAGACGAAGGCCACCTTCGCCAGGAGCTTGTCGGCGTCGTCCTGGCCCTTGCTGATCAGCAGGATGCTCTGCCCCGGCTTTCGGATGGCGGACCAGAGGGCGAAGATCGCGGCCAGCCAGGAGACACCGAGCTGGCGGGCCTTGAGCGTGACGCATCGCGGGAGGGTGGCCCAGAGTGCGAGGAGCTCCATCTGCCACGGCCAGGCGACCTCGCCAAAGCGAAGGTCGCTACCGTCCACGCCAGAGATGACGGCATGGCGGGCGAACGTCTCGACGTCGGCGAGGGCGGCCTCGCACTCGCCATCGGCCAGTGTCCGTTTGGCCTTGGCCGCCAGGGCCCCCAGAGCGAGCGCCCGGCGAGCATCCTCGGGCGGCAGGCGATACAGGCGATAGAGGCTCATCGGCCGGCCCCGGCGACGAGCCTCTCGGCCTCCGCGATGGCCGCCTCCGGATCGATCCCGAGCTCGGAGGCCAGGCGCTCGGCCTCGCGCCGGATGTCGATGCGGATCGTCTCGCGGTAGCGCTCCGGTCGGTGCGCCCGGAGGAGGAACATGAGCAGGGCGTCACTGCCCGAGAGGGCCCGCCGCCGGGCCTCCGCCTCGAGGGTGTCGATCGCCTCCTCGCGCGCCCGCGCCCAGCGCGCGGCGAAGGCCGGGCTGCGTCGGGCGCGCTTGTACGGGGTGTCGCGGCTCACCCCGGCCGCCCCCGCCGCCAGGCGCACGTTGCCGGTGGCGGCGAAGATCTCACAGAAGCGGGCCGCCCAGTCGGGACGACGGGGAACCCGGCGGGCGGACCTCGGCTCAGCCATCGATCCGGACCGCCCGCCGCCCCGTGAAGGTCTGCCAGCGCTCGATCGTCACCTGGACGTAGCGGGGCTCCAGTTCCATGGCGTAACCGCGCCGCCCCAGGAGTTCGGCCGCGATGAGCGTGGTGCCAGAGCCAACGAAGGGGTCGTACGCGTCGCCCGCGTGGTTGCGCAGCGGGCGGGTCATGGCCTCGATCGGCTTCTGGGTGGGATGGTCGAACTTCGCCTCGGCTGAGCCACCATGGGTCATCTTGGGCGACGCCAGCGCCCAGACGGTCGTCTGGCTCGTGTCGCCCTGCCAGTGGGCGGTGCAGCCCGCCCGGACCGCGTACCAACAGGGTTCGTGCTGCCAGTTGTACGCCGAGCGGCTGATCACGGGCACCGTCTTGGCCCACACGATCTGCTGGCGCAGCTCGAAGCCGATCGCGGCGAGGCCCGCGCCGACCTCGATGAGATGGGACGTCGAGTGCCACACGTACGCCACCTCGAGGCTGGGCACCAGGGCATAGGCGGCCGACCAGTCGGCGATCGTGTCGCCCGAGATGCTCGTCGCCCGATGACCCTCGCCGCGCAGGTAGCTGGGTTCGGCGCGACCGAGGCGGTTGAGGCCTGCCCGGTCCCGCCACTCCATGTCGAGCGACACCCCATACGGGGGATCCGTGACCAGCAGGGTGGGCTCCTCGCCGGCGAGGAGACGATCGACGTCCGCGGGATCCGTGGCATCGCCGCACAGGAGCCGCTGCTCACCGAGCTGCCAGAGATCACCAGGACGGACATAGACATCCGCCTCGTCGGGGACCTCGGGGGTGGCGTCGGGATCACCGAAGCCGGCCGGGATGATGCCGTTGCGATCGGCCAGCTCGGCCAGCATCCGGGTCAGGGCCTGATCGGACGGCGTGACCCCGGCGAGGAGGAGGGCCAGGGCATCGCGATCGGTGTCCGCCATGGCGGCCAACGGATCGAGGCTGGCGAGGACGAGGCGCTCCTCGGCTTCGGAGAGCTCGACGTAGGCGACGGGGACGGTCGGCTCACCGCGGGCGAGAGCGAGTTCGAGGCGCAGGTGGCCGTCGACCAGATGGCCGGTCACCTGGTTGACCATCACCGCGGCGACCCAGCCGACCTCACCGAGCGCCCCGGCGAGGGCGCGCTGCTGGCGAGTGGGATGGCGACGCCAGTTGGCGGGATTGGGAAGGAGGGACGCCGGGGCCACGTCGGCGTGGCCCGTGATCCGGTTGCGCCACGTACCCGACGTCGGGCCACCTCGGCGCAGCGGTGCGCCCGGGGGCGGAGGCGGTGGCGATGTGGGGGATGGGCTCGGATGGCCGACGCGGTCGTCGGGAACGTGAACGTCGCCGATGTGGGGATCCATGCTCTTGCTCCTGTTCACCGGATCCCCCGAGCGAGGGGGCCGGCTAGGGACCGACGGCTCACCGCCGGCTTAGGGCCAACTTCCGGGTCGCGCGGCGGGCGTTGCCCGCGTCCGGGCGACCCCGGATCGTCTTCTGTTGACTTCGCCTTCTGGGGTGTCTACCTCCTACCCGCCCGCGACCATCGAGGACCTCGGGAACGCCGGGCTCTCGGATACTACCGAACTATCGTTCTAATGTTAACTCCGCACACACGATGTTGCGCGAGGCCCGCCACGTACTGGCGCATCCACACCTCGTCGACCGAGGCGACGAGGTTCCGGTGGGCCGAGGTCGGCTCACCGCGGGCGAGAGCGAGTTCGAGGCGCAGGTGGCCGTCGACAAGATGGCCGGTCACCCGGTTGACCATCACCTGGGCGACCCAGCCGACCTCACCGAGCGCGCCGGCGAGGGCGCGCTGCTGGCGAACCGGATGGCGACGCCAGTTGGCGGGATGGGGAAGGAGGGACGCCGGGGCCACGTCGGCGTGGCCCGTGATCCGGTTGCGCCACGTGCCCGCCGTCGGGTCACGTCGGCGCAGCGGTGCGCCGGTGGGCGGAGCCGGTGGCGATGCGGGGGATGGGCTTCGATGGCCGACGCGCTCGTCGGGAACGTGAACGTCGCCGCTGTGGAGATCCATGCTCTTGCTCCTGTTCACCGGATCCCCCGAGCGAGGGGGCCGGCTAGGGACCGACGGCTCACCGCCGGCTGAGGGCCAACTGGGGGTCGCGCGGCGGGCGTTGCCCGCGTCCGGGCGACCCCGGATCGTCGTCTGTCGACTTCGTCTCTAAGCGTCTACCTCCTATACCCCGCCGGCAACCATCGAGAGACCTCGGGAACGCCGGGCTCTCGGATACTGGCGAACGACCGCTCTAATGTTACTCCGCACGCACGATCGTGCGCACGACATCAGCCCGCCAGCTGCCGGACCAGCGGCTGCCCCCGGCGTCGCTCAAGGCCCATCACGGCGACGCCCGCCACGTACTCGCGTATCCACGCCGCGTCGACCGAGGACTGGCCGTCCTGCACTGGTAGTTGCATGTGCAACTTGTCTACCCTCGGCTGGACCCCATTGAGTGTAGAAAGTGTAGACATTGGGGGACCCTCGGATTTCGTAAACAGCAGGTCCTCGGTTCAAATCCGAGTGTCGGCTCCAGCGATCACCAACTCAGAAGCCGGCCTTCGGGCCGGCTTCTTGTCCTCTGCCGAAGTCCAACAGGACGCAGTCGCGTCAGGCGGTCAGCGCTCCGATCGGGATGACGGCGACACCGTCCGCGCGGACGTAGCCGTAGCCGGTGGCCGTGATCACCGCCAGCGTGAGTGGCTCGCCAGCCGTATCGGTGTCGATGCGGGGCGCCTCGCTCCGGCGGACCGAGACCCGGGCGGACCGCGCGGAGCCTGCCGTGACGGCCCGTGACGGCTGATGGCCAGTCCTCAGCGCGGCTCCCGGCCGTGCCACACTACCGGGCCACGAACCGAGAGGAGGTGAGGATCAGGGGATGAAGCGGACGCCCCGCGTCGGCCGCTGACGCGGCCTCCGAGGGGGGTGGCCAAAACCCCGATCCAGGGTGGCCATTTCGCGCGGACTGGCGTGGCCATTTCAGCGGAATGCGCAGCGATGCCCGATGTCGAGCGCATCCGCCGGAATCGCGAGCTGCGCAGGCCGGATACATTCCACCTCAGGGCCGAGGCGGGGCCCTCGTCGCCCGCGACGGCAGCGGCACCCACCAGGTGAGCGTGGCCGAGGGGCGCGCCGCGCTCGACGCATGCCCAAGACGGCCCCCGGGTCCATCGGGGCGCCGGCGATCGGGTCCGCCTTCATGCCATCGAGCGCGTGCCGCGCTGGACTACCATGCGCCTATGGGCGATTCGCTGATCGGCGTGCTCGTCGGCGGGTTCCTGACGCTCGCGGGTTTGTTCCTGACCGAACTCTTCCGGTATCTCCGGGAGCGCGGTGCGCGTGAGGCCGGACGGCGCCGTCGCCGCGACGACTTTCAACGCACGACGCTCCTTGAGGCACAGGAGGCGCTCGTCGACTGGATTCAGGCGACGAGGAACCTCCCGAGAGGCTCCCGATTCCAAGCGGCCGATCAGGAGCCTTTCGACCGGGAGGTGCTCGCCCGCCAGAAGCTCACGATACTTCGCGAGCCCCACCGCTTCCGGCACACCTACGCCCACGCGTGGCTCGCCAGCGGCGGCAATGAGGGCGACCTGATGGCCAACGCTGGGTGGTCCAGCCGCCAGATGCTCCAGCGCTACGGGGCATCTGCCGCCGCCGAGCGCGCGTCCAAGGCGCAGCGCGAGCGGGGCGGGCTGGCCCGGCTGGGTGTCAAGCTCTCGTGACTTCCGGGCTCTTCCGACACGTCTGCCTCGTGGTGGCGTGCAAGGCCAACCGGCCGGCGTATCCCCCCACGCTGGCCGGTTCTAACGTGGCGCGCGGGGGCTCGGTACTACCGGCCCATGGCCGGGCTAGACAGCGGTGTCTATCGTCATCGGCATGAAGGGGACCCTCCGGGTAGTCGCGGCCGTGCTCGTCACGCTGGCCGTGGCGGCCTGCGCCGCGACGCCGTCGGGTAGCGTCCAGCCTCCCGGCACCGCGTCTCCAAGCCCGACCGTGGCGCCGACGGATCCGCCGCGAGGCCCGGGCGGGTGGCTCGTGCAGACCCACGGCATGGTCGTCTTCCTGTTGCTCAGCGGCTCGGATGACGCGCTCACGGGCACCGTGGCCGGCGGGTACGTCCCCTACGTTCATGTCGTCCAGTCCTACAGCGGCACGGTCTACGGCAGCGTCGCCAAGGACGGCACGCTTTCCCTGACGTTCGACCCGGCGCCCGACTTCGCGGCGGCCGGCCAGATCACCGGCAAGGCGTCGGGCTCGACGCTCGAACTCACCTACCCGGACGCGTCGGCCAACCTCGTGACCCTGTCGTTTGCCCACGCTGACGCCGCCGACTACAATGCGGCGCTTGATGCGCTCCGGCAGCGTGAGTACGCGGCCGCAGCCGCCGAGGCTGAGGCAGAGGCCAGTGCGGCCGCCTCGGCTCAGGCCGCCGCAGCGCTCGAAACCTGTACCCGTGGGGTCGCGGGCCACGATGCCCTGATCTGGGCCTACCGGCCCGGCGGAGACGCTGCGCCTGCCTGCAAGGACATCAAGCGCTATGCCATCGGCGACGGAAGTTGGGACCTACCGGTGCAGCCGGCGCCGAGCCAAGTGACCGGCACACTCCTGTGCAGCGGTCGGCTCGACAAGGCGCTCGTCTACGTCTACGACTCGGGAGGCCAGTACTACGGTGGCCTGATCTGTGACCGGCTCCCAGCGCTCCCGTACATCGGCATCTCGTGGGACCCGGGACCGTCGGGGCTCGGCGTTCAGGTCGCGCTCGATGGCGTGGTGAACGGCTCACCGGCCGACAAGGCCGGCCTGCGCGAGCGCGACGTCATCTACGTGGCCGCTGACCAGGCCATCAATGGGCGGCTCGACTTGGACTGCGTTCTCTCCCAGCACGCACCGGGCGACGTCATCACCCTGTCAATCGACCGGGGCGGGAAGAGCCTCGATCTCCGCCTGACGCTGGGGCGCCGGCCATGATCGACGGGGAGGCCCTAGACCGCATCCGCGCGGCCGCTCCTGAGGGGTGGTCCGTCTCTGCGCCATCGGCGGCAGTTGTCGAGGGTCACGACAGCGACTACATGGTGTGGCTCGTCGTGTTCGAGCGCATGATCGAGGTTGCCGGGCCGGGCGACGACGGGCTGAACTTCCGAACGCTGGAGGTCAGCGCCATGGGGCACACCGTCCAGGACATCATCCGGGTGGCCGAGTCGCTGCCGAGGCTGGAGGCGGCGCTCAGCCACCCGTGGCCCATCGACTTGGAGATCAAGAGCGAAGTCTCCTGAGCCGGGCCGACGGAGGCGGTACCCTTGCGGCGACGCAGCGGAGGGGACCAGGTGCCGAGTCGACGGCAGCAGCCATCGCAGCAAGAGGTCCAGGGACCGTGCTATGGGCGCCATCGGCGCCCGTTTCAGTTCGCCGACTGCACGACGCCCGGCTGCCAGGACCGAATGCACCCCGCGCACATCTGTTGGTGCGGCGTTCCCATCGCGAAGCACCCGGGGCACCGGCTCGGCGACGGCCTGACCATGGCGCGTGGCGCGTGCGAGGGGCCGCGCCCTGACGTAGTCCTGCGCCGCGAGCGCGCCGGGGCTGCGGTGCGGGCCGTGCGCGCCGAGTGGGATCGCCTGACGCCGCTCCGTCGCATCGGAGGGGACCCCGACCAGTGACGCACGACGACCGGCCGCGTTGGATCACCCGCCTGGGCGAGAACCGGCTACCCGACACGATCCACAGTTGCGGCATCATCGGCCATGACCACACGCCGCAGGCACCGGAGGTCGTCCCGCGCTCTCAATGCTGGGATGAGCACACCTACCGGATGCTGAACGGGCACCACTGCGTCAGCCGGTGCGATTGCGAGAGCGCGCCCGGGCGCCCTGGTGCAGTCCTGCGCCAGGCGGGGAGGCGGTGGCGGGCCAAATGAGCCCTCTGGAGGCCGCCGGGGCGCTCTGGGCGGGGATCGGACCTGCCGTCGGCATCGTCCTCGGGTGGTACCTGTCGCGCCGTTCGCAGCGCGAAGGCTACGCGCGGGAGGATCGGCACCGCCACCGGGCCGAGAAGGTCGCGGCCTACTCGGCGTTCCTCGCCCAGATGGAGGCGAAGATCGAGGGCCTGATCGGCGTCATGAACTTGGCCCAGGTAGGCACGGCTCGTGAAGATGCAGACGGCGACACAGCCGACCCGAGCGTGCCCCTCCAGACCATTGTCATCCTCGCGCCGGACGTTGCCGAGCCGGCGCAGCGCCTCTACGACTACTCGGTCATGTTTGGGCTGAACGTGCTCAGCCGGCGGCTCCAGAGCATGGGGCTCGACACGGAGCGTCAGGTCCCCGACTTCGATGCCGAGGAGTACCACCGGCTCCGGGATCGTGTTGTCGAGGCGATGCGCGTCGATCTGGGCTGACGGCTCGCAGGCGACCTCCGGCCTGTCTGCCCGCCGCCGCGCTGCCCAGAAACCTACCGCCCACCCGGGTGGGGTTCGTGGAATGGCGGATCGCCGGCCCCACGCCATGAGATGCACGTGTCCTGCCCTGTGGCGTCGCGCACAGTGCCCGCCCTGCCCGCCACGGCAGGGCGCAGCGTGTAAACGCAGCCGACGGGCCGCACCCGGGGCAGCCCCGTAGTGAGAACGCCGACCGAGAGGTTGTCCGCGCGGGGTTTGCGGGGATTCGGCGCGTCCTAATCGCCTACCTCGCGGGCACCCGCCAGGTCTTCCCGTCGACCTCGGTCCGGCGGGTGACATATGCCTTGGCCGGGGGATGGAAGCGGGACTGGCTCACGGCGATGACGTAGAGCGCCCGGTTCAGCTGGCGGTTGCCGCCCCGGTTGAGGCGCATCCGCTGGATCTGCCCAGAGCTCGCCGGGATTGGCGCGACGCCGGCCAGGGCCGCGAGGGCATCGGCTGAACGGAAGCGGCGGACGTCACCGACCTCGGCGATGAGCCGGGCGACGGTGATCGGTCCTGCGCCCGGCAGCCCGAGGAGGGGGTGGCCGGCCACGAGCATGCCGATGCGACTCGTCAAGGCCTTGACCTCCCGCTCGAGACGCGCGAGGCGCAGGAGGAGTCCGCGGGCGAGCTCGGCCTGGATCCCGGGTCCTTCGTTTGAGATCGGACGATCCCGATTGAGCTATGGGAGCGTCCTTGAGGCCGCTTATGAACTGCTGGCGAGCGACCTGAGTGCAGTGCTCTCAGGGAGGCGGGCTCTTGGAACCGACGACCTGTGAGCAGCGGGCCGACTTGAGTGCCTCAGCGACCCCGTTCCACCTCTGGCTCTGATCCGGGATGGACGTGGCGATACCGCCGAAAGGACCCCGTTTCGGCCCGATTCGCGCCGTTTCGGTGCGGACCTCATCCTGACGGCTGCCGTGACGACAGTGTCCGAGCCAGAGACCATCTGCTTGATTCCGCAGCAGCCCGCCCCGCCCATGGGGCCTTCGTCAGTTGCGTCCCCACCATCCGCGAGCCGTACTGGTCGGGATCGCTTCGTCGCGATCGGACCCGTACAGCTCCAGTCAACCTCCGTGCCGACGGTTCCAGAGGCATCGCCTCGCGCGTATTAGGTGCACT
>Ga0315293_10001137_pt1 | contig 25782 bp, 23 predicted proteins | sample YL17G13_20_MG_FD_203071 | JGI IMG/M metagenome (GOLD analysis project Ga0315293, IMG submission 203071) | Sediment microbial communities from Yellowstone Lake, YNP, Wyoming, USA - YL17G13_20 | ecosystem: Environmental > Aquatic > Freshwater > Lake > Sediment | place: USA: Wyoming | collected...
AGCAAGCAAGCATCGGCTTGCCGTCAATGTTTACGGCGCAGCTTCCGCAAATGCCCATTCTGCACGAGTGTCTGAAAGTCAACGACCCGTCAAGCTGGTCTTTGATGTACATCAGCGCATCCAGTATAGTTGTTCCTATGCGTATCGGCACCTTGAATGTGGACGTGTAGTGTTGTTTGGTTTCCGGATTGTATCTGCTTATCTTGAACTCAACGATTTTTTCAACTTTTATGCTCATGTCATTCACATCTTTCTCTAGTAGGTTCGGGCCACTGGAGACCACTTTGTGATCTTCACAGGAATGTACTCTAATCTAGGTCCATCTTTAGCATAATATGCAAGCGTGTGCTTCAGCCAATTCTGATCATCACGCTTCGGAAAGTCCACACGTGAGTGTGCCCCTCTCGACTCTGTTCTGGGGATCGCGCAGGCAACAGTCACTTCTGCAAGCTCAAGCATGAAATCAAGCTGCAACACATCAAGGAATCCCGTGTTGAACGAGTTCCCCTTGTCCTCGACCCTCACGTTCTTGAAACGTTTTCGCAGTTCTCTGATCTCTTTCAACGCACTTTCAAGATCGTCTCCGCGCCGGTAGATCCAGGCTTTCTTGTTCATGACTTGCCTCATTTCGTCTCTTATTTTTGACGCCTTTTCGCCGCCTTCTCTGCGGAATAGTTCAGCAACTCTGTTTTCTTCCGCTACAAGTTTCTCTTGCGGAATCTCGCAAAGACTGGCAGATTGTGCATGTTTCGCCGCTTCTTCACCTGCAACTGCTCCGAAAACGAGGCAGTCAGCTGTTGAGTTAGTGCCAAGCCTGTTAGCTCCGTGCACGCTGATGCATGAACATTCTCCAACCGCATACAGACCGGTGAGCGGAGTCTCGGTTTTGATGTCTGCTTTGATCCCGCCCATCGAATAGTGCGCTGCAGGACGAACTGGTACCAGTTCCTTAACTGGATCAACTCCGCCAAGTTTTATGGCGACATCACGGATAAGCGGCAGTCGTTCACTGATCTTTTCTTCACCCAAATGCCTAAGGTCCAAAGCAATGTAGGATCCATACGGACCCTGCAGTCCTCTTCCCTCGTTGATCTCAGTCTGTTCAGCTCTGGAAACTACGTCTCGTGGGGCAAGCTCCATCTTTTCAGGCGCATATTTCTTCATGAAGCGTTCGCCGTTGGCGTTGATGAGGTAACCTCCTTCGCCTCTGGCTCCTTCAGTTATCAGAACACCGGAAGGCACTAGGCCAGTTGGATGGAACTGGACAAACTCCATGTCTTCAAGCGGCGCGCCTGCGCGGTATGCCATTACCATGCCGTCGCCTGTTGTTGAATGTGAGAAGGTGGTGAACTCGTAAATGCGTTCATGTCCTCCTGTAGCGATTACTATTGATTTTGCTTTCAGTGCCTGCATTTTTCCTGTCTTCATTTCTATGGCAGTCAAGCCTATTGCTGTATTGTTCTCAGTTATGATTGACGTGACAAACCATTCGTCATAGAATTTCACGTTTCCAAACGTCAGAGTTTTGCCGTATATGGCGTGCATTTCATGGAAACCTGTCATGTCAGCGGCGAAGCAGGCTCTTGGAAAGCTGTGTCCTCCAAAGGCGCGCTGATCTATCTTGCCATCGGACGTGCGGCTCCACGGGCATCCCCAGTGTTCTGTTAAGACTATTTCATTTGGAGCTTGTTTTACGAAGAATTCTACGGTATCCTGATCGGCGAGGAAGTCTGCGCCTTTAACCGTGTCATACGCATGCAAGTCCAGCGAGTCTTTTTCCCTCATGACAGCGCCTGTTCCACCTTGTGCACAGACAGAGTGTGAACGAAGTGGATGATGTTTGGATAATACGGCTATGTCGAGTTTGCTGCTAACTTCTGCTGCCGCGATAGCGGCTCTCAATCCGGCTAGGCCAGCTCCAACGATAATCAGGTCGTGAGTGCATTTCTCCATCAGTTTCACCTATGTTTTGAAGATTAACATAGGCTAGTACCTATGTTTTATAGTTTTCCAGTTGCTGCTATGTTAGTGATGAAGTTTTCTTGTTCACAATCATGTTTATAAGGCTTTTATATGTCCCCTTTTTCTCTGTGTAGCCTGTGGGACAAGATGTTCGACACTAACCGGTTCATTGAGGAGAAGGTGAAAGAGTTACAGGACAGAATCAAAGGTAAAGCCATCATAGGCGCTTCTGGCGGCGTCGATTCAACGGCTTCCGCTGTTCTTTTGAGCAGGGTAATAGGCAACAATCTGCTCTGTGTTTTGGTTGACACTGGTTACATGAGGAAGAATGAAGTTGAAAAAAGCCAGCAAATGCTAAGAAAACTAGGTTTAAATGTTCTTGTCATCGATGCCAAAGAGCGATTCTGTCAAAGACTCAGGGGTGTGATTGATCCAGAACAGAAACGCAAGATTATCGGCGAAGAGTTCATCAGAGTTTTTGAAGAGGTCGCTCGAAAGGAAAACGCGAAGCATTTTGTCCAAGGAACTATTGCGCCGGATTGGATAGAGAGTGGCGGAGGATTGAGGGACAAGATCAAGTCTCATCATAATGTGGGCGGATTGCCTGAGAAAGTCGAGTTCGAGATTGTTGAACCACTCCGAGACCTGTATAAGGACGAGGTACGGATGGTTGGCAAAGCGTTGGGCTTGCCTGTGGAGCTCTATGAGAGACAACCGTTTCCAGGTCCAGGGTTAGCTGTAAGGATTCTCGGCGAAGGCACTGCTGACAACACAAGAGTTGTGCGTGAAGCATGTGCGATCGTTGAAGAGGAGATCGAAAGAGCCGTGGCTGCGGGCGAAATGAGTAAGCCTTGGCAGTATTTTGCAGTTCTGTTGCCCTGCAAGGCTGTTGGAGTTCATGGCGACGTTCGTGTTTACGGACGTGTTGTAGTAGTTCGAGCTGTCGAAAGCCTCGACGGCATGAGCGCTGCATACTCCAAAATTCCACACAAAGTACTGGAGCAAATCAGTATCAGAATAACGAACATTTTGAAAGACGATGTTACCAGAGTCGTTTTTGACATAACGAACAAGCCGCCGGGGACGATTGAATATGAGTAGGCCAGTGAGGGTTTATGTTGTTGACAACGGTGGACAATGGACCCACAGAATCTGGCGGGTCATGAGAGAAATCGGTTGCGAGACCAAAATAATTCCCAACACGACGCCAGTGTCTGAGATAGACGCTGATGCCTTGGTCTTGAGCGGAGGAGCACCACGGATTGCTTGGGAATCTCCGAAACTGGGAAACTGCATAGAATATTTGGATCACTTCAACGGGCCGATTCTGGGTGAATGTCTCGGGATGCAGTTAATGACCATTCATTTTGGCGGAAGTGCTGGACCTGCAGAAATTCCAGAATACGGTTTATCTAAGATGAAGGTTATTGAAGAAGATGATCTGTTCAAAGGTCTGCCAAAAGAGTTTCTGGTGTGGGAATCACACAACGATGAAGTGAAACAGGCGCCAAACTTTGCCGTTCTTTCAATGTCAGAAAACTGCAAGGTTCAAGCAATCAAACACTTGAAGAAGCCATTTTATGGGGTTCAATTCCATCCTGAAGTAAATAACACCGAACACGGCGAAGATATTCTGCGTAATTTCGTCAGCACTGTAAAACTGTAATCAAGCCAAGACTCCTCTTCTTTTGGTTTGGCTATCTATTTGTTAATTAAAGAATGACATATCATCACAAAAAAACAGCTCACAGCTTGAAAAATAGTTCATCCAACAACTGCAAAACAAGAAATTCTGCAGTAAAAGTATAGTTTCTATACACAGAAAACCCTATACTCTGCTGCCTTCTGTCACATCAAAAATGGTTATTGTTAACCATGCATGGCCTTGTTTTCTGCACTCGCTTTCGAGTTTCGCCGAACATATCGCCCAGACACCGCTTCAAGGCTTAATACCTTGGGCGGTTGGAGGCCGCAGGCTGAGCTGGTCGACCGAAGTCTTCCAGCGTACACCCCGGCTCCATCAAACCCATCTTTTATGGGAGCCCTCGTCCCACATGGGGAATGGCTGCCTATTTTCAGGAGAGGCTTCGAGCTTAGATGCTTTCAGCTCTTATCCTCAGCTGCGTGGCTGCCCGGCATCTGCCCTATCGGACAACCGGTTAACTAGAGGCAGCAGCGTCCCGTTCCTCTCGTACTAGGGACCCTTTCCCCTCAGGCAGCCTGCACTCCCAGCAGATAAAGTCCGACCTGTCTCACGACGGTCTAAACCCAGCTCACGTTCCCTTTTAATAGGCGAGCAGCCTCACCCTTGGCCCCTTATGCAGGGCCAGGATAGGAAGAGCCGACATCGAGGTACCAAGCCGCGGGGTCGATGGGGACTCTCGCCCGCGACGAGCCTGTTATCCCTAGGGTAATTTTTCTGACACATCCAGCCCCCACCAAGGGGGAACATGGATGATCGCTAAGCCCGACTTTCGTCTCTGGATCCCTTACCTTGGAGGATCCAGTCAGGCTGGCTTTTGCCTTTGCACTCTACGACGGGTTTCTGTCCCGTCTGAGCCAACCTTAGGGCGCCCTCGATATCTTTTCGAGGGCGTGCCGCCCCAGCCAAACTGCCCACCAACCGTTGTCTCAGCGCCGAAGCGCCGGTAAGAAACACGGTTACAGAAGGACGGTGTTCCATTTTCGCCTACCCCAGCTCCCGGAGAAGCCAGGCTCAAACAGCTCCCGTCTACGCTCTGCATCCGCAGCCGTATTCCAGCGGCAGGCTGCAGTAAAACTCCACAGGGACTTCTTTTCCCGCTGGGAGATCGTGGACTGTTCGTCCACGTTATGTGGTTTCACCGGGTACTAAGCGGGGACAGCGGGGCCCTCGTTGATCCATTCATGCACGTCGGAACTTACCCGACAAGGCATTTGGCTACCTTGAGAGAGTCAGAGTTACTCCCGGCGTTTGCAGGCCCTTGGCCCAGTTGAACCTGGGATTCAGGTACCTGTACTGGCCAGGATTCAGGAGCCGTTCACACGCTTTCGCGCTTGCGGCTCCCTGTGTTTTTATTAAACAGTCGGGACCCCCTTGTCACTGCGACCTGCTGTTCCAGTCAGAGACTGGACTGCAGGCACCCCTTATACCAAAGGTACGGGGCTAAGTTGTCGAGTTCCCTCGCTCTAGTGTATACCCGACACGCCTAAGGTTTCTCGCCTAGGGACACCTGTGTCGGTTCTAGGTACGGACACGAAGGATCCTTCCCAACGCCCTTTTCACTGGCTCTAGGAATCAGCTGAACCGCCCTAAAACGGGCAGCTATTCCCGCTTTCACCTGGTTCTCACCATTACGGTACTTCCCAGGCTTATACGGTTAAACAAGGCGACAGCCTTGCTCAACCTACCCCTAAACGTCAGGCGTTGAGCTTGCGTTGCCGCGTGTACCTTCGTGGTACAGGAATTTTAACCTGTTTCCCTTTCGGCATCATCGGTTAGGTAATGCCTTAGGACCGACTTACCCCCGGCTGACGATCGTTGCCGGGGAACCCTGGCCCATTCGGCGGAGGAGATTCTCACTCCTCTTTGCTGTTACTACCACCGGGATCTGCAATCCTAGTCGGTCCACTGGACCTCACAGCCCAGCTTCTGTCCAGCTAGGACGCCCTCCTACCAACGCAGCCTAAGCTGCGTTCTGGGGTATCGGCGGCTGGCTTAGCCCCGTCAATTTTCAGGGCCGTTAGCCTCGGCGGGTGAGCTGTTACGCTTTCTTTGAAGGGTGGCTGCTTCTGAGCCTACCTCCCCGTTGTCTGAGGCTGACGACGCCTTTTGGTTTGACACTTAGCCAGCACTTCGGGGCCTTAACCCCAGTCTGGGTTGTCCCCCTCTTGGTCATGGGCCTTACGCCCATTAACCCGTTTCCCGGAGTCTACGGCGCTAGTGGATTCGGAGTTTGAAAGAAAAGTGGACCCTTTCGGATCCTTACTTTCCAATCAGTGCTCTACCCCAACAGCTGCCTCGTCCGAGACTAGACTGAGATCTATTTCGGAGGGAACTAGCTATCACCAAGCTAGATTGGTCTTTAGCCCCTATCCCCAGGTCTGAAGAACGAATTGCACGTCAGAACCCTTGCGAGCCTCCACTAGGCTTTCGCCTAGCTTCGCCCTGCCCAGGGATAGATCGCTCGGTTTCTAGTTTTCACCACTGTGACTCCGGGCCCTTTCAGACTCCGCACCTCGCCAGTCCGAAGACTGGCTGCGTGCATGTCGGTTTCCCTTTGCCTGCGGGTTTCTAGGCCCTTAGGCTTGCCACAGTAATGAGCTCCCCGGCCCGTGTTTATAGACGGAACGTGCAACCCTGGTCCCTCTCCCTCGTACTGCCATCTCACGGTGGCTTCCTTCAGGAGAGATCTACCCTTCCGGGCCGCACACGTCTGTAACCGTCTGGTTTCAGGCACTTTGCACCCCCCTTCCGGGGTACTTTTCAGTTTTCCGTCACCGTACTAGTGCGCTATCGGTCTTGAGTCTTATTTAGTCTTAGCGATTGGTGATCGCCAACTTCACGCACCCAAACCAGGGTACGCTACTTAGGGACTCCGGCTCAACTCCGTCCGGCTTATGCGTACGGGGCTATCACCCTCTATGGCGGGCCTTTCCAGGCCACTTCTGCCTGACCGGCGAGGAGGAAGCCAGGCCCTTCACACTACATCTCCCACAAGTTTCCCTGCGGGATTCAGTTTGGACTGCTCCCTTTTCGCTCGCTGCTAATAGGGGAATCCCAATTGGTTTCTTTTCCTCCGTCTACTAAGATGCTTCCGTTCGGCGGGTTGCCGCTCCGTAAAGGAGCACAATGGTTCCGAAGAACCACAGTAGGAAGTCCCATTGAGGAACCCCAGGTTCTAAGGCTGCATGCGCTTACCCTGGGATCTATCGCGGTTTGCCGCGCCCTTCTTCGGTGCTCAAGCCGAGCCATTCTCCAGACGGCGTAGCATATCGGGCCTTTCGGCGGTGTCTGTATAGCGTTTCGGTGAAACTCTATGTTTGTGCAGCTTTCTGGCCTATGCATGGTGTCACTGTGAGCTTAGCCTGGGTGGCAAGTTCACTCTTCCGCTTCACTCCACATCTTTGAGGTTGATGGGAGCTGCATCTTGTTATCGATGGCTTAGAATAAGTTAGCCAACGTATTCCCTCAAGCATCATCCGCAAATATAAGGATTGTGTCATTTGGTTAACGATTTTCGGATAGATAATTTTATGTGGCAGTTGCTGTGTTTGCTATTCTGAGCGCCTCGATAGCTCAGTCGGTAGAGCGATAGCCTTGTAAGCTGTAGGTCGCGGGTTCGATTCCCGCCCGAGGCTCCACAACAAGTCTCAAACGCTTTTTGTTGTCTGATATTTCAGATTTTTCTGAAAATTCAGATACGTTTAAATAATTCGCTTCAACAGTATTTTAACCAGTGAAAAAGCATGGTCAACAATGAAGCAACATGCTGCAAAATCGACGCCATTGCAAACGTTGATTCAAAAGGACAAATAGTTCTGCCAAAAGACATGAGAGAGAAAATGAGGCTCAAACCAAATGACAAGCTGGCGCTAGTAGGCTTCGAACGTGATAACGAAATATGCTGCATAGTCATAATCAAAGCTGAGAAACTAGAGAACACGGTGAGCAAGATGCTTGGACCCATGCTTAAAGACGTGTTGAAATAGGACGTGATTGATATGGAAGAAGAGAAAGTAAAGAAAATCGTGAGAAGAGGATACGCTAAAGCTGCGAAGCGAACATGTTCTTGTTGCGGCGGTGCTGATCCGCGTGAAATTAGCAGGAACATAGGCTACAGTGAGAATGAACTTAGCTCTGTTCCTGAAGGCGCCAACTTAGGCTTAGGTTGTGGAAATCCTGTGGCTCTTGCATCGTTAAAGAATGGGGAGACCGTTCTGGATCTTGGTTCTGGTGCGGGGCTTGACTGTTTTCTTGCCGCAAGCAAGGTCGGTGACAATGGCAAGGTCATTGGCGTGGATATGACCCCTGAAATGCTTGACAAAGCAAGAGAAAATGCTAGAAAGAGCGAGAGAAAGAATGTGGAATTTAGGCTTGGCGAAATCGAAAACCTTCCTGTTGCGGACAATTCCGTTGACGCAGTTATCTCCAATTGCGTAATCAATCTTTCTGCAAACAAGAAAAGAGTCTTCGAAGAAGCTTTCCGTGTGCTAAAGCCGGATGGAAGGCTGATGGTTTCGGACATTGTTCTGTTGGCAGAGCTTCCGGAAGCCATAAAGAAAAGCGTGAGAGCCTACGTCGGCTGCCTTGCTGGCGCGATCATGAAGAATGAATATCTACAGATAATCAGAGAGACAGGTTTCCGGGATGTCAAAATAATCGAAGAATCTCACTTTCCCATCGAATACATGGTTAACGATGCCACCGCGGAAACTGTCAAAAAACAACTAGGCCTGTCCAATGATGACGTGAAAAAGACTGCAAACACCGTAGCAAGCATAAAGGTATACGGACTCAAGCCCGAGAAACAATAATCTTATCGCTCTGTTTCGCTGAGAATTTCAATTCAAATTCAAAAACATCAGCGCCTCCACTTTTCTGATCAGTTACCTCCAAAATTCATGGGTATTAACGTAGCTTGAATTATGTTTTTCAAATTGGCTAACCTGAAGATCGATTGAGCCTAAGCTTATTTAGTACATTCAGCCTTGTAGCATTTAACGTCCCAAAGCAATTCAAAGGGAATGAAATGACAGGCAAAGTTATTGTGTTGATGGGTTCTGAGCGAGATTTGGATTTCTGCAAAGAAATTGCCAAGCATTTGAAGGCTCTTAGTTTGGAGTACGTGTTTCGTGTGGCTTCAGCGCATAAGACTCCGGAGAAAGTTCTCGAAATTCTGAAAGAGTATGAGAAAGAACGAATCGTCTATGTTACAGTCGCTGGACGTAGTAATGCTTTGAGCGCTTTTGTGGATGGAAACACGGTCAAACCGGTCATAGCATGTCCGCCGTACGGCGAGAAGTTCGGTGGAGTAGACATATTCTCTTCGTTGCGTGTGCCCAGCGGAATAGGCTTGGTTGTCACTGTTGAACCTGAGACTGCAGCGATTGCAGCTGCCAAGATATTAGCCATCGAGGATCAGGAGTTTGAGAAGCGTATTCACGAGTTTCAGCTGTCTAAGCGGAAGGAGATTGAAAAAGCGGACGAATCCACGAAAAAGCTGAAGTAGCGGAGTACGTGCAAAAACATGGGTAGCGTCAAAGACCTAGAAGTAGTCAGAAAACCCACAGCTGACAAGATGGGTGTTGGGTGCTTCACATTTTCGGATCGTTACTCAGTTTTTGATTGGGGCGAAATGCCTGATCTGATCGATGGGAAAGGCGCTGCTCTGTGCATGATGGGCGCTTACTGTTTTGAAAGACTGGAAGAAAAGAACATCAAAACACATTATTGGGGACTCGTGGACGAGAAAGGAAAGGCTGTCAAGTTTGACGAGTTGAAACAGCCGTCAAAGATTATGGAAGTCAACTTGGTGAACGTGCATAGACCAAAAATAGTCGATAGAGAAGGAACACTCTGCTACGATTACAAGGTTTATACTTCCAAACTGAAGAACTGTCTAATTCCGCTGGAGATTATCTACAGAAACGGCTTGCCGGAAGGCTCTTCAGTTTTCAAAAGACTGGAACAAGGTTCAGTCACACCTAAAGACTTTGGTTTAGATCATTACCCAAAGCCTAGAGACAAGTTGAAGCAGCCGATTTTTGACGTGAGCACCAAACTGGAAGATAAGGACAGATATGTTACATGGGAAGAAGCTAAGGGACTGGCTGGCTTGACTTACAGTGAAGTCGTTGAGATCAGAGATCTGCTTCTCAAAGTGGATGCAATGATCACAGAGCTGGCCGCTAGAGCAGACTTGGTGAATGAAGATGGAAAGATAGAGTTAGCTTTTGATCCGTCTCGGAAGCTCATGATTGTTGATGTGGTGGGCACGTTGGATGAATGCAGATTCACACATAACGGACTACATGTAAGCAAGGAGATAGCCAGACAATACTACAATAAAACCGAATGGTACAAAGACGTAGAAGAAGCAAAGAAGAAAGCTGAGAAAGAAGGAATCAGAGACTGGAAGAAACTGGTAAAGACTCAGCCGCCAAAACTGGATCCAAAACTGAGAACAATGATCAGCCAAATGTACAAGGCGGCAACAAATGAAATAACAGGAGCCAGAATGTTCGAAGTGCCAAAACTTGCAGACATAGTCAAAGAATGTAAACCGGATAATTGATTGCTGATAGCCACTCAGTTCGCAACATTGATTTTAAAAAGTTTAATTAGTGCCTTGAACCTTCATGCAATCTGACTGTTGCGTGAACAGATGAAAGCCGAGAAACTCCTTTCAAATTATGAACCCCACAAAATCAGAATTGGCGTTCTGGGTTCTCATTCTGCTCTTGAGATAGCTCACGGTGCCAAGCAAGAAGGCTTCCAGACTGTTGTTGTCTGTCAGAAGGGCAGAGAAAAAACATACGCCAAACACTATAGGAAATTATTCGATCACATCATACTTCTTGACAAGTTCTCTGATATTGTTAAAGAAGAGACCATCCAGCAACTCAGACAGCTAAACACCGTCTTTGTTCCAAACCGTTCCTTCTCTGTCTACGTTGGCTACGATGGTATTGAAGAGAAATTCAGTGTCCCAATAATGGGCAATCGTTACATGCTCAAAACCGAAGAACGCAACACACCAAGAAATCAGTATTACCTTCTCCAGAAAGCCGAGATTCCTACGCCCAAGACCTTCAAATCACCTGAAGAAATCGACCGACTAGCTATCGTAAAGGTTCCAGAGAAGGAAAGAAAGATTGAACGAGCCTTTTTCTACGCCTCCACGCCAAAAGAGTTCAAAGAACAAGCGGAGAAACGAATCAAAAAAGGCATAATCACTCAAGAAAGCCTGAAACAAGCAGTTATTGAAGAGTATGTGCTGGGCGCCAAGTTCAACGCCAACCTCTTCTGGTCACCATTGACAGATGAAATCGATTTGCTCGGATTTGACAAACGCATCCAAACCGACTTAGACGGCGTCCTAGACCTTCCAGCTAACGAGCAGCAAGAATTGAACATTCCCACACAGAACATCGAGATTGGACACATGGGCGTAACCATGCGGGAAAGCCAAATAGAAAAAATCTTCGAAGCAGCCGAACGCTTCGTAGACACATGCAAAAACGAATACCCGCCAGGAATAATCGGCCTATTCGCTTTGCAGGGAGCAGTAACCAAGAACTTGGACTTCTACGTGTTCGACGTGAGCATGCGGTCACCAGGCTGCCCCTGTGTGGAACCAACCTCACCGTACATGAAGTACAAGTACGGCATGGAAGTCGGTCCGGGAAGACGGGTGGCAATGGAGATCAAGCAAGCCATCAAACAGAACAGACTGGAGGAGATAGTTACATGATAACACAGAAACAGATCACAAAAATCCTGAAAGAATACGACGGGGACAAGATTGCTATAGGTACGCTGGGCTCACATTCGGCGCTCAATATCTTCAAAGGAGCAAAAGAACTGGGCTTTCGAACAGTTTGCGTCTGCAAACCCGCAGACACGGTACTGTACAAAAAGTTCCCCTTAGCCGACGAGATCATAACTGTGAAAGACTTCACCGAGCTCCTGAACCCAGCTCTACAGGAAAAACTGCGTGAACTCAACACTGTTTTGATTCCGCATGGTTCATTCACCGCTTATCTGAGCACTGAACAGCTGACTGACAGTCTCTACGTGCCCATGTTTGGAAACAGAATGCTCCTTCACTGGGAAGCAGGACGCGAGAGACAGAAACGGTGGCTCCAAAAGGCAGGGCTCAAACTACCACGTACATACGAAAAGCCAGAAGACATCAAAGGTCTAGTAATAGCTAAGCTTCCAGGAGCCAAAGGCGGAAGAGGTTACTTTCTCACGCAGTCAGCGGAAGACTTCCACAAGAAAACAGGCGAAATGATCAAACGCGGACTTCTAACGAAGAAGGATGTTGACGAGATTCACCTGCAAGAATACATCTTGGGCGTGAACGTGTATCCACATTATTTCAGCTCCGTAATTCATGATGAAGTCGAGTTTCTGGGCGTGGACAGACGTTACGAATCCGCTGTAGATGCGATCGGACGCATACCAGCAAATGAGCAACTCAAAATCAACGTAAGCCCCACCTACACCATAGTAGGCAACATTCCCATCACCTTGCGCGAATCGCTTCTGCCGCCGCTCATCAGAATGGGAGACAACGTACAGAAAACCGCTAAAGCACTGGCTCCGCCAGGCATAATCGGACCCTACTGTCTAGAGACAATAATCACTGATAATCTAGAGATATACGCCTTCGAAATCAGCGCCCGCATCGTGGCAGGCACGAACGTGGGCATAGGCACCTCACCATACGCTTACCTCAAATACGGAGAAAACATGTACATGGGAAAACGCATAGCCCTAGAAATCAAAGAAGCCCAACAACAAGACAGGCTCTCAGAGATCTTCGTGTAGCGGCGGATACACTTCTGCTCTAGAAAATTCCTCTATCAGTTTTTTCCATATGAGAATATAAGACGACATTCGCTCACGTCTCCTCAAGGAGAGAGGAGACTTGGCAGAGGAAACTTTCGGCTACCTTTTCGTCGGCAACATACCACTCCTATATGAGAAGAAGAAGGTGGCCAGACAATCCCAAGTTGAAACATGGCTAGACCTAGCCCAAGTTGTCAAAGAATTGGGCATAGAAAAACTGAATGAAAACAGACAAGCACCCAACAACGTAGCCTACATAGTCTAAAACCTGCAAGCAGACAGAACCAACTCGAAACGCTCACGATTACTGTCTTTCTTGTAGCGTCTCAAAGCCTCAACGATATCATTCTTGTCAATTACGCCGATTTTTTTGGCAATAATTTCTGCAACCTCGCTTCCAAGAAATAGAAACTGGCAAATTGAAGTCACATTCGACGATCTACGGTTCATGCTCGCTGTCTCAAAATCCACAAGAACCGGCCTGCCTTCTCTATTGACCATTATGTGCTTGGGTGCATGACTCAATTCACCATGATCTAATCCTATCCTGTCCAACTGCCAACACTGCTCCAAAATCTCTCGCAAAATAGTTTTAACGTGTCTCTTGCTTCTTGTCTTCACAAGCCACTCAGGAAGCAAATTCCCGTCAACAAACTCCATAACAAGAAAATCCTTACTCACGTCCAGCAACCTTGGTCCAATCTCCACAGAATTGGCCATGCTAAGCAGTTTGGCTTCACGCTGCATCCCTAAGCGGTCAGCGTCAATTCTTCTAATCTTCAGAGCCACATGTTTATCATCTCTCTGTGCGAGAACAACCAAGCCCACGCAGCCTTTGCCCAAAATCTGCAAATTCAGAACCTGCTTGTAGCCAACAAACTCGAAGGCTGTTACTTTTATCTTAGCCAGTTGTCTCAATCGCTTTTTGACTTCATCCTTGCTTGCCCTTGGATAGCACAGTATAGTGGAGTATGGTTCTCTGCTGAGCTGTTCAATGTCGACGACGAGATGTTTCTCCAACTGTCCAACCTTCCAAATCATCATGATTTAGGCAACTATCCGGATCTAATAGGGGCAATTAGTTAATGAGAAACCTTCTCACATAAATGCACTTGCAAGACTCAAGGGTTAACGGTAATGCCTAGATTCAGACAAATCACAGAAATACTCAGACTGATGGGCAAAAAAGAGCGCATCCGGAACATATGCATAGTTGCTCACATAGACCACGGAAAAACGACAATGACTGACTCGTTGTTGGCAGATGCAGGGTTGCTGCCTCCTCAAGTGGTGGGTAAGGCAAGAGCATTAGACTACTTGGAGGAGGAACAGAAACGCGGAATCACCATAAAAACAGCAAACATTTCGCTACTACATGAAACAGATGGGCAACCGCACGTGATCAACCTTGTAGACACGCCGGGTCACGTGGATTTCACGGGCAAAGTAACACGAGCCTTGAGAGCGACAGACGGCGCCGTCGTCGTTGTCGACGCAGTTGAGGAAATCATGGCCCAGACAGAGACGGTTACTCGTCAGGCGTTGCAGGAAAGAGTGAAGCCTGTTCTGTTCATTAACAAAATTGATCGCCTGATCACAGAGCTAAGACTAAACTCAGAAAGCATTCAGGAGAAGCTTAACCGCATAATCAAAAACTTCAACTGTCTAATAGAAAATTATGCGGAACCAGAGTACAGGAAAAAATGGAAGGTAAGCTCATCAGGCGAGACTGTGGCTTTTGGTTCTGCTCTGCACGGATGGGGATTCACGTTGAACACATCGCAGAAGAAAGGAATCAAGTTCACAGACATTACTGATGCCTACAAGAATGAGAAATATGCAGCACTTGCCAAGTTTTTGCCTCTTCATGATGCGATACTTGACATGGCGACGAAAAACTGCCCATGTCCTATTGAAGCTCAAGGATATCGTGTGCCCAAGATCTGGAAGGGTAAACTGAACTCAGAAATTGGCAAGGCAATGTTATGCTGCAACGACGATGGACCAACGGTCATGTGCGTGACCAACGCTCAGATGGATCCTAAAACAGGCGTAGTAGCGACTGCTAGGCTGTTCTCTGGCTCGGCTAAGAAAGGAGATCAGATCTATCTAGTAACCACAGGAAAAGAGTGCAGCATAAGCCAAGTATCGATCTACATGAGCCAATTCAGAGAGACAGCAGACACGGTTTCAGCTGGAAATATCGCAGCTTTAACTGGACTAGAATTGGCTAAAGCTGGCGAAACACTAGTAGACGCCCAATACAAGCGAGTCATGATGCCGTTTGAGGGTTTAAGCTACGTTTCAGAACCTGTTCTGACTGTAGCTGTGGAACCCAGAAACCCTGCTGACCTCCAGCATCTTAGCGAAGCACTGGATAGACTTGCAGTGGAAGACCCGAACCTTGCAGTAACAGTCAACACGAGAACGGGAGAGTATCTGCTCAGCGGAATCGGCGAGCTCCACTTGGAAACGTCAGTCAGATTTCTCAAGGAATATGCCTGTGGCATAGAGATCGCTGTCTCTAAACCCACGGTAGACTATAGAGAGACAGTAACCGCAAAAGGCTTAGTTGTCATGGCTAAGAGCCTTAACAAGCAGAACAGCTTCTGGGTTCAAGTAGAACCACTCAAGGAGAAAACAGCAACAGCCGGAGTGTCGGATGAGCATGGAAACATGTTGATAAACTCGGCAAGAAACGTGAAGCATTTTGGCGAAGTCGAAAACGCAATAGTCGATGGGTTCAAATGGGCATGTAGAACCGGTCCATTGTGCGAGCAGCCTATGAGAAACGTGAAGATAAACCTCTTAGACGCAAAAATACATGAAAATGAAGTTATGAGAGAACAGACTCAAATCGCGCGGGCCGTGAGTCGAGCGATACTTGGTTCATTCCTAACAGCTAAACCTGCACTTCTTGAGCCAGTCTACCGAATAGAAATAGTGACTCCAACCCAATTCTTTGGGGTATGCACAAACATTGTGGCGGCTAGACGCGGAAAAATTCAGTCCACCCAAAACAGAGCGGATCTTGTGATGATTATGGCGTTGATGCCTGTTGCAGAAGCATTTGGGTTAGCCTCGGAAATGCGGTCAGCCACTTCTGGGAGAATCTTTTGGCAAAGCTCCTTTGAACGCTGGAGTATGCTGCCGGAAAAGATTGCTGAGAAAGTTGTTCAAGAGACTCGTGCAAGAAGAGGCTTGCCAGCAGAGATTCCTAAACCAGAGAGATTTATCGAGGAAACGGAAATTGAAAATAATCATCAAACTTCACGATGAACATAGCATCGCATAACGCCAAACAGGAGACAACCAATGAAGATCAAATTGAGCGCATCCTGTCCTTTCGATCTTGATGCGACGCTCTGTTGCGGCCAGACCTTCCGATGGGACAAGCAGGGCGAATGGTGGTTTGGCGTTGTTAGAGACAAAGCTTTCAAAATCCGGCAGACAACTAACATTTTAGAATATAAAAACGCAGATGCAAATTTCGTGAGAAACTACTTCGGACTCGATGACGACTTGCCAAAGATCTACAAGCAAATAGGAAAAGACCAGCAGACAAGAGAAGCCATCAAAAAGTTCAAAGGCTTGAGGATTCTTCGCCAAGATCCATGGGAATGTCTGATTTCCTATATCTGCGCGACCTTCAAGAACATTCCTGCAATAAAACAGATGCTGCTCAGCTTGTCTCACAAATTCGGAAGCCAAGCTTGCTTTGAAGGACAAGATTTCTATGGCTTTCCAACGCCTGAAAGGCTGGCACACTCGTCAGTGAGCGAACTTGCCGCATGCAGCTTAGGTTACAGAGCCAAATACGTTTATGAAACTGCAAGAATTATTCATAGAAACGGCGTTGACGTTTCACACTTCAGCAAAATGGACTATGTAGAGGCGAAAAAGGAGCTTCTCAAATTTTCAGGTGTAGGATTGAAAGTGGCAGATTGTGTTTTGCTTTTTAGCCTCAGGAAGCTTGAAGCTTTCCCAGTCGACGTCTGGGTGACACGAGTCATGATGAAGTATTATGGAGATAATTTCCCAAGAAAATTCGTGGAGAAGATAGCAGGCAAGAGATCACCTAGCGATCCAGAGTATGGAGTGTTAAATGATTTCGGTCGAGAGTATTTCGGAGAATACGCGGGCTATGCACAAGAATATCTGTATCACTTTGAAAGATCAAAATGCTGAGAAAACGTTTTTCCTCTGGTTATTCTGATGAGGCTCGTGCCTTCCACTTTTCCAGTCTCGTCTTGACTTCTTCTCTGAGCTTCTCCTTCGAAACAAGTCGTCCACGCACTATTACATCGTCGTTTATGACAATGCTTGGGGTACTCATTATATCGTAGCTTAATCCCTCGTTCAATCCATCTTGTGTTGCCAAATCTACTTCCCTGTAAGCAATACCAAGATCCTGCGCGACCTCTGAAGCTATAGCCTTGGCTAGAGGACAAACAGAACAACCTGGCAAAGTGAAAACTTTCAACTCCACGATCCTTCTCCCTCTATCAGAATCTAGCTTACCCGATGACACCTCTTAAATCTTTTATGGAATGGCTTAAAAGCCGAAAACGTTTAAATCAACTTGAAAAGTAGCATAGTACACAGACAATCCTTGGGGCCCGTAGCTCAGCCCGGTAGAGCGCCAGGCTCATAAGCGTACTTCAATGTGCGCTGAGGTACCTGTTGGTCGGGCGTCCGAATCGCCCCGGGCCCACCATCACTCACGAGCGCTCTATTTCTGCAACAAAAGAAAAGCCGGACACCGATTTCAAAACCTTCGGCATCTCGTCCTTTCTTCTTTGGGCTACCAACGATTCCGCAAACTTTCAAAAAGGACTACCGTTTTCTGCGCTATGTTTTGAGCTTTGCAGCTAGGTTAGCCACTCTTTTTCCAAGTTCTTTGCAAGAAGCAATGCTTTCATTGTTGAGGGCGCCTACTGCTGCCGCGCCGTAATGCTTGTCGTCGTGTCTTCCCTGAATGACCATCCCATGAACCAGCATCGCTTGGAGTATAGAGAGCAAGGTGGTCTCAGCACCTGAAGCTGTTCCTCCGGAGCTTGTAAAAGCAGCGCCAGCTTTTCCCGCAAGTTTTCCGTGGATTTTGACTGATTCATCGATTAATTCCTTGAGCTTGCTAGACATCATGCCGTAGTAGGTTGGTGAACCCATTATTATTCCGTCTGCTCCCTGCAGGTCCTCGATGGTTGTTTTGTCAACCTTCTTCACTTCTACAGTTGTGCCTTTCACTTCTTTGGCGCCTTCCGCGATAGTCATCGCCATTTTTTCGGTGTTTCCGCTTCTTGAGTGATAAACTATCAGAATTTTCGTCAAATGCTTCGCCTTCCCGTTTTTTAGATGTTGTTGTCTCAGAGTATTTTAGATTTTATCAAGGAAACGCGTCATTTAATGGGGATTTTGGCAATAGAAGATTGTTCCATAAGCTATAAGTGGGCTTGGCTTGCTTAAGCTGTTATGAGGAGAATGGTAGTCCCGTTTACCGGGGAGAAAGGAGAAGGGAGAAGTAACTTATAACCTACCATTCTCCTCATACATTTTTCAGTATCCATGCAGAAGTTGCTTTTAAACTTTTGTTTCTATTTCGAATTAAATCTTTCAGCTTTCCCGAAAAAAGATCCAAGCTAAGTCTTTTTGCAGATTACACGCTTAACTTCTTCCTTAAATCGCTCCGTGTCCATGAAAAAAGTCTTTATATGCCTAGCATTGACTATTGGATCAGAGTTCTTCCGTTTTATTGATTCTTCCGGCCTCTCCCACTGATTAATCAGCTCGACAGGGATCGCAGGTGCAACCTCTTTTATCAACTCGACAGTTTTTGTGGCAAATTGATAGGAGAATTGGCAAATTGGACTGTAGAAAACTATTGCCCTATCCAAATCCTCCTGCAGTGGTTCATATTCTCCAACAGGAAGAGCTGACGCGTATTCGCCTTCGATCGGAAGATACATCACACCCTCTTCAGGTGCTTGCAGAAATTTATTCTTCTTGAAAAACTCGGACAAGGAAAGAAGTTCACCAGTGTTGAAAGCTTTCGCAACAATGAACCTACACCGTCTGTTTCCAAGACAAGTCCTTCCAAGCTTTGCGTCATCAATAACGCTTTTCAGCAACTTTGTGCCTATTCCAAGCTTCTGCGCCGCTGAAGTTGGATTGTAAACGCACGCAAGGGTTAGAACATCGTCTCTTCCAGCGGTTTTGGTTGGATCAGCCGTTTCTGGGTAATAGAGTATCTGCGCCACTGGTTTGTTGCCGTAATAGGCGATTTTCACGACTGAACCATATCTATCAAGCATTTTGTGCAGCCAAGATCTCTTCAGATCCATTCCCTTTCGATGGACAAGATCGTTCAGTCTCTTGCTGGAGCAGACGTAAAGAAGATCTTCTATGTTTTCTCTTTCAAGATCTTTGATTTCGATCTTGTTTTGCAACGCGTGTTCTTCTCTCTTCTTTTTCTAGAATTCACTTATGATTTTGTCAACCGTCATTATCTTGGCGTTGTAGACGTATTCCAGATACTTTAGACCCTGTTCCTGATCTTCTTGTGTGTAGGCTTCAACGCCGTCTTGGGCTATATTTATCTTATATCCTCTGAAGAAGGCGTCTGCAGCCGTGTGTCTTACGCATATGTTTGTGTGCAAACCGCCCAAGATGATCGTTTTTACGCCTTCGCCTTTGTATAGGCTTCTCAGAAGCGAGTCCAAGCCTGTTTCATAGAAGCCGCTGTAAGCTCTTTTTTCAACAATATAGTCTTTTCCGGTAGGCTTCAGTTCGGGGATCGTCTCGGCGCCTTTTGTGCCTTTAATGGCGTGTTTTCCCCATTTGGCCACGACCTCCACGTCCTGCGGATAGTGAGCGTCATTACTATAAATGACTGGAATTCCGTGTTTGCGTGCGGCTTCAACGAGCTTCTTGAGTTTTGGAATTATACAGTTTGCTCTATCGCATTTCAAGTCACCAGTCACAAAATCGTTCAGCATGTCGACTAGTATCACGGCTTTGTTATCCAAACAAGTGAACCTCCACAAAATGAGAATAGGAGCGAAACGCTATTTATAGTTCGCTTAACGTTCCGTTTCTAAAGTGTATGGGCCGTTTGTCAGGTTTTCTGCTCCACGTTTTTTGACTAGAACGCTGTCTTCTATGCGGACACCGCCATAGTCTATGAGGTAGACGCCGGGCTCGTTCGTTACGACATTTCCAGGCATGAGTCTGTCCTTACTTTGTGAACTTAATGCCGGCGGTTCATGAACCTCTAAGCCTACGCCGTGGCCTAAACCGTGAACAAAATAGTCGCCGTAGCCAGCGTCAGCTATGGTTTTGCGGGCGGCAGCATCTACATCTTTTGCCTTCGCTTTGGGTTTTATCGTTTCGAAGGCCTTGTGCTGTGCTTTTTTGACGATTTCATGAAGCTTCATCTGTTTCTCAGAGGGTTTTCCAGCAACCATCGTCCTAGTCATGTCTGAGCAATAATCGTGATATTTAGCGCCTATGTCCACGACAACCAGTTCGCCTTTCTTGATCTGCTTCTCCATACATCCTCCATGCGGATAGGCTGATCGGGCGCCCGAAGCAACTGAAGTTTCAAACGCTGTCCCCCAAGAATCCTTCATCCGCATCGCATATTCAATTTCAGCCGCAACCTCGGTTTCCTTCACACCGGGACGAATAGTCTCATAGGCGGCTTTCATGCCGGCGTTGGTCAGTTCAGCCGCTTTCCGCATCAGCTCCAACTCATCTTCAGTCTTCACTTTGCGGAGTTCCCAGACAAGACTTCCTTGAATCTTCAACTTTGCTGTTCCCTTAACTCCCTTCATGATGCTCCGGTAGCTTTCAACGCTCAACGAGTCTGCGGCCAGTTTTTTGATTTTGAAAGCCTTAACCTGGCCTGCGACTTTTGCCATCAGGTCTTCGCCGCGTTTGACCTTTTCGACTTTAGGTGTTTTTGCTTCGGCTTTGGCTTGTTCGTAGTTCACGCTGTAGACATGGAGGATACTATTTCCTTTCTTGGGAATAAGGAGACAAGCTGTTCCCGGAACGCCAGTCAGATAGAGCAGGTTTGCAGCATTCATTATCAGGAAGCCGTCAAAACCTTTTTTCTCAAAGGCTATCTGTTTAAGTGAGTTTATTCGATCCAACAGGTTTCACCTTTTGAGGAGAAGTGCATTATTCTTGGTTTAGGTATTTTACAGCTTCGCTTGCCGTCATGTGCCAACAGAAATTCTTAATTATGGAAGATTGGATGGTTTGTTGGCTCGTGACCAGTATTGCCGCACAGCGTTGAAACAAGAAATTTAGTTCGAACCTTCAAAGGACACGATAAACCAGTGAAAGCTCTAGACCAGGTTTCAATCTCCATAGAGCAAGGAGAAATCTTCGGACTTCTAGGTCCGAATGGCGCTGGAAAAACCACGCTGATAAAGATACTGTCAACGCTTTTGCTGCCGACCAGCGGTGAAGCATACGTCGGCGGTTTCAACGTGGTCAAAGAGTCAAACAAGGTTCGAAGAGTAATCAGTTTGGTTTCAGGCGGTGAAACGCCGGGCTACGGTATACTCTCAGTGAGAGAGAATCTCTGGTTCTTCTCGCAGCTTTACGGCTTGTCCTCTTCGAAAGCGAAGGAAGAGATTACAAGGTTGACGAAGGATTTGGATCTTGGGGAATACGCCAATACACGGATGTCCAAACTGTCAACTGGGTACAAGCAGAGACTGAACTTCGCTCGAGGGTTATTGAATAATCCGAAGATTTTGTTTCTTGACGAGCCTACGCTAGGCTTGGACGTGCTCACGTCGAAGAAGCTAAGAGGCTACATCGTTGACTGGGCTAAACGGGAGATGAAGGGTACCGTTCTTCTTACTACGCATTATATGGCTGAAGCGGACGAAATGTGTGACCGAGTAGCCATAATCGATCGTGGAAAGATTCTTGTGTGTGACAGTCCGCTGAAGCTTAAGGAAGATTTGAAAGAAAACGTGATCATGAAAGTTGAAGTCTCCTCAGTGCAAGCAGATTTCGGCTTCATGGATAAGCTTGAGGGAGTAGTAGGCTACTCTCAAACCCGAAGCATTCAGACAGACACGACGACTCTGAAGGTGGTGGTTCGGGACGAGAAAGTATTTTCAAAAATCACTTCAAAATTGCAGGAACAGAAGCTCAAGATACTGTCCGAGAGCAAGGCTGAGCCGACACTGGAAGACGTTTACATAAGTCTTGTGGGCCGCGGTTTTGAAGAAGATGCAGGTGCAACGAGTGCGTGAGCAGCTGATCCATAATTTGAGGGCAGCGTACGCTAGGCTTTGGGTCAGAGTGAAAGGCGGCAACCGAGAACCACAATGGCTCATAGCCGAAATGATAATTCCCATTCTGACGCTGAGCGCCTACATCTACATGTACAAGACGCTGGAGGCTCCTCCAGAGTTTACAGGCTTCGTTATTATAGGCGGAACAATGATTGCTTTCTGGTCAAACGTGCTGTGGAACATGTCTGCCCAGTTTTACTGGGAGAAAGAAACAGGAAATCTAGAGATCTATTTTGTGACGCCAATTTCGAGAATGGCCATTCTGCTGGGAATGGCTCTGGGCGGAATAGTAAACACCACTCTTCGGGCTACAGCGATCATGGTCGCTGGAATCCTGGTTTTCCAAGTTCCGCTGGTCATCAATGAGCCTTTCACGGCGCTTCTCATGTTCTTCTTGACGATAACGGCGTTGTACGCGTTGGGCATGCTGTTCGCCTCGCTGTTCCTAATGTATGGAAGAGAAGCGTGGCATACGGCTAACCTTCTTCAGGAGCCGGTGCATTTCCTGTCAGGGTCCTATTTTCCGAAAAGTCTCATGCCGGACATGGTTCAGCTTGTCGCATCATTGATACCACTGACGTTCGGTTTAGACGGCATCAGGCAAATCGTTATTCTGGGCAAAGGATTCAGCGATGTCTGGATTCATTTAGTAGCACTTACTGTCTTCATAATCATTCTGTTGCCATTAGCCAAGTTTGCCTTGGATTACATGGAGAATTTGGGCAAAAAGGAGGGGAGGTTGACGCTCCGATGGCAATGAACACGGTTTTGAGGACGGTGAAACAAGCGATCTGGGTGGGCTGGAAGGTTGAAACTAACTGGGCTGACCCGTTCGTGTTCTCGATATACTACTTGATTCGCCCTCTTGCCGGACTGCTCATCGTGGGTTTCATCTTCATCATTGGAAGTACGGCGTCTGGTGGGCAGTTGAGTCCTGAGTATTTTGCGTTCATGTTCATCGGTAACAGCTTCTTCATCTACGTGTCACAGATTATGATGACCATGAGCATGCTGATTCACGACGACAGAGCGCATTACGAGGTCATGAAGCACATTTACTTGGCGCCCGGCTCGCTGTCCTGGTACATTTTGGGCAGAGCCTTGAACGGTGTCATGAACGCCACCGTGTCTTTGCTGCTCACTCTAGGATTTGGTGTGGCGGTCTTTCAGGGTTTGATGAACGTGCAAATTCCGATAAACTGGTCAGGAATAGACTTCGGCCTGCTACTGCTAAACCTAGTACTCGGAATCGTCTGCTTCATCGCAATGGGCTACGTTCTGTGCGGAATAAACATCATGACATCCAAGGTTCAGTTCATGCTCACGGAGTACGTTTCAGGCATTCTCTACCTGTTTGGCGGAGTCGTGTTCCTCCCAGAAATCCTGCCGCAATGGGGACAGACTATTTCAAGCGCTTTGCCTATCACGTATTTTCTCAGAATTATGAGGTACGCATTTTTGCATCAATCTCCTTCAGTTGTGGAGATGGATCTGCTGTATCTGGTTCTGACCATGATCGCAACTATAATCGTTGGATTCGGAGTCTTCAGAATCGCCATGTACAAGGCTAGAAGAGACGGTCTGATAGACAAGAAAGAAGAGTACTAGCCGCCACTCACTATAGGCAATATTATCACGTGGTCACCGTTCTTTAGCTTGGTTTCCAAACCTTTCAATTGATTGAGCAAATAGCCATTCACGGTTATGATGTAGTTGGGTTTCACATCAGAGGCTTTAGGTTCATAGATGGCCTTTTTGAACGGTTCACCATAATGTTTAGTGAGTACGCTCAACATGTCGGCTACTGTGGAGCCATCTTTTGTTTCGAGCTCCTCTTCTCGTTTATTGTGAGTTATGTTTTTGATGTGGCCGAGATATTCGACCTTGACCTTCATACTAAGCACTTTGCCTCACTAGTTGGCTTTAATCGTGCGGCTATTATCTGTTTGCATGCGTTTGTCTGCCTGCCTCTCGAACGAGTTTCTTTGGTCTCTACAGTGAGAAGATGATTACAGCGGCAATAATGTTTTTTATTTTCCTCAAACAGTCTAGTACAAGGGTGCCAATCATTGAACCTTAAAGAAATCAGAGAGCGCAAAGAAAAATGGGAAAAAGAAACTGTTCTAAAAAGTTATGCCAAGCTCCCAGAAAGAGGAGAGTTCCACACAAGTTCAGACATTCCGGTGGAAAGAACTTACACACCTACAGACATTTCGAATCTTGATTTTCTGCACGACTTGGGATTTTCAGGCGAGTACCCGTTCACGCGCGGCGTCTATCCAACCATGTACCGTGCACGACTTTGGACCATGCGTCAGTACGCTGGTTTCGGCACGGCTGAACAGACGAACCAGCGCTTCAAATACCTCTTGGAACATGGTCAGACAGGTCTAAGCGTTGCTTTCGACTTCCCAACCCAAGTGGGCTACGACTGCGACGATCCTATGGCTGCAGGCGAAGTGGGCAAAGTCGGCGTTAGCGCCAGCTCACTGAAAGATATGGAGATACTTTTCGATGGAATACCGCTGGACAAGGTCACAACTTCGATGACCATTAACGCTCCAGCAAACGTGTTATTAGCCATGTACGTGGCCGTCGGACAGAAACAGGGCGTGGCTGAAGCCAAACTAGGCGGAACGGTTCAGAACGACGTTCTCAAAGAATACGTCGCGCGTGGCATGTACATTTTTCCACCTAAACCTTCTATGCGTATGATCACAGACATCTTTGAGTACTGTAGCCAGCACATGCCAAGCTGGAACACCATAAGCATCAGCGGTTACCACATCCGCGAAGCTGGCTCCACAGCTGTCCAAGAAGTTGCTTTCACATTCGCCAACGCGATAGCCTACGTTCAAGCAGCCGCAGACAAAGGCCTAGACTTAGACAAGTTTGCAGGCAGACTTAGCTTCTTCTTCGCTTCGCACAACAACTTCCTAGAAGAAATCGCCAAGTTCCGCGCTGCCCGAAGACTCTGGGCTAGAATAATGCATGAACGCTTTGGAGCCAAAAACCCAAACAGCTGGATGCTACGTTTCCACACCCAGACCTCAGGAGTGTCGCTCACAGCCCAGCAACCCTACAATAACATAGTCCGCGTAGCATTGCAGGCTCTAGCGGCTGTTTTAGGCGGAACACAATCATTGCATACTAACTCGTTTGATGAAGCCTATGCCCTGCCAAGTGAACAAGCCGTGACTGTTGCCCTCAGAACCCAGCAACTCATAGCCCATGAGAGCGGCACAGTAGACACAGTGGACCCGCTTGGCGGAGCTTACTACATTGAATATTTGACTAACGAGATTGAAGAAAAAGCCTTGAAGTACATTGAACAAATCGACAAAATGGGTGGAGCAGTTGCCGCTATCGAAAAAGGATTCATGCAAAGAGAGATAACAGAGAGCGCTTACCGCTATCAGAAAGAGGTCGAAGCAAAGAAGCGAACCATCGTCGGCGTGAACGACTTCAAGGTTGAGGAAGACGTTCCAATCAAGCTCTCGCGGGTTGATCCAGCTATCGAGAAGAAGCTTGTGGAAAGACTGGCACAACTGAAGCGTGAAAGAAACAAGACCAAAGTAGGCAAAGCATTAGACAAGTTACGAAAAACTGCAGAAGACGAAAAAATAAATCTGATGCCCTTCGTGCTTCAAGCGGTAAAAGAGTACGCTACACTAGGCGAAATCTGCGGCACGCTCCGCGACGTATTCGGCGAGTACAAGCCTTCCTCAATCTTCTAGGCTAATATGAAGAGCGCATCGCCTTCGTTAACAGCCGAGCCTTCGGAAACGTTCACGTCCTGCACTGTCCCAGCCTTCGGCGCCACTATCTCGTTCTCCATCTTCATAGCCTCGATAACACAGAGAGCTTGACCCTGCTTTACTGGATCACCCTTCTTAACTTTGACAGACATTATCTTACCCGTCATAGGCGCGGTCACAGCGCCTT
>Ga0315293_10001138_pt1 | contig 25780 bp, 16 predicted proteins | sample YL17G13_20_MG_FD_203071 | JGI IMG/M metagenome (GOLD analysis project Ga0315293, IMG submission 203071) | Sediment microbial communities from Yellowstone Lake, YNP, Wyoming, USA - YL17G13_20 | ecosystem: Environmental > Aquatic > Freshwater > Lake > Sediment | place: USA: Wyoming | collected...
CGTCCGGCGTCGGAGAATCATTGTATATGGCCAAGCTTCTCAGAAGCAATTACGGACCCACCGACAACAATGACATGCTTTACATGGTTTTCGGCGATCCCGCCCAGCTTCTGCAGTATCCCAAATACAATGTTGATCTGACGCTGTCGCCCGATTCGCTGGTGGCGTTGACGGTCGACAGCATCTCCGGAGAAATCGTCGACGATTTCGGCAACGCGCGCAATGATTTCAACGGCAATATCTGGGTGACAGTCAAGGATGGCTCTTCGGTGCGTTCCGTGACCTTGCGCAACAGGCTCAATGTACCCTTGCCGCCACCCAACACGATCACCTATACCGCCGAAGGAGCCACCATCTTTATCGGGCCGGCCGACGTGCGTAACGGCAGGTTCACCAGCAGATTCTTCATCCCCAAAGACATCTCCTATGGTAGCCGTGGGGCCAAGATCTACGCCTACGCCGAAAACGGCTCCTTCGATGCCCTCGGCGTTCGCGATTCCCTTCTTGTTTCGGGGTCGCTGCCCGCTTTGCGCGACAGCATAGGCCCGACAATCGAGCTTATGGCTGACGGACGTACGTTTGTGGCAGGAGCCACCATGGTGCCTTCGAATTTTGCCCTGGGTGCGAATATACGTGATGATCACGGGGTGAATATCACCGGCCAGCTTGGCCATAGCATAGTGGTCAGTATCGATGACGGCGAGGTTTTTGAGGGGGACGTGACCAGCTATTTCCGGTTCAACCAGGGCGACTACCAGGGGGGCAGGTTGGAATTTCGGATGACGGAGCTTCCACTGGGTGAGCATACCATCACCCTGAAGGCCTGGGACAATTTCAACAATTCCGCCATGGTCTCACGGCGGATCGAGGTCGTGGCCAGCGGCGAGCTGGCAATTTCCGATGTCATGAACTATCCCAACCCGGTCAGAAAAGGCGACAACTCGACGGCGTTCCAGTACTGCCTTAACAACGATGTCGATAAAGTCACCATAAAAATATTTACCGAGGCCGGGCGCAAGATTAAGACTTTGGAAATGACATCAGCCAATCAGACCGAGATGGGCTGCGAACAAGTGCCCTGGAATACGCTCGACGCCGATTCTGATCCCCTGGCCAACGGCGTATACTTATACCAGGTGTCCGCGGAGCGGCGGAAAGCCGACGGTGGCAAAGAACAGGCGGAGCAGACTGGAAAATTGGCAATATTGCGGTGAGCAAAACAATGATACGATCGACAATATTTGATTTCAATATCTGGAGGAACGAAAATGAAGTTGTGTAAACTCGCGGTTGTCCTGACTCTGCTTTTGGCCGGGACAGCATCAGCCCAGGTTGGACGGACAGGCGTGCCTTTTCTATTAATTGCGCCGGGTGCGCGCGCGGCCGGCATGGGCGAGGCCTTCATAGCCATCTCGGATGATGCCACGGCGGTCCACTGGAATCCCGCCGGGCTTGGCAAATATCCGCTGACTGGTTCCTGGTTGAATTTCAGGGCCGGCGACAATGACACCATACAATCGGTCGTGCTTGTCAAAAATAACCTGCCGGAAAATAACTATCGCCAGTACGACATGTGGGGCCTGGTCAACGGCAGGTTGGCAAAATGGGACGGCAGAAAATGGGTTATAGGTGTCAGGCAAGAGCTAAAAGCCGGGCAATCAATGCAGAACCTGGTGACGCGATATACGGGCCTGGACGAAGAGCTGGCCGAGCCATATGTCAATGAGCTGGCCAGGGAAAACAACCAGATCGCTCCCGAATCTGTTGATTCCCTCAGGGCCATGATTACACCGATTCTTCCGGAAGGCTACCTCTATAAGGAGGAGATCCAATTCGGATTCGACAAACTCCTCAAAGCCTACTATGAGCTGCGAATCGACATGAACGGCTTTAACCAGATTCGATCCGATGTCTACGATGTGGTTGGAAATCAAACGCCATCGGACGACAAGCTCGATAAAATAGCTTTCGGATTTGACAGGGGCATAACTGCCAGGGGCGACAGGAGCGTCTGGATGCCGTTCGACCTGACTCTGCCGGATACTATCACATGCATCGGCACCGATGATGAAAATGTCTATATCGGCACTGCCCGGGGCCTGTTTCGCCTTGAACCCCCCAAGCTCAAGTGGTCGCTGTTTACGGCATCCGGCGACTCGCTGCCATCCGGGAAAATCACAGCATTACACAAGATCGGCAATAAATCGTCGATGCTGGTCGGGACCGAGACGGGCCTGGCCAAATTTACGGGCCGCAACTTCATTCCATATACCCCTGATGCCAATGCCCCCAAAGGATATATCAGGGCCATCTCGGTCGAGAACGATCGCAATGCTTGGGTGGCGGGTGATAACCAGCTTTATCACTATGACGGCTTTAAATGGAGCAACGCTTATGACGAGGAATTTACGATAGGAGAATCGCTGCCTAAATCGGCGGAGCGGTTCTATGGCGAGATTGGCACAGTTGACCTCGACAACATTCTGGCCGAAATCAGGAAAGCCAATCCCGAACTCGGCGATACAGTGGCTCCGGGCCAAACCGTGAAATTCCCTTACAGCCTCGGTTACAGGGGCAACATCACCGCCCTGGGTATTGACGATAGAAAACGTCTGTGGATCGGGACCACCAATGGGGTGACGTATTTCGATGGCGAGAAGTTCCGCTTATTCGGTTACAGGGTCTACGAGGCTCCCCTGCCGACCACGGTGCAGGAAATCGCGACCGGTTTCATCCCTGACAGGAATCCTGAAAAGATAGAGAAGCTATCGGCGTTGATCAGGGAATTCAACCGCCTCGAATCAGACCAGGTCGAGACGGGCAAGAAAATTCTCGTATATGCTAATGCTCTCGGCTCCGAGGTCAATGCCATTAGCCCGGTCTCGGGCCGCAAGACTATCGTCGCCACTGACCAGGCCCTCGTTATGTACAACAACGGAAAATGGAATCGCATGCCGGTAGCCGGCACCCGCGGTTCCGACGTGGCCGGGATCCAGTCCAAATCCGGTGAACTATGGGTCAATGGCAAGAATAAGGTATCCATCTACTCGGCGCCGAAGAAGCAAATAACTTTTATGCACTCCAATTACCTGGTCGATCTGGCCGATGACATTTATTACGAGTTCTTCTCTTTTGTATATCCTACCAGCGATTGGGGCACGTTCGGCATGGGAGTGACCTTCCTTTCGTTGGGCAACCAGATCAGGACCGACGAGATCGGCAGGGTGCTGGGAAATTTCTATACATATGAAATGGCCTTGACCCTTTCCTACGGCACCAAGTTGATGAACAACTTCTATGGGGGCGTCTCGCTCAAATATATCAATTCGCACCTCTCCGATGCCGGCGCCGGCAAGGAACGGGGCAGCGGCTCAGGGTACTCCGTGGCGGTCGATGGCGGTGTGCTATACGATATGACGCGCCGGCTAACCCTCGGCGCGACCATCACGAATATCGGGCCCGACATATCATACATTGACGCTGACCAGGCGGATCCTCTGCCACGGAAATTATCTTTCGGTTACGCCTTCAAGCTGATCGATTCGCCCTACAACAAGCTTGCCTTCGTGGGCGAGGCTACCAAGCTGCTGGTCGATCTGAATGATGATTTTACAACCGAGATCGAGGAAATCATACCGCATCTGGGCATGGAATACTGGTATTCGAACCTGGCAGGTCTGAGAGCCGGATATGTATACGATGACAAGGGTGTCCAGAAGTATATGACACTGGGAGCTTCTCTCCAGTATAGCAGCTATAGGTTCGATTTCGCTTATATCCCTCCCACTAACGAGGATTATAACAGGTTGGGACGAACCATCAGATTTTCGATGAACGTGGGGTTTTAGGAAGTGCTCGGACGAAGCGCTCTTTTTCTCCTGGTAGGAACCGCTTTTTTTCTGACGCAGCCTCAGTTTTCGACAGGCGGAAGCATCATCAGGCCGATTGGACGCGAGACGATCGAGCCCCCGGCCAAAAGCGGCGAGTTTGTGTCCGATGTCTCCCGGAGGAATCTGCTCGGTCTCGAAAGGCCGACTCCCTTCTCGCTTCCGACGGCCAAGCGCGGCGTTCCGCTGGGCGAAGCTCTCCTGGAAGACACGATCCGTGTCCTGGCGCTTAAAGTTGAATTTCAGACTGAGACTCCCGATAATAACAAGACCACCGGCAACGGCAATTTCGATATGCGCACATTCGAGGAGTTTCAGGCTCAGGAGGGGCATTATATCGATCCCGCGCCGCACAACTCCGCTTATTTCAATTCGCACCTCGATGCGCTCAATCGCTATTGGCAATCGGTTTCAGACGGCAAACTCAGCCTCAGCTGGGCCATATATCCTCAAATCGAGAATGAGGCTTTCAGGCTGCCGGTATCGATGTCATACTATGGCTCCGAAGGCCCATGGGCCGATTCGTCTGTCGGTGACAAACTCGGCCACTTCTTTATCGATGCCATTCATTTCGCCGATTCTGCCGCGCCGGAGATAAATTTCGCCGACTTCCAGGCCATAATCATCTTTCACGCCGGCTCGGACCAGCAAAATAATATCGATTTCATCGATGATACTCCGGACGATTTCTGGACCGGCTTTCTGCGCCTGGCAGAGCCGGTGGAAGTCGATGGCGGCTCCGCGTCAGTAATTGACGGCACCATCATGCCGGAGACAGTAAATCAAGACAATCGGCTTAACGCCCTCAACGCCGTCATGGCACATGAATTCGGTCATCAGTTGGGATTGGTCGACCTTTACCGAACTGATAATTTTATGACACAGATGGGCGATTTCTCGCTCATGGACAACAATGGCATGTCGGTTGGCGTGATAATCGATGATAACTTCCCCTCGGTGGGCGGCACTATTCCGGTTTATCCCGACGCATGGTCGCGCGCCTACCTGGGATTTGATGCCCCGCGCGTGGTTACGCTAGGCGAGAATGAGCCGGTATTCGCGGCGGCGCTGCAGCATGCCGAAAACGAAATCATCAAGGTGCCGATTACGGAATTCGAATATTTTCTGGTCGAAAACAGACAGATCGATGCCGATACGCTCGGACCTGGCTTCCCATTCGACAACGTCCTGATTGGCGACCCCCAGACGACTGTCATCCTGGGGCCGGGGTACGCCTATTTCCAGGGAAATGACACGATTCTGGTCACCGATGCCGAATACGATCGCCTATTGCCCGGCAACGGCATATTGATCTGGCATGTCGATGAATCGGTCGCATATTTGAATTACGCCCCCGAGTTCGGTCCGAACAATTTCTGGAACAACGCACTGCAGTGGGACCCGAGCAGACGTTTCGTATCGCTGGTCGAGGCCGATGGTGTCATCGATTTCGGCGGCAACTACTATACGGGGTTCGGCAGTCAGGCCGATATGTTCAGGCGCTTCTTTAACTCGCAATTTACGCCATTTACAAATCCGTCGTCCCGCTCCAATCTCGGCGCCGATTCTCATATTTCGATCACAGATATCTCAGGCTCCGATACTGTCATGACATCGGATATCAGTATCGATTGGTTCATGCCGGGATGGCCGCAGATGAGTATCCCGGGAAGTGCCGGCGATCCGGTCGTAGCTGATTTGGATGGCGACGACAGCCTTGAGGTCATCATGGCCTCCGGTAATCAGTTGCTGATATGGCGTCATGACGGTAGAAAATTCATTCCTAATGCTGACTCAATCGGCATTTTAAGGTTTGACAGCTCCATCGCGGTTTATCCATTGGCCGTGGCGGCGGAATGCGACACGGATATTGTTGGCAGACCTGTGATTTTTCAGGCGGATTCAATTCTGGCCCCTGTTATTAATCCAATGGAAATCGCTGTATCCACTATTTCCGGGAGTCTATATGTTTTCAGCGCGCTTGATGCTGATGGAAGAGCATATCAGATTCCAGATTCCCCATTGGAAGGGGTAACTTCCCCCCTCCTGGGACCAATGGCTGTCAATTTTTTAACTGATGACTCCGACCAATTGCTCACGGTTGACATATCTGGTAGAATACATCTAATTAATTGGACATTCACCTTCGACTACCCGGAGGACACCGTAATCTTCGATCTCGGCGTGCCGGCCATTTCCGCCTGCGCTTATTCAACAGCCGAAAATAATGTCATACAACTGCTGCAGTTGATGCTCGGCGGCCCGCCGAGGCTGGTGACCCTGGAGGCCAATTCCGGCAGCATCATTTTTGAGAAAACATCCGAGACTCCAATTCAGGCCGAGCACATCGTGGCCGGCGATATCTTGCGAAATGGATCCGGCCCGCGGGTTGTCGCATCCGGCACTGACGTTATCGGCCTTGTAGATGAAAACGGCGTCGTCCTTTGGACACGCCACACGGATGGTAGCGGCGGGCGGCCCGCCTTGGGCGATATCAATTCCGATGGCTACCCTGAGATCGTGGTCGCCGGAGACTCGAAGATTTTTGCCTTCAACCGCGATGGCATTGTGCTGTCCGATTTCCCGATTGACATGAATTTCTATGACTTAGGAGGCATGATTCAGTCTTCCCCCATACTCGCCGATGTCGACTCCGACGGCAACCCTGATATAATCACAGGGCTTCCCAGCGGAGCGGTCTACGCATTCAACTATCGCGGTGACCGGCTGGCGGGGTTCCCCTTGCCGAGCTCGTTCGGGATTAATATGGCAGCCGCTGTCGGCGACCTGAATCACGACGGTCAGACTGACCTGCTTGCCGTTGAAAGTGCGGGTTTTGTAAAGGCATGGGGTCTCGAAGAGGCGTATGTTGCCCAAAATGCCCCCTGGCCGATGGCTGGCGCCGATGCCAAGAACAGCGGTTATCTCTCGCCGGAGTTCCAGAAACCGCTGGTGACAACCGACGAGCAGCTTCCGGAAAATTCGGTATTCTGCTACCCCAACCCTGCGAAAAACTCTACGACGATCAGGTATTACCTGAATAGCGACTCCCAGGTCAGTATCGATATTTACGACTACCTCGGCGAGCGCATACATAAGGCGAATCTCGTGGGCCAGGCCCACGCTGATAATGAATATATCTGGAACTGCTCGGGCGCGGCATCGGGTGTCTACTATTGCCGCATCCAAGCCACGAGTGCCGCACGCGAGGTCTGGCGGATGATCAAAATTGCGGTCGTGAATTAACGGGCGTACCATTTTCAGGAGGAAATATGAAGTCAGTATTGAAGGGCTTAGTCGCAGTGATGATGGTGTTCTCGGCCGGGACAGCTTTGGCCTCCGGCCTGACGCGCACAACTTCAATCGATGAAGCCTTCCTTGCAAATTCGCTAACCATGCACAGCTTTTTCGAAAGGAAGCTTGAGTTCCGCCAGGGGGAGGACGACTTGCGCGAGGATATCTATGAGTTCCATTCCAAATCGCCGCTCAAGGCCTTCGCCTTGTCGCTGGCGATCCCCGGGGCCGGCCAATTCTACAACGGCTCAAAGATCAAGGCCGGCACCTTCCTGGCCGCCGATGTCCTCCTGTGGACAGGATATCTTATATACCATGGCAAGGGAAATGACCAAGAAAAGAAATATATGAAGTTCGCCGACGACAATTATACGCCCAATGATTATTTCGATTGGTTTGAGAATCTGCCTGATTCGGCGCAGCTTGCATTTTCGCATAATATCTACCGCGACCTAAACGATCCCGAAGGCGCGGTCAGAAATCATGAGTATTACGAAAATATCGGCAAGTACGATCAGTTCCAGCCCGGTTGGAACGATTATGAAACGCTCGGCTGGCCGCCGCCCCCCCTGCCCGGTGAAAACAGGGATTATCAGGCCACCCCCTTGCGTCTGCAATACCTGGATATGCGCCGGCAAGCCAACGACTACTTCTCCAGCGCCTCGACCATGGCCATGATATCGATTGCCAACCACCTGATCTCGGCTTTCGACGCCGCCATCGGGGCCAAGAAATACAACCGCGGCACCAGGCAATATTCTCTGCAGCTCAAATCGAAAAACATCGACGGCAAAGTGGCGCCGTTTATCGTAGCGGAGGTTAAATTCTAAACGACCATGAGATAAATCGGAAAGTGTTGTGGGGAGCAAGCTCGCCACCTACAAAATGGATTGATCTTATGACGGGGATTTTTGTAGGGCGGCAGCTTGCTGCTGACAATCTATATAAAATGATATGTGGGCAAGACATACCGTGCCCATAATTGGACCAGGCAGGGCAAATGAATTCGAATGAATATGGCCGATGTGCTGTCAGACATGCCGGAAGACTGATGCCGGCGATATCATTAATTTTCGCGATAATTTTCTTTCCGGCATCGTCCCAAATCATCACCGCCCAGAGCATTACGCAAATGATGGCCTCCTCAGGCAGCCTCCTTGATGACGACGACCTCAACCTGCCGACCTACCTTAGCCCCGAGCAGGACCGGCCGAGTGGAAAATCAAAATACCTGGCGTTAGGCCTTTCCTTCCTCCTCCCTGGAGCCGGTCAGTATTATACTGAAAATAAGACGAAGACGATCATCTTCGGCAGCGCTGAGGCGATGATCTGGTGCGGATTTTTCGGCCTGCGCCAATATGGAAGCTGGAAAAAGGATGATTACCGGGCCTGGGCCGCTTTCCATGCCGGGGCCGATGTTAACGGCAAGCCCGACATCTACTACGAGAAACTGACCTATTACGATAACCTCAACGAATATAATCAACTGGCGCCACTCTACGATGGAAATGAGGCCACCCTATTCCCTGCCACTCGCGACTATTATTGGAACTGGGATTCCGATGGGAGCCGTGATCATTATCGCAGCCTGCGCAATCAGAGCAAGAACGCCTACCGAAGATCGCTATTCATGGTGGGGGCGGCGCTAATCAATCGTATCCTGGCCGGTATCGACGCCTATAGGGCGGCAACCTACTTCGAGGAGGATTCGGAGTTCGGCCTGGCCGGATGGCACGTCTACTGCCAAACGGCAGGACCTATATCGGACAGCGAGGTAAATGTAGGCATTGCCAGGAAATTTTAAGTGCCGATACGACTTGAACAATTGATTGGTGGTAATAGGTTCATTGGCAGGGGCCGACTTGCGTATCACCCTGTGATGAATAACAAGGCGCCGGAGCCTTTTATTTATAGGGCCTGGCATATAGTATTTCGTATAAACGTGTAGGGGTTCAACATGTTGAACCCCTACTGTGAAAATTAATGACACTAAAATATTATCCAAGCTTTAAAGAGTCAGATCGCAGGCGCCCTGATCTACAAGTTTTGAGCCTGCTTCTAATTTTTATCGGCTGTACCGCGGGCGTCAGACAACCATCCCCGCCCGTTGTTCCTACCGCGGCTCGATCGATTCTAAATGCTCGACAAATCGGTTCCATCGGACCAGAGATAGGCACCCTCGGCAAGTTGATCGAACCGGCCAGCGTCCTGGTCGACAATCTTGGTGACATATTCATAGCCGATCGGGCCATCAATGCCATCTATAAATTATCCGCTGATTTGACACCCCTGAAGCGGGAGGGCGGCCTGGGCGGTTTTGGCGGCGGCTTCAACCGGCCCCTGGGGATGGCCTGCGATGCGGCGCTGAATTTATATATCGCTGATGGCGGCAATCGGCGCCTGCAAATTCTTGATCGCAATCTTCGCTTTGTGAAATCCGTAGATACTTACGAGGACCAGAACGGCCAGGCCGTCGAATTCAATTTTCCCTCCGACGTCGCCATCGACAACGAGGGAAACATCTGGGTGGCCGACGAGGATGAGGTTCTCAAGCTCGATCCATTCTACAGACTGATATTCGAGGCGTCCGATAAAGGGGCAGGGTATTTCATACTCGGCAGGATCTCTTCCATCGAAATCTCCGCGGCAGGCAATGTGGCAATCGCCGACGCCGGCAACAACCGCATCGCGATAATGTCGACCTACGGCAATTTCATCGGCGACATCACCGCCGGCTCAGCGTCTGCCGTAACCTGGGATAACAACAATAATATCTGGGCGATCGAATCCGACAGGAGCAGGATTTCCTGCCATGATATTAACGGCGATCTCTTGTACACGTTCGCCGATACCGGCGGCTCGCGCCCGGTCTGGATCGCGTTTGGCCGCGACGGACAGCTTTTGGTCCTCGATGGCAATCAGCGCCGCCTGAAAACTTACGAGCTTATTCGCGGAGCCGAAACGCCGGTCGATAAGTAAAATGTTTATTGATGATGCGATGGCTTTCCTGGTGGTGTCAGGTCTTGGGACCTGACACATTGGCTCGCTTGTCCCAGCCGAACTCTCTGCGACGGGCGAATGCTCGTCAACGCCTGGAAAACCGATTCAATTCGCGGCGCATTCTTTTTATCTCCTGCTTTGTTCTTCTCGCACTTAATCAATCATACTCCCAGGCGCCCGACACCAGCGTAACAATCCATGGCGGCGGGACCCGCGGCCCTTATCAGCTTGGTTTCCGCAACCTGGTCACCGGCTCGGTCATGCTTTATAGAAACGGTATGGCCGTCGATTCAAGCGCCTATACTGTGCAGAATGCCGATGGCATCATCAGCTTTGATGAGCCGCTCGGCGTGAATGACTCGGTCCTCGCGAGATTTCAATACATTCCACTTGATCTAAAATCGCAATATTCGATTCATACCCTCTCATCCGAAAATAAGATTCCCGCTATCGAGCCGATTGAGCCTGGGAAATTCTCAAGTTTCGGATCCGATCTTAAGGTCACGGGCAGCAAGGGATTCTCGGTGCAAACAGGCGAGGGTTCTATCGGTGGTCTTTCGCAGTCGCTGAATTTATCGATTTCTGGCGAGCTGGCGCCTGGCCTGAGGACGTCGGCCAACGTCTCGGACAAATCAAGCAGTGCCACCAGCGCCACTCGCCGCCTTAATGAGCTCGATAAAATTTATGTCGTGGCTGAATCGGACCATTTCAAGGGCATATTCGGCGATTTCGATATCGAACGGAGCCGCGACCCCCTGCTTGGCTATCGGAGAAAACTCACCGGCCTGAATGTCTCATATTCTAAAAGCGGCAACATCATCGGGGGCGCGGCGGCGTTCTTTCCCGGTGAATATAGATCGATCACTGTCAACGGACGCGATGGCCGATTGGGACCATATTATCTGACCGATATCGGGGGCCGCCAGGGTGCGCTGGTGCTTCCTGGTTCCGAGCGCGTATATATCGATGGTACGCTTCAGATTCGCGGCCCGCAAAATGATTACGAGGTCGATTACGAGGCTGGCACGATCCAGTTTTCGCCGTCGAAAGTGATCCGCGACGAAACCAGGATTACGATCGACTACGAGGTAGCCCGGGAGGAATACAGTCGAGGTTTCTACACCGCCTCTGGCGAGGGCAGCCCTATAGACGGCCTGAGATTCTTTTCGAGCCTCATGCAGGAGGGTGATAATAAAACCTCCCCGAAGAGTTTCGAAATGACACCGGAGGCGCGGCAAATCCTCGAGCAAGCGGGAGCCGATAGGTTGCAGGCGGCGCGCAGCGGCGTGAAGTTTGTTGGGCCTGGCGCCGGAGATTATAATCTCGATTCCACTGTAACGATCCATTACGTTTACGCGGGGATTGACCTGGGAAGCTACGATGTCACATTCTCATTCATTGGCCAGGGGCTTGGATCATACCGGGCACTCGGCGGAGGAATTTTCGAATTTGCCGGCCAGGGCCAGGGCGACTATAGTCCGATAATCCTGATCCCACTTCCGGAAACAAGGCGCTACGGCTCGGCAGGCACAGATTGGCGTTCGCCCGATAGTTCGGTCACCCTGGGCGGAGAGATGGCCGGCTCGCTTTATGATCGCAACACACTTTCCACCCTCGATAACCGCCGTAACGATTTGTCATTCGTCGGTACCGGGGCTTACAAGTTAAGCCTGCCCGGCGCCTTTGTCGGGATCAAGGCGCTGGGGAGGGCAATCGGCAAAAACGCCATCTTCCCCGGGCGGATAAACGATGTCGAACGCTACAGGAGGTACGACCTCGAAAGCCAGGCCTCGATAACAGGCGAGCGCGTGCACGAGATTGTGATAACCGGCGGACTTGATAATGACCGTCAGATTACGCTTGAATTTGGTCATCTCACTCAGCCTGGCATCACAAATCGCAGCCGCCAGGCCGCCGGCGCTCAATGGAGGCTGCTTTCGCCGCTTGACATCATGTCATCAGTGGAACATGCGCGCGGCGGCCGGACGTGGTGGAAATCAATGAACACCATCAGGGCGGCTTTCGAACATGCGCAGCCCTCGCTGAGCCTGAATTTTGAAAGGCGCGACGGTGGCGACGGTTTCAAATACTACGAATACGTAGCGCGGATTCCGGCGAATTATGCGCGTGATATATCCGGGGCAACCGAGGTAACCATCCGCGATGAGAAATTTCTCGATACCGACTGGCGAGATAAATTTATCTCCGGCGCCATTCAGCAGAGAATCACACTCCTGGTTGCTGGCACGGGCTTTTCAGGTGATGCGGCTCTCTCTTATTATAAAAAAGACTACAGGGATTTCACGGGAACCGATAGCGAGCAAAAAACCGGCTGGACACGCCTGAGTTATTCCGACCCCTCGGGCCGAGGCAGTCTGACCATCAGCGAACGACTGGGATCATCCAATGAAAGGCTGCAGGCGAAAAATTATGTCTTTATTGGAGACGGTCGGGGCGAATACAGGCTCGAGGATGGCGATTATATTCGGGATCCTCAAGGCGATTACACTTTGATCATCGAGGAGCTTGGCGAGGGCACGAGAATATCCGACATAGGGACCGAGATCGATGGCAGCGTCTCCCCTCTCCTGTTATTCAACAACACTCGCACGATCGAGCAGAGGGCGGGGCGGCTGACCATCGTAACCAACCTCGATTACTCGCTCAATAAATCGTCTGATCGCTTGATTGCCAGGGATTTCATGCCCTGGAATTTCACTGAATTGGATAATATCGTCTTCCAAAATGGCGAATTGAACATGACGACCTACTATTACCCACCCATCGGTAATCACCGCATAAAATACAATTTCACGCGGGCATTTGAGAGCGGAAGCCGATTCGCCAATGAACGGAATGACAACAATTCCAGAGCTGATGAATTATCATGGGCATTCCCCGCCGGGAAGAAGGTCGATTTTAATATCACCGGCCTTGTGGCGCAAACCAGGCGCTCGATCAATGCCTTGAAATATACAGTTGATAGAAAAAGCATCGGCGCCATGGCAAATTACCATTTCGCCCGGCAGTGGACCCTTTCGGCCGGTCCTTCATTTGAGCAGGCCCGCCAGGGCGACATCGGCCTGCGCGCCGACTTGCCGGCGCTGGAGTTGGGATTGGCGCGCGACCTCGAAAAATCGGGCCGCATCGTTGCCCGCCTGATATATTCTCGCCTTAACTCCAGCCCTAATGATGCCTACATCCCGTTCCAGGTGGCGCGCGGCAAAGGCGACGGTGACAATTTCGAGGCGGCCATCTCGGCGCGGATGTCGGTCACCAAAAACGGCCGCTTCGATCTCTCCTACAGGCATGAGAGCTTCGCGCAACGCCCGCAAACAAACAACCTTCGCCTGGAATTCACGGTACTGTTCCTATGAAACGTCTGAATCCGGTATTATTTACCATTTTCATTCTATGGCTGCCAATCAACGCGCGGGCAATTGAGATATCCGGCAATAGCCGGTTCTCTGATGACCAGATCAGAGGACAAATCACGCCATCGCTGCCGGACGATTCGATCGCCGCTAGGATAAAAACCATGTATAGAAAAGCCGGCTATTTCAATATCGCCATCCTTCCCGACGGCGACAGGGAGATTATCATACACGAGGGCAAACCGGCCATCATCGCCGCCGTCTCGGTCGAGATCAACCCGCCCGATTCGCTCGTATCATTCGACGACCTTGTTTCAGAGTTGACCGGCGAGGCGGCCTCCGAGGATAATTTTAATCGTTTCGCTGAATCGTGCATAAGCAGAATGTCGGAGATGGGACGCCCATTTGCCAGCGGCCGGTGGCGTGAGTTCAATATGAATCCCGATGGAAACATCGCGGCGTCCCTGAGTATCTTGCCGGGGCCTGAGAGCCGCATCACCGGCACGATCTTCGAGGGCTTGAAACGGACCAGGCCGCGAAATCTCCTGCGAACCCTGACCTACATGCCCGGCCAGCTATATTCTGAATCTGAGGTTAGTGAATCGGAGCGATTAATCAACAGGATGACCTATATCGATATTGCCGCCCCCTTCGAGATTCGGCCATTCTCTGACGGCGACTCGTGTTATATAGCTTATCATATTCGTGAACTCCCGTCCACCAGGTTCGATGGCGCCGCTGGATTCGCCTCGACCGCAGGCAGGGAGGTTTTTGTCGGGCGAATGGAGCTCGCATTCGGCGATATCATGGGCACCGGGCGCTCGTTCGGTTTCAGTTGGAACAGGAAAGACAGGTGGTCGAACGAATTGAGCTTGAACTATCTCGAGCCTTATCTTTTCCAGACCGATTTCGATCTCAGGCTCGAAATTTCGCAGATCGACCGCGACACCTCATTCATAAAAACGACCGGACGGGTCGGCCTCCTGCGTTCGTTTCGTTCAGGATTAGCCGGGAGCTTATGGCTCGGTCTCGAGCGAACCGTGCCGGAACCAACAAGTGACATCGCCCAATCCGATGCCAGATTCGTCACGGTCGAATTTGATTATGACAGGACCGATGAGCCGCTCAATCCCCGAGCAGGATATGGCATGTCGTCGAGTGTCGGCTACAAATACAGAACAAATACGGTTTCCGATTCCAACGCAACCGATTCTGCCAGAAAAATAACAACGGCCGGCATGGGCGGGCGATATTTCCTCGCGGTGTCAGGGCAGTTCGTCCTGGCTTTCTCATGCCAGGCCTGGGGCGTGGTGTCAAGCGATGGTCTGGTGCCGCGCGATGAGTTCTCGTACTTGGGCGGATTCGACAAGCTTCGCGGCTACGCTGGAAAACGCTTTCCCGCATACCGCTACTTTTTGGCCTCGTTCGAACCCAGAATCATCACAGGCCAGGGCAGTCGCATTTATTTGTTCACCGAACTGGCACAAATAAAAGACTCGCAAAATCAATCATCCGATTATAGATTTTACCCCGGTTACGGTCTCGGGGCGGTGGCGCCATCGGCACTGGGCCAGTTCAAACTCGAAATAGGTTGGGGCAAGACAGGGTTCCCTGGTGAGGGCGTTTTGAACTTCGGCCTGGTCGGACAATTCTAAATCCCGTGGTGACCCATGTGGGCCGCTGGTTTTATCCCATGAGCAAATTTGTCGAATTTCTAAAACTCGCCAGACCCGTCAACTGCGCAATTACGCTCATGTCGGTCTGGGTTGGCGCCGTTATCGCCGACAATATTTTTATTTCCGTCCGAATCGTTCTGGCCGCGGTCTCGGCCTGCCTGATCGCCGCCTACGGCAACATTATCAATGACATTTTCGATATCGAGGTCGATCGCCTCAACAAGCCCAACCGCCCGCTGGTGAGAGGCGTTGTCGGCAAACGCGGGGCCATGATACTGGTGATTGCCTTCTGCATAATCGGCCTGGCGCTGTCATTCGGTGTGGGGGGCGCGGCCCCCATTGTCGCGTTCGTGTCGGCATTGCTTCTATTGATCTATACTCCTCTTCTCAAAGGTATTCCATTCCTGGGGAATCTAACCGTTGCTTTCGTGGCCTCGCTCGCATTTGTGTATGGCGGGATGGCGGTCGACAAGCCGTTTGGAGCTCTGATTCTCTCGGTGTTCGCGTTTCTCATTCATCTGGGACGTGAGCTGGTCAAGGATATCGAGGACCGCCTGGCTGATTCCAGAGTCGGTCATCGAACCGCGGCTACAATTAGTAATGCGCGGCTCGCTAGGTTAGCGGCCATAGCCATAATTGTGACACTGATCGTGGCCACGTTCATACCCGTGGCTATCGGATTCTATGGCGCGGGATATTTCCTGGTGATATTGATAGGCGCCGATTTCTTCCTGGTGGAGTCGGCCCATCTGCTGGCCCGCACCAAGAACGAGGCCGAGATGCACCGTATCGCTGTCTGGCTCAAGATCGCCATGCCGTTCGGGCTCCTGGCAGTGCTTCTTGGGCATTTGGGATGGTGAGAGTTTTTGAAAGTCCATTTCAGCAAAAGCATCTTCTTAATTTTAAGTTTGCCATCGTAACTCAGTTCGGCGAAATATACCCCGCTGGAAACATAATCCCCAGCCATATTCCTACCTCCCCAAACCACACTATGATGGCCCGCCGGAAACGACCGGTCTACTAAAGTGCACACCCGCTGGCCTAGAATGTTGTAGATCACAAGCCGAACATAACCATATCCGGGGATATCGAACATCAAGGTCGTGTTAGGATTAAACGGATTGGGATAATTAGGATAAAGCTGAAAATGGCGCGGTAATTCCTCCGCGCTTGGTTTGGGATATCCGCCGGCGATTGCGAATGATTGGATGCCGGCGAATTCATCCCACTGCTCACAGATCTGCATTTCATCGCCATCGATATAGATATCGGTAGGGTATTCGAATTGGCCGGACATATGCCCATCTTCTCCATATTGCAGCAGGATCGAATCGAGTTCCGGCGCCAGGATACTGATATTATCCTGGAATTCATCCAAGACATAGACCCGTCCCGCGCCATCCGTGGCGATCGCTGCCAAAAGCGGCACAGGATTCTTGAAAGGGAACACGTGAAAGCGAGAGACCATTATTGGGCCATCCGTCTCGGAGTAATAACTCATCACACGATGGTTCCAAGAATCTGTAACATAGAAGATGCTCGGATATTCAGCGCTGGCCGAAACTGCTACGCCGGTCGGATAGCCCAGCTCTGCCGGACCCGTTCCCTAGCCGCAAAAACCGTCCTCCAATTCGCCTGTGCCTGCCGAGAATCTGAATATGCCGGGGATGACTCCATCCGTCACAAGAATGTCGTCGTTCTCATAATCGCTGTCGCCGTAATCGGCATAATCCAGCGAGGTGGGGAAATCTAAGGTATCTGCGCCGAATATCGCCTCCCATATTAACGAATCATCATCGATATCATAACTGAATTTAACCACCCTGCGGTTGCCCTGATCGAGCACGAAGATATGGTCCATCTCAGCATCAAACTCCCTCCCGCGCGACGACACGGCCACGTCGACCGGCTGGTCCAGGCATCCCTCGCAATCATGCGGGCCAAATGATATCTCGAAGGGGTGGGCTATCGAGTCGGTGTAAGTCAAATATGTCGGTTCGGTGGGTATGCCGTAATTCTTTATGCCTCGCGGCGTCCGGCCCCAATGATTTTCATAAAGCGAGAATATCACAAGCTTATTCATGGCATGATCGCAGAAGATGTAAATGCGCAAGCTGTCTGGTAGGCGCAAAAGCGCACCACCGGACGGGGCCGCAAACATTTCTACCTCCGCGCCGTACTTGTTATTAACATAGCTGGCACAGAGGCGTTCTGGTTCATCTGTATTTAAGAATAGTTTCGGCGTAATTGATGGCTGTCCGCTAGCCGTTGCGCATAACTGGCCTGCCAGTAAAAACCCTATCAGCGCTTTCATAACCTACCTCCACCCCACTCGCAGCCAGGTGGCCTCGTTGGTCCGGGTGTCAAAGATAAATAGCATGGCGGGATCGAACCGGGCCCGGCCGGTGCCCCAAAAGAAATAATATACTATGTAGTCACCTAATACATCCGCCAAGCCGCCGTCCTCGCCGGGGTAGTTGCCTTCGGGGTAATCCGCTATAGGTAATTGTTGCTCTATAGCGAGGGTTGCCGGGTTGATGATCCATACTTCGGGATTTATGTAGCGGTCCTCGCGACTCTTATAGGCCGTATCTCCATCCTCATTGTAATGCAATTCGTAGTTGACGCGCAGGCAGTAAAATTTACTCTGTCCGGGGTGATAGGCATAGAGCGCATTGCCCAACCCAGATGACCGCAATTGTAGCGAATCTATGGCCGTTGTGCGATTCGAATTTACCTTGACTACCCATTCTCCAAAATTATACAAGGTGTAATACAGGTTGTGTACCGTATCATTAGGAACCTTGATAACGTAATCGTAGGGAATCACATTGCGTAATAATCCGGGTTCCTCGCCAATGTTGACATTTCGGAGATATCGAAAATTGTTGCCTTGGCTCAATCCGTATAGCCCTATTTGAAAAATAACATTTCCTGCAGGAAACGATGATAAGCCAAATCTAAAGCCTTCTTCCCCCGGGTATTGCCTGAAAATCTCAACATCCGCATTCTCAATGGAATCTTCTCGCACTAAGGTTAGATCGCCATTTTGGGACTGAAGTATAGTATAAAACACCTTTTGGGGATCTGAAGGACTCGAATTTCTGCCCGGACCTCCGATTTCATTCATGGTAATCAAATAAACTTGATTACCAAAGGTTATCGTAGCTGGTTTTTTAGAAAGCAGATAGCCTCTATTGTGTAGCTGTATTGAATCGGTTACGGAACGGGTGCTCAGGTCGATAGATTTAACGAAAACATCAGCCAGAAGCTGCTCCGAATTGGGCCCATGTGGATTCTCATAGGTGTTAACGTAATAAAACTGACCCCACAGCCCTTGCGTTGGATAGCAGGCAATTACAAAAATAAATAATGCAATCTTGGTGGCTATCCAGTTATTGATTCCATGGCTTTTCGTATGTATATCTTCTAACATCCTTAACATATATGGCCTCTCTAGTCGTTGCATCCCTAATCTTCCGATTCCAATCTGTATCCGTTTGGATCGCTTGCATCATATCCAAATTAGTAGTATATGCATAGGTTCTAAGGTCTTCCTTATTTTTCTTCTTTGGGCTTAATCCGCAATCTCCATATGAACAAGAATCCGGAAAGAGCTTTTGCTCTGGCTTGTATCTATTCGCATAGTAAACGTCATGTATAAATTTGCCATTTCTGATGCAAATCCGCCAATTCCAGCCCAGGCTATCCCAAGTCACTTTGGTGTAACCTGTATCTGGAAAATGTGGAGATCCTTCGAAATACTCCCACCACCATCTACGCAGCATTTGCATGATACCCGTGGCTGTGCTTCTTCTATTCTCACAAGGCGTTTGAGTATCCGGCCAATAATGGTTCCATCGATTATAACCGTGTTCATGTGGCGGATAAGGATCTATCCCTGCCCCCTCGTTCCAAGCCACGGCCCTGATCCTGTCCCTAAGAAAATAATCCCGAAACAGCGAGTTAGTTGGGTCGGCGTCTATCAATACCCTCTTGGTCGGCAGCCAACTGCTGTCGGGCCCCAGCGTGTCGGTTCTAACAAAGAATGAATTGTCAATTCGCGGCACGGAATCCAGATACCCCCGGCATTCAATGGTTAGCATACCACCGACGGCATATAAAGCGTCATTATCAATTGTCACCTGGCAGTTTTGGGCCGTCCCATTCCATCGAATATAGCTTGTATCCAACAGCGGGTGTTGCCGATAATATGGCAAAGGATCGAAATTTTCGCTCGATACCCAAACGCTCTTATACTTATACGCGGCACTTGCCACCTTGTCGTTTACGGTCCATTCTCTTCCCGATGCGTCGTTGATAATTTTCAACGATAGCGCCATGTCATCGCGCACCTTCATGGAGTCATGCCTAATAACAACAGTGTCCGGCAACAGGTGGATTTGCGGAAGGCATGCCCAGAGAAAATCGGACGCCATCGCCGGGCCGTCGATTATCTCGCCCTTGACCACCGCAAACGACCTCATCCCCAGAAGCCTGCTGTTGGGGAAGCTACCCCGCCATTCTTGAGATGTAACCCGCATCAGCTCCACGGTATCGCTTCTACCCACTCCCCCTCCCAACCATAGCCGCGCCGAAAGTGATTGTAAATACCCCTCGACGAAAGCAACCATGTATAGTGGCGAATCGCCTGATAGGATGGCATTATCTGCAAGAGGTTCATACGCGGAATCTGTAAATGCGAATGTGATTTTGGGATTCGGATTTTCGCTGAACGGGCAAGGCACCCTGCGGCAGTCATGAATATGACGCTTGCCCACTATATAGCCCCTATTTATCAACCATAGGTTCTGCGGCAAATTGGGGTCCTGGTACCAGAAACCGAATGCATTCACCAGTCGCAGGGAGTCAATAGGAGGCGATTCGGGATTCTCGCAGCCGCAATGCCAGCATCCATTGAAAAACCATCTCTGCCTGTATATAGCCCAAACCATGTCAGGCGTTATCAACGAGGGGGGCCACATTAATTCGCCCACAGGTGTGCCCAACGAATCCCACCACCATTCACCGTCGAATGAAAAATAACCGTAATCAACACGCCCGCTGCCAACCGATAAGAGACCCAGCGTATCGAGTTCCTCAATGGAAACGCCGCCCATGACCGTATAGGCGGCGTCACAACCCTCGGCTATTCTCGGTTTCACATCAATCCAGGGCCAATACTCCCTGGGGTAATCGCCCCAGTATTGCCCGAACAGCGCCCCCGGAAATATCAGCCAAAATACCAAACAGACCTTTTTCATCAGGCCCGCCCCTAAAGAGTGTTTACTGCGGTGTCTTGGCTCGATTTGTCAATTCCGAGGACGATAATATAATGAATCCATTTAATTGTCAAGAAATATTTTCATAAATCTATTTATTTTTCAGTGAATGCGTTATTGCGGTGGCTTACTCATCCCCCGTCTTGACATCCCTCGTCCACTTCCCTATTTTGGCATTTTGCCAATGGGCAGCCTATCGTTTTAATTCGGCAAAACGGAACAAAAGTGGGCTCTTGGCTGTATAATCGAAATTGAACTTTGGAGGTTATAAATGCAGCAGGAAATAACGGATATTCAGGAATTCATCAAACAGAAATCGGCTTTCGTCGGCCGCCTGACCGGCGAGATCTCACAAATCATTGTCGGCCAGAAATACCTAATCGACCGGCTCTTGATCGGCCTTCTCGCCGACGGCCACATCTTGATCGAGGGTGTCCCCGGCCTGGCCAAGACTCTTTCGGTCAAGACCCTTTCCGATGCCATCCAGACAGGTTTCCAGCGAATTCAGTTCACGCCCGACCTCCTGCCCGGCGACCTGGTCGGCACGCTCATTTACAATGTCAAGGATGGCAAATTCTCTGTCCGCAAAGGGCCGATCTTTTCCAATCTAATCCTGGCCGATGAGATCAATCGCGCCCCAGCCAAGGTGCAGTCGGCGCTGCTCGAGGCCATGCAGGAGCGCCAGGTCACTATCGGCGATGAGACATTCAAACTGCCTAATCCATTTCTGGTCCTGGCCACGCAGAACCCGATCGAGCAGGAGGGCACTTATCCCTTGCCCGAGGCCCAGGTGGATCGCTTCATGCTCAAGCTCAAAGTCACATATCCCACACCCGACGAGGAGCTTCTTATCCAGGAGCGAATGACATCGGGGGTAGTTGTCAAGGTTGGGAAGGTGACCACACCGGCAGAGATTCTCGAGGCTCGTGCGGCCATGAACCAGATTTATATCGATGACAAAGTGAAGAAATATATAGTCGATATCGTCTGCGCCACGCGCGAGCCGAAGAAATACGGCCTCGACTTGGCAGACCTGATAAATTACGGCGCCTCGCCGCGCGCCTCCATATACTTGAATCTGGCGGCTAAGGCACACGCTTTCCTTCGCGGCCGGGCCTATGTGACCCCTGACGACATCAAAATTATTGGGCCTGATGTCCTGCGGCATCGCATCATTCTCTCCTATGAGGCCGAGGCTGAAGAACTGACATCGGATGAGATTATCGCCAAGATTTTCAACGGGGTCGAGGTTCCGTAGGATTTTGTAGATCGGGTTCCGAGTCCGTCGCAGATGGACGAGAAACCCGACAATTCCCAATATAGTTAAAGCGAACGTGTCAGGTCTTCAGACCTGACACCGCTGGAAATCGGAGTTAAGGTTTCATAATATGCTCCCTCGGGAGATACTGAAAAAAGTACGACGCATAGAGATAAGAACATCCCGCATGGTAAACGAGGTGTTCTCGGGCGAATACCATTCCATCTTCAAGGGGCTGGGGATGGAGTTCTCCGAGGTTCGCGAATATCAGCCCGGCGATGATATCCGCAATATCGACTGGAACGTGACCGCCCGTTACGGTCACCCGTTTCTCAAGGTCTATCGCGAGGAGCGCGAGCTGACCGTCATGATAATGGTCGATCTCTCAGCTTCGCAGCGATTCGGCACCGGGGCGCGTTTCAAGACCGAGGCCGCCGCCGAGATCACCGCCATCCTGTCGCTGGCCGCGATCAAGAACAATGACAAGGTTGGCCTATTGATTTATACCGACAAGATCGAAAAATATATTCCCCCCAAGAAGGGGCGGAATCATGTCCTGCGACTGATCCGCGAGATCATCTATTTCAAGCCCGAGGGTCGCGGGACCAGCACTGGCGCGGCATTGGAATACCTATTGGGTGTCATCAAGAAAAGGTGCGTGCTGTTCCTGATTTCGGATTTTATCGATCGGGATTATGAGAAGCCTCTATCATTGGCGGCACGGAAGCATGACTTGATCGCCCTCAAGCTCAGCGACCCTTTGGAGACCAGATTCCCCAAGGCCGGCCTGGTGCGCTTTTTCGACCTGGAGACTGGGCAGGAACGATTAGTGGACACCTCGAGCGCGGAATTCAAGCGACAGTTTGTGGCGCGGGTCCAGGTGCGCAACATGACATTCGACAAGATGACGAAAAAGATGGGGATCGACCGTGTCTTTATCCCTGCCGGTGGTGATTACTCAGAGCCGCTGTTCCGGTTTTTCGAGATGAGAGCCAAAAGGATAAGGCATTAGGAAATGGCAATTTCCAGGTCCAAATGTAGCTTTATACTCATCATATTATTCCTATGGCCGACCATAGTTTATGCCGTATCTGTTAAACCATCAATTGATGCCAAAAACCTGACAGTTGGTGACAAATTCGTATACAGAAATGAGCTCCCTGCTGGATCCGAAGTAGAGTCGATGCCTTTGGAGGGTAAGCTCGGCGATGCGGCCGTTCTATCCCCTATATTCAAGGTGAAGAGCCCCAAACCTGACGGTGAGGTATTTGCATGCACGCTGGCGGTCTATCAGCCCGGCGAGGCCAAGATACCGACCTTCTCATTCCGACAGGCCAACTCTTCAGACACAACCATATATTCCGGCGATACCCTTACTATTAATATCGCAAGCGTCCTGCCGCCCGATACTACAGGCCTCCAGATGGCCGATATTCGCGGCCCCAGGCGTCTGCGCGGCCCGATATGGCCATATCTCGTGGCGCCGATTGTCGTGGCGTTGATCGCGCTTGGAATAATATGGCTTCGTAAGAAACTCCGAAGGAAAATTAGCGAACCGTCAGTTCCTCCCATACCGCCCTGGGAGATGGCGTTCAAGCGACTCGATGAGCTCAAAGCCTCGCGCCATCTCGATTTTGGGCGTTTCAAGCAGTTCTATTTTGATCTCTCGATGATAATCCGCATTTATATCGAGGAGCGATTCGAGACCCTGGCGGTGGAAAGCACTACGTTAGAGATCAAATCCGACGCCAGGCTCAAGGAATTGGAGCCTCAGCTTTACGACAGGCTTTTCGAGCTGTTCAATTGCGCCGACATGGTCAAATTCGCCAAATCGATACCGACCGCCAAAGAGGCCGAGTCCGATCTGGCTTTCGCCTATGATTTCGTAGTCCGGACCAAGCCGGCGCCGGTCGCGCCTGAGGGAGAGAAGGTTATCGAGGAGGTCAAAGCATAATGCTCAGGTTCAAAGATCCGCTTTGGCTTCTTCTTTTGTTGCTTCCGGCAGCCTATATATATGTCCGCTACTTTACAAACTATCTAAAGCCCCCGTCTATCCCCTACTCCGACCTGAAGCTGTTCGATCAAATCGGCTCATCCTGGCGGACAAGGCTGGCGGCCGCCATGCCGGTACTCAAGGCGATCGGCATGGCGCTTCTCATTTTCGCACTGGCGCGGCCGCAATCTGGTTACGGAGATTCCAAGCAATCGGTCGAGGGTGTCGATATCATGCTGGCGCTCGATATCTCAGGCAGCATGAAGGCCGAGGATTTCAAGCCGAAAAATCGTCTCTACGTGGCCAAAGAGGTAATTCGCAATTTCATCAAGGGGCGCGAAAGTGACAGGCTGGGACTGGTGGTGTTTGCCCGGCGAAGCTTCACTCAGTGCCCCCTGACAACCGATTACGACCTCTTAATCAGCCTTCTCAATCGCGTCGATTTCGGCATGGTGGAGGACCGAACAGCAATCGGCCTGGCGATAGCCAACGCCGCCAACCGGCTTAAGGAGTCGAATGCAAAAACGAAAATCATAATCCTGCTTACCGATGGCGTCAACAATGTCGATGATCTCAGCCCTATCGATGCCGCCAAGGCCGCCGCCGCTCTGGGGATCAAGATCTATACTATCGGCGCCGGAAGACCGGGGCTGGTCGACATACCGGTTGATGATCCCTTCGGTGGAGTTCGCTACATCCAGCAGAAATCTGAAATCGACGAAGAGACCCTCAAGCAGATAGCGGATATCACCGGCGGCAAATTCTATAGAGCCACGGACGAGACAACGCTGCAGCAAATTTATAATCAGATTTCGAAGCTGGAGAAAACCAAAATCGAGGTGCAGCGCTTCTACCGCTACAATGAGCTTTTCGGGCAGTTCCTCGTAATCGGCCTTTCGATACTCCTCGGTGAACTCATTCTCTCGAAATCGATTATTGGAGGTATTCCCGAATGAGATTTTATTCCTCCGGATATCTTTACCTGTTGTTGGCGCTGCCGATTTTGCTGGCGATGGCTCTCCTTTCCGGCAAAATCCGACGGGCGCGCTCTAACAAGATCGGCAACCCCGATACAATTGAGAGGCTTTTGGGGCGGTTGCATCTGGCCAATATCAACCTGGCGACAATAATATTTTTGACAGGCATGGCTTTCATTATTGCGGCCATGGCCCGCCCCCAATACCCCGGAGGTGTCGAAAGAGTCGAGGCGCGAGGCGGCAAAGTTGTGATCGCGCTCGACATATCCCTTTCGATGCTGGCCCAGGATTTCCAACCGAATCGCCTCGAGAAGGCCAGGCGCGAGATAATCGCCCTGGTGGAGAAACTCAAGGCCCAGTCGATGGGGTTGGTGGTGTTCGCAGGCGAGGCTTTCGTGCAGTGCCCGCCTACGATTGACTACTCGGCATTCAGGCTCTTTCTCGACGTGGCCTCCGTGGGCATGATCTCCGATACCGGCACCGACCTGGCCGATGCTATCAATGTCTCGACAGTCCTTCTTGACGACGGCTCGAATGTCGATAAGGCCATAGTAATCTTTACCGATGGCGAAACATTCGAGGGCGACCCCGAGAAGGCGGCCTCGGGGGCGGCCGATAAAGGGATTAGAGTCTATACAGTCGGCGTGGGAAGCCATAGCGGCCGCCCCATACCCGAAATGAAAGGGTCCAGCGGCCTGAAGAAAAACAGCGAAGGCGAGATAGTGATATCGCGGCTCAACGAGGAGCTTCTCAGTAGAATCGCAGAAAAGGGCAATGGCAAATTCTACCGGGCCACTCCGGGAGAATCGGAGTTGGACGATATCTACGCCGATATCAAGGGCCTTAAAGGCGAGGAGAAGGAGAGCAAATTCCGTACGATATATGCGGAGAAATATCGCTGGTTTTTACTTCCGGGGTTGGCCTTGGTGGCCGCGGCCTCCTTCATTCCAATTTCCAGGAGGGATGAATATGAGAGTTAGATCATACAAAACGGGTGGCGTCAAGTCTTCGAATCTGGCGCTTGATGTGCATAATCTTT
>Ga0315293_10001139_pt1 | contig 25777 bp, 28 predicted proteins | sample YL17G13_20_MG_FD_203071 | JGI IMG/M metagenome (GOLD analysis project Ga0315293, IMG submission 203071) | Sediment microbial communities from Yellowstone Lake, YNP, Wyoming, USA - YL17G13_20 | ecosystem: Environmental > Aquatic > Freshwater > Lake > Sediment | place: USA: Wyoming | collected...
ATGGCAGAACGCAATGAAATTATTGAAATGCCAATTGCGTTTTATGGGAATATAGACAATAAATATGATGAAATGTCGTCACATTTGAATGATTGTTGGTTAGCAGTAGAAGAAGAGATTGCTTTTTTGTGGAACAAATATGCGATTCAACGAGAGAAAACACCTGAAAATAAAGAGATTAATTTTAATCATTTGAGAGACAATGAAATCGAACATCTCTTGATAAATGCGTCAATATATGATGCTGCTTCTTGGAAAAAATGTCGTCATAATATACTTAGTTATGTTGATGAGTTTGACATTGAACTTGTTTCATTTAAAGAAAATTATTTTATGTGTGTTGAAGGACGCGATATTTATATGCCATTTTTTTTAGAAGATGGGTCACTTACAATGTATAGAAAAGGTATATTAGATGAAGACAATGATACGATTTTGGTCGATAGACATAGTTGGTGGAAAGAAATCTATTTATCATCTGGGGAAATATGTTCAGTGAATCCATCAACAAATGCAATATATAAATATTGGTCTTATAAAAAGTCAAATATTATTGGTGCATTGTATAATAATGAAATAGTATTGTTTTGATATGCGAGAGAAAAAGAAAAAAGTGTTGGTTAGGTTAGTTAGTAAAAGTTAAGTTAAGTTAAGTGAATCAAAATCTATAATCTACATTTCAGGGCTAAAGTATGAAGATGACTTTCTCTCTACAAAACTACTAGTTTCATAAATCAAACGATGGTTCAAATGTTCCAACTCTTGATTTTTCTTTTCTACTTCTTCAACTTCTTCGACGTATGTCTTCAATTCTTCAACGCACGATTTTAGTAGTAGTCCTCGTGTCTTGAGTTCTTCTTTAGCGTCTTTTAGTTCTTGGTCTTTTGTCTCAAAATCTTTTTGTAATTCTTTCAGTTCTTGGTATGTTGTATCAAGCTCTTCTTGTATGTTCCCAAGTTCTTCTTGTATCTTCTTAAGTTTTTGGTCTTTTTCCTGAAGTTTTTCACAGTTGACTTCAATAACATATTTTAAACCGAACAAAGTTCGGTCATAATGAAGCGTAGCTTCATTAAAAGTTGATGCAGTTAAAAGACTCGTCTTGAGTTCTTGGTCTTTTGTCTTGAGGATTTCTTGTAACTCTTTCAGTTGTTCTTTCATCTCTTCTAGTTCGTGGTCTTTTTCCTTGAGTTCTTGGTCTTTTGTCTGCAGTTGTTCTTTCATCTGTTCCATTTCTTGGTCTTTTCTCTCAATTTCTCGGTCCTTTCTCTGAAGTTGTTCACGCAAGTGCTTGTTTTCTTTTTCAAGTTCAGTGAATGGAACAACCATATCTCGATAAATGTATCGCATGAAATCTGATTTACTGTCACCACTAAATATATCGCCAACATCAGCGTCGTAGTTAGTATCAATACCTGCTTCAACAAAATTACCTCTGGAGCAATCATCAAACCAAAACCTTCGCCCAAATTCAGAACTACTCAACAGTTTGAAGAATTTGATAAATTTTGTTGGAAAAATCAAATTTTGTTCTTTGCTGACATCTTGTGAACAATACGTTTGTATATTAGTAATTTGTCCATAGAAACGACCATTTGATATACATTTGATTTCAGTGCAATCTGACTTAAATGACAATTCTGAATGAGGATGCTGTCCTTGCTGTGATATTTTGATAGGGATAAATTCCATTGTCTTTAATTTGGTGCTTGTTTTGTTTTATGAAAAAAGCATTTCACTTTTTATTGATTTCATATCAAATCTTGAATCACTAAAAAAATGTAAAAGAATGTAACCGGCGAAGATTAAGGTAATATCAATTTTTGCATTTTCTACTTTTGCATTTTCTACTTTTGCATTTTCTACTTTTGCGTTTTTTTCTACCACCATATGCCACATCTTTTATCATAAAAGGAATATTTGTATTTAACTCAAATGTAGTTGTTTCTTTTATATAAAAATCAATTGCAAAAATATCGTGAGTATTTATTAAATTTCTTACATTATCAATAGGGTTCGTCACATCATTAAGTGGATTAGATGTTAAATTATATTCATATCTATTATCACAATTTTGTGGATCTATAAATATTATCGAGTTATTTTTTGTTCTATATAACACTATTGCGTGAGAATATTGTTTATTATTTCTATTAAAATGTAATACTATTGGAGTTCCGTGTTCTGGTAATAAATATGTTGTAATAAAAAGTATCATATCATTAATTAGTTCAGTTTCAGTTGCTAATACATTTACTAAAAAACGGCGATTACCAATAATTTGTCTTCCAAAATAATTAGTAAGATAATCTATAATATAAGTTTGGTTAATTCCCTTTCTATTACGACTACAATATTCTCTTGATAATAATGATGCGGTTTTATATGTTATTAAACCTAAAAAAAATAAACTATGTGGAGAACAATCGTGCATTGTATTTAACTCACATAATGAATAATAATCATTTAAATGAGTTTCTCCAATTTTGGATTGGACTAAATATTGTCCAGGATTAACGTGTGCGTGTATTATTGGTATTTCGTTATCACTAAACTCCATAATTTCATTAATTATTTTAATATTGAAATACTTAATGAAATCACTACAATTGTTAAACAAAAGTATTTAAACCTAAACCGATTTAAAGAAGTATAATAATCGCACGACAAAATGGGAATTCCATCTTATTTTTCATACATTGTAAAAAACCACCAAAGAATTATTCAAAAATTAGAGAGAAATAAAAAGCCGAATAATTTTTATTTAGATTGCAATTCAATTATTTACGATGTTATTAATAATGTGGAAAATAATATCGTAGAAACAACAACCTATGCGACTATTATTTCTCTCGTTATCTTGAAAACGGAAGAATATATATTGTTTGTTTCTCCAACAACGAATGTATTTATTGCGTTTGATGGAGTTGCACCATTTGCCAAATTAGAACAACAACGCCAACGCAGATATAAGTCATGGTATCAAAATAAAATTCATGACCAAATCTTTGCATCAGTGTCGGGTTCAACGGCTAAGAAATGGAATAGTGCTGCAATTACTCCAGGCACTCAATTTATGAAAGAATTAAATGCCGCATTATATTCTTATTTTAACAAGGAGAGAGCCGAAACATACAATGTGCAGAATTTAATGGTTTCAGGTAGCAATGAAGTGGGAGAAGGAGAACACAAAATATTTGAATACATTAGAAAAAATAGTGCAGAGCATCATGAAAGTTCGACTTTTATCTATGGACTAGATTCGGACCTTATTATGCTTGCATTAAACCATTTGGTAATAAATCCGAACATTTATTTGTTTAGAGAAGCCCCGCATTTTTCAATGGGTGAATTGGAATCAGGTGAATCGTATTTGATGGATATTGGTGAATTGTCAAAACAAATTGCAATTGAAATGAATGGTGGTTCGGTGGTGGATTATATATTTTTGTGTTTTTTTCTAGGCAATGATTTTATGCCGCATTTTCCGAGTTTAAACATTCGCACAGGAGGGATTGATAAAATGTTGAATGCATACAAGGAGATAAACAACGGTGGAAAGAATATTCAGCTCACAGATGGCACCCGTATTTATTGGAAAAATGTGCGCAAGTTGTGTGCTTTTTTAGCGAAACACGAAGAGAAGAATTTGATTCAAGAAGTGGAATTGCGAGATAAAAAAGAAGGAATGTATAAACGATTTGAAGAAAAGACGCCAGAAAATATATTTAAACCAAAGAATTCTTCGTGGTCAATGACTGATGAAGTGAGGAATCCTATGGATTCAAAACTTCAGCAGTTTAAAAAGTTCGAATTGTTGCCGTCATATGAGCGAGAAGTGGAAAAATATATTAATCCTTTACAGCCTTATTGGCAAGAACGATATTATGAAACATTGTTTGCATTTAATGGAAAGGACCAAGAGAAAAAACGCGCGGTTTCTCTCAATTATTTAGAAGGATTGGAATGGAATATAAAATATTACACGAGCGCGTGTCCTGATTGGAGATGGAAATACAATTATCATTATCCTCCATTGTTGAATGATTTGTTAAAAGAGATGCCTTATTTTGAAACTGGACCCAAAGAGGTTTTAGCAAGTGCTTTAATTCCAGTAACTGAATTATTTCAATTGTATTATGTTTTGCCAAAAAGTAGTGCGTATTTATTGCCTGCGTATTTGAGAGAGAAAAAAGAAGAAGAATCTGAGGATTATGAATTTATTTGGTGTTTTTGTAAATATTTTTGGGAATGTAATGTAATGTTGACATAAAATAATATGTTTATAGTGTATGTACGGAGGAGCAAATACTGTTGTGTTGTCTAGAGATAAGCGTTTTAAAATAGACGACAATGTTTCTCTCCCATTGTTTGGAGATATTAATCTACATTTGCCTGAATTTTTTGTCATAAAAATGAAAAAAGGATATAAATTAATTTCACCCACAACAAAAACCGGAGCAATTACATCTAGGAATGGAAAAAAAGCATTTAAAATCATTAAAAATGAAAAGAATGAATTGTTTTTGCACGAACCATCTTTTCCGCAAATTCATTTCAATGAATTTAGTAAAAACGATAGGGATATTATAGAAAAATACTTTCATAAAATACCATCACAACATTCATCCAGATTACATTCCAAGTCTAAAAGTTCCAAGTCTAAAAGTTCCAAGTCTAAACATTCGTTTGTTGCTCCGTCGTTCATTGTTCCTGCAACCGGGTCACTCGTGTCATCCCTTTCATCAGATAGAACCATGGAACTTGGTCCCAATGTCATATTACCTTCCGGTAAAAAGAAATACAATCTTTATAAAACACAACAAGAAAAAAAAGAGATGAAAATGATGGCTTCTCATGATACTCGAAGAATAGCGCGTATGGCAAGAATAGCATCAAAGAAACAAGGAAAAGGTGCAAGAAAAACTCGCAGAAGAAGAATTTAGAAACTTTGAAAATAAATAATATTTGTATAATATACAAATGTTTGGAGGAGGCAGAACTAAAGGGTCAAAAAATAAAAAGGGGACTAAGAAAAGGGGTTGTTCGTGCCGTGGACAAATTCACATGGCGTGCAATCGTATGCCATCGTGTAAATATGTTTATGGAAAGAAACGTCAATTTTGCCGCAAGTCCAAAAATAATACCAAGAGACACATTAGATTTAGTTCTTAAACCCTTGAAGAATTAGATATAAACCATTAATTAATTTATATGTTTAAATGATTTCCGCCCGAAAGCAGAAATCATCATGACCGAACACTTAAACCTTAAGGTTTATTTGTTTTCCAAAGAAACAAAAGTTCGGTTTATATCTAACAATATTCTCATTTCGTTCGTTCTTATAATGTAAAAAAAATATATACATATATAATGTCAAAAACAATTATCAGTCAAATAGAATCGCGCAAAGCATTTATGACTTTATTGGAACATAATACAGGATTAATTATTTTAAAATTAGGTGCATCCTGGTGTGGTCCTTGCTCCAAAATAGAAAAACCAGTGAATGATTTTTTCGTAACATCACCCGAAGATGTTATTTGCGGAATTATTGACGTAGATGAGAGTTTTGATTTTTATGCTTTTTTAAAAACGAAAAAAATGGTGAATGGAATTCCAGTAGTATTATGTTATAAAAAAGGCAATAATACATTTATTCCGGATGATAGTGTTACCGGGAGTGATTTAGGTGCGTTAGACCTATTTTTTAAAAGGTGCACCGGTCATTTAAAAGATGTGCGGCTACGATTTCCTAAATCACAAGTTGAATCGCGTGTATAACTTCGTTATACGCCATACACTACACTACACTACACCCTACACACTACACTACACTACACTACACTACACTACACTACACATTACAATTCATACAATTGGCATTTTCTTCTAAATGACGATGTCCATCATCAAATATAATTTTATATACGACCTTGTCTGGCAATGGATATACAGGAACAATTGTGTGATTATTTACATTTTCACGAATGAATGTATTTATTGTAATGTTATTACTAGGAGGAATAGGTATTCTCTCTCCTGATGAAAGTATAAATAAGTCGCGTATATTTGAAAAAGAACACGTTGTATGACAAGTAATAATTTTATATAAATCAGCCAAAGATTGTTCTTTATATATGAGAATAAATTCACTATATCCACAACATTTTTGCAATTCAATAATAAATTGTGTATTGCCAATTTGTCTAATAAAATGTGATAATTTATCTTGATATAAATTTGACATTTAAATAATATATTCAAATGCTTTATATTATTTTGTTTCGTATATTGTGTAAAAAATAAATATTGTGTAAAACTATGAATGCAGAAGTGAATGTCTTGGACATTGAAAAATATGATTTAGATGACATATTAAAATTATTTAAAATAGAGAGAAATTTTGATGAAAAAGATTTGAAAAACGCGAAAAAGATTGTTTTGTTAACTCATCCAGATAAATCAGGGTTGCATCCAGATTATTTCCGTTTTTATTCAAGTGCGTATAAAATTATTTTTGAAATATGGGAATTTAAAAATAAAAGCGAAAAGACTGAAAAGGCAAACGATATATTTGATATGTCTGAGAGTCAAAAAAAATGTATTAGTCAAACAATACAAACGAAAAAATCTTCGAAAAAATTTAACGAGTGGTTCAACAATGAATTTGATAAAATGAATGTTATTACTGATGAAGATGAAACTGGATATGGCAATTGGTTAAAATCCGAGGAGGACATTTCTCTCTCAAATAATGTGGATGAATTAGATAAAAAAAAGAGGCAATTGCGTGAAAATGAATTGATGATTTACAAAAATGTTAATGAAATGTGTTTCAATAATGGTTCATCAAATTTGTCTGGTGATGCGCCGGAAACCTATAGTTCTGATGTATTTAGTAATTTGAAATATGAGGATTTACATCGTGCGCACACAGAGACAGTTATACCAGTAACAATCGATGATTTTTATAAGGTAAAGAAATTCAATTCAGTAGATGAATATAAACGACATAGAAGTGAAGTGTTGATAACGGCGCCAGTGTTGTCAGAAATTCAAGCAAATGAATATTTGAAAAATAAAACAAAAATGGAGGATGAATATTCTACAAATCGCGCCTATAAATTAGCAAAACAAAGTGAACAAATTCGAGCAAACCAACAAATATTTTGGGGGAATTTAATGAAATTAAAAAACTAGACAAATATTATCTTTCAGTATAATATATGAAATCTTCAATAACAAATTATATTATATCAATCATAGTTATTGTTTCTGCAAGTGTTTTATATAATTGGTATGAAGAAAAACAATTAAAAATGAAAGAAATGAATGATTTTACTGACATTCAAAAATATTTATTGAGCGATGAAGATTTGGGCAAATCTGGCAAGCCGATTTTATGGATACATATTCCTTATGAATACAATTCTCGCAATTGGACGAGTTTTGGTTCTCGTAGTTCTCTCGAATTAAATCAACCATATTTATATTTAACAATTAAAAGTATCATTATGAAATGCGATGATTCGTTCAAGATTTGTTTGATTGATGATACTTCTTTTGAAAAATTGATTCCTGGTTGGAATATTAATATGAATACGATTTCTCAACCGATTATTACTAATATGAGACAATTAGGGATGATGAAATTGTTGCATATATATGGCGGAATGATTTGTCCGTGTTCTTTTTTATGTATGAAAAATTTGATAGGCATGTATGAAAAAGGCACAAGAAATGAGAAAATGTTTATTTGTGAAAACAATGATAGGTCAATAAGTTCTACTGAAACGCAATTTGCACCCGACATTCATTTTTGTGGTGCACCAAAAGACACTCACGTGGTAAAAGATTTGTCGCATTTTATTCAACACGTTATCTCTACGGATTCTACTGCTGAATCCAAATTTGCGAATGATATTGGTCAATGGTGTTTACATAAAATACAAATGGGGAAAATTATATTAATTAATGGAATGGAAATAGGAATAAAATGTGAAAATAGTAAACCAATAAAAATAGAAGAATTAATGTCTTCTAATTATTTGGATTTATATCCAGAAACATATGGCATTTTAATTCCAGCACGAGATATTTTAATGCGAAGACAATATGAATGGTTTGCACGATTGTCTGAAAAACAAGTATTGGAAAGCGACACCATCATTGGCAAATATATATTGATTACTTCAACCACGAATAGAAATGTCTTGTTGGAACCGTTGAAAAATAAGCCGGAAAAATGGGTTGGCTTTTGGAAAACGCCGAATATCTCTTTGTATGGACAAAAACCGAATTTCTTGGGGGACAATTTACTAATGGAAACATATCCGAATTATTGATTGCGTTAATTATTGATTGCGTTAATTATTGAATTATTATATATTTAATTATTACATGTATTGGTTTGCAGGATTAAATGATAATGACTCATATTATAAAGACTTGTATTTAGCTGCATTGGAATCTTCAAAAAAAACAAAATTACTGCCTATTTTATTATACAATGGAATAGATGAAACATTTATAAATATTATTAAATCTCATAATGTAAATGTAATTATACACTCTCCATTGTTCTCTCATAGACCGAATTTTATCGATAAGCCCGATTGTTGGAAAAACACTGCATCGGGTGCTTTTTTACGAGTTGATATACCAAAAATATGTGAAAAATATAATATTCAGGCTGAATATGTTTTATATACTGATTGTGATGTTATTTTTATGAAAGACCCGATAGATGAGTTGTTAAAATATAAACCAATATATTTTGCTTGTAGTTCTGAAATGAATTCTACTGATTTTACAAATTTTAATTCTGGGGTAATGTTGTTAAATGTTGCAAATATGTTGAATACATATGATATTTTTATTAATGAAATAGATAAAAATCAGTATAATTATATTGCATTTGACCAAGGTGCATTACAAACATTTTATAAATATAATGTAGATAAATTGTCCATATTATTAAATCATAAACCTTATTGGGGGAAAAATGATGATGCTATAATTGTTCATTATCACGGACCAAAACCAAGAGATATACTTAATTATGTAAATGACATTGCTTCTCCACACGATGTATATAATTACTTATTTACATTGACAAATATAGAAGTCTGGAAATATTATTTATTTATTTATGTGAGAGAAACATCGTCAATTGTAATCGGGTAAAAATAATAAGTAATGTTATAATCGGATTTATCATATAGAATTTTTGAAGTATATTTGATTTTATTATGATTACATATTTGTCTTAAAATGGTAATAAAATAATTATATGTCATCTTTCTCTCTACATAATGCTGTTTTGATGGAGCATAATGCTCTTTACACGTTTCAATAAATTGCGGAATGGTTTGATTAAACATCCCTTTTTTATATGAGTCATTATTAAAAATATATGAATTATCCATTTCTGATTTTATACATGTCTCTTGAAATAATTTTATTAAAATAGAATTATCAATTGATGATTTAAATAGTAGTATTTTTGTCATATATACTATTTATAATATTATTTGTAAATAATGCTAATTCAATTTCGTCTTCATGAATGTTATGGAAAATTGTGATATATTTACATATTAAAGGTATAATTTCATATTTTTCGGATTCACTGATTATTTTCGTGGTTTTAATAAATATAAAATAATTATCTAATATGTCCATCACAGATGCTCCTTTGTCATAAATATCATACACGACTTTTATGGCATCATTTAATTTATTTTGTTTTAATAAATTAGTATATTCTTCAAAAATAATGAAACTTATGTTTGTGCACGCTTTATTTGCCAGTTCAAAATAGATTTCTTCATTAATTAAACTGAATTTTTCCATGTAATTAATTAATGTTTTAATGTTATTGTTTGAAATGTTCAATACGAAATTTTCTGCTTCAGGTGTGATTTGAATGTTTTTACTGTGTTTTATTTTATACAAGATTTTTTCCATATTCTCTCTTTTGAAGGGTGGAATTTTAATGATAATAAATCTGGATTGTAAGTTTTCAATGACTTTTTGTATATTACAACAGGATGAAATAAAATGGACATTATGACTATATTTATCTATACAATTGCGAAAAACCTGTTGGCTTTGTTCATTGATAAAATCAATATCATCCAAGACAATAAATTTCTTTTTATGTTTGACAGATGAACCGATTTGACAAAAAGTTTTCACATCATTTCTATAATAATTGATGCCTTGTTCCTTCAAATTGTTGATATGCAGTATATTTTCATTATACACCTTAAATGAGGTGCCTTTATAATATTCTCTAATTACAGCATTTAACAATGATGTTTTTCCTGAACCTTCATTTCCTATAAATAAAATGTTTAAATTGTCCATATCAATCAATGTGTTTAATACATTCACAATTTCTGGATTTATTTCAAACTCTTCGATAAATTTAGGTTGAAATTTAGGAATAAATAATTCGTTGTAAATTTCCATAATTGTATTCGTATATTATTATTTAAGTATATCTCAAATAATAATAATAATGTCGGCATCTGAATCATATTATGATATTTTAGGCGTGAATGAAAAATCTTCAAAAAACGACATTAAGCGTGCTTATCGTGAACTTTCATTAAAATATCATCCAGACCGTAATTGTGGTAATACTGACTTTAATAGTAAATTTCAGCAAATTAATGAAGCATATGAAACATTGGGCGATGACCAAAAGAGAGAAGAGTATGACCAATCGAAAAATAATCCTTTTTTGAAAATGAGTATGGGTGGTGGTGGTATGGGTGGCGGTTTAGATGATTTGTTGAATAATCTATTTAGTGCAGGAATGATGGGTGGTTTGAACGGAGGAATGGGTGTTAATAATCCTTTTTTTTCAGAAGGGGGATTTTCTATGCATCAGATGCATCAGATGCATCCGGGATTTGCAGGTGGTATGGGTGGTCCAAACATTCGTGTTTTTCACACATCATCCGCAGGTCATAGCCCAGTTCCCGCTTTGCAAAAGCCTACTCCAATTGTAAAAACAATTTCAATTGATATGGAACAAGTATTGAATGGAGGAAATATTCCGGTTGATATTGAACGATGGATTATTGAAAATGATTTGAAAGTCTTTGAAAACGAGACACTATATGTACCAATACCACAAGGAATAGATGACAATGAAATTATTATTTTGAAAAATAAAGGGAATGTGTTGAATGATGAATGTCGAGGTGATGTGAAATTGTTTATCAAAGTGGAAAATAATACGGAATTCGAGAGACACGGATTGGATTTGTTGATTAATAAAACGATTTCTCTCAAAGAAGCATTGTGTGGATTCTCATTTGAATTGAAATATATTAATGGTAAAACATATACATTGAATAACACATTAGGCAATATTATTCCGCCGAATTACAAAAAGGTTATTATGAATATGGGGTTGACGCGCGAAGGACGCGTCGGCAATTTGATTATTCATTTTATCGTGGAATTTCCTGAAAAAATGGAAGTGAGTAAGTTGGAAGCATTGAATAATATTTTCTAATAGGGCGAAAGATAATTTGTTTAATTAATATATAATGGCAGGTCGTCCAAGAATTGTTCGTAGCATTCAATCTTATGTGAATCATATTGATGCAAATACTTTTTCCGGTCCCATGAAAATGGGAACGAGCCCAAGTATAGGAGTAACTCGTAATTTCTGGTATAATTATCAGTCTCAATGCAATCAAAAAGCAGGTGCAGTAAAAAAGAGTTACAAACAAATGGTTTTCTTGAATATTAATCCAGCACAAACGACGGTATCTGCTGGATTTCGTCCATCTACAAAGGGCGGAAGCGTAACATATCCAGGAGCTTCAAGCTATTATAATGCTTTTTGATAGGTGTGGTAGTTTAGTTTTAATTCCATTTTGATTCACCCGGGGTTTAAAATTAATGTAATAATATATTATGGACAGTGTTTGCAAAGGTTTAGAAAAAGATAAATGTTTGCCTCCAAAATGTAAATATGCAAGTGGTAAAAAATTGTCATATTGCAGAAAAAATACTACAAAAATAAATAACGTGAGACCTGTTTCATCCAATCCAGTGATAAAAACCCCGGCACACGTTCCATCCGAATGCAAAGGTTTAGAAAAAAATAAATGTTTGCCTCCAAAATGTAAATATGCAAGTGGTAAAAAATTGTCATATTGCAGAAAAAATACTACAAAAATTAAAGGCACTCCAAAACAAATGACTCCAAAACGAAGCGCTGTTAAAAATAAATCCGTGTCATTGAGTCCTTCTCCTCCTTCTCCTCCTCCTGAACGCATCCCAATGTCATTGAGTCCTCCTCCTCCTCCTAAACGCATCCCAATGTCATTCACACCTCCAGGATATGAAGAAGAAAAAGAACATTCGCCTCAGCGTATTAACCTTGACAATGATGTTCCACGAGCAGAAAGTAAATCATCCTCATTATCTTTTCATAAAAAGTCATCATCCTCGCATAAAAAAACGTCATCGTCTACTCAAAAAAGAATAAAAAATGAACAGAATAAAACAAAAAAAGGAAATATAATAAAAAAATTTATCGTAAAAAATAAATCAAAATTAACCGCATATTTTTTAAATGCTATATGCCAAGATTCGGGTGTATGCATGGCTTTTGGTAAAGAAACAAATAAGATAAAATCTTTTTTTAATAATTTCACAAGTTTCGAGTATGCAGTTAACCAAAGATATATTTCAACAGGGACAAATGGTGTTGTAGTGCAAATAGAATATGAAAGATTGAAATATAAATCATTTGCTATTTTAAAACAATCACAACAGACAACTTCAGACAATGTTTTTTATGAATATTTAGTTGGTAAATTTTTAAATTTAAAGAACAAAAAACTGCCTTGTTTGTTAGAAACATATGGAATGTTCTTCACTCCAACTGGGTTAATTGATAATTTTAATACATTAGAAACCATTCATACCCAAACAGCACCACAAATGTATAATGCTTTAACGAAGGCTTGTTTACATCCTAAAAAAATCCTACTTTTAATTGAACATATTAAAGGCGCTCAAACATTAAGAGATAAAATTAATATGAGAGAATTTGTGTCAAGTGATTTAATACACTCTTTATTTCAAGTATATTTTACATTAAATGCATTAAAGGATGTATTTACTCATTATGATTTACATTGTCAGAATGTGTTAACTTATATTCCTATTCAAAATAAATACATTGAATACCATTTTCATTTCCAAAATGAAATCATTAGTTTTAAGTCTCCGTATCTGATTAAAATAATAGATTATGGTAGATGTTATTTTGACAATCAAAATGGATTTGATTCAGAAAGTGTATATAATCAAATCACTTCCATAAATTGTGGTGTAAACCAAGGGTTTTCTTGGTTTGATAAATCAAAACAATTGAAAAAAAGAGATTATTACATTAACAATTTAATACTAAATCGCAGTCATGATTTAAGATTATTAAAAGACATAAGTTTGAAAATGAATATGACATTTTTAGACCATTTTAGTTTTAATCCTACTGTTGATAGAGATGTCAAGACATTATTTACAAAATTTGTATTTTCTGACCTATTTGGGACAGATGAAAAACTCAACAGCGGATTGCCACAAAAGCTGAATAATGTGGCAGATGTATTTACCATTTTGAAAAAAATATGCATGAATCCACATTTTCAAATAGACAATGAGAATCAATATTCAAGTGCTGCTGGCTCAAGAAGTGCATTTACTAAAATTGGAGATTTGCATATTTATCAAAATGCAAGTAATAAAGATATGGTTTTTACATCAAGTTAATAATGTAAGTAATGTAAGTAATGTAATTAATAATCCAATACAAACAGTGGTTTCTATTGGATTTAGATAATTGGCAATGGTATGGTATTATGAAATCTTTCTCGTGGGGATTCCTGAACAAACAATATAGATTGAATTTTCTGTAATAATAATGTATTCAGTAGCACTTTTATAGAATTTAGCAATACTACTCGTGTATTCCTCTTCAGATTTAACCAGCAATTTTTCATTATTATCCTTGACTCCAATTAATGCCTTCTTTTCAAGTGACGCAGACCAATAATCGAATAGAATTGGTTTATCCTCAACAATAGCCAATTTCGCGGCGTGTTTCATAGTTACATCTGCAGGCAATCTATAGGTTGATGGCAATTCTTTTACTTCTGACATTTATATTATTCAAATTTATAGTCTTTAAATACTTTTTTAATAAAAAGAAATATTAATGGGAATAATATATGAATCATCCATAATAGAAAATGACAAAACAATACGCGATAAGTATGTTTGTCTTGTAATTGAGTATTTAATTAATATTTGTTATAAAAATATGTCGCCCTTTATTATTATTAGAGGTCTTGATACAATTACTCACGTTTTTATCCTATTATTATATTATACACAGCATCTTGAAACAGCCTTTACTTACAGTCAAAAATCGTTGTATTTATATATTGAATTTATAGAACAAATCGCCTTTGATAAAAATTCTTTTTTACAATTAAGTTCAAAAGATGCGGTAATTTATGTGTATAAAAAAACGCTTTATGAAATTAAACATTTATATTGCAAAAAGAATGAGAATATAGAGAGACATAAAAAAAATTATTTATGTATTGAATATTATAAAAGTATTTTACATTTTATCATTCAACAAGATAATATTTCTAAAAATGTGGATTTACAAAAAGTTAAGGATTATTTATTGTCATTCTCGCCATTATTATTCTCGACAGCATTGTCGCCACTGTGTCAACCGGTTACTTTGGAATTGATGGAATTATTCAAACGTGATCCTACCTAAATATCAACAGTAATCATTTTTCTACGGACCTTTTTCTTTTTAATTATTTTTACATCGTCTACATTTATTTTCATATTTTTTTGACAGATTTGTTTGAATTCATTGTTTAACAAGGTTTTTACAAATTCGTAAATAATCATTACAACAGGTTCGTCGCATTTTCCGACAATTAAAACACTTCCAGTACGAAATATCATAAAGGAGACTTGTTTGATGTTTTTGTATAATGTTTTATTTTCATCCGAAATTTGAGAACCAGTTTGATATGTTACATCTGGATTATAATAAAATTTGGATTGAATGCCTGGATAAGAACACGCATCATAAATAGATTGAATATTATATTTGTATTTTAAAATGTCGTGAAGAACTTCTCTGTTAATAAAGAACCCACAATTAAAATTGGAATTAATCAATACCGTTTCAGTAGAATTTTCTACATACATTAATTTTTCGGGAATATATGGCTGTAAAAGACATCTTGTATATTCTAATATTCTCTCAAACATATATTCTGATTGTATACCAGGAATTTCGAGTTTTCCAGTATTAAAGACCTTTACGTGAAATTCACGAAAGGCTGTATTTATTTTCAATCTTAAAATTAACACAAAACAGTTGTAAAACGCACTCTTCTTTTTTGAACGATAACTCATAATGTCTTTTTTACAAATGCCTATGCTTACCTTTCGAATATCTTTGAATTTAATTCGTCCAGTTGGATTATTGATGCTTGTAAGAACATTTTCTTCATAACAATTTATGTCTTTTAATCGTGTTTGAATGTCATTTAATTCTTCTATTGTAAAAGAATTAAATTTAATTTGTTTTTTAATTACGCCATCTTGTGAGGTTGAATATGGCATAACTTGAATGTCCCAAAAGATGGGATTTAAATTGATTTTACTATTTAAATACGCAATTTTGGTTTTGGTTGATATATAAATTTCATTTGATTTTGGCGTATCTGTATTAAATTGAAACTCTAAATTGGCGGACGAAATTTCAATATTGTTTTCTTCAGATTCAGAATCTTCACAATCAGAAGAATTTTCTTCGTTGATGAATTTTGCCCATTCATCGTTAATATTTGATTCCGTTGCAACAGGTGTTTCTTTAATACAGTTCATCTTATTTATTTATGTTAAACTCTTTAAATCATAATAAATAGGTTCAATTTTTATTTTGGTTTACAATTTTGTGTTCTCTTATTAAACCTAGTGCCTTTTGGACAACGTGCTCTTTTTCCAGTATTTGCTCGTTTACTTGGAGGAGATGCGCGTCTAGCTGAAGATGAACGATTATTTTTTGGTTTACAATTTTGTGTTCTCTTATTAAACCTGGTGCCTTTTGGACAACGTGCTTTTTTTCCAGTATTTGATTTTTTACTTGGAGATGCTCGGTTGCAATAACTCATTGATGGAAAAACACTATCATCTGGTTTACATTTAGTTATTTTTTGATATTCTGGATGTGCTTCATATGCATTAATCCCGGCATTTTGTAGTTCTTTTTTCTTTTGTAATGCAGCCTTTCTCCATTCACTAAGTGAATGGATTTGTTGTTTACATAAAAATGGTACGCAATTTGCTTCGTTCATATATAAATATAAATATTATAATTCAAAAGCTACTATTCTACTAAATTATTTGTTCTTGATATATTTTCAAAAAAAAAAGATTAGTTATTAGTTATGTTTACACGCTTGAAGAATTAAAATCTTTGCCGGTTTAAATGATTTCCGCTTTCCAAAGGGACTGGCGTTGCCGGGCAGAAATCATCATGACCGAACACTTAAACCTTAAGGTTTATTTGTTTTCCAAAGAAACAAAAGTTCGGTTTAAATGGAATATTCTAGGTCAAATTCATCTTCTAAGTTAATAACTATCTCTTCTAAGTTAAATTCGGCTTCATGCAGGGTTTCCTCCTCTTCTTGTTCTTCTTCTTCTTCTTCTTGTTCTTCTTGTTCTTCTTGTTCTTCTTGTTCTTCTTGTTCTTCTTGTTCTTCTGCGTGTTCTTCTTGTTCTTCTTGAAATTCTGCATATTCCATATAGGCGGCGACTTCTTGTGCTTCTTCATACGGAAAATTCCAGTTAATAATTTCTAATATATCAATTTCGCTGGCATCCTCCGCCTCTGCCTCTGCCTCTGCCTCTGCATCCGCATCCGCAGCTTCTTCTTCTTCGTCATCAACCAAATTAACCACTCCACAATTGCAAAGAATTTGAGGTGCACTGCTTGATTCTGAAAGGATGTAGTTTCCACATTTGTAACAAATTACATATTGAAGACCATAAACAGAATCCAGACATTTAATGGCAATATGTCTGTAGCGAACAGGTTCGCCAGTAGTCGCCATTTCCCCATATCCTTCCAATATCATCATCATCCCATTTTCTTCTACATAAGAAGAAGAAGGACCATGTCTTGAATTTGAAGCCGCTCCATCAAATACCAAATTCAGTCTACCAATTACATATTTTTTCACATCTTGACTGACCTGACTCACATTGTCATAAAATATAAACTCTTTTATAACATTTGACAAATCTGGAACCAATCTGAGATTGTTTACCAAGATTTGTTTTGCAATCGATTGTTGAGAAACGCAACTATTAATCATTTTTAAAACGGTGGATGTGATGTATATACTTTCTTCACTTGAGAGAAAAAGCATTTCAATTTTTTTCACAATGCAATATATTTTGCTCCACTAAAAAATATTGAATGTGAATGTCTTGAAAAAAACGAAATTTGATTAGTTAAGTTAGTTAAGTTAGTTAAGTTGTTATCATTCTACGCATTATTATAAAAATATTCTATTTCTTCATTTTCATTGTTATCTTCTTGGTCCGAATTGTCAGAATCATCACTGTTAATATGAGAATGAAAAGAAGACTCAGAAAAATCTTCATCAAATTCAGAATCATATCTTAAATACGAACTCATTGTAATAGAAGAATATTGTATTTCCGGCGTGAGTTTAAATGAACAACAGCAGACCATTCGCAATAGATTTGCAGGAAGAACCTTTATTTTTTCTTTTGTTATAGGAAGAAATTTTGATGTCTGATAAAAATTTCCACAAACAGAACATATCATAAACCCCAATAATGGGTCTGGACGGTCCACCAATGGTATCGGGCGTCTTCGCCATATTCGAATATAGTTCCATCGTCTAACTCGCGTATTTACAAATTGTTCTTTGTCGTTTAATAAAGTAGTCCCTTCAGTCATTCCAAACTTAATAACTTTAATTTCACGGAGTAATCTATCCTTTCTATATTTTGTCATCTGACTTACCCGGTCATAAAACACATACTCTTTTATAAGATTTGTCAAATCATCATTCAATCCCATTCTCAGGTTATTAATCAATAATTGTTTTGTGATTGTATTGTTAGACATTGTATATAGTTATTGTATTTTATTGTTAGACTTTAAAGAGAGAAAACCAAATCAATTTTTTACACCTTTTCACATTTCAAACGCCGATTATATTAATAAGTATTTAAATAATTATTAATATGATGAGAAGTGAATACTAAACAAACTGAAAAATATATCCATAATAAAATAGATATACATACATATACGTATTTAATTTCTTGCCCATAAGTCCATAAATGAACCCAATTTTACATAACAACCAACATATGTTGTGTGAATATCCCCACTAAATGAAACATAAAATCAAGCAATTTATTCATTATTCTTCACTCCCAATATATTATATTGTATTGTCTTTAAGTTGTTTATTATATATATTAATCGGCGTTTGAAATGTGAAAAGGTGTAAACCCTTGAAGAATTAAATCCGCCCTCAGACCCAAGGTACGGTGTTTTACGGATTTATTCTTAGGGTCAGTGACTTCGCCGGTTTAAAAAAAAGTCAGAAGCTTAGCCAAACAATAATTAATAAAATTATTATTTTTACATTCAGAAAAATGCATAATGTTTTCAACAAAATTGAGAAAATCACTAGATACAATTTCAGGAATATTGCGAATAATATAATTCAAATAATTTTTCATTATATTTTTCTTGTCAATGTTATATTTAATGCTAATTTCTTGAATAAATGAATTTAGGATTAACATTGTATTTTGATTTTTCAATAAAATTGTTAATTTTTCCCAAATAATATTGTTTATAATATGAAAATCATCGGAACATAAAATATCTTGATTTGACTGCATAAAATTAATCATACTTCTAATGTCAGATTTATATATTTTTTGAATGCTATTTAGTGATTTATCTGTAATATTTAACTTTTCATTTACTGAAATGGATTTTAAAAAATGAATAATGTCATTGGTTGGTAATTGATTGAATCGTAGACAAATGAATTCATTTTGTAATCCATCGTCAATTCTACTAATATAATTACAAATAAGACAAAAACGGACAGTTGTAGAATAATTTTGAAGAAGATAACGAAATGCCTGTTGTGCAGTTTTTGTCATATAATCTACCTCATCTAATATGACAAATTTCATTCCATTATGAAAAAGTGGATTTGAATTCACGAAAAAGTTGATTTGATTGCGAATAATGTCAATGCCTCTCTCATCCGATGCATTTAAATGTATCATTAATCCTTTATTTTGGATGTTTAATTTTTCTTGATATGATTTTACCAAATTGATAATAGTAGTTGTTTTTCCTGTTCCTGGTGGTCCATAAAATAATAAATTAGGAAAATAAGAGGTTTCAATAATATTTGACAATATTTTTTTATTGATTGGGTCCAATACAATTGTATCGAAATTGGTGGGTCTATATTTTTCCATCCAAGGTGATAAATCCATTATATAAGTTATTTATTGTTTTTTATATTGTTATTTTTACAAAAATAAAATGTTGAATAATAAAAATGAATAATGTTGGATTTATTATATTAAGACATGTTACTTCAATACAAACGAATAAATATTGGCAAGAATGCTATCGTTGTATTAGAAACATATATCCAAATATTAAAATTGTTATAATAGATGATGATAGCAATCCGGATTTTGTAACAGACATTCCAATGACAAATGCTATTGTAGTTGAATCTGAATTCAAAAAAAGAGGCGAATTGTTGCCGTATTATTATTATATACAAAATAAATGGTTTGATAATGCTGTCATACTACACGATTCTGTTTTTATACAAACAGATGTTATTTCAAAATATATAGAAATGAATATGCAATATAAAATGTTGTGGCACTTTAGTGATCATTGTTATGATGAGGATGAATATATAGTACCTTTAATTTTTTCTCTCAACAATTCTAATAAATTATTGGATTTTTATAATAGTAAAATGTGGAATGGCTGTTTTGGCGGAATGTCTCTTATAAATTATGATTTTTTAACAAATGTAAATAATAAATATGATTTTTTTAATTTATTGTCTCAAATTACAACGCGACCGCATCGTTGTGCTTTTGAACGAGTAATTGCGTGTGTGTTTCAATTTGAAAATAAAAAGATGACTTGTGGAATATTGGGAGACATTTTTACACATTGTAATCGGGGTCATAATTGGGGGTATTCTTTTGATGAATACATGAACACGAATTCGGAAAATGATATAAATAAATACCCAGTTATCAAGGTTTGGACTGGTAGGTGAAAAGAGAAAAGAGAAAAGAGAAAAGAGAAAAGAGAAAAGAGAAAAGAGAAAAGAGAAAAGAGAAAAGAGAAAAGAGAAAAGAGAAAAGAGAAAAGAGAAAAATGTAAAGTATGGAAAATTAATATGTAAAACAATTTAAGTAATTTATATATATTATTTTAATGTCTGATTTAAAACAAAAACGAGGTAGGAAATCTAAAATTTGTCAAGAGGAGGAAACCCCTCAAGTAGAAAATGTGGAAGAAACAACTATCACTCATAAAAAACGCGGACGAAAACCAAAAGGTGGCAAAATCATTTATCAAACAATAGAGATGAATGATAATGTTGAATCAAAACCAAATATTATTTTACATTTAAAATGTTCATTAAAAGATTTATCAACAAATATCAATGCGAATATGAATATGAATGTGAATTCCAATGCGAATATGAATACCAATGCGAATATGAATGCCAATGCGAATATGAATGCCAATTCGAATATGAATGCCAATGCGAATATGAATGCCAATGCAACCACAAAAGATGTGAATATAGAGTCTTATAATTTTGCATCTAAAAATGACTTATCCTTTGAAATCATTGAAACAAATTCATCTATAGAAGAGACAGATGAAGGTGAATATGATGATGAAAAATTTGAAATAAAAGAAACCTGGAAAAAATTAAAACAATTAGAACATAATTTGCATATTAATAACATTTGCGATAAAAAATCAGCGTGTTTTTGGTGTACGTGCGAATTTGATAACCCTTGTATTTATATTCCAAAACATTTTATAAAAGCTTCATATCACGTATATGGTTGTTTTTGTAGTCCAGAATGTGCTTGTGCGTATTTGATGAATGAAAATATTGATAGTTCAACTAAATTTGAAAGATATTATTTGTTAAATCATATATACTCAAAAATATATAATTATGAGAAAAATATTAAACCAGCACCTACGCCATATTTTATGTTGGACAAATATTATGGTAATCTTACCATTCAAGAATATAGAATGCTGTTTCGTAATGAACGCCTATTTTTTGTTGTAGAGAAACCATTAACACGCGTGTTGCCTGAATTACACGAAGACAACAATGATTTTATTATTACAAATAAGATAATTCCTTCAAATAAATATCAAATTAAAAAGAAAACACAGAAAAAACTCCAGACAAAAAATACAATAGTGAATGAAAAATTTGGGTTGGTTAGTTAATTCGACAAAAAGGGACAATCAAAGCGTTTCACCATATTTGGTCTGTATTTTCATAAAACATTCCATCTCCTTTTCTTATATTATATGTTGATTGAAACATTTTTGAACGAGACAATACACAATTAATTCTATATTTAAAGAGAGAATGTGAATCATATTTCACTAATTTATGTAACAGTTTCTTTTTTAAAACAGTTTTATACCGATGTGTATAATAATAATAAAATTTGTCAAAATATTTGTAATAATCTTCTTTTTTTACGCATTGTTCTATTAAATAATCCTCTAATAGGCATTCAATAATATACAAACTTCCAATGTCTGCAATGTTTTCAGCAAGAGTATATTTGCCTTCCAAATGTATATTGTCATGTTTTCCAGCTTTTTCATATTGTTGGACAACATCATCCTGTTTTTTTTTATATTCTTTTTCATCTTCTGGCAACCACCATTTATTATAATTACCGTTTTCATCAAATTTACAACCATCACTGTCAAACCCGTGAAACATTTCGTGTGATATAATGACTCCTATATTTGCGATATTATATATGAAATCCTTATTTATATTAATAAACGGAGGTTGTAAAATTGCATTAGGAAATAATATGAGGTTTCTGGTGTTATCATATAAAGCATTTACATTAAAAATAGACACGTATTCATTCAACCATATATTTTTTTTTAAATTTGAATGTCCTTCTTTTTTCAAGTATTTTATATTTTCATAATTTGATTTTTTGAGATAATTCAACATTCCACTATCAGGGTTATATTTAATATCATTTTCTTGTTCAAATTTATCACTAATTCCTATGATTGTTTTCATTTTATCCAATTTTAAAATCGCGCGTTGAATTGTTTTTGGTGATAACCACGTATTTTTTTCTAAAATGTTGCGAAATTTATTATGAATAAGAGTTATTATTTGTTTGCATAATGCAATTTCTTTGACATTTTTATAATGCTTGATATATTGTTTAGATACTTCAATTTTACAAGCAGACGCTACAGTTTGTGATGCGCGTAATTTGTTATTCATTGTAGGTTTAATGCCATTCATTTCTTTTATAAAAAAATTGGATTTGATAATAAATAATTCTCTATTAAAATTAGCGATAACATTTAACAATTTATATATCCAAAATGAATTCCATTTATTTGAGGTCCAATTGTGTTTTAATAATTGAATGACTTGTTTTACAAAAGACGGGTTTTTAATAATAATATGGGTTGGGTTTGTTGGGTTTGTTGATTGACTCTCTATATGCGAATATTCAAAAATAGTGTTTCGTATTTTTAACCAATCAAATCCTAAATGTTCTTTTACATCGTGCAATGACATTTTATTGTATTCAGATTCAATAGTTTTATCCTTTAACTCTTTAAAATGCGATGAAATATCTTTTTCTATAGAAATAATGTCATCTGTGTTATACACGTGATTTTTACCGAAAAATGCTGCAAATAAATCTTTCAAATATGATTTATATTTCTCTCTATCATTAGAAGATGAATGGCTTGTGTTTGTATAAAAATCCTTTGGAAAGGTAGTTCCTGAATCATTGATATAGGCAATCTCATATTGATTGTTTTTTAAATCTGGTGTAATGTAAAAATTAATTGGTGAATTAAATTCATTATACATCAACCACGCTAAAAAAATAGACAACGCATCCTTGTTTGTGTTTTTGCGATGTTCATTTAACACATTCATTAATAAATAAAATTGTGAGTTTGTAAATTCATTCGTAAAAGTATAAATAGAATTGTATAAATTACTAATATTTTTATCTTTTAACAAAATGGGAATAACAGTCTTTTCTATTTGTTTGTCTATTTTTTGTTGAAGTGTAGAAAATTCGTTTATTATATTATACTTATTTGGAAGCTTTGTTTTTTTTAACCATTTTAAATTCACATAGGTGTAATAATCATTTTTTAATAATTCGATAGTTTGTTGTTGGTGTTGTTGGTGTTGTTGGTGTTGTTGGTGTCTCTGTGTTTTTGTTCTTGTGTTTGATTGTTCTTGCTGTTCGTGATGTTGGTGTTTTCGTGTTTTTCTCCGTGTTTTTCTCCGTGTTTTATTTGTCATATATTACTCTTTGAAATTAGTTTCAGTATCAGTATCTTTGTTTTTCTGGAGTTATGTATAATTTCTCTCTGAATTGTTTATACATTTCCTTGTTAATGTCAGATTTATTTAGTGTTTTCGCGTCGGGTGGCTTAATTTTTATACCAAAATAAGATTGAATGACTAAAACAGCGTCATTATTAAATTCAATTAATTTCTCTCTAATTTCAGTTTCAGTCATATCAGTTTGTCTTTGAATCTTTTCAATCAGGCATTCTTCCACTTCCATTATTATATTCGTTATAAGTTTTTTTATATTATAACGAATATATATGTTCTCTCTTTGTCCTCCGACAATTATATATATTATTTTTTCAATAACACACGTAATAATTGATACTTTTAATGGTCTATATAATACGGCATTAATGAAAATGATTGTAATGATTATGATATCATTATTATTAAACATATTGTGTGAGAAAGGATTGGCAATTATTGCGTGGGTTATCGTGTTTATTCCATTTATTATGATGACTCTTATAATTAGTATGTTGTTGTATATTTTTGGATTAAATGCAACAACAGGAATGTTAAACACGTCGAGTTCTTTAACTAATAATACACTTTGTAAAGCGGACGCTGCAGGAAATATTATGATTTATAACCCATATTATGATTCACAAAAGAATCCTGTGTATTACAACAATCCATATATTATTATTCCAAAACCAATGATAATACCTAGCAACAAGGGTTTGTCAAACATTCCGCCTACATACAACGCATGGAGTTCAAGTAATCCCGCATATAAATTTTAAGAGAGAGAGAGAGAAAGAAAGAATGAAATAGTGAAAGAGTGAAAGAGTGAGAGAAAGAGAAATAAACAATTTAAACACAATATATTTCTTTTTATAATGTTTGTTCTTTTAATTGCAGTTTCAGGAGTTGGATTGAATTATCTGTTGAAATACAATTTCCCGAACTATTATAATCAGGTAGGGGTATCTTTAATGTATCAAATTATTTATTATTATAGTTCTATTGAAATGTTATATTTGAAATTTTATAAATATAAATTTAAACAAACTATGAAAATTCAGGATTCTACTAATATTGAATTTGTAAAAAATGGAAAAACAATAAAAGGAGAAGATTATGATTTTATTATTTATTCACAAAATAACGAGAAAAAAATAATGAATAATTCGTTTGATAAAATAACTTGTGTAAATTCAGATGTATCCTTTATTTTATTTAATATTGTCATGAATAATACAACAATTTCACTTAATTTATTTGGAAATAACTATAATTATTATGTTTCTGGAAATGTAATTGACAATCGGTTTTTATGGTATTTTTTAAACAAACATTATAATTTGAATTTGACTGAACCATTAGTAAATTATACTTTGAACATTATTGACAATAATGTAAATATTTATGCTATTACATACCCAGAACATTTTGAAATAACAAATGATGGTATTCGTATAATTAGTCAGGAATGTCAAAAAATAACAAATAATATGATTTTTGATGATTTTTCTGAAAAATCTGACACGATGAGTGAAACACCACTAATGATATCAGAAATATTATCAAATGTTATGCTTGAATTAGAAGTAGAAGAAGAACCAGAAGAACCAGAAGAAGTAGAACCAGAAGAAGTAGAAGAAGCAGAAGAAGAACCAGAAGAAGTAGAAGTAGAAGAAGTAGAACCAGAAGAAGTAGAAGTAGAACCAGAAGACCAAGACCAAGAAGAGAAAGAGGTCCAATTTATACAAAACTCACAAAACTCCCAAGAAGCAAACGAGACTGAAGACAATGACCTCCTCTATGATTTTGTAAAAGAAACAATATAAAAAAAATATAGTTAATATAATAATGACTCATCCGTTGTCTGATAAGTGGAGTTTTTTTGCACATCTCCCTCATGACACAGATTGGTCTTTAAACAGTTATAAAAAAATCTACACAGTTGAAACTGTAGAAGAAACCATTGGTATTTTAGAAACAATGCCAGA
>Ga0315293_10001141_pt1 | contig 25758 bp, 25 predicted proteins | sample YL17G13_20_MG_FD_203071 | JGI IMG/M metagenome (GOLD analysis project Ga0315293, IMG submission 203071) | Sediment microbial communities from Yellowstone Lake, YNP, Wyoming, USA - YL17G13_20 | ecosystem: Environmental > Aquatic > Freshwater > Lake > Sediment | place: USA: Wyoming | collected...
CACGCATTGGGTGTATCCTCCTGTTTAAAAGCTCAGAAACGGATACACCCTCTCCTTTTATCGCTCAACTCTGAATTTACACACAAGAAGTTACGCTACTACGTCGCCAATGAAGTTCATGGACCACCCAAAAAAGGTGTGGCGCCGAGGGACAAATCCGATGCAATAGCGCTACAGTCGAAAGAGGACTTGGTCGGCTGGGGGTATTGGTGCTGAAGTAGGACTCGTATTACTGCGGCTACATCGTGGTATCAACGACTTACAGGCATAGGGCCGCAGTCAGATAGGTCTTTTTGTTCTCCTAAGAACCGTCACAAACACTCCGCCTGTGTCGGCTTTTCATTTGAGGTCAATCGCTCACGGGCAGTTCGGTAGCACGGACCGCCGCTGGTCGGTTAGCTGACGAGGGCGGTCAGGCCCATTCGTCAAGCGGCACGCACCTTCAAGTCACTCACAATCAGCCAGTCACCGTTAAAGTCCGGTTGCAATCCCGACCTCCAGCAGAGTTCGGACTGCGGCCTTCTACGATAGAGTACATCCTCTCCCCCACCGCACAAAATCAAGAAGCCACCCCATCGCTGAAGTGGCTTGAAACTCTCCCCTAAGGTTGCGGTCGTCTATTTCAGCAAGATCATCTTCTTCGTCTCGACGAAATCACCCGCCGTGAGACGGTACAGGTATATCCCTGTCGAGACCGCTCGCCTGCTCGCGTCCATCCCGTTCCATACAGCGTTGTGACTGCCGGCGAACAGCCGCTTGTCTACCAACGTCGTCACCTTCTGGCCGAGGATGTTAAACACTTCTAAGGTCACGTTGCTCGCACGGGGAAGGCTAAACTGGATGCTCGTGCTCGGGTTGAATGGATTGGGGTAGTTCTGAGCGAGACTGAACGAATTAGGGTGCATCACACCATCACGGTCATCTACGCTGACAGCAATATCGCTGACACAACGAACTGAGAAACCGGAGAACTTATCGTGGTAGTAACGGTAGATGTATGAAAAGTTGTAATTCAGGTAACGGTCCCAAGCGTTGCCACTATTGAGCTCCGTAGAGGACCAGAATTGGGCGTAGCTACCCATATCGTAGTAGATTCCAAATACGTAGGCGCGGTCGCCGCCAGGCAACGCGGAAAAACCGCTCTCGTTGGTAGCACCTGTGTTGGGAGCGCGCCAATGTGTTACGCCAGCATCCTTTAGCTTACCACCCACAGGTGCACCACGCCAGCTGATGGAATCGGCTTGGGCCTGACTCATGCCAAGAGTCATCTCCAGTTGTTTCCATTCTGCATCACTCGGCACATGCCAACCGGCCGGGGCTATGTTCCGCCCGTCAGACATCGCATACCAATTGTACAGTCGACCATAAGTGGCAACGTTGTTCACATCGTTGTCGTACTCACAATAGGCTCCGGTGGTCAGAGCCCCCCAAGCGTTGCCGGCGGTTACATTTGGAAGGGCATCTCCATTACGGTAATGAGTCACTTTCAAATTCTCCGCCATCCATTCCTGAGCACCAATCACCACAGTCTGGTAAACGTTGCCATCAATGTCCGTAACGGTACCGGCTGAGATCGATGTGACAATAAAACACAATGCAACCAAGAAGCACGCAGACAGAACAATCGGCTTCATACAACCTCCCTGGTATCGGGTTGATCATAGATTCACGTGATATCGATCATAGTATACATGATGGACGACCGGTAAGCCACAAGAAAAGCGGCCCCTTTATCCCCCTTGGTTCATCATGCTTAATCAATACGGTTTTAGTGTGGCTAGTCGACTGACGACATTGCCCCGGTCTGACGAGCGCCGATTGTGTTTTCCCCCTACCCCCTGATGAGAGTCCGGGCCTCTTCAGTAGCTAAAGGTAACCTCAAGCAGTTCATGCTCCAGATTCTGTTCGATTCCGACCTCCGGCATTATATGGGACGGGTGGCCAAGCGGTCCGCAGGGGTGACGTTTTCGCTGCCAACGGGGCTGTCGATATATATCGGCAAGACAGAATGTCGAACCCTCCGCGTCGCGGACCCCTTCGGGGCAGGGGTTTCGACCTACAAAGCCAAGTACAATCGTCGGGCTGAGCGTCGAAGCAGGACCCGTGTCGCTTCCGAGCGGTCAGCGTTTCTTATTGATCCAGTTTTCTTTGAGGTATTTCTCGGCGTCAGCGTAGGTGCGGAATGTTTTCGAGAGTCCCTTGGTTCGGCCGGCATCGAACATCTCCTGAAGCTGCCGGAAGGTGCTCGGATTGTTGAGGACATACAGCGATATCGCCTCGTTGTTGGCGCGCGACCAGGCCATGTGCTCGCCAATTATCTTGATGACTTCGGGAAACGAGGTCCTCCAATTGGTGAGATCGATTAATTTCGCCCACGGTTTTCCAATTAACGGCGCAACTTCAACCTTAAAATCCTCATGATAGCTGTGCGCGATGTCGGCTTTCCAGATACCGAACACTTTGGCATATATTACGGCGTTCACTTCGTCAACATCGAATGAGTATTCCAAAGCCCATCTGCTCATTGATTCCTCTTGCTCGTTGTGGCACTCCGGTGCGGAAGTGTCAGATTGTGCGCTCGACGGTGCCAGTGCTGTGTGCGATTGACCGATAGGTCATGATAGAATCAGCTTTCCCGACCGGAGAGTAGTTCAAAGGTACAATTGGTTGAGGCCGGTTGTCCAGTTTTTTTGTCTGACATTTCGTAGTCTGGCCGGCTGGTGGAGCCAGCCGAGAACGCCGGCAATCCAGAGAGGCGGCAGTCTGGTTTTGACTCTATTCCAACCAGACAAAGCGGAAAAGCAGGACCGAAGCGGTAATCATTATACCGCAGTATGCGATAAGCCCCTGTATCTCGGTCAGGATGTCGCCCAGTCCCTTGCCGTCGAAAAGCTGGGAGGTCGCGGTTACGAGAAGGAATAGCAGGACCATCAGAATCGGAAATGACAATACGGCAAACAGCGCCCCTTTAATGGCTGCTTTTGAGATGATGGCTGCAATAATCGTGGTGGCGCCGCACAGGCCGATGACGCCAAGTATCAGTACTATCAAAAACGGAATCAGGTTGCCGGTCGGCGCATCAGTGAAGATGAAAAACAGCGGCGTGATGATACAGGTCATCATACCAAGCAACGTGAGGTTGAACAGCAGCTTTCCCCAGTATATGGCGTCCGGGTGAGCGCGAAGTCTCAGCGCCAGTGATGTTCCCGCCTCCTCCTCTCTGACAAATACGTGGGCCAGGCCGGACATGGCGCCAAAGAACATGATTATCCAGAACAACGCCGCCAGCAGTTTCGGCGGCAGGCCACTTTGGCCCAGAGCAAAGGAGACAACGACGAGCGTGGTGACACCGAACATAAAGATAGCGTTGACGGCATAGCGGGTCCGGAGTTCCACCCGAATATCTTTGGCATAGACGGCGAACGCTCGGCTAAGCAACCCGACAGACAGTTCTTGCAAGGCGCTGCTCCTCCGGCTCGTTAGTGGCAATGACGATGATCGAGTGGCTACGATACTCCTCGATCAATTCAGCTACAATCCGCTTCCCATCTTCGTCAAGATTGGAGGTCGGTTCGTCCAGGAACAGATAGGCGGGTCTATTCAGGAGGGCTACAGCGTATTTCAGCCGCTGTTTCATCCCCGATGAATATGCGCCCACAAGATCAGGACCGCGTCCTTCAAGTCCGACCCGGGCCAACAGGCCGTTGATCTCTTTCCCCTGTATGGTCCGGCCCGAAACGGCCGCAAAGAAAATCAGATTCTCTTCTGCGGTCAGCGTGTCATAGAGATTGAGGTAAGGCGCCACCAGCGACGTTACCGAACGAACGGCTGAATCATCAAGCGCCTGTCCATCGAGTGAATACTCGATTGCTCCGCGAGTCGGCCGGCCCGCCGCCAACAACAGCATGAGCAGAGTTGATTTGCCCGAACCGTTGGGACCGATCACCGCCATTGAATCGCCGGTTTGCAATTCAAAGGAAAGGTCATTGAGGACTTTGCGCGAGCCGAACCGCTTGAAGAGATGGTCAGCTTTGAGTCGATACATGGCGTTCAATAAACCGAGCGGGACCGTGAAATCAACTCAAAAAACGGGAAGCCGGATACTGTCGACAAAGAATGCTATTGTGATAAACGTAGATTATTTACCGGCAGATGTGGCGGACGCATCTTTCACCTGGTACTGGCGCCATACCGGCACCGAGTAGCGGGAAAGGCCATCGTCATCTATCTCGAACGTAAACGATTCCTCAAAACTCGTGGGCACCGCGGTCTTGTGAACAATCACTTGTCCTTCGACCTTCCCCCCCGCTTTGATCAGCTTGGGGAGAACGACTTCAAAACTCTTATTGCCGGAATCGACCACCGATATCCGATAATCGGAGAAGCCATTATTGGTAATGGTAAAGGTCCCTTTCCGGCGAGTCTTAGCGCTGTACTGTGAGACATCAACCTTCTCCGGCGTAATCACGAGAGGCTTGGCATTCTCCGGTTTCACCATTATTTCCGCATACAGTTTTATTCTCGTGGTATCGTTGCTGTCCGCAATCCTGATCAGGGGGCGCTTCTCAATGAAGCCGAGGAAACTCCGGGTGTGGAGGACTAAGTCAAGCGCCGTGCTGTCATTCGGTTTCACCAGTGAATCCGCCAGAAATAGTTCGGTGCAGCCACAGTCAGGTTTCACCTCGACAATTCTCGCGGGTGTGTCGCCGACAGACTTGATCCAGAACCGCTTGGTCAGCACCGTATGTTGAGTGGTCTTGCCGAATGAAAACGTCCCTTCAGATGGCGTGATCTTCGGACCGGCCGATACCGAAACCGACAGGCAGGCGAGCAGTCCTGTCAGGACCGATTGGTGTAGGTGGATGATCTTCATTCTCTGATTATACAACCCAGACATGATTCGGCTCCGGATTCAGTGAATCATGCCGAACAATCGGCCCCATCGTACCTTTAGGAAGAAATGACGGGCATTGTACACGAACATTCTCGGGACCGAAAGCGGATCTCTGAGGTTAACAGGCGGTGACGTGTATTGGCTATCATCCCACGACCAATGAACCAGAATCGCTTTGCCGAGAATCAGGTCTCGCGGGACCGGGCCCCAATAGCGAGAGTCCGCCGAATTGTCCCGATTGTCTCCCATCATGAAATAGCAGTCCTTCGGCACGATGTAAGGGCCGAAATTGTCCTTGGAATCCCTGCCATCGCGGCCTCGCGGCTCTATGACCGGGCTCTCAATTTTGGAATCAGGCGGGTTTGGAAAGAGTCGCCCATTGACATAAAGCACCTTGTCCATAACGACAATAGTGTCTCCCGGCAGTCCGACACACCGCTTGATGTACTTGGTTTGACCATCGACCGGATAGATAAATATCACCACATCGCCGCGTTCGGGATCGTGAATGGCCGGCAGTTGCCAGTCGGTCGGCCAGATTCTGGCGCCGTATACGAACTTGTTGGCCAGCAGAAAATCTCCGATCAGCAGCGTGTCTTCCATCGATGCGGTCGGGATTTTGTACGCTTCGACCACCGAGCTTTTTATCAAGAGAGCCAGAATCACCGCGATAAAAAGCTGCTTAACATTATCCCACAGCGTGTAGGCCACGGAGTGCTTCCTTGGAGACGGTTGTTTGGCCGGAACGGTCCTGGTTGCCTTCATCATCACCTCTGCCTGCCTGCAATCACCTATTCATTATACGCACCAAAGCGGGCGATTCCTCTGTCAATCTCAGAAGCCGCGAAAAGCTCTAAGAATATCATTATATGTCACGAGTACAATCACACCAAGCAGAAATACAATGCCGACCTGCTGGGCAATGCCCCTGGCCTTGACCGAGAGAGGATTGCCGCGAATTTTCTCGATGAGCAGGAAGAGCAGTTGACCGCCGTCAAGAATCGGGATCGGGAGAACATTCAGGACCGCCAGATTCACGGACAGCAGCGCGATGAAGGCAAAGAGAAATCTCAGTCCTTTCTCAGCCTCCCGGCCGGACTGCTGGGCAATGAAAACCGGTCCGCCCACCAAGCGTACCGAGGCCTGACCGGTGACAAGTTTCTTCAGGAATTTCGCGGTCTCCCACACCAGAACATGAGTCATCACGAACCCTCTTGTCAACGATTCTCCCGGGCCGGTGTGCTCGTACTTGAGTGCCTTCTGGCCGAAGCCCAGAACGCCAACCGAGTCCACTGTCCCTTGTTCGTTCATTTCTTTGGCGATTTTCGGCGTGATTGTTGCGCGCACCGTATCGCCGTTGTGCAGCCAAGTCAGCGTCAAAGGATTGCTGAGACCGGCGCGGACTCTCGCTCTCAGCGAGTCATAGTTGTTGATGGCGACGCCGTCGAAAGCAATGACCTGATCCCCGCTTTTGAGACCGGCCAGGTCGGCCGGATCGCCGGAAGAAATGTCGTCAAGAATGATGCGCTCCGTATCAAAGACCGGACGCCCGGCCATGTAAATGCCGGATAACAGGGCGATTGCCAGGAGATAGTTCATGAATGGTCCGGCGAAAATGACCGCGGCGCGCTGCCCAACTGACTTGGACATAAATTCATCACAGCTAAACTGAGTTCTCGCGGCGTCCGAAGCCTCTCCCTTTCCCTCCTCGTCCGGATTCTCCCCCAGCATTTTCACGTAGCCGCCGAGAGGAATAACGCCGATGCAATACGTTGTATCGCCGACTTTCCTAGAGAATATGTTCGGCGGAAATCCCAGCGAGAACTTCTCCACCCGAATCCCCACGCGCTTGGCCAGTATGAAATGGCCTAATTCGTGGATGAAGATCAACAAACCCAGTACAAAAACGGTCGCAACCAGAGTCAGCATGAATGAATCTCCTCGATCATTGAACCGGCCGTCTCGCGAGCCGCGGCATCGGCAGCCAAAATATCCTCAAGATTGGAGGCCTTATTAGTATCGGTAGTTCCTACGGCTCGTTCAACAATTTCATTGATCGCCGGGAATGAAATCTTGCGATTCAGAAACGCTGCCACCGCGACTTCATTGGCGGCACTGTACACAGCCGGAGCGGCGCCGCCCGCCGAAGAGACCTCGAAGGCTAAGCGAAGCATGGGGAATTTATTGTAATCCGGTCGCTCAAAAGTAAGCGGCCCGAGCTTGTCCCAATCAACGCGCCCAAAGTCGGACTCCACGCGCTCCGGCCAGAAAAGAGCATAAGTGATGGGGAGCCGCATGTCAGGGCGCGAGAGCTGAGCGATCACTGAGGAATCGACAAACTCGACCATAGAATGGATGACCGACTGAGGATGCACGACGACCCTGACTTTCGATGACGGCAATCCAAACAACGTAACCGCCTCAATCACTTCCAGTCCCTTATTGACCAGAGTGGCGGAGTCAATGGCGATCTTGGGCCCCATACTCCAGGTCGGGTGCGCCAACGCCTGCTCGACCGTAATGGAATGGAATTTCTCTGTAGCGAGATTCCGGAATGGTCCGCCCGAGGCGGTGAGCACAATCGACCTCACCTCGTCTTTCCTTCCCGCTGCGAGCGCCTGCCAAACGGCGGAATGCTCGGAGTCAATAGGGATAATCCGCGCCGCACCGCTTTCAATGAGAGGTCGGAATAGCGGACCGCCGGCAACCAATGACTCCTTGTTAGCCAAAGCCAGGGTCTTACCGCTCTTGATCGCTTCCAGCGATGCTCTAAGGCCGGCGGCTCCAACCACGGCGTTTACAATCAGATCGGCGGCAGGCAGTCCGGCGAGACTCATTAATTCATCCTGCCCGGAGATGACACGCACTCTCTCGCCCGCGACAGCGGTCGCCAACTCCCTGGCATGACTCACTTCCGCAACGCACACATACTCGGGCCGGAATTCCCGATACTGCTCCGCCAAGAGTTGAACGTTGGAGTGAGCCGCCAGTCCACGAACGACAAACCGATCAGAGTGGGACCGGATGACATCGAGACAGGAGCGTCCAATCGAACCGGTCGATCCGAGAATGACTACCTGGCGCAGTTTCATATCCCTAATTAACGGGTCAACCCGCACCAAGTTCCATATTCAACGGGCGACAATATGACGCCACAGCAAGAGCCGAACCGGAGGACCAAGTCAAAATCGCATCCTGGGTTACTTGATCGGATTTCCGGCAGCATCGGACATGTACGCTTTCCTCAGTTCGACTGGAGCGGCCGGTTTGGCCATTTCACCCCACGGCGACGCAACAACCGGTACCTTTCCTATTTGGTGCAGTACGCTGAAGCCGTTCACGAGTTGGCCGAACACAGTGTACTGACCATCGAGATACGCCGTTTTTGAATTGCGCCCCAAGCAGATAAAGAATTGGCTGGAAGCAGAGTTGGGATCGGAGGCGCGCGCCATGGAAAGAGTTCCGTCCTGATGCGGTAACTGACTGAACTCCGCCTTCAGATTGTACCCGGCGTCGCCGCTGCCGTCCCCTTTGGGATCACCCCCCTGTATCATGAAGCCATCAAGGATTCTGAAAAAGGTAGTATTGTTATAGAAACCGTCGGAAGTTCTGGCCGCAAAGGAATCAGCGTGGGCCGGAGCAACATCCCGATACAACTCAAGGGTCATCTTACCGAAATTCGTTTCGAGCGTGACAAACTTGTTGGTGTCCTTCCGAATCGGATATTCGACTTTCGGCTGGGATTTCATGCATCCCTGACTGAAGCAAATAACAGCTACTGCAACCGTCAGAAGGCTCAGAATGCGGGTCATGTCGGTCCTTTCATCATATCGTTTGTTGATGCGCGAATATAGCGGCGAGCCGAAGCACAGTCAACAATATGGTCAACCTTGCGGAGCCTATGGCTTCCAGAGGTGGATTTCCGCGACAATAGTGTCGCCGTTGGTCGCAATGTTGGTGCCGCAGAAGAACGTCATTCCCAACGTATTGTAGAACATCACCAGAGTGTCCGGAGTTGGGTCCTCATAGGCTGCGTCAGGAACGCCGTAGGCGCTGCGAATCCTGGAATAATTTGAACCGATGCCTATCCCCTCGGCGGTGGTGTCCGGGCAGACGGTGTTGACAATCAGCCCGGTGCGCTCATCGCCAAAGACCTTGACGGTTGTATTTACTGTCTCGCCGTCATCGGCAATGTCATTGTGATTGGCGTCGTCGATCACGGCCACGAATCCCAGAGTCGATTCGTAGTTGGCCACTCGGAGATACTTTCCGGTTACGGGATCGACTGCAACAGGAAGCCCGTTAAATCCTTTTATTGTCTGATAAGTATCGGACAGCAGAATATACTGTGCCTGCGCGTTGGCCCCGGGCACCAACATGCGGGCGCGCACCAGCACGTCGACTGAATCGACTCCCGACACCGCAATTCTGACAACGGCATCCGCGCGACTACCGGAGAAGGAATACGCGGTGTAAACAAACTCGTCAACATCGGCTCTGCCGGAGTCGGGATAGACGTATCCATCTCCCTCAATCAGTCGAAACTGCGCCCAGACCTTTCTCAGCGGCTGAGCGGAGAAATCCACAATGCGGAATTTCATCGCCGGAGACGGGATGCCGGACCCCATAGCGCTCTTGTAATATCTTCCGTTAACTGCTTGAATTTCGTAAGGAACCTCAACGCGGACGGTCACGGACGCCGTGTCATTGCCATAGATACCGTATGCAATAGCCGTATACACGGTGTTCGCGGTTGGCATGAGAAGACGCGTTCCACTTGCAACAGGCGTGAGCTTGCCGATTCCCTGCAAGACGATCGAATCCGTTCGTACTGACGAATAAGTCAGAATAGTCGAGTCGCCGATGACAATGGTATCTTCGCTCAGACCGAACGACAGAACCGCCGCCAACGAGGACATAGTAATCTGTATGCTCGCGGAATCCTGTCCCGCAGCGTTGTAAGCACGCAGAATATAGCGGGTCGGCAGTACGGGTTTCAGATATAGGGACCCGGAGGAAGCGTTGGCGAGCTTCTGACGGGGTGCCGTAAGCACGAGCGAATCAGATCGAACGGCGACATAGGTGACGAGAGTAGAATCGCCCGGCACAAGATCGGTTGGAGCGGCAGAGAACTGCGTGATATCCGGTTTCTGTGCTTGCGGCTGCGACGGTTTGTCGCCGCTGCAATGCAATCCGCACAGGGCAACAAGGGCAAAAAACAGCGCAGAAGATCGACTTTTCAATTCACCAACCCAAAGAAAATGCCAGCTACGGTCTCGCGTATACTTTGATGGCCCCGCCGATATTCAGGTTTCTCGGCCGGTATCCCGAAGAGAACAGATCATAGCTGTTCACCGAAGCCAGGGTGACGAATTTTCGCTTGTCGGCCGATGACCAGAGCTTGAACTCAACACCGAAATTGGCGCTCAGGAGCGAGTTAATGTCGTACTCGGAAGCATACCCTGACGCTGTCATGGATATCATTCCGGCCGCCAAACCAATTCCTGCATATGGGGCGAAGTTCATGGATGTGAGGTCAGTGAACTGGTAATTGACATTGAGCCGAAGATCGAATTGATGAAAGTCCGGAACGACCAGCCCGCCTTCAGGACCGAAATAGTACAGGTAATCTCCCACTACAAACGTATCCAGTTGGTTTACCTTAGTGTACACTGCCCCGAGAGAAACCAGCCAGCGATTTCGAAGCTGACCAATGGAGACGCCAATAGAGAAAGAAGGATCAAATACCCGATCGGCATTGGCTTCATTCATAAAGTTGAAACTATTGAAATTGTCATACTTCCCGACCGGAGAAGCGTATCCAGCTCCGATTTCCAGAAAATTGAGCTTCTTAGCGACTCTGGTTACCGCTTCAGTCGGCACCACAGCCCAAAGAAATACTACCCCTACCAGTCCAACGAAACAAAACCGTCTTAACATATTGTCTCCCAATGCTTAAAAAGGGACGGGTGAAATATACGAACTTTGACCGTGAAAGTCAATTGATGTCCTGCTTCGCGTATTCGTAAATATTGTACACATTTACAGGCATCGCGGTCCAAGGCGTATGGGTCATTCTCAAATGTTACCCCTTTATTGAATTTAGACTTGCACCGATAGAAATAGTATACATATTACATGTTCTTTAGAAAGTGATTGTTACTATTTTCACAAGGGCAAAGGAAACGCTGAGAATATGATCAAATCGAAGATTGTGATAGTCGGGGCAGGCGTTATGGGGCAAGGGCTAGCCGAGGCAATTGCCGCCATTGGTCAGGAAGTGACGTTAGTAGACCGTACGACCAAGATCGCCGAACGGGGAATCAAGAGGATTTCAGAGTCTATGGACCGAGAAATCAGTCGGTGGGGGCTTACCAAGGCCGACAAGAGAGCGATCCTCTCACGGATCCATCCCTCTTCTGACCTGTCGGTCGCCGATGACGCGGAGATAATTCTCGAAGCGATCCATGAAGACCTGGAAAAGAAACGATCTCTGTTTGAGAAGCTGGACTCGATCTGCAATCAGGATGCCATCATGGTGACGAATACCGGCACGATATCGGTCTCTGAGATTGCATCGGCTACCGTTCGACCGCACAAGGTGATCGGCATGCACTTTCTTAATCCTGTCACCAAGATACCGCTGGTGGAGATTGTCAAGGGCCTGAAAACCGATGAGGCGACTTTCCAGCGGGCAGTGGCGTTTGCGAATGTGCTCGACAAGAAGTGGATCACCGTGATCGAGTACCCTGGATATGTTACGACCCGAATTATCGTGCCGATGTTGAATGAGGCGATGCACGTTCTCATGGAGGGGGTAGCGACGGCAGAAGATATCGATGAAGCCATGAAGCTCGGTTTCGGATTCAATATCGGCCCTCTGGCGCTAGCCGATTTGATGGGGCTGGATGTCGTCATGTCATGGATGATCAACTTGCTCGGTGAACTCTCCGACCACAAATACAATCCCTGCCCGGTGCTTCGGAAGCTGGTTCGAGCCGGACATCTTGGGGTAAAGACCGGCAGGGGATTCTTCGAATATGACGCGGAAGGCAACCGTCTGAACGGTACCCGCACCACCAAGACCACGGCGGAGGTAACGAAATGAAGATACTAGTCCTCAATTGCGGGTCATCATCGGTGAAATACCAGTTGATCGACACCGACACGCAAGTGGCGCTGGCAAAGGGGCTGGTCTCCCGCATCGGGATGGCCGAATCCGTTTTGACCCACAAACCGTGGGATCGCCCTGAGATAAAGGTCTCAGCCGAAATCCTCGACCATATCGCCGCGATCGAGTTTGTCGTGTCCATTCTCCTGTCAGCCAATCACGGCGTGATCAAGGATAAAGCGGAAATCGAAGCGGTCGGGCATCGAGTGGTGCATGGCGGCGAGACGTTTAAGGATTCGGTGCTGGTAACGCCGGAGTTAATGTCGACATTACGGGCGCTGATCGAGTTGGCGCCGTTGCATAATCCGCATAATATTCGCGGCATCAATGCCTGTCAAAAGACGCTTCCGAAAATTCCGCAGGTAGCCGTGTTTGATACCGCCTTCCACTGCGACATGCCCTCCCACGCGTTCATTTACGGTATACCGTACCTGTTCTACAAAAGGTATGGCATCCGGCGGTACGGTTTTCATGGAACGTCGCACAAGTTCGTTTCGGACCGGGCGGCCGTCATGCTTGGCAGGCCCCTTAAGGACCTGAAGCTGGTAACGTGCCATCTGGGGAACGGCGCCTCGATAGCGGCGGTAAACGGCGGCGTTTCGATTGACACATCAATGGGCTTTACGCCGCTCGAAGGACTCCTGATGGGGACTCGCTCCGGCGACCTCGACCCCGCGATCATCTTGCACATCATGGCGCGCGAGGAGCTCTCCTTGCACGAAGGAAACACGATGCTGAATAAGCATTCCGGACTGTTCGGCATTTCCGGCGTATCGTCGGACATGCGTGAGATAATTGATGCCGCCACCAAGGGGAACGAGAACTCCAAGCTGGCGCTTGAGGTCTATTGCTACCGCCTGAAGAAATATATCGGTTCGTACATCGCCGCGCTTGGCGGCGCCGATGCCATTGTGTTCACGGCCGGCGTGGGAGAAAACTCGGCGCCGGTCCGGTCGCTAACATGCCGGGGCATGGAGTTCATGGGGATTCGCATCGATGAGGAGAAGAACAAGGCGGCGGTCGGCAAGGAGATGGATGTCTCGGCGGAGGGGGCCTCGATCCGCACTTTGGTGATTCCTACTAACGAGGAGTTGGTCATCGCTGTAGATACGCAGCGGTTGACTAAGGCCACAGCGTAGTCGCGACCCGGGCTCGACAGTTTCCGGCTACCGGGGAGACTCGGCGCAGATATTCTGCGTCCGGGACTGACTCGCCAATGAAAAAGCGGCAGAACCGAAACCGGTTCCGCCGCTATCGCAACAGAGAGTCTACAGGTTAGCGATGATATTGGTCGCGAACTGCGAAGTGCTGACCTTGATCGCACCCGGCATCTGGCGCTCCAGATCGTACGTGACCGTTTTCTGCTTAATGGTTTTCTCAAGACCGTGCTCGATCATCCGAGCCGCCTGATCCCAGCCCATGTACTCCAGCATGAGCACGGCTGACAGCAGCAGCGAAGCGGGATTTACCATATCCTTGTCGGCGTACTTCGGCGCAGTGCCGTGAGTCGCTTCGAACAGGCCGATGAAATCCCCGATGTTCGCCCCGGGAGCCATCCCCAGACCCCCTACCTGAGCCGCCGAGGCGTCCGACAAATAATCGCCGTTGAGGTTGGGCGTTGCCAGGACATCGTATTCGTCGGCGCGAATCAGTATCTGCTGAAACATAGAATCGGCGATACGATCTTTCACCAGAATCTTGCCGGCCGGGACTACGCCATTGTGCAGCGAATACACTTCGTCTTCCGTGACAATCTTATCGCGGAATTCCTTTTTGGCCAGTTCGTACCCCCAGTCACGGAAAGCGCCTTCCGTATACTTCATGATGTTCCCCTTGTGCACCAGCGTGATGGATTTGCGATTTTTCTCGATCGCATACTGAACCGCTTTTCGGACCAGCCGCTTGGAACCGGTGGCCGATATGGGCTTTATGCCGATACCGGAATCGGTGCGAATCTTGGTTTTCATCGTTTTGTTCAGCCAGTTAATGACCTTCTTCACTTCCGGCGAACCTTTCTTCCACTCGATACCGGCATAGACGTCCTCGGTATTTTCACGGAAGATGACCACGTTCAGCCTCTCCGGGTGTGTAACCGGCGAGCCGACCCCTTCGAAATACCGCACCGGCCGCACGCACGCATACAGATTCATAACCTGTCGCAGCGTAACGTTCAGGGAGCGAAAACCGCCGCCGACCGGAGTGGTGAGCGGTCCCTTGAGAGCGACATAGTACTTCTTAATGGCGTCTATCGTCTCTTTAGGCAGCCACTCGCCATACAGCTCGTTGGCTTTCTCTCCGGCATAGACATCCATCCAGGCGATCTTCTTTTTGCCGCCATACGCTTTGGCGACCGCGGCATCGACTATACGCCGCGTGGCTTTCATAATGTCGCGGCCGATCCCATCCCCTTCGATCACCGGAATGATCGGGTTGTCCGGAATGACCAGCTTCTTGCTCTTGATCGTAATCGGCGAACCGTTGGCCGGTACGACAACGTGTTTGTACTTTGCCATGTCCTTAACCTCAATAACCGAGAATCTTCAGATGCTCTTTGTATGTGGCAGCCGACTTTTGTAACGCCGCCAGTTCATCTTTGTCCAGCTTGAGTTCGATGATCTTCTCCATGCCCTTTGCGCCCAGAACAATGGGCACGCCGATGTAAATATCCTTGATACCGTACTGACCGGTGAGCATGGCGGAGGCAGCCAGCACCCGCTTTTCATCGTTAAAGATCGCCCGGCACATGTCAACCGAAGCGGCCGCCGGAGCATAGAAAGCCGATCCGGTCTTGAGCAAGCGGACGATTTCGCCGCCGCCGTCGGCCGTCCGATCACAGATGGCCTTGATGCGCTCGGCCGAAATCAGTTCCGAGATTGGAATACCTGCAACCGTAGTGTAGCGCGGCAGCGGGACCATCGTGTCACCATGCCCGCCCAGCACCATAGCCTGAATATCAGTCTGAGCGACGCCCAGCTCCATACCTACAAACGCGCGGAACCGGATCGAATCCAGCACGCCGGCCTGGCCGACTACGCGGTGGGTCGGGAAACCGGTCACCTTTTGCATGTGGTAGGTCATCAGGTCGAGCGGGTTGGAAACGACCACGACATACGACTTGGGCGCGAATTTCTTGATGTTCTCGGCGGCCATGCCGACGATCTCCGCGTTCTTCGTCAGCAGGTCCTCGCGGGTCATCCCCGGTTTGCGGGCCAGACCGGCGGTCATAACGATAATATCTGCGCCGGCGAGGTCCTTATAGTCGTTGCTGCCGGTCACTCGGCAATTGTAGCCGCGAACCGGACCGGCCTGGGTGAGATCAAGCCCCTTTCCCTGCGGAATGCCCTCGAGAATGTCGATCATGACAACGTCCGCAAAGTTGGCTTCGGCCAGATAAAGAGCGCACGATGCGCCGACATTGCCGGCCCCGATAACTGCGATTTTCTTGTTCATAGGTTCCTCTCAATACAATTTATGGTTTCTTATGCTCAAGTCCAAGCACTGTATGGCCGGAATCGTAGACAACACCAAGCTGAAAATCACTCTTCTCGCGAGCCAGAGCGCCGACAAATTCGGAGAGATTTCCGGCGGGATGATAAAACACCTTTTCGACAACGATGTCCGGCAGCGATGAATAGAGGCGAACGTCAATTCGCCGCTGGTGCGCCAACATGCGGGTGAGCTTATGCGAACCGAATCGATACACCCCGTCCCCCGGCCGATTGTTGACGCGATCCCAATTCCCCGCCTCCTTCATAAAAAACTCCGATCCGACGCCTTCGCTGCACCGGGCTACCACAATTGCAGTGCCGCCGTCGGCAACCGCCTGCTGGCAATTTTCGAGCGCTTTCTGCGCCTGATACATATTCTTGTCCAAAGGAGGCCGTAGCTCGCACAGCACGGCATCAAGCGGACGGTCGATCGTATGAGCAAGCAGCTCTCTCGCCTGAGTGGCGGCGCGGGCGAAACTGGTTTCGATATCTCCTAATGCGAATCCGGCAATCGTGCCGGCGGCATCAAGCACGAGTTGAACCGAAAACAATCGGCCGCCATCCACGAACGACATGAGTGATTGGAGGTGCTCCGCGACCGGATTGCCCTCCAACTTCATCGGAGCGACATCCATCGAATTGGCCAAGTTGTGGTTTCGTTCGGTCGTAGCCAGGTCCGTAAGCCCCGGAAACAGCGACTTTCGCCCACCGCTGTATCCGGCAAAATAGTGCGGCTCCACCGAGCCGATGATAATTACCGGATCATGCTCGAGCACCCGGCGGTTGAGATATACTTCGCCGCCGAGCGAGTCAGTTCCGACTCTGGTCATTGACGATAAATCAGTGGCGACATGCCACTCGACCCGTGGGCGAATAGTCTTGAGATGTCCGGCAAATATTGACTGAAGGTCCTTGTCGTTGGGGGGTTGGTGTGATCCGGTCGCAACCATGAAGTGGGAACGCTGGAGGATTCCCGGCAGGATTCGTTCTATCCACGTAAGTACGACGGCCGTCGGCGTGTGACGGTACGCGTCGTTAACGACAAACAGCGGGGCCGAGGCATCTGCCTCGTCACGCTTCCAGGCGGTGTTGAATGCCGCCTTGAATTCATCGAATGAGACCGGGTGTTCAACCTTGTGAGGCGCAAACGTCCGAATGGTGATGTGCGACGGCATATCGAGAACAAGCGGCGCTCCGCCGTAAGCCATTGTTATCCGCATATCCTAAATGGTTCTTCACACCCATTGCCCGAAAGGGTCTGAATCGGGATGTCGCTACAGCTCTGGGAAAAAGAACGCAATCTCCTTGACTGCATTAGCATCGGAATCCGATGCGTGAACCGAATTCTTCTCAATATCTTTGCCAATTTCGTTGCGCAATGTGCCGCCAGCCGCCTTCGATGGATCGGTCGCACCGATTAACGCGCGGATGTCTTCTACGGCGTTCTCCTTTTCCAACACCATCGGTACTACGAGGCCGGAGGTCATGTACCGAACGAGACCGTTCAAAAACGGCTTTCCTTCGTGCACCGCATAGAATCGATGCGCCTCCGCTTCGGAGAGCCGCACCATACGTATGGCTATGATCCTGAATCGGGCCTGCTCCAGTCGGCTGATAACGTGGCCGATCAGGTTGCGTTCGGTTGCATCCGGTTTTATCATCAGCAGCGTACGATTCACGTAGACTACCCCGGTGACCCGTCAGCTCTTCTTGATCTTTGCCGCTTCCCTGAAGCCGATCTCGATAGCGGCGCGATTCTTGTCTTCCGTGCCGCGCGGCGCCCGCTTGAGCACTGAATCGGTGAGCGCGTCACGATTGACAATACCGGTAAGAGCGGCAATGGCGGCCAGTGCTATCACATTGGCAACCATAATATGCCCGACCTCTTCGCGCGCCAATCGCGTGAACGGCAGTCCGTAATAATCGTCAGTCGGGAATTCGGTCACCAGGGTCGTGTCAACAATCAGCGTCCCCCCCTTCTTCAAGTCGGGGTAGTACTTGTCGAGTGATTCCTGCGTCATCGCCAGGAGCAGATCAAGTCCCATCGCCTTCGGATAGAATATCTCGTTGGCGGAAATCACCACGTCGGACTTCGAAGCTCCGCCGCGTGCTTCGGGGCCGTACGACTGACTCTGCGTCACGTTTCGATTGTCATGTGTGCCGATAGCTTCGCCGATAATCACTGCGGCCAGAATCATTCCCTGCCCACCGGAGCCGGACAGACGCAGTTCAAAGCGGTCTTCGGGAATCTTAACTTTGTCGAGCAGTCCCGGCATTAGCTCTGCCCTCCTTTCAGACGGTCGACCATAAGCTGATATTCATCGCAGAATTCGCTCTTCTCGATCTCGTGCAGCACGCCGACAACGTGTTTGCCGCGCAACTCCTCCGGCGTCATCTCCTTTGCCTTCGCCAGCATAACGGCGTTTTCTTTGAAGCTCTTGATCATCGCAACGGCATCCCCGGCGCGATTAAGCCGCCCATAATAGGTATGGCAGTTGGAGATCGCTTCAACGAGCGAGAAGCCGCGATGCTCGATTGCCTGTATGAGCATCTTCTCAAGCTGCGGAGTGTGATGCACCGTGTGCCTTCCGACAAACGTCGCCCCCGCAGCAATCGCGAGACTGCAGGGATCAAACGGTTTCTCGGAGTTGCCATACGGCGTAGTTGTGGAATATGCGGACGGCGGAGTCGTGGGAGATCCCTGCCCGCCCGTCATGCCATAGATGTAGTTGTTAATCAGAACGCAGGTGATATCGATGTTGCGGCGGCAGGCATGGATGAAGTGGTTGCCGCCAATGGCGAGCGCGTCGCCGTCGCCGGTTATCACGATCACTTTCATGTGTGGCTGAGCGAATTTGGCGCCGGTCGCAAACGCCAGCGCTCGGCCGTGCGCCGTATGCAGCGAGTTGAAATCAAGATAGACCGGTAAGCGGCTCGTACAGCCGATTCCCGACACCATCACCACGTTGTCCTTGGCGAGGCCCAGCCGGTCAATAGCGCGAATGAGCGCGCCCATGACGATGCCGTTACCGCAACCGGCGCACCAGACCGACGGGAATTTCTTACGGGGCCGCAGATACTGCAGGATGACGTCTGATTTTTGCTTTTCCGCAGTTGTCGTTACAGCCATCACAGCACCTCGTCAAGTTTCTGTAGCAGTTGGTGCGGCGTAAGGATTTCGCCGTCATACCGCTGGATTGTGTGAATCTGCTTGTCGTGCGGCAAGACCCGCCGAACTTCGTGCACGATCTGCCCCATATTCAACTCGCCCACGATCACTTTCCGGCAACAGGCGCAAAGTTCAGCGATCTGCCTATCGGGAAACGGCCAAATCGTGTACAACTGAACATTGCCCACCTTCACCCCCGCTTCACGGGCAATGGAGATGGCCTGTAATGCCGTGCGGGCCACGGTGCCATACGAGATGAAGGCGATCTCAGCGTCATCCATCATGTCCACCCGCAACTTGGTGATCTCATCGGTGTAACGCTCGATCTTGTACTTAAGCTTGTCCAACTTGGGGGCGATTTCGTCGGACCGATTGGTCGCAAAGCCCATCGTGTCATGGGTCAAGCCGGTAACATTGTAGCGATATCCCTCGTTATAGCAAGGCATCGGAGAAACAAGATTCTCAGTAACTTCAAACGGGACGAATCTCTCCGGCGGAACAGTCGGCTTGACGCGATTAACGACCGGGTATTCTCCCGGTTCCGGCAGGGAGACCATTTCGCGCATGTGGCCGATCACTTCATCGAGCAACACCGTCACCGGTGTCCGAAACCGCTCGGCAAGATTGAAGGCCCTGATCGTCTCGGTGATGGTCTCGGCGACTGACGATGGCGCGACCGCGATCGCCGTGTAATCGCCGTGGGTTCCCCAACGAGCCTGCATCGTATCGGACTGGCTCACTTTGGTCGGCAGGCCGGTCGACGGCCCCCCGCGCTGAACGTTTATCACTACGCAGGGCGTCTCGGTCATATAGGCGTAGCCGATGTTCTCGACCATGAGTGAGAATCCGGGTCCGGACGTGGCGGTCATCGCCTTTAGCCCGCTGATTGATGCCCCAACCACGGCCGCAATGGACGCGATTTCATCCTCCATTTGAATGAACCGTCCACCGATTTTGGGCAGCTCACGCGCGCACCCCTCGGCGATTTCGGTCGACGGCGTGATCGGATAGCCGGCATAGAATCGAAGTCCGGCATAGATCGCGCCATGTACGCAGGCGGCATTCCCCTGCATTAGCCTTCTTTGTTTCAGTGCAGACATCTACTTACCTCACTTATAGTTGGACGTTATGGCAAAGTCCGGGCAGTGAGTCCAGCAGATTGTACACTGGGTGCATGCCTCGGGGCGAGCCTGTACCGGTCGACCGTCGCGGTCCGGCTCGAACACCTGGGTCGGACAGAAGGCGATACATATATTGCACGCCTTACACCACTGAAGATTGATATTCAGAGGGAGGGGGCCCTTGGAATAGTCATACTTGCTCTTGGGGGCAGGTTTCGAGGCGGGTTGTGGCGCCCCGGCAGAATCACTCATTTCAGTACCTCAGACCATGCGTGCTCGATGGCACGCCAGATTAACCATAATATTCCGCTACTATTTACGCTTCTTTTGCGAAGAAGCAATCTTTTTTGTGCTCTTTTTCACAATCTGCTTCTTCTTCCGGTTCGCAGCAGACTTACTCGCCGCCGATTTCGCGGGTGATTTCTTCATGGCAGTTCCGGGCTTCCTGGACATCGCCTGTTTGAGCAGCCCCGGAATCTCGATCGGTGAACCAGCGACCGGAATACCGGCCTTATTCAAGGCGTCAATTTTCTCTTTGGCTGTACCCGAGCCGCCTGAAATAATCGCACCGGCATGTCCCATCCGCTTGCCGGGAGGCGCTGTTTGACCGGCTATAAACGACACGACCGGTTTGGTGACATGCTTCTTTATGAATTCAGCGGCCATTTCTTCGTCCGAGCCGCCGATTTCACCGATCATGACTATCCCTTTGGTATCCTTGTCGGCCTGAAACGCCTCAAGACAGTCGATGAATGTCGTGCCGTTCACTTGATCGCCGCCAATACCTATGCAGGTCGTCTGTCCCATATTGGCGAGCGTGAGCGCCCAAATCGCTTCATACGTCAGGGTGCCGGACCGCGAGACGACGCCTATGGGTCCCTTCTTGACGATATTTCCCGGCAGAATACCGACCTTGCATATTCCTGCCGAAATCAGACCGGGACAATTCGGTCCGATAACGCGCGCCCCCTTGCCCCTTACATACGGCAGGACCTTCATCATGTCGTTGGCCGGAACCCCTTCCGTGATGCAGACAACAAGTTTGATCCCGGCATCGACGGCTTCGTAAATCGCGTCGATGGCAAAGGCCGGTGGAACGTAAATGACTGAGGTATTTGCGCCCGTGGCCTTCACCGCCTCCCCCATTGAATTAAACACCGGTATGGCGCCTACCTTTGTCCCTCCCTTGCCGGGAGTGACCCCACCGACTACGTTGGTGCCATACTTCTTCATCTGGTCGGCGTGGAAAGAACCATCGCGACCGGTGATCCCTTGGACGATCACCTTCGTTTTCTTGTCTATGAAAATAGCCACTGTGTTTCTCCTTTTTCCGCTTATGCTTCCACACCAGCCAACTGAATCGCCTTTTTGACAGCCCCATCAAGCGTATCGGCGGTCGGCAGACGAAACGATGCCAGTATCTTTTGCGCCTCTTTCTCATTCGTACCGGTCAGCCTCACCACTACCGGCACCGACGGCTTGAGTTCGGCAAAGGCTTGCACGATGCCGTTGGCGACGTCGTCGCATCGCGTGATGCCGCCGAAGATATTGATGAGAATGGCGCGGACGTTTTTGTCGGCCAGGATGATCTGCATGGCCGTAACCACTTTATGCGGGTTTGATGATCCGCCGATATCCAGGAAGTTGGCCGGTTCGCCGCCATACCGCTTGACCAGGTCCATAGTCGCCATAGCCAGACCGGCACCATTCACGATGCAGCCGATATTCCCTTCGAGCTTCACGAACGACAGGTCAGCCTCGCGTGCCTTCACCTCGGCCGGATCCTCGGCATCCAAATCCCGCATTTCGGCAATCTGTTTCTGACGGTACAGGCCGTTGTCATCAACATTCAGCTTGGCATCAAGAGCGATGACTTTGCCGCCACTTGTAGTAATGAGCGGATTGATCTCGACCAACGAGGCGTCGCACTTCCAAAAGATGTCGTACAGCTTCATGATGATGTCCGCCGCCTGGCGGACCTGATTGATATCACGGAACAGATGAAACGCCAGATCGCGCGCCTCCCAGGAACACAAGCCGCGTACCGGATCGACATAGCGCTTATGGATTTTCTCCGGTGTCTTGGCGGCAACTTCTTCAATGTCTACACCGCCCGCCGCTGACACCATGATAACCGGTCTCTTGGTCACGCGATCGAGTATAATGCCGACGTATGCCTCGGAGAGAATCTCTTCGGCCGACGTCACGAGTACTTTCTTGACTATGAATCCTTTGATATCCATACCGACAATCTTCTGCGCCAACACGCGCGCAGCCTCGGCATTTTCGGCATACTTGACGCCGCCCGCTTTGCCGCGTCCGCCGACATGAACCTGCGCCTTGACCATTACCGGCTTATTGAACTTCTCGGCAATCGCAAACGCCTCGGCGGCGTTGGTCGCCACTTCTCCCGGCGGAACCGGAATACCGGCTTCCGCGAAAATCAGTTTGGCCTGATACTCGTGAATCTTCATTGCGCTATATCCTTATCGTTATCAGCATTGATATTCATGTTCATGCCGGCGTACAGGTCGCGGGCAAATCGCTCTAATTTCTCTCGTGTGTTGTCCTCGGGCTCATCCAGCACTTTCTCCATTAGGTAGTCGAGGATACGCCCTACCGCCGGCCCCGGCGGAATGTCAAGCAGCGCCATTATATCACTGCCGGAAAGCGCCAAATCCTTCAAACCGAACGGCGGCTTGCGGTCGATCTCGTCCCTGATGCGTCGCTCAAACTCATCGACATCCTCGGTCCTGCCGCCCATCCCCTGCGCGACAACGTCGGCCCGGCGGAGGTCCAGGAGGTCGAAGACCAGATCGACGCCAACGCGTCTGATCAACCGTCGCAGTCCCTTATCGCTGACGTCGGTAGTGAACATGTGCCGATCGACCAGAGTGGCGACCTCGGCGGCCAGGTCCTTTGAGTATCTGAGACGGTTCATCACTTCAATCGTGGTCTTAGCGCTGCCCGATTCGTGGCCGTAGAAAGTCGCACCGTCATCGATCAGGTGCCGATGTTGGGGCTTACGGATATCGTGAAACAAGGCTGCCAGGCGAAGACGCAGAACCGGTCCGGCAGCATCGATTGTCCTGATAATATGCTCAAACACGTCGTACTTGTGGTAACCGCCCGGCTGCTCAACGCCGACGCAGGCTTCAAGCTCGGGCAGAATCTGCGCCAGCAGGCCGGATTGATGCATAAGTCGAAATCCATCGGAAGGCTGTTTCGACAACGCGAGGAGTTTGTTCAACTCCTCGGCGACGCGTTCAGCCGATACACTGGCTATGAGCGCCGCATGACGTTGCATTGCCGCAAACGTGTCCGATTCGATGGCGAACTCAAATCGAGCGGCAAACTGAACCGCTCGAAGCATCCGCAACGGATCCTCAGTGAATGAATCGTCGGAAGTCATGCGGATTTGTCGGTTCTGCAAATCAATCATGCCGTGCAGAGGATCGACCAATCGATTGGAATCCAGCGCCCAAGCCATGGCGTTGATGGTGAAGTCCCGCCGGGTCAGATCAACTTCAACCGGAATGGACGGGTCATAAATGACGGCAAAATCCTTGTGACCGACTCCGGTCGAATGCTCTCGGCGCGGCAGGGAGATATCAAACGTGTGAGAACCGCTCTTGCGATGTTGGGTGAATTTTATGACGCCGAAACTCCGCCCGACCGGATCGACCTTTCCAAACCTGTTCAGCAAGGTCGTGAGGTCATCATATGCGATGCCTGTGACAAGGTAGTCTCGATCCTTCACCGGCATATTCGGTGCAAGAAACCGATCACGGACCGCACCGCCGACTTCATAAATGCGGCCGCGCCGCAGAATTTCGTCGATCGTGTCCTGTGAGAGCATGCACATCATCAATCGCGGACAATCCTTGTTCCGGCCTCGCCGTTAAGCGCCTTTCGGGCATTAGCGAACGAAGTAATCGTAACTACTTCGCCGCCGTTATCAAGAAACTTCAGGGCCGCTGCGATTTTCGGTCCCATCGAGCCGGGGGGAAAATGGCCTTCGGCGTAATACCGTTTCATCTCAGAAAGAGTGCAGGAACCGAGAACACGCTGGCTCGGCTTGCCGAAGTCGAGGGCAACATTGTCCACCGACGTCAAAATAGACAGGACGCTCGCGCCAATCTCGGCCGCGAGCACCGCTGAGCCAAGGTCCTTGTCAATCACGGCATCCATCCCTTCGAGGTTTCCTTTGGCGTCGATATACACGGGGATGCCGCCACCGCCGCCGGCAAGGACAATCGTGCCATTTTCGACTAACTGACGAATCGTCTGAGCTTCTACTGCCCGGAGCGGCATCGGCGACGGTACCACCCGCCGCCAACCCCGGTTTCCATCCTGTTTCATCCGCCAGCCACGCGTCTCTTCAAACAACCGGGCATCCTGCTCGGTATAGAACTGGCCGATGAATTTAGTGGGGTTGGCCACCGCCGGATCATGTTCGTCCACGAGCATTTGCGTCATGATCGTGACAACCGGTCGGTCAATGCCGTCCTTCTTCAGTCGGTTTTGCAGCGATTGCTCGATCATGTACCCCATTCCCCCTTCCGTATCCGCGACGAGTACGCCGAGCGGAAGAATGGGGGCTTTGCCGCGAGCGAGTTCGACGCGGAGCAGCGCGTTACCGACTTGGGGGCCGTTGCCATGAGTGATGACCAGCTTGAAACCGTCGCGAGCAAGTTCGACAATGCCGTCGAGCGATGCCCGTGTGTTGGCAAACTGGTTGGCAATCGTGTCCTCCTGCCCGGGCACCGTAATGGCATTGCCGCCGAGCGCCACAACGGCGGTCTTATTGGACAACTGCACTTTGTTCACGACGATCTGCCAATCCTACCGAATGGCCCGTCAAATCCGCCGGGACCTGCCCGTTACCGCTTTGACGACCTCTTCTTCGAGCGCTTCGCGTTGCCGAACCTTGCCGTTAGGACGGTTTCAAGATTGGGCAAACCAACTTCCTGCAAGCTGTAGGAAACGCGTACCGAGGGCTTGTCGATCTTAATGATTCTCTTCAAATCGATGGGCGTTGCGATAATAACGAGATCGCACACCGTTCGATTGATTGTTGTTTCAAGGTCCTTCACCTGCTTGTCACCATACCCCATTGCCGGCAGTAGCGTGCCGATACTCGGGTATTTGTTATACGTTGCCGTAATCGATTGGACAGTGTACGGGCGAGGGTCAACCATCTCGGCGGCTCCGAATTTGCGAGCCGCTAGAGCGCCGGCGCCGTACTTCATTTCGCCATGAGTGAGGGTTGGGCCGTCTTCAACCACCAGCACCCGTTTTCCCTTGATCAATTCCGGCTTATCGACTTCAATCGGTGAGGTCGCATCGATAACAGTTGCGTTAGCATTGTATTTCCAGATACTCTCTCGCACTTTGTCAACGTTGTCCGGTGACGCCGAGTCAATTTTGTTGATCACGATCACGTCGGCCATCAGCAGGTTGTTCTGTCCCGGATAATAGCTGTACTCATGGCCGGGGCGATGCGGGTCGACGACCGTGATATGCATGTCCGGCTTATAGAACGGCATATCATTATTGCCGCCGTCCCAAAGAACTATGTCCGCTTCCTTTTCGGCCTGGCGCAGGATCTTCTCGTAGTCAACGCCGGCATAAACCGTGACTCCGCTCGCGATATGCGGTTCATATTCTTCACGCTCTTCGATTGTGCAGTCGTGCCGCGTGAGGTCACGAAGGGAGGCGAAGCGCTGCACGATCTGCTTGGTGAGATTGCCGTATGGCATGGGGTGTCGAACCGCGACGACTTTCTTCCCCAGTTTCTGCAGTACCTCCGCCACGCGGCGAGTAGTCTGAGACTTACCGCAGCCGGTGCGTATAGCGCACACAGCGACAACCGGTTTGGTCGACTTGACCATAGTGGGCGCCCCCCCCTCCAT
>Ga0315293_10001142_pt1 | contig 25755 bp, 14 predicted proteins | sample YL17G13_20_MG_FD_203071 | JGI IMG/M metagenome (GOLD analysis project Ga0315293, IMG submission 203071) | Sediment microbial communities from Yellowstone Lake, YNP, Wyoming, USA - YL17G13_20 | ecosystem: Environmental > Aquatic > Freshwater > Lake > Sediment | place: USA: Wyoming | collected...
CAACTCAAGCTCGAACGGATTTTTTACCAGCTCGCCGACCTGGACCTGCAGAACATCGGAAAATTCGTAGAATTTTCTGAGTATCTGGTCCATTCCTGTAAACATTTCCGTCTTTACACCGGTCAGCCGGACGATTGCCGACTCGATTTGCTGTTCTTCCGTCGCAGCAGCGTTTGCCGAGGCCTTCTGGGGAGAGCTCTTTTTTATCATAAACCAGAGGCACAAAAGCCCTATGCCCATCAGGACAACCAGCACCATCGTGCTTTTCCGCGAGCCTCTACTTTTGGTCGCTACGGTGATATAATCCTGGTCCTGCAGCTTTTCGGCGGCATTCTCCGGCGACTTCTCGGAGGAGGCAGCAGGCTTTCGCGTCAGCAAGTCGCCAATACTCTGCTCTCTCAAAAAAGACAACATAAACAAGCTCCGTAAAGAGTTTTGAGTTTTTAGTTTTGAGTTAAAAAATTAAACTCGGGCCAAAATCAACTGGTCTTGTTCTGGAAGAAAATGCTTACGATAAAATCTGCCAGGACCTGGCCTTCACCGTTCGTTTGTTTGTCGAGCTTCAGCTCGCGAATTTTCATTATTCGCGGCAGCTTCTCAAGCTCCAGAAGGAACGAATAGAACGAATTGAAATTACCCTGGAGCTCCATCCTCAAGGGCTGCTCGACATAGCCGCTGTTGTCCTTCTGGACAAGCGTGCGAATTGTTTTAGGCTTCAGGCCCTGCTTTTGCGCAATTACAGTCACCTGCTCAAGCACATCGTAAATCTGGCTTGTCGGCGGGAGTTTGCTTTCAAAGAATTCGATGGCCTGCTGCAATTGTTCGAGCTGCTTTGTGAGGTCTTCCGCCGCCGCGGTTGCCTTTTCAAACTCGAGCAGTTTAGCCAATTTCGCATCGACACGGTTTTTTGATTCGGCCAAATTCTTATTGGCCGGACTAATCATAAACCGATAACCGACCACTGCCACGCCGACCAGCAATGCGAAAAACACAACTTTTCTTAATCCGCCTGTCATAATTTTGCCCTCACCATAAAAACGATTCGGATTAGATGCTCCTCGGGAGACTTACCCGTAATATCGATGTTAAAAGTTATATACCGACTTCTCGGCACAGGTCCTGATTTTGCTGACGTCATCTTTGGTCAGATGCACATCCGTCTTAAGCACCGCAGTAAGCTTGAACTGTCTGAAGGTGGTGTCTTCAATTTTGTATTCTTTCGATTCCACCAGCGCGACATTGTCAAGCAAGCTGGAGCTGCTCAGGCGTTCAATATAAGCCGCAACCTGAAGGTCGCTGGGGGCCATACCCGAAATCTCTAAGTGCGTTTCAAGCAATTTTTCACGCGAGGGTTTCGGCTGTCCTGCGGCAGCCTTTTCAGCCTGGGCCGCCTGATATTTATTCGTCGGCGCAGAGGCACCGGCCTGCTGCGGAGGCTCTTTCTGAATCAGAGAAAGCTTCAACAGTGACACGCCGGGCGGCAAGTTGTTCGTGAACGATGCCAGCACAACGCTTCTCGGGACCGGCTCAAGCAGCTCTGCGGTGGTAAGAGCGGCCTTCATCATTGCTTTGCGCTTTGTTTGAAGCTCCTCGAACTGCTTTATGGCCTCCTGAATCTGGACCATTCGCGAGTTTATGAGCTTTTCTTTTACACCACAGGCACGCTGACGCACTTTGATGGTTGCGAACGAGCCGCCCAATCCCGCCATCACCAACGCAAACAGGATAATGCACAGCCAGTTTGTCCTGCGGGACTCGTTATTTTGAACATAATCATCAGGCACAAAATTTATGTTGAGCATTTTCCAACTTTCCTCCTCTTAAGGGGCTCAAAAGCTTTTCCTGCGATTCGGACCTGTTATGACAGGCTGAGTCCGAAGGCGGTGGCCCAATTAATATTACAATTTCTCCTGTCTATCGGTGTTCCCGGATGCGCACCATTGTGCTCGGCGCTGCCGTCAAAATGGTGCGGACCATCTATTTCCACGGCGGTCAGACAATCTCCAATCTGTGCGGGCATCTCAAGCTGTTTTGCTATCGACGCGCACAGGTCTCTATTCACGGCCCTGCCGGAAAGGAAAATCAACCGCTCTATCTTGGCGTTGGGCAGAACCAGGCTAAGCTGGCGTCGGCAGGAAGTAAGCTCCAGAATCAATCTTGTTACCATATTTTCGTCAGCGAGGAGCTTTGTTCCGATTGATATCGAGCGTGCAAAAAGCAGGTTTCTATGACGACTTATCACGACGTTGGTGCAATTCGGGTCAATATCAATAAGCATCACGACGGCTGCGAGGTCGGATTTTCGTCTGCCGAAAAAAGCAGCGTAGCAGCTTGCGAGCGCTACGGGCCAGACGTTGATAGACTTAATTTTCAGGTCGGCCTGTTCATATATGGCAAGATGCCTGTCAATAACTTTTCGCTCGGTGGCCATTACCAGGACATTGTCATCCTCGGTGGCGACAAACTTTATCATTGTGTTCTCTTTGAGCGGCTCAAAGGGGAGTTTCTGCCTGATTTTCGAGAAGATAATATCCTCCGCCTTGCCGTCGCCGGTCTTTGGCATTTTGATATGGTCGATGAAAACGTCGCTTGCGGGTATTGCCGCTATGACTTCCCTGCCGCGAAAGCTCCCGTTGGCCGTAAGCTCTTGAACTGTTTCGATGGCCCATTTTTGCCAGGCGCCGGTGGCAGGCTTGATGTCATCAGGCCGGTTCCCGCTCATGCCGGCGACCAGGCTTACGCCCTTTCCATTATTTACAAGCTGGGCGAGCTTCAGGCTGTCATCGCCAATATCGACGCCAATTGCAAACGTATGATTCTTCAGAAACCCGAACATATCCCTTCACTCACAAAAGTGCCGGCAGAACTGCGCCTCAAGGCTCCAATAGTTGTGCGGGTTCCCCCCTGCCGGTTGGTAAGAAATGAACCCTGCACATAAATACATCATCGTCCTAAGTCGGTGTTTGTATCAGAATACTTTGGGCCCGAGAGGCCGGACTTTCCGGCAACTGCGGGCCAATCGGCGTAGTGCCAAATAAAATATACGAAACAGAAGCCCGAACAGCCAAACCCGGCGGAGCTGCGGTGCACAAAGAGGGTGGGAAGTTATTTCGCAAAAAACCACAAGCGGATTTCACTTCCGATAAAATGTGCCGGCGAGAACCCCTGGGAGATCTGATGTTTATTGGACGGGGCGAGTTACTCTGAACTGCGGCCTCAACCAACATTTCTCAAAAGAAAGGGGAGCTGGCGGGTGCATCAGATTTTTCCAGATAAATATCGCGCGGGCGCGTAAAGGTGAAGTGGAGATACGGAAGAAAACCATGACTTATGGGACGATAAAAGGCACACACCCCGGCCTTGTGCACTTGTGTGCCTGTGCACCTGTGCCCTTACACTATTCGGCCTTCAGGCGGCGGCCCATCAAACCGGCAACGGCAGTCCTGACCGGCTTATTTTCAAACAGCACTTCATAAATGGCCTGCGTAATCGGCATCTCAACATTGTATCGGGTTGCGAGAGCAACGACCGATTTGCAGGTGGCAATACCCTCGATGACAGACTCGGTGGCGGCCTGCGCCTGCTCGACGGGCCGGCCTTTGCCGACCCTTTCGCCGAACGAGCGATTCCTCCCCTTTGGCGAAATGCAGGTTGTCACCAGGTCGCCCAGGCCGGCCAACCCGGCGAAGGTCTGTGGTTTGGCGCCCATCGCTACACCCAGGCGGGTTATCTCGGCAAGACCTCTCGTCAAAAGGGCGGCCTTTGCATTATCGCCGAGCTTAACGCCGTCGATAATTCCGGCGGCTATGGCGATAATATTTTTCATAGCGCCGGCCAACTCAACGCCCACAACATCGGTATTGGTATAGACACGCAGCCAGGGGACGCCTTCGGAAAAGATACGCTGAATGTCCCCCGCAAGAGATTCATCGGTGGATGCGGCACAGGCGGTCGCCGGGAGTTTGCGAGCTAACTCGTCGGAAATAGTAGGGCCGCTCAAAACAGCGTATCTCGTCTTTCGTCTTTCGTCCTTCGTCTCTCGTCTCCCGTCCGTCGTCCCTCGTCCCTCATCCAAAATATCGGCAAGTATCTGTGTCGGACGAAATAGCGTTCCATTTTCGATACCTTTGGCAACCGAGACGATTGGGATGTCCCCGGGGACATAACTTTTCAGGCGGGTCCAGACACTTCGCATAAACTGACACGGCACAGCGGAGACAATCAGGTCCGCCCCTTCCATTATGCGCGCATCATCCGGCTCAAAGATAAGGTCTTTGGGCAGTTTGTAGCCGGGCAGAAATTTTTTGTTCTCGCGTTTTTTTGCTATCTGCTGCAACTGCCGACGGTCATAACCCCACATCTTTACTTCGTGGCCCGTGGCTCGTGGTTCGTGACTCGATTTATGTTTCGCTTCGCTTTTCTCACAAAGAAGCATAGCCAGAACGGTGGCCATTCCGCCATCGCCGATTATTGAAATTCTCTCGTATTTCGTATGCCGTCGCTTGTGACTCGTGGCTCGTGTTCTGCATGATTTATGATTCATAGCTGCGCATTAAAACAGCGATTTGAGGGAATGTCAATCTTGATTCAGAACCACGATTTCAGAACCACGTGGCGCACCGATATTCGGGAGACTTTTAAGACAGCAAGCCCTGGTTCAATCAATCATTCTGACGGGTTTTGCAGAATATATTCAAGATGCCAGTGTTTCAGCGGCAGTTTTCAGCTCGGCAAAATTTCGATGCTTTCTGGGCGAAGGCGTTGGAGGTTGGGCAACTGGTTTCGGCCGAGGCGGGCGTCAATTAAGACGGAGCTGTCGCAATACTGCTCCTGAACGATTGTGGCGTGGGCCCGCAGGAAACTCTGCACCCTGCCATCCGATTGGGCGGCGGTAACTCGCAGCAGGACTTCGCCGCCTCTATATCTTGCCGCGATGGCTGCGCTGAGCTTATCCAGGGCGAGACCCGTCTTGGCGGAAATGCAGACGGCGTCGGGGAAAAACGTCTGGAGCATTTCAAGGTCGCCGATACTTCTGACGACGTCAACTTTATTCAGGACTTTTAGTATCGGCTTTTCGCCGCAGCCGATTTCAGCCAGGACTTTATTGACGGACTCAATTTGCTTTAACACCTCCGGGTTTGCCGAATCGATAATGTGCAAAAGCAGGTCTGCGTTGAGCGCTTCTTCGAGCGTTGCCTTAAATGAGGCGACAAGCTGATGAGGCAAATTTTTGACAAAGCCGACCGTGTCGCTTATCAGCACTTCGACTCCTCTGGCGGGCGTCCATTTTCTTGTCCGCGTATCGAGTGTCGCAAACAGCCTGTCCTCGACGAGGACGCCGGCATTGGTGAGGGCATTCAGAAGTGTGCTTTTGCCGGCGTTGGTATAGCCGACAATACAGATTTTGAACATTCCCTTTCGGGCATCTATCTCGCGAATTCGGCGTTTGTCAATATCGGCAAGCTCACGCTTGAGGTCTATGATTCGTTTAGAAACCAAGCGCCTGTCGATTTCCAACTGCTGTTCGCCCGGCCCTCTGGTTCCTATGGCACCGACAGCGCCTGCAGCGGTTGCTCCGCCGGCGCCGGCCAGAGTATCTAAGTGCACCCACATTCTGGTGAGCCGGGGATAGGTATATTCGAACTGTGCCAGCTCGACCTGAAGCTGGGCCTGTCTGGTCTTTGCTCTGGTGGCGAATATGTCTAAAATCAGTTCGCTGCGGTCGATGACCTTGACTCCGGCAATCTCTTCAAGCCCGCGAATCTGGGCGGGCGAGAGGTTGTTATCAAATACCACGACATCGGCCTCATAGCGTTTGACGCGGTCAGCGAGCTGCTCGGCCTTGCCCTTGCCTATGTATGTGGAGGGATTTACTTTTCGGATTTTTTGCTGAAATTTATCAACAACGGTTGCCCCGGCGGTTTCAGCCAAGGCGGTCAATTCGGCCAAATCATCGCCTTCTCCGGAACTTTGCAGGAAGGCGGCCACTAATACCACGCGCTCTTTTTTGACTGTCAGTATCTGACGCAGTTTTTCCAACTAAATTGCACCTCCTAAATTATTTATCTATTTTACCAAATTTATCTATATTACACAAGATACCGTCGAATATTGGTAATTTCGGTAATTTTAAGCCCTATCAGACCCCTGCTGCCGGCCTGGAGAAACCGACTTTCGCACCAAAGTTGGTTAGGATATATATTTTTCACTTGAAATAGTATAGCATTTACGTTAAAGTCATAAACTTTGGCAGCCCTTGGCGGGCTAAGAAGATAGTATAACGTTGTTTGGTCAACATTCTCAATCAATATCGGTTTAGAAGTATAAAAAAGGTTCGTTTTTCTATGTTAAGAATTAAAACGCGGGCAGGCGAAACAGTTCAACAAATGATAAGGCGCTTTAAGAAGCTGTGCGAAAAAGAAGGTCTAATCAGAGATATGAAGCGCATCGCTTATTATGAAAAACCATCAGAAAAGAACAGGCGGCGTATGCGCAAGACCCAGCGAGTCGTAAGTCGGCAATAAATTTTCCCAAGCCTTTAAGCCGGGCAGGCAAATTACGGATAGTGAGCTTGCTCGGCTTTCGTTTGCAAAGATAAAAAGTCCTCGCAGTATCATTTCCACCAACCTCAAGGTGCAGCCATAAACAGATTGGCGGCAGCGATATATCTGCGCGCTACTTATCAGGCAGGCCGAATAGCCGAAGGACATTGCCGCCCATAACTTTTTTATCCTGCTTGGACGCTTCGCCGTCGAGCAGCACATTGTATGCCGCCACACACACGTGCATCAGGGCAAACGGGGTGTCGCTGCACCGATGTGTTGTCAGACCACCCGCGATTCGAGATTGAACAACCGGCAGAACTCGATGAGATTCTGTTTATAGTCACCGTAGAAGAAGACCTGGTGGAATCCGGGGAAGCTGAGGACCTTTTGGTCGCCATCGAACTTTACCCTGACGGAGACCACGCATCCGCCGGAGGGCGGCACGCTGATATTGTCCATCACGGTCCCCGCTGAAATAAGCACCCTTACTTTGTGCTCGGGTGTTTCCTCGGCAGTTAGAACATCGACACTGGTGACCCGCCGGCCTTTTTGCCACAGCGGACGCGGCACCGCATCTCTATTGCCGTGGTGATGCCTTATCTCGAATGATTCCGGCGGCTGGTCGAAGCCATTTAATCGGGTTGGGCAGGAGCAGTGGGCGCCTATGATGGCATTTTGAGCGGTGTCGGCCACCGGGTCCTGCTGGAAGCCGGGGCGGTCGAAAAGATACTGGACGACAATGTGCGAGGCCACCGCGCCGTAGTCGGCCTCACAGGCCGCGGGTATGCCATCATCATTCATCCGTGACCAGGCGATGCAGGGAAGGCTTACGTTAATTTTTCCCAGGGCGCCCAGGCAATCCATAGTAATTGCGTCGCCGCCTTCACTTTCGAGAATTTTGCCGGCCACGTAATAACTTTTAAGGCCGTTAATGACATCCTGGCGGGTGGCGCCGGTAATCCGGCGGGCCCGGCGGATATAGCCGTCGGCCATCGCCAATATTTCTTTACTGTCGGCGGTGCGGTTATATTCTTCGATAAACGCGGCGGCGGGGATGTGCCGCAGCGAGATTCCAAGCTCGGCCATTGTCGAATCGGACCGCTCGCTTCCCTTAATCACGATACAGCGGGCACGGCGGATTTTAGCGCCGGCTTTGAGCATCTTCAGGCCATATACGGCCTGGCTGAAGTCGTCCGTGGAGTAGATGACGCCGCCGGGTTTGTCTGCCAGGCCCTCGGTATTGGTGGTAAAGGAGGTGCCGACGGGCGAAAAGACAATTGTCGGGATGCCGGCGCCAACCGCCTTGGCGGCTGTTGGCCAGGCGTGCTCCTGCCGGTCCAGCACGAGCACAACCAGCCCATCAACTTTGGCGTTCTTAGCTTCCGCCAGCCAGGTATCGGCCTCGGCGGGACTGTAGATAGGCTCCGCGCGAAGGTCTAATTTGACGCCGAGGGTCTTGGCTGCATCGGTCAGTTGTGCGGTGTATTTGCATCTTGCCGCCTCACCATCATAGACTGCGCCGGGCCATCGCATTCCGTAATCTCCCTTTCGGCGCACAAAGGCCGCTTTGATAGTCGGCACGTACTGCGAGGCCGGGCCATACGCCTTTATCGGGTTTTCAGCAACTTTCGCCGCGGTCATTATTGAAGAACAGGAATTGAGCAGAACCGAACCTGCCAACAACCCCGCCGAACCCCACAGAAAATCCCGTCGTGTGCACTTATGATGCGTTCCACAATGCAAAGGACATCGTCCTGGACCCATTATAATCTCCTCTAAAACAACAGACCAAATCGGTTGATACACCGGTCATCCTGCTGGGACAACTTAACCTGTCATTTTGTTGCGTTTAATGTGAGATATGGTATGCGGTGCGAAATGAAATTTCAAGAATTTCCCCCCACTTACCCGCAGAGGCGGACACTCAGTAGGCCTTCAACTACTATTTCTTGGGCTCATTATTCTGAATCTGCACTATGTTCTTGCTTAAATTCCGGCACAGGCCAGAAAACCGTATCTCCATCGTCTCTCCATTTGGTCGGTCGGCCATTTGAATCCTTACCTGATTCGCCTCCGTCGTCTGTGAAATTTGGCCCAACGCTGTAGAGCGTGAAATCATCGTCTGCTTTTTTGTAAACCAGAGGTTTGTCGCTGAATGGGTCGGCCGGCAGCTCCTTCAAGTATCCCGCTGCAACTAATTCATCAAGGTTTTTCGGATATTCGTTTTTCTCTAATCGCCACCGCTTAAGCGCCAAAACAGTTACCGTTGCCTGATGCGATGCCCTGCCCCGATACGCCATCTCAGATGCCCGGTCTATAGCAGGCATCATGATATGTATTAAAAAATATCTGTATTTCGATAGATTCGAAAACATCTCATTGATGCCGTTAGGGTCGCTGATGTGCCTTTGGTAAGGACTCATCTTCGCAATTTCAGCCTGCCGGCCATAAATCTCGTTACCCCTGGCTATCGTCTCATCGCGTCCCGCGTGAACCATAGCTGCTGCTGTATAAAAAGGCAAACGCACCATATTTATTCTTACCTCATCAGCAGAGCCTGTAATATCTCCGAGATAAGTCAACTTATGGGGGACTAAGTGCCCTCCGCCTGGACCACCTTTGGTGAACAAATGCTGAACCACATCCAGAAAGGCTATTCTTTCGCCTTCCATATTCATAAGCGGATAACCTTGCGGGTAAATCTGTAACAACTTCTCCTGGAGGTGTTTTAGGTCAACAGGTGATAAATCTTTCGTTTCCGCGATATTCAATATCTCCCCATAGGCCAAACCGCTGATAGCAATCCCAACTAACTGCTCTACAAGCGTTCCCTTTCCCTGCCAGTGGCTGCCACAGCGTGCAATCGCCAGACAATCCTCTATGGCCTGCTTCGGCTGGTTTTTATCCATTTGTATCCGTGCCTGCCAAATGCCGGCTCTTGCCAACTTTCTTATGGCAGATAGATGAGGCAGAAGGATATTAAGCAGCCACTTGTCCTCATCCTTAGTATTGGGGTCATACCGGTATTCTCTGTAGCAGTATGATTTGGAACCGGCCTTCACAAACTCCTGCCAGGCAGATTCATTGAGTTCGACCCATTTTTTGATTTTTTGCTGCTGGTCATCGGTAAGACTGCCAAGGCTTATACGTCCTGGTGCAGTAAATTCATGCATCTCATTCAACTCTTGATTTGGCTCTGTAAAAAGTGCTATTGCCTTTTCATAATGCGGCCAGGCGTTATCTTCATCTTTAATCTGCGGCCTGCTCATCTGATTCCACACTGAAAGGTAGTCAACACTTATGGTTGGCCTACCCGTGAGAAACCATCCGGTATAAAGAACGAATAACAAAATCAGCACACCAATTGTCTGAAAAGTTCTGGCCGTTATGGTTCGCCAGAGAGGTCGGCATCGCTTCTTGGCCCGGCGTAATAGAACTGCAAGCAGTTTAGCGTCGCCGAAGCCATCGATTATCTGCCGGGCCTTTTGCTCGCGCAGTTCAGCGGTCGCACAATCTTTCAGTTCATCTTCGAAATGCGCTGTCAGTTCGGCCTGGACATCCCGGCGAACACCTTTGCGGTATCGCATCTTCTTTATAACAAGCTTTATAAACTCAATAGCACACCCAGGAAGATTATCGAGCAATTCTTCTTTTCGTTCTTCCTTCATAATTCGGTCTCCGGCATTTTCGTCATTTTTACAGCAGGTAAAAATACGCTTTTCAAATAATCAATTATCAATAATCGATAATCATTTACTTCAGGCCGGCACAAGCGCTCCGCTGAAGACAAAGTTCAGGCCGGCTGTCAATTCACGGAGCTGCGCCTTCTGCTTTACAAGCTCAGTCTTGCCCCTGCCGGTGATGGAATAGTACCGTCTCTTTCGGCTTGACTCAGAGGTCTCCCACTTACCTTTGACAAGCTGCTTGGCTTCGAGGTTATAAAGCAGCGGGTACAATGTCCCTTTGCCGAGAGTCAGGACGTCACTGCTTCGCTGTTCGATGGCCTCGCTTAACTCATAGCCATACATCGGGCCGCGGGACAGAATCTCCAGAACGACAACCGGCGCGATACCTTTTAACAATTGACTTTCAAACTTCATACAAAACTCCTTATCAATGTTTGGGAACTAACTTTACTTCTGATTCAACTCAACTGGAATCCAGCAAAAATCTTGATATGTCTTACATTGCCTATTATGTTATGCATACTATGTAATGTCAAGTAAAAAGCTGAAAATTCCAAAATTTTTTTGAAAAACAGTACGGCAATAGGACGGGCGTTTAGATTTCGGCAAGAAAATCGCCGCAACGTCAATTCTGACAAGAAATTACGGCACGCAGCACCAGACACAGCCCCTCACAAAAATATCTCCTGCCGATTGTGCAGGCGAGAACAGTTGCTCCGGAAATATCGTCGAGGCCGGTCAAGATGTATTGCAGGATATTTACTTACATTCATACACCGGCACACCATCACGACTCCAAAAAAAAAGACCCGGGACCTCGGTCTGTGGTCCTGGGTCTTGTGTTATGTGTCTTGTGCTCTACGCTTCTTCTACCATCTCGAAGCCGAGCAGCCCGGCTATATGCTCAACAGGATATTTGAGGTCGCCGTAGAAAGTAACGCGGTGCCAGCCCCATTGGTCCCAGTATTTGAGAAGTTTATCGATGCTGCCTTTCGGCTCGGCAGCGAGCTTGGTTCGGCAGGCCTTGTCCTCATCAATATTGGCCACGGATTTCCCCTGATGGAATATCACCTTGCGTGAGTCAGAATTGAATTCGAGCGTAGTAGTCATTTCGCCCAGCGGCATCAGCGACCGCACACAGGCGCCTTTGCGGTCCTCGGAGTGGCTGCGGATGTGATACGGATTGGAAGAACCACCAGGGCCGAAGACCTTGCTGGGCGCAACACAGTGTGCATAAATAATCTGGTTCTTCGAGGTATCGATAACCGGGTCGGAGATGTAGCCCGGACGTCCGACCAGATAACCCATCAACAGCATTGTGATAGTCGATGTAAGGTCGCCTTCGCAGGCGCCTACGAAACCATCATTATTGAACTGGAAGAACCCGAGGCACGGGTAGGCCGTGATTTTGCCGCCGTAAAAACCGCCGAGGCAGTTGATAGCGATGGCGCGGGCTTTGTTTTGCTGCATCAGGTCGCGCATAGCCAGGTACATCGCCGCAGAATTTTCAATTTCCTGATTCGATGGCTCCACAATCTTTTCCGCCTGCTTGGTCCATTGCTGGGCCTGCTTGCGGGCCTCATTACGGTCGGCCTTTTTATAAAGCTCGTTCAGCGGGTCATAATTCATTTCGATAGTCTTAGTGCCAAATACTTTTTCCACGCCTTCCGCAGAACAGCCGAAACCGCCTCCTATCCGCAGGATTACCGATGACTGCAGCTTCTTAATGCACTCGAAGCACTTAGCTGCCTGGATTACGTCTTCAATCCGCGACGATGAAACGCCGGCCACCTTCAGGCCCTGCCTTTTGGCAGAAGAATAAGCGACCAGAAATTCGCCCGACCCGCCGTAGAGGTCATCGACAAACAGCGTAGGTTTGCCGGCGGCAGCTATGGTCTGCGGAGCACCCGTCCAGATGCCTATCATATAGATAAGGTATCCATCAACTTCCTTGTCGGCCTCGAGGATTTTCTTGGCGTCGTCTGCATTTTGGGCTGTGGCCGGGATAAACTCGATACCGGGGCAGCCTTTCATTAGCTTTCCCGCGAGCTCCCTCTTGCGGCCCTCATAGTCATAGCCGATGTTCGGCCAGGTGGGGGTCTGCGGCGGGATGTGGGTGAAGACAAGCCGGATTTTGGGCTTTTCACCGTCTGCGGCTGCCTGGGCCGCCGCCGGCTTTGCGGCAATGGCCGATAAGCCCATCAGGCCTGCTGCACAGGCGGCACAACCGCCGATAAATTCACGCCTTGACAAGGGACAATCTGTCGTAGAATGAGTCTGCTGGGTTTTAGGTTTCATAGGGACCTCCTAAAGTTTTATTGCCGTTCTGTATTTCCATTGGACGCACATATATACACAGACTCCGCTGGATTGTCACATTAAATTTTTGTAAATCCGCCCAGCTTGCCCCCTATCCGCCAGGGAATAATTGGCGGATTCGGGGGGCGAAAGGCTTATGGCGAAAGGCCTTGCAAAAGCAGGGTTTTGGCTGTAAAGTAGTATGGATTCCTGATAAACCATTTTCTTTCAGCCCAGGTATATAAAAGAGCCGATTTATTTCATAATCCGGAGCAGTGGCCGAGCGGTTTAAGGCGACGGTCTTGAAAACCGTTTCTCGAGTAATCGGGACGGGGGTTCGAATCCCTCCTGCTCCGCTTGGCCTTTGGCCAACAGAGCAGTTGAGCATTTGAGCAGTGGAACAGGCGATAATGCGAAACTGCGGTCTCCTGCTCACCTTTCAACTGGTCAAATTTAGGTTCAAGACCACAGGCCGGAATCCCTCCTGCTCCGTTGAGTAAGCTTACTTGAGGGGAGGGATTCGAACCCGAGAGGGTTTGGGGGAGAAGTCCCTCAGGCGATCGGGGTGACCGCCGCAGGCGGACAAAAGGCAAAAAGCAAAACGAAAAAGGGGAGGAAAAAAGATAAAAAAAGTCGGAAAATAGACGAAAATAGGGTTTTTTGAGGGTTTTTTTGAAAAATGGGGTGGCTGGTGATAGTGAAAAGAGTGATTTTATAGGACTTATGTGTTTTTAGGCTAAAAATGAGGGTAAAAATGAGCAAAAATTAGCACTTTTTTGTATTTTTTTGCACTTTTTTAACAGAAATTGAACGGAAATTGACAGAAATGAGCAGGTTTTGAGCAGGTTTTTTGACTACTACTTTTGGGGTAGATGAGTGCACAGGTGGATGCTCGATGCTCGATACTCGATGCTCGATTCCGCCTACGGCGGACCCCTGCTAACTGCTTGCAGGGGCAGGCAAGTCCGCCTTCTGCCCCAAAACTAAAAACTCCTCCGCCACAGAGAGCCCGCCCAAACAATGGCGGGTAAACTCCGAGACCACAGAGAAAAGATAAAAGAAATTGAACCACAGATTGCACAGATTAACACAGATTTTGTTAACCGCAAAGGTCAGCCGGGAAGGCGTACTCGTCGCAGTCCTTTCTCGTCCCGGCGTGCAGGGACTGTGAAGGTCTGCTCCTTGTCCGCCGGCAAATGAATTGCCCTGCTCTTTCGAGCGTGCCGGCTGACGGAGCCGAAGGATTACACGGACAAGTCCGCCATACGAAGCGGCGGATAAAAACTCACTTGCCAGCCGCCGTGGGCCTCATCAATTTGCTTCCCGATCCTCATGGTCTTGTTGTCTCGCCCTTTGTTGAATCCAATCTCAAGGCCCAGCCTTCGAGTTTCTGTGTCCTATTGCAATCCCGCACATAAACCTCATTATCAAGGTGAATAATCTCTTCGGCAGAAGAAACATCCACACGGCAAATCGTTCAGAAATCCACTTCAAGTAGATCGCCGTGTACGCGAAGCCACGTCTTCGTCTGTTCCCATCGGGGCACCTGAACCGACACGATGTTCCAAAACCGAGGGGTATGATTCGTCTCGATCAGGTGCGCGAGTTCGTGGACGAGGAGGTGTGCCGGATTATGGCGCAGCTTGGCTTGCGAAAGTTTGAAGATATGGTGGGCAGGGTGGACCGGCTGGGAGTGCGTAAGGCGATTGAGCACTGGAAGGCGAGGGGACTTGATTTTTCCGCTGTTTTCCGGCTGCCGGACACATCGGGCGGCAAGGCGATAAGGCAGACCAATGGACAGCCGCGGAAAATTGGCGATAATCTGGATTGGGAAATCCTTGAAAAGGCCAAAAGCACAATCGAGAACAAACAGAAGATTTTAATTGAGATGCCCATTCGCAATGTCAATCGCACGGTGGGTGCGATTTTGAGTAATCGCATTGTGCGGAGGTTCGGCCCGCAGGGGCTGCCGGACGGGACGATAGAGGTTGTCTTCCGCGGTTCGGCCGGCCAGAGCTTTGGCGCGTTTCTGGCGAGCGGAGTGACATTCAGACTTATCGGCGAGAGCAACGATTACGTGGGCAAAGGGCTGTCGGGTGGGCGGATTATTGTCCAGACGCCGGAGGGTTCGCCTTTCGCGGCTTATGAGAACGTCATAGTCGGCAACACGGTGCTTTACGGCGCGACCGGCGGCGAGGCGTTTATAAACGGCGTGGCCGGCGAACGGTTCGCGGTGCGAAACAGCGGGGCGACGGCGGTTGTCGAAGGCGTCGGCGACCACGGGTGCGAATATATGACCGCCGGCGTGGTGGTGGTGCTGGGGCAGACGGGCTGCAATTTTGCCGCGGGTATGAGCGGCGGCGTGGCTTACGTGCTCGATGAGGCAGCCGCCTGGGGCGGATTTGACACTCTGTGCAATCTTGACCTCGTTGAGCTGGAGAGCATCTGGCACGAGGAAGACAAAAAACTGCTTAAGGACCTGATTGAAAGACATCTGCACCGGACGGGAAGCGCGCGTGCCAGACAGATTTTGGATGCGTGGCCTGATATGGTCGGCAAGTTTGTAAAAGTTATGCCGATGGATTACCGCAACGCCCTGCAGAGAATGCGGGCAGCCGAGCATCGCGACACAGAGACGACGCCGGCGACGGAGGAAGTGTTTCGATAACGGCGGAACTACGAAATAGATTATGGATTACTGTGGCCCCCACTCTTGCTTCGCAAGAAGCTGCGGGGGGTTAAGGGACTGTAAGATATTGTGAATCGCGGGACCTTTGAGATATACGATATGGGCGAAATTAAAGGTTTTCTGAAATACAGGCGGCAGGATGTCGGGTATCGGTCGGTTGGAGAGCGGGTGCTGGACTTTAAGGAAGTCGAGCTGCCGCTGACGCCGGATGAAATTCATCAACAGACGGCCCGATGTATGGACTGCGGGATACCGTTTTGTCACGGGGCGGGGTGTCCGTTGAAGAATTGCATACCTGATATTAACGAGCTGGTGTACAAGGGTCGATGGCGGGAGGCGTGTGAGTATTTACACTCGACCAATAATTTCCCCGAGATTACGGGTCGCGTGTGCCCTGCGCCGTGCGAGGCCGCCTGCACGCTTTCAATCAACGATGAGCCGGTGCTTATCAGGCACATCGAGTTTCAGATTGCCCTCTGGGGATTCCAGCAGGGCTGGATAAGGCCGAAGCCGCCTGCGCGAAAGACCGGCAAACGAGTGGCCGTGGCAGGCTCCGGCCCTGCGGGACTGGCGGCGGCGCAGCAGTTGGCACGGGCGGGGCACAGTGTCGTCGTTTTTGAAAAGGACCAGAAAATCGGAGGTATGCTACGTTACGGGATTCCGGATTTTAAGCTTGAAAAATGGGTCGTTGACCGCAGAATAGAGCAGCTTGCGGCTGAAGGCGTGGAATTCGAAGAGGGCGTCAACGTCGGGGAGGACATTTCAATCCGGTATCTGCGCAAGATGTTTGACTGCGTTTGCCTGGCGATGGGCGCGCGGCAGCCGAGGGACATTGCTGTGCAGGGCAGGGGTTACGAGAACATTGTATTTGCGATGGAATATCTGACGGCACAGAACAGGCGCTGCGCCGGCGAAGAAGTAAATGGCAACGGGGTGGTTACGGCGAAGGACAAGGTTGTCGTTGTGATTGGGGGCGGCGACACGGGCAGCGACTGTGTTGGGACCGCTCGGCGGCAGGGGGCGAAGAAGATATATCAGTTGGAGATTTTGCCGAGACCTCCCCAGACGCGTCCGCCGGACACGCCCTGGCCTGGGTGGCCGAGGATTATGCGGACGTCTTCATCGCACGAAGAAGGCTGCGAGCGGCTCTGGGGCGTGATGACCAAAAATTTTTCAGGTTACGAAAGGCGAGTCGGAGAGGTGCATTGCTGCCGGGTGGAATGGAGTAAAGAAGCGGGCGGCTGGAAGATAAAAGAACCGCCGGGCAGCGATTTTGTGCTCAAGGCGGACCTGGTGCTCCTGGCTATGGGGTTTTTGCACGTGGAACACGAGGGTCTTATCAGGAATCTCGACTTGAAGCTGGATGAGAAAGGTAATGTGCCGGCGGATAGTTACCAGACGAGCGAGCCGTGGGTATTTGCTGCGGGTGACACTATAAACGGCGCATCGCTTGTTGTAAGTGCGATTAACAGCGGACGCGAGGCGGCTGCGGCAATCGACTGCTGGCTGAGAGGAGCGTAAAGCGTAAAGCGGTTCGACAGGCTCACCGCCCTGAGCGAAGTCGAAGGGCTTGAAACCAAAAATTTAAAACCGTGCCCCCTTGTCTTCTGTCGAAGACAGAAAAGGGGGGGGCCGGTGAGGAAATTGGCAATGGGGCTGCGAATAGCGCTGGGACAATTAAATAGCACGGTGGGCGACATTGAGGGCAACGTCAGGAAAATGGCCGGATTCTACGCGGACGCGGTCAAGCTTGGGGCGGATGTCGTGGTTTTCCCTGAGATGAGCGTGAGCGGGTATCCGCCCGAAGACCTGCTTTTGAAAAATGATTTTGTGGATGCAAACCGCAGGGCCGTTGAGCGGCTGGCCACGGACTGCCCGAAGAAGACCATTATTGTCGGTTTTGCAGAGAGAAACCAGAAGGGCTACTTCAACGCGCTTGCGGTGCTGGCCGATGGCGGGATAAAGAATATTTACCGTAAGAGCGTTCTGCCTAACTACGGGGTGTTTGATGAGAGGAGATATTTTCGGCCGGGGACGGAGCCGCTGGTGATAGACCTGCCTGCCGGTAGGCAGGGCGTTGGCGACCTTGCCTGCCGGCAGGCAGGTATGGCTGCGGCGTTTACGATTTGCGAGGATATATGGCAGCTTGAGTGGATGGACAAATTCCTGGACCAGACGCGGCGCAAGGACATAATCATAAATATATCGGCATCTCCTTTTCACGTGGGCAAAATCAAGCAGAGGCAGCAGGTGCTCAGCCAGTGTGCGAAACACTTCGGCTGCGCGGTCGCTTACTGCAACCTTGTCGGCGGACAAGACGAGCTTGTGTTTGACGGCCGCAGTATGTTTGTGGACCCGACGGGCAGGATTGTCAGCCAGGCAAAGGCCTTCGCTGAGGATTTGCTGGTTGCGGATATAGATTTAGCGGCGGGGCAAGCCCCGCCCTACGAGAGCAAGTCGAGGAGAATAATGGTGGTCAGTGCGGCGGGGCCGGATAGCGGAAGCGCTGCAGGCGGAAGGATTGCTCATAAAAGTGAGGTTGCCGAGGTTTACGAGGCGCTTGTCCTGGGGACAAGAGATTATGTGCTGAAAAATGGTTTTAAGAAGGTTCTAATCGGGCTTAGCGGCGGGGTGGATTCATCGCTTACCTGCGCGATTGCAGTTGCTGCGCTGGGGGCGGAAAACGTGGTCGGCGTAACAATGCCGTCGAGATTTAACAGCGAGGAGACGATAAGTGACGCGGCGAAGGTCGCCGGCAGTCTCGGTATTAAGTTTTGCACTATTCCGGTTGAGAATGTTCTCGGGAGATTCAACGAGACGCTCGGGGCAGTCGAGGGATGGCGCGACGACGGCGTGGCTTACGAGAACCTGCAGGCGAGGATTCGAGGCACAATCCTTATGTCGCTTTCCAATCAGTTTTCGTATCTTGTGCTGACGACCGGCAACAAAAGCGAGACCGCCGTTGGATATTCGACTCTTTATGGCGACACGGCGGGCGGCTTTGCCGTGATAAAGGATGTGCCCAAGACGATGGTTTACCAGTTGGCTAAATATGTGAACGGGATTTTGCGGCGGCAGGTTATTCCGCCCAGCGTGATGGAACGGCCGCCTACTGCGGAGCTTCGGGACGGACAAAAGGACACCGACTCGCTGCCGGAGTATGAGCTGCTCGATAAGATACTCAAAGGGTATATCGAGGAGAACAAATCGGCGCGGGAGCTGGCGGAGGAAGGCCTGCCGCAGGATGTTGTCAATAAGGTGATTAAAATGGTTGATTCAAATGAGTATAAGAGGAGGCAGTCGCCGCCCGGGGTCAAGATTACGCCGAGGGCCTTTGGGAAGGACAGAAGAATGCCGATAACGAACCGTGGGTCGGGGGTCAGGGAACAGGGGTCGGGGGTCAGGGAACAGGGGTCGGGGGGGTGAGAAACTGTAATGCCGAAACGAAGGGACATCCATAAGATACTGATTATAGGCTCGGGGCCGATTGTCATCGGGCAGGCGTGCGAATTTGATTATTCGGGCACGCAGGCGTGCAAGGTCCTGCGGAAAGAAGGATACAAGGTAATTCTTGTCAACAGCAACCCTGCCACGATAATGACTGACCCGGAGACGGCTGACAGGACGTATATCGAGCCGATTACGCCTGAGATTGTCGAGAAGATAATCCGCAGGGAAAGGCCGGATAGTCTGCTGCCGACGCTGGGCGGGCAGACGGGCCTAAACACCGCGGTGGCGCTGGCGGAAAGAGGGATATTACGGAGGTATAATGTCCGCTTAATCGGCGCGAGCCTGCGGGCGATTAGAAAGGCCGAGGAGAGGGACCTGTTCAAAAAGACGATGCAGGACTGCGGCCTTGAAGTCCCAAAGAGCGGCTATGCCCACGACGAGGAAGAGGCCAAACAAATTGTCAAGAGAGTCGGGTTTCCGGCGATTATCCGCCCTTCATATACGCTGGGCGGGACGGGGGCGAACGTCGCCTACAATCGTGAAGAATATAAGGAATATATCCACTGGGGGCTGAGTCTCAGCCCCAAAAGCGAGGTGCTTGTCGAGGAGTCGGTTTTAGGGTGGAAGGAATATGAGCTGGAGGTGATGAGGGACAGCAAAGACAACGTTGTCATCGTCTGCTCCATCGAAAACCTTGACCCGATGGGCATTCACACCGGCGACAGCATTACGGTTGCGCCGGCCCAGACGCTTACGGACAAAGAGTACCAGGTGATGCGGGATGCGGCGATTAAGATTATAAGGGCAATCGGCGTGGACACCGGCGGCTCAAACATACAATTTGCGGTCAATCCTGAAACCGGCAGGATGTATGTGATTGAGATGAACCCGCGGGTCTCGCGAAGCTCGGCGCTGGCCTCCAAGGCGACGGGCTTTCCCATTGCAAAGATTGCATCGCTGCTTGCGGTTGGATTCACGCTCGATGAGATTGGCAACGATATTACCAAGAAGACGCCGGCGTGTTTTGAGCCGACCATTGATTACTGCGTTGTCAAATGGCCCCGTTTTTGTTTCGAGAAATTTCCGAAGGCCAATCCGGAGCTGACGGTGCAAATGAAGTCGGTGGGTGAGGCTATGGCAATCGGCAGGACATTCAAGGAGGCGATGCAGAAGGCCATAAGGTCGCTCGAAATTGACCGGTATTCTTTGTCGAGTGAGTATATCGAAGGGGGGCTTTCGGTGCGGCAGCTCAAAGAAAGACTGCGGACAAATCGCTGGGACAGAATCTGGTATGTCGCTGATGCGCTGCGGCGGAAGGTGTCGGTGGAAGAGATATACGGTCTTACCAGGATTGACCCGTGGTTTCTGAACAACATAAAGGACATCATCAAACTTGAGGAGAAGTTAAAAAAGCAGGACTGCCGGAAGATAAGCCGTGGTTTAATGCAGAAGGCAAAGGAATATGGTTTCAGCGACAATTATCTTGCCTGCCTGATGTCCGCCCAACTGCCGGCGGATAAAAAGGTGGAGGAGCAGGATGTTCGGAATCGCCGCTCTTCACTTGGCGTGAATGCAGTTTACAAAATGGTTGACACCTGCGGGGCCGAGTTCGAGGCGGCGACGCCGTATCTGTATTCGACCTTCGAGAAGGAATGCGAGGCGAATCCTAGCGGCAGAAGGAAGGTTGTCATTCTCGGCAGCGGGCCTAACCGCATAGGGCAGGGAATAGAGTTCGACTACTGCTGTGTTCACGCGGCCTTTGCGCTAAAAGAAATCGGCGTCGAATCGATAATGGTCAACTGTAACCCGGAGACGGTCAGCACCGATTACGATACCTCGGACCGGCTCTACTTTGAGCCGCTTACGTTTGAGGATGTGATGTCGATAGTGGAGAAGGAGCGCCCAAATGGCGTCATTGTGCAGTTTGGGGGACAGACGCCATTGAAGTTAGCCGTGCCTTTAGAGAGGGCGGGAGTGAAGATAATCGGCACCTCGCCGGATGACATTGACCGTGCCGAGGACCGCAAACGCTTCAACAAGCTCGTTGAGAAGCTGGGGCTTTGTCAGCCCGAGAGCGGCACGGCAACGACTTACGAGCAGACGGTCAGAATAGCGAATAGATTGGGGTATCCGCTTTTGGTTCGGCCTTCGTTTGTGCTCGGCGGGCGGGCGATGGAGATTGTCTATGACGAGCAGGGGCTGAAGGCCTGCGTGGCAAAAGCCATAGAGGTTTCCAACGGACGGCCTATTTTGATTGATAAGTTTCTTGACGATGCGACGGAGCTGGATGTTGATGCCGTCAGCGACGGCACAAGGGTCGTAATCGGAGGAGTGATGGAGCATATTGAGGAGGCGGGGATTCATTCCGGCGACAGCGCCTGCTCGCTGCCGCCCATTTCGCTAAGCAAAAGGACTGTGGAAGAGGTCAAGAGGCAGACGAAATTGCTGGCCCTGGAATTGAAGGTCAGGGGCCTGATAAACATTCAGTTTGCGATAAAGGACGGCCAAATCTATATCCTTGAAGTCAATCCGCGGGCGTCACGGACGGTCCCGTTTGTCAGTAAGGCGATTGGCGTGCCCCTTGCAAAGCTCGCGGCAAAAGTGATGGCGGGAATGACGCTGGACGAGCTTAAATTTACGAAAGAGATTGTGCCCGTGCACTTCTCGGTGAAGGAGGCGGTATTTCCATTTTTGAAGTTTCCGGGGACGGACGTGCTGCTGGGGCCGGAGATGCTTTCGACAGGAGAGGTGATGGGCATATCGGATGATTTTGGGATTGCTTATGCCAAATCGCAGATAGCGGCGGGCAACACCCTGCCGACCGGCGGCAACGTGTTTTTCAGCGTCAAGGACAGCGACAAGGCGAGGGCGGTCGAGGCCGCCCGCAAGATGCACGGTATGGGATTCAAGATTATGGCGACGAAGGGCACGTGCATCGCGTTCATTAATAACAATATCCCATCGGAGTTCGTGCTGAAGGTGACGGAAGGCCGGCCCAATATTGTTGATTACATAATAAACGGCAAAATAGACCTGATTATCAATAGCGCGGTCGGCAAACAGGCGGCAGCAGATTCGTTTCAGATTCGAAGGACGGCGCTCGACAGGGGCGTGCCGTATGTAACTACGATAAGAGGAGCAGCGGCGGTCGCGAAGGCCATCGAAAAACTGCTGGAACAAAAACTTGAGGTCAAGCCGATTCAGGCATACTATCGACGGAAAATTGATTTCTGACTTGCCTACCGGCAGGCAGGATTTTGGTATTTTTATGAAGGCAGTTCTATTACTCGAAGACGGGACTATTTTTGAAGGGACATCCTTTGGGGCCGTGGGCCAAAGGTGCGGGGAGGTCGTGTTCAATACGAGTATGACCGGCTATCAGGAGATACTGACCGACCCATCGTATAACGAGCAGATAATCACTATGACGTATCCGTTGATTGGCAACTGCGGAACGAACCCGCAGGATTTGGAATCGAAGAGAATTTTTGCCGGCGGCTTCATCGTCAAGGAAAACTGCGATTACCCGAGCAACTGGCGAAATAAAGAAAGGCTCTCGGAGTACTTAAAGAAAAATAACGTTGTCGGCCTGGAGGGTATCGATACAAGAAAACTCGTAAAACATATCAGAACCGAAGGGGCGATGAGGGGGATAATCTCTTCGACCCGCCAAAGACGTCTTGGCGGAAGCCTGACGAACCTCAAAAAGAAACTGGACAAATATCCTGGGCTTGTTGGCAGGGACATAGTAAAAGATGTAACCGTCAAAAGGCCTTATGCGTGGAACGGCGAAACTAATAGCTCAAAACTCAAAACCAAAAACTGGAAGGTTGTGGCCTTCGATTTCGGAATTAAGCACAACATCTTGCGGCTGCTTTGTTCGTATGGATGTCACGTCCTGGTTGTGCCGGCGGATACATCGGGCAAAGAGGTGCTGGCAAAAAACCCCGACGGTGTATTTCTGAGCAATGGTCCCGGAGACCCGGCGGCCGTAACTTATGCGATTGAGACGGTCAGAGAACTTTTAGGCAGGGTGCCGATATTCGGGATTTGCCTCGGCCATCAGCTTTTGGCCCTTGCGCTCGGAGCCAAAACATTCAAACTGAAATTCGGGCACAGGGGGGCAAACCATCCGGTAAAGAATCTAAAGACAGGCAAAATAGAGATAACAAGCCAGAACCACGGGTTCTGCGTTGATGTTGATACACTCAACAGAAAAAATGTTGAGCTGACACACATAAACCTCAACGATAACACCCTCGAAGGGATTCGCTGCAAAAAGATACCTGCTTTTTCGGTGCAGTATCATCCAGAGGCCTCGCCCGGACCCCACGATTCGAGCTATCTGTTCAAGGCATTCATACGTCTGATGGAACAGCATCGCGCGTGAATCGTGGCTCGTGGTTCGACAGGCTCACCACCGAACTGTCCGCAATTCCAGATTTCATACTTGCCTGACGGCAGTCAAGGTTTCACATTTCATCCGCCTCGCCGGAAAGCCATTGGCGGGTCGTGGCGGATGTGGGTATTGACTTATCTACCTTATAAATGTTAGAATAGGTAAAGTGTATTACGCCCATTACTCGATACTGGATACTGGATACTCGATACTCGTCGAGAATCGAGAATCGAGAATCGAGAAACGAGAATCGATGGTCAGAATCTTACTAATATTTTTGGCATTGGCTGCCTTTGGACCCCCGACAGAAACATTCGGGGGCATCGCGCAATTTTACCCTGTGGGCGATTTGGACGGTGACTTCGATGTTGATGCTGACGACCTGAATATCCTCGCCGGGCAATGGCTGAGCCCGGGCTGCCTGGTACCCGGCTGCGAGGCGGACTTAAACGGGGCCGGCGGGGTGAACATAACCGACCTTGCCATTTTGGGGGGGAACTGGGAGACGAGCGGGCTTAATGTGGTCATCAGCGAGTTTATGGCAAGCAACGACAGCAAGCCGCCTCTGGAAGAGGGCGAGCTGGTGGATGAGAACGGCGATTCTTCGGACTGGATTGAGCTTTATAATCCGACGGACGGGACGATTGACCTGAATGACTGGTGGCTGGTATATGGCTCAACAAATCAGAAGGAGTGGCAATTTCCCAATGTGCAGCTGGGGTCGGGTCAGTTCCTGATTGTCTTTGCCTCGGAGAAAGATCGGGCGATAGCGGGGCACGAGCTTCACACCAATTTTAATCTCGATGCCGGGGGCGATTATCTGGCCTTGACGGGGAAAGACGGCGTTACCGTGGCCCACGAATATGCGCCGGAGTATCCGAAGCAGGAGACCAATATATCGTACGGGATGGCGCAATACGCCACTAAATTTGTCCCTGCCGGCGCGAACGTTCTCTATTGTGTGCCTACGAAAGAAGAGGCGGATGCGAACTGGACGGCTGTGGGTTATGATGACTCTGGATGGTGGCCGGCGCAAACCGGCATCGGGTTCGGAAATGCCATACCAGGATTTAAGGTTACCTACTACAAGGCAAATATCACGGTTGATAGTTTGAGTGCCGCAGAGTCGGTTGTCAGTAATCCATCTTATCGCAGCAGTACCGCAAACGCCGTAGCGGCGACTATCAACTATCTGAACACGGGAGGCTACGGCCATTACGCCAGCGACCTGCCTTTTCCCAGCACAACGATAGGTAACGACGTGGAAAATTTTGTCGTTTTGGCGACCGGGACAGTTCTGATTCCACAGACCGGCTACTGGACATTTGGAGTGAACAGCGACGATGGCTTTGAACTGAAATTGACCAAGGGCGACAAGACCTTTATATGTTCTTATCCTGCCCCGCGCGGCCCGGATGACACGATAACGGCCTTCAACATTACGGAGACAGGATTATATAACCTTCGTTTAGTGTTTTATGAGTGTGGCGGCGGCTCAGAGCTCGAATTATTTGCCGCACGTGGAAGCTTTGCTACTTTTAATTCCACCAATTTTCGTCTTGTCGGCGACACGGCCAAAGGCGGGCTGTATGTGGCCAGTATGAGCGAGGATGTCGCGACCGACATACAGGAGGAGATGCAGAATGTTAATGCATCGCTGTGGATGCGGATTGGATTTGAGGTTGAAGAGGCCGATTTCTTTGACCGGCTTACGCTGCAGGTTAAGTATGAGGACGCGTTTGTGGCGTATTTGAACGGGCAAAAGGTTGCCCACAGCAGTTTGGTTCCGGGCACGCTGCGGTGGGACTCCGCCGCGACCGGCGTGCATGATGTGAATGGTTTTGAGAGCTTTGACATCTCTGCGCATGTCGGGAGTTTGCATGAGGGGACGAACTTGCTGGTGATTCAGGCGTTAAACAACAGCAAGTCTGACGGGAATTTTATGATTCTGCCGGAGCTGGTCGGCGCCAGCAATCGTATGTCGCCGCAGTATTTCACTACTGCTACGCCGGGCAAATTCAACACTTCGGGCGCGGTCAATTTCGTAAGCGACACACAGTTCAGCCACGACCGGGGGTTCTACGATACGCCCTTCTCGGTGACAATCACCTGCGAAACGGAGGGGGCCGCGATACATTACACCACAAATGGCAGCACTCCTTCTGATGTGGATGGCAATGATTACACCGGCCCAATTCCGATAAGCAAAACCACCTGCCTGCGGGCGATGGCGTTCAAGCCCGGCTGGATATCAACCAATGTAGATGTTCAAACCTACATCTTTCTCAACCAGGTGATTCGCCAGCCGGCCAGCCCTGCTGGTTTTCCTGCTTCCTGGGGAGGCACGACTGCGGATTATGCAATGGATCAGCGAGTGGTGAACGACCCTCGGTATCAGGGGCTGATGAGAGACTCGCTTTTGTCTCTGCCGACCATCTCGATAGTGACCGACGTGGACAACCTGTTCGGCACGACAGGTATCTACGACAACTCAACTCTGGAAGGAGTGGCATGGGAACGGCCGACGTCCGTCGAGTGGATATACCCCGATGGCACAACCGGGTTTCAGGTAGATGCCGGGTTGCGGATATACGGCGGCGCGTTTCGCGGTATGGGGCTGACGAGAAAGAAGTCATTCCGCATCCTGTTCAAGCGAAACTACGGGCCGACGAAACTGGAGTATCCTTT